>ENA-UALR01000290-UALR01000290.1-human-gut-metagenome-genome-assembly--contig:-NODE-290-length-24866-cov-5.497199_pt1 | contig 24866 bp, 17 predicted proteins | sample MGYA00243702_ERZ654472 | MGnify/ENA primary metagenome ERZ654472 (study PRJEB26926, sample SAMN06164398) | human gut metagenome | biome: ENVO:00009003; feature: ENVO:2100002; material: ENVO:00002003...
GCAGCGTCAGATGTGTATAAGAGACAGTTTCATACCGGCCTCTTTCGCCGCCTTGGCCCATTTCCGCGGCTCGAAATCAACAGGATTGAACTCCTCAAAATATTTCATGTAATCTTCTTTTGGAATCTGCTCGGTACTCCGCACCCATTCTCCGCGCGCCGGGATGGCGTAAAGCCCCCAGTGGATAAACATGCCGAAACGGGCGTCGCGGTACCACTCCATCCGCCTGTCATAGGCTTCTCTGTCAAATTTGTACATCGTTTTGCTTCCTCCTGTTTTAGTTTTATATTGGTAATGATTCAGAGTACCATTTCGCATGGCTCTGAATCGTTACGTCAAGCGGATATTCGCAATCCGCTTCGCTGCTTGATTCGATTAAATCTTAATTTTCACCCATTTTCCCTGTTTGAATCGGATCGTCGCAAAGATAAACCGTGACATCTGATCCGCCAGCACGCCGAACCAGATTCCGACGATGCCAAGCCCCAGCGTGTAACCGCCAAGATACGAAACGATCGTACGAATAAATGTAACGCTGATCATAGATGCAACTGCCGTATAGAGCGTATCTCCCGCACCGCGCAGGCATCCCATGTAAATAACCTGACAGATCTGGAAAATGACGACGAAGATAATGACATGGATGATGCTGACACCGATTTCAATGATATGCTGTTCTTCGAAAAACAGGCTGTACAGCCATCTTCCGCCGAAAAGATAAATGGCAACGAGGCATACTGCGATGCCCGCGCCGATCAGACGGCACGTTCTGCCGTACTCCTTCGCCAGATCTGGCTTTTTTGCGCCAAGGCTCCGGCCGATCAGTGCAACCGCTGCGGACTGGAGGCCGTCGCCGAACGCAAACGAAAGCGACATAATATTCATGCCGACCTGGTGTGCCGCCATCGCATCGGTTCCCTGTTTGGCCGCCATGATCGCCGTCATCATAAAGCCGATCCGCATGAAAACCTGCTCGAAAAACACACTGTACCCGACCCTGACCAGGCTGATGAACGCTGCAATCGTCGGTTTAATTTTGTTCTTCAGAATATAGCCAAGGTTCAGGAATCCGTCTTGCTTTGTGATGGAAAGGATGCTCATCACACATCCGACAACCGTTCCTGTGACGGTTGCCAGTGCCACACCCTGAATGCCGAGTGCCGGGAACCCGAAATGGCCGTTGATCAGAAGATAATTCAGGATAATATTAATCGTATTCGATGTTACATTCGTGCGCATCGTGATTTTTGTATTGCCCGCACCACGCTGTGCCGAGTTGATCCCCATCTGGATGCAGTTAAAAATCATACCGCCCATGATGATACGGAAATATGTTACTGCGCCGTTATGCGTCTCCGCCGTTGAACCGCACAGATGGATAATCGGACTTGCAAACGCCACAAATCCAACACTGAATGCAGCTGCCGCAAGGATAATAAATACAAGCGCAGTTACCAGAGTCTCATTCGCCGCACCCTGCCTCTGCTCTCCGCGCCGCCGCGCAACGAGAGCAGAAATCGACACATTCAGCGCAAAGAAAAACGCCAGGCCAAGCAGCTTCGGCTGTGTCGTCAGACCGACCGCGGCAACTGCGTAGGAGCCAAGCGAGCTTACCATCAGCGAATCTACAAGACCCGCAAATGCAATGAAAAACGACTCCACGATCGCCGGCCACGCCATGTTGACGGCGGTCTGGAATGTGTCTTTGTGGTATTTCCCCTGTAACTTGTTTCCTAAGTACCCCATTTCTTTTCCTCTCTTTCGTCCCAATACCAATTTCTATTTTACTTTGTTTTAACAGAAGGGTCAATACGGTACCGGCAGAAAAAAGCCAGCCGCAAAAGCAAAATTCTTTTCGCTTTTTGTGGCTGGCTTTTCTTTTATCTTTCCGTAGCGATTCAGACCCCCATCTTGATTCCGCTTACGCTACATCCCAGTATTGCTTCTTATTTTTTCAGCACAAATTCTGCCTTATTCTCTGTCGTGCTGTCGCTTCCGATGAAGACTTCGAAAGCACCGTTTTCACTTTCTACACGCTCATTTTCTGTCAGGAAGCGAAGCTCTTCTTCTGTGATTTTGAAGATGACTTCGGTTTCTTCTCCCGGCTGAAGGGTTACCTTGCAGAAATCTTTCAGCTCTTTCACCGGGCGTACCACAGATGCGGCTACGTCGTGGATGTAAAGCTGTACGGTCTCGGTTCCCTTTGTATCGCCGGTGTTTTTCACGGTTACGGAGGCTTTAATCTCATCTTCCATGCCAAGCTCTGCCTTGTCCAGTTTCACATCTGAAATTGCAAAGCTGGTGTAGCCAAGACCATATCCGAACGGGAACAGTGGTGCGTTCGGGATGTCGAGGTATTTGGAACGGAAACGGTCTTTGTCCTTGCCCGGCACATGCGGTCTTCCGGTGGAATACTCGTTGTAGTGAACCGGCACCTGGCCTACAGAGTACGGGAAACTCATGGTCAGCTTGCCGCTTGGAGCGTATGCACCGAAAACAACGTCTGCGATTGCATTGGCACCCTCGGTACCCGGCATCCACACTTCAAGAACAGCTTTTGCTTTCGATACGACATCGCGCAGATCGAGCGGACGGCCATTGAAGAGGACAACGACAACGTTTTCATTGACTTTTGAAACGCGCTCAAGCAGTCTCTGCTGGATTTCCGGGATACGGATGTTCGCGTTGCTGGTTGCCTCGCCGGACTGCAGACGATCCTCACCGATCGCAAGAACGACAACATCGGCCTCTTTTGCTGCGTTTACAGCCTCAAGAAGCATTGCTTCTTCCTCTTCTGGCGTGGTGGACTGCTCCATCGCCTCGCCGAAGCCTTCCAGACGGATGTCGGAGCCAAGCATCGGAGAGCCTGTATGGAAGCTCATGTTTGTCGTATCTGCCTGCGCTTTTACGGCCTCTTCCAGATTTGTCACATCCTTTGCATCTCCGATAAAGGACCAGGCGCCCATCAGGTTTCTGCTGTGGACATACGGTCCGACCCAGGCAATCTTCTTCTCCTTGCCAAGCGGCAGGATTTTCTCTTCGTTTTTCAGCAGTACAAACGATTTTCTTGCGGCTTCTCTTGCCAGATCGCGGTGCTCTTTGCAGAGAATGACCTCTTTTTCTTTCGTCTCGTCTGCGTCTTTATACGGGTTTTCAAACAGTCCCAGTTTGTTTTTCAGTTCCAGGATACGCATGCAGGACTCATCGATCAGATCCTCGGAAATCTTGCCCTCTCTTACAAGGCGGCAGAGGTTCTCGCAGTAAATACCTGTCATCATATCGATATCGACGCCTGCCTCGGCGGAGCGGACAGCTGCCTCCTCACGGTCTGCGCAGTAGCCGTGGTAAATAATCTCCTCGATTGCCGCCCAGTCGGAAATCAGAACTCCGTCAAATCCCATTTCGTCACGCAGGATGCCGCGCATCAGTTTCTTGTTTCCGGTTGCCGGAACACCGTTTACCGTGTTGAAGGAAGTCATCACCATCGCTGCTCCTGCATCGATGCCGGCTTTGTAGGATGGCAGATAGAAGTCACGGAAGGTATGCTCGGAAAGCTCTACGGTGTTGTAGTCTCTTCCCGCTGTCGGAGCGCCATAGCCTGCAAAATGTTTCACGCAGGAAGCAATTTTGTACGGCTCCTTCAGATCGTCTCCCTGGAATCCGCGCACCATTCCGGCACAGAACAGACCGTTCAGATACGGATCCTCACCGGTAGACTCCATGACACGGCCCCATCTTGCATCGCGGACCAGGTCAGTCATCGGTGCGAAGGTTACGTGAAGGCCGGAAACAGCTGCCTCTTTTGCAGCAACTGCCGCACACTTTTCGGACAGCTCCGGTTCAAACGTTGCGCCCTGTCCCAGCGGAATCGGGAAAATGGTCTTGAAGCCGTTGATGATATCCAGCATGAACAACATCGGGATGTGATGCGGGTGCTGCTCCACAAAATCCTTCTGGATTTTCTTTAACGTTTCTGCGCCCATGCTTCCCAGGATGGAACCGGAAAGCGCTACATTTTCCGGCGTAAAGCCTTTATCCGCCATCGGTCCCATGGCTGTGATGTCCATATCTTTATTGAAGAAGGCACCCACCACCTGGCTCATCTGGTTCACTTTTTCTTCCAGCGTCATGTCGGCCAGAAGCTCTTTTAATTTCTGCTCGGTCATTTTTTCTCCTCCATACCTCGTTTTTGCTGTATCTGCTTCTTCAGAAACCCCTAAAATGTCAGAAAAATATCGTTTTTCCGTTTTTTCTGAATCTTATACTGAAATTTTACCACATCTGACCTGAAAAAAATATCCCCTGATCCGACCTTTTTCTTTCACTATTCCGACCTGTTTGCTGCTATTCCGGTGCGTAAGAAAGTGATAAAATCCTCTGTTATTTCCCGGACATGTGAAGGGGGCTTTCCGCTATTTTTCACTAAAGCTTCTTCGGTATTCCAGCGGTGCGTATCCCGTATTGTCCTTAAACATCTTCGTAAAATATGAGAAATTGCTGTACCCCACATACAGCGACACCGTATTGATCGGCAGCGTGCTCTGTGTCAGAAGCTTTTTTGCCTCCTCCACCCGCTTTTGGATGATATAATTACTGATCGAAATACCCTTTTCTTTTTTAAAGATCCGGGACAGATAATCCGTATTCAAAAAGACAAGCTCCCCAAGCTCCTCCCGGTGAATCTCCTCCCGGTAATGTGCATCGATATAAGCGCATACCTGACTCGTAACCGAATCTGATTTGTTGATGTACTGTCTGTACTGAACTGCTTTCCGAACCAGTACCCCGGCATACTCCATCATCTCTTCTCTGCCATAAAGGGAATTCCGATGCAGGTTTTCCATATCCGCATCTGCAAACAGTGCATACGCCTTGATCTCCCGTTCCGAAAGCCATGCATACACCACCTGCGTCAGATCGGTACGGAGTGCTACCAGAAGCTCCCTGGTAATCATTCCTTCCCGCTCCGTCCGGTCAAGGTATTTCTGCAGCCGCTCCAGCAGCTCCTCCGGTTTTTCCTCCGAAAGCAGAGCTTTCCATACATCCAGCTCCTTATTTTCGTAGCTGGTCTGCGGAGCCTGAAATTCGTTCAGAAACAGCACCTCGTTCCGCACGGAAAGGCTTCCCTCCCGCATTTTCTGAAGATTCCGGCTCTGCTTTTGCATCCCCAGTACAGATTCCCACTGTCCGGCACCGCACCACAGCTCCAGATAGATTTTTTCATTCATCCACGCAACAAACTGCCGCAGAATTTCACAGTCCCGCCCGCCGTCCTGCGGGAATGCTTTTTCCTTTGACTGTGTAACAATCCAGTAGATGCCCGGTTCCTGGTAAAAAACAGTATCTACCGCAATATCCGTTTCCTCATACAATTCCGACAGCACATTTTCGATCACAAATTCCATGGTCGCGGTATCCCATATCTCCCGCTTATTGCTCTTTATTTCCGGCATCAGACAAATCAGCCGGAAATAGTGTCCCGGTCCATATGGCAGCTGGCGCTGTGCTGCCGTTTCGCAGAACTTCTCCTCGGAGAAGCCGTCTTTCAGCACATTTTTCCAGATATCCTGCTGCAGAATTTTCCTGTTCTGGTTCCACTTGATGCTTTCCTGCCTGAGATCCTGTATTTTCTTTTCTTTCGCAACGGATTCCGCCGCACGCTGTACGGCCTCCTTCAGCTTGTCAAAATCGATGGGCTTTAGCAGATAATCGACGCTGTTCAGCTGTATCGCTCTTCTGGCATAGTCAAACTCCGCATAGCTTGTCAGGAATATGACCTGGACCTTCAGCTCCTCTTTTCTGACCCACTCCACAAAGTCGAATCCCGTTCCGCCCGGCATCACGATATCGCTGATCACGATATCAATGTCCACCATTCCCATGATGTTCTTCGCCTGCTGTACGGAAAACGCGGTATACACCTCGTTCACCCCGGTCTCTGTAAGATCGAGGTTTCTTTTGATACTTTCAATCACGTACTCTTCATCATCCACGAGCAATAGTTTCATGTTCTTCTCCCCCTGTCCTGTATGGAATATGGATATCTACAATCGCTCCGCCGAGCGGACTGTTATCGAAATGAATCTCTCCGGAATCGCCATAATAATAGCGGAATCGTTTCAGGCAGTTTTCAATTCCGATATGCTTTCCATGCTCGGAAATATCTTCCCCTGCTTTCAGCCTTTGCAGCGTCTCCTCCGGAAAGCCGTTTCCGGTGTCCGAAATATAAATGTTGACATACTTTTCGTCTCCGCGATCCTCCGGGTAAACCGTCACGGAAATCAGCGGAACCGTCTCCAGCGTCAGGGCATGTTTTGCCGCATTCTCTACAAACACCTGAATCAGGAACGGGAAGATTACTGCGTTTTCCACCTCTTCATGAACCTCAAAATAATAGGTGAATTTTTCCGGATAGCGCAGCAGCAGAATTTTGAGGTAATTTTCACAGTGGTTCGTCTCCGCCGTTACCGGCACCATCTCGCTTGTATTCCGGAAAATATACGCAAGATAATCGGACGTAATACGGCTCATCGACTTTGCATGGTCGTACTGACCGAAGTCGATCATGCTGTAGATAAAGTTCAGACAGTTCATATAAAAATGCGGACGGATCTGGATTTTCAGGTAGTCCATCTCGATTTTCTGTTTTTGCAGCTCCTGCTCATACAGCGTGATCTTCAACCGGCGGATCTGGTGAATCATGTTTCGGAATTTATCGTCAATCTGCTCCAGCTCTACCAGGTTTCCTTCCGACATCTGATAGGTGAGGTCCCCATTGTCATATTTCTGAAGATTTTCCGTAAACATACCGACCGGCTTCAGGATTTTTGTTTCCAGGTGGAACAACAGCACGGAACCGGCAATCACCATCAGAAAAGCAACGCCAAGAAGGGCAAACACACTTCCCGTCATCAGATTTAAGACTCCCGTCCAGGAGATTTTAATCCGGATTTCAAACGGCGCCTGCGAAAGTTCCTGCCGGAAGGTGTAATTGCCGGTATTAATTTTCGAATTGTCCGTTACAATTCCTTTTTCCGTCAGTGTTCCGATGCTTTTCCCGTTCTGGTCAACGAGACTGACATAGCCGCTCTTTCCAAGAGACAGTTCAGAGAACGGTTCCAGAATTGTCTTCAGATTGACGTAGCAGCCGAGTCCAACGCCCTGACTCTGCGCTACCTTGAGCATATAAATATCGTCTCCCTGGCACATCACGGTCCATTTTTTCTTGACTGCATACGCCTGCTGCGACAGGCTTTTGATCCTGCGCTTCAGCGCTTCCTGCAAATAGGGATCAACGGCGTAAAGCCCGTCGGAGGAAATGCTCAGCTGATATAAGCTCTCATCCTTCTGCGTATAGAGAAAAACATTGTAATCCGTTCCGAAATTCCACGCTGCTGATACATAATTCCTTCGCAGCTGCGTGATGACATATTCCTCATACTGATCCTTCTCCATCAGATCCATATATTTCCAGAAAGCAGAATCCGGGTTGGAGCTGTCCATTACGGTCGAGAACAGGTTTCGGCTGATTCGAAAAAAACGGTGATCCAGCTCATCCGTATACAGCTTTGAAATCTCTTCCAGCTGCTCATATACCTGCTGCTGCGTCCGGTTCAGAATAAGCACGCTCCCAGCCAGAAAAAGCAGCAGCATACTCAGCAGGCAGATCAAAAGATAACGCCCCTGCTGCGCCAGTGTTGTTTTTTTCGTCTGTTTTGAAATACGCATGAAGTTTCCTCCTTTTTTCTGTTCCGGTACGCTCGAAATTTTTCCGTGTTTGATTTTACAAACTGATCTTTTTTCTGAATATAATACAGCAGAAAAACAGTACACCTCATGTTTCCATGAGTCTGTACTGTTTTTCTGATTTATGTCGGAAACACCGAAATGTTTCTCTTTTTTATTCCTGCATGGAAAATCATCCCTTTACCGCACCAAGTGTGATACCTTCTGCGAAGTATTTCTGAAGGAACGGATAGATGATAAACAGCGGCAGCATGGCGATAAATGCGATTGCCATACGGATCGAGGTTGTCGGCAGCTTTGCCACCTCGGCACCGATATTTCCGGTTACTTTTCCACTTGCCAGGTACTGAATATCGGTGATCATCTGGTTCAGCAGGTTCTGGATACTGTAAAGCTTCTGGCCTTCATTTCCTGATAAATAGTATAAACCATTTGTCCAGTCATTCCAATAGCCAAGTGCGGAAAACAGTCCCATGGTTACCAGAATCGGTTTTCCAAGCGGCAGTGTGATGCTGGTGAAAATCTTCATGTGTCCTGCGCCATCGATTTTGGCCGCCTCGAACAGCGCGTCCGGGATACTGGTGTTAAAGTAGCTTCGGATCATCAGCACGTTGTTTGCACTTAACAGGAAGCCCGGAACAATCAATGCCCAGATCGTGTTTTTGATGTGAAAATACTTTACATACATCAAGTAGGTCGGCACCAGTCCGCCGTTGAACAGCATCGTAAAGAATACGAAAAAGGTAATTGCTCTGCGGTACGGCAGCTTTTTAATCGAAAGCGGATATGCCAACAGAGCGGACATCGCAAGGTTTGCAGCTGTACCAACGATGGTTACAAAAACGGTGATTCCGTACGCTCTCAGGATTTTCTCACCCTGACGGATGATATAGGAGTAAGCATAGAAGCTGAATTTCTCCGGGAAGAACGAATATCCGTTGCGGATCAGTGTGTTTTCATCGGTCAGCGAGGAAATAAATACGAGTACAAACGGCAGTATAATGGATAACGTAATCAGAATGAGTACTACATTAATCCAGAACTGGAAACGTTTTGCTTTTTTTGAATTTGTCATACTTCCATCCTCCTAGAATAATGCCTGGTCTTTGTCTACTTTGCGGACAATCCAGTTACTCAACATTACGACACAGAAGCCTACCAGAGACTGGTATACACCGGCTGCAGATGACATACTGATATTTCCCTGCTCAATCAGGGCGCGGTATACATAGGTATCGATAACGTTTGTGGTCGGGAACAGAACACCGGAGTTCATTGGTACCTGATAGAACAGGCCGAAATCGGAATAGAAAATTCTTCCGATGCTGAGGAGCAGCAGGGTGATGATGGTCGGAACGAGGCTCGGCAGTGTGATTTTTGTGATCTCCTGCCATTTGCTTGCGCCGTCCAGTCTGGCAGCCTCATAGAAGGAAGGATCGATACCGATCAGCGATGCGATGTAGATCAGGCATCCGTATCCTACGCCCTTCCAGCAGTTCGCGATGATCAGGATCGCCGGCCAGTATTTCGGTTTCTGGTACCACTGAATCGGGTCAATGTGGAACAACGGAAGGATCGAGTTGTTGACAAGACCATTTTCTGCACTCAGAAGCGCATATACGATGTAGCTTAAGATAACCATGGACATCAGGAACGGAAGAAGAATCGCACTCTGATATATCTTTTTGAGCTTTGTGTTTCTTACCTCCGTAATCAGAATCGCAATGGCAATTCCGACTACCATGTTTACAAGAATAAATGCAACGTTATACAGCAGCGTGTTTCTTGTAATGATCCATGCATCCTTGGAAGCAAACAGGAACTTAAAGTTGTCGAGTCCTGCCCACGGGCTTGCCCAGATACCTTTCGCAAAATTCAGTTTTTTAAACGCAATCACCATACCTGCCATCGGGATATAGTTGTTGATCAGCAGATACAGAAGTGCCGGAAGCATCATCAGATAAAGCGGCCAGTATTCCTTCAGCACGTTTTTCTTTTTTCCTTTTTTAACCTCTGCTTTTTTCATAAAGCGTGTCTCCTTTTATGAGGGCTGTTTTTTCAGGTTCTTTCACAGAGAAAGCTCCACATCTTTTCGGGTAAGAGTGGAGCCTTCGGTTACTGTATCACACCGGATTTTCTTTTGCCCCGGTCGTGTTCTTTTTACAAATCATGGTGCTTATTTCGCTGCAAGAAATGCATCCAGCTGCTCCTGCTTTGCAGCAATGACATCATCGATTCCCGCATCGTCCAGTGCCTCCAGGAACTGTGGAAGCAGTTCTTCCGGATCTCCGGAGCCGCTGCTAAGTGCGCCGTTGTACTGGCTGATTACGTTGTTCAGGGCTGATACCTGATCCGCATATTCGCTGTTATCAAAGACAAATCCCAGTGCTTTCGACTCGATACCGGAAGCGTTGAACTCCTGCATTTTGTCCCAGAGCTGCGGGTCAGATCCATCCCATTTGTATGCGATGAACTGGTTCGGAAGCTCCCATCCACAGTTAAAGCTGTAGCCTGCATTGTCTGCTGTTACACCGTCCGGGTAGTTGATGATTCCGTTTTCTTCATCTTCTACTACGTAGTCGGTTCCCTCTTCGCCCCAGTTCAGAAGGTTCATGACCTCCGGGCTGCCATAGATATAATCGAGAACCTGCATTGCTTTTTCCGGATTTTCGGAGTTCTGTGCTATAGAATAAATAATTCCGCTGTAAGAGGATGAGTTGATGATCGGCTCATCATAGAACGGTACGATTTCAAACTCATATCCTGTGGAGCTCTGGAACTCAACCGGGGTACCTGGATGATAAGCAAAGAACAAGGAGAAGAGATTTCCTGCTTTGCATACGGTTCTCCAGTTTTCTGTGTTTGTTCCGGCATCCTTGCTGATGTAGCCTTTCTGATACCAGTCATGCAGCATAGTTGCAGTCTCCTTGTACCAGTCGCTTGCAAAATAGTTTTCTACGGTTGTGCTGTTGGTCTGATCCATCAGAGCGCCCGTGTTGGCATCGCCAAGTCCATCAGCGCGGGACAGACGGCTCAAAGGCGTATCACTGTTGTTGCTGGAGAACAGCATTGTCATATCAGGCTCGCCTGCCTGTACGGTCTCAAATACTTTCTCCATATCCTTCGGCTCTTTGATTTCATCGGTATTGATATTATACTTTTCTACCAGGTCTTTTCTCATGAAGATGGCTGGAATGCTGCCTCGTTCGATCTGGTTCGGAACGCCATAGACAAACCCATCAACCTGATTTGTTTTTGCAATATCCTCGCCATAGATATCTTTCAGGTTTGTGCCGTATTTGTCAATCAGTTCAGACATATCCATGATCTGGCCGGAATGCATATACTGTACAGCTGTTGTTGCACTTGTGTACAGAAGATCGATTTTCTCATCGCCGGAAAGCATCAGCTGTAACTGCTGAGATGCGCTTGCCCACGGAAGAACAACGATATCGAGCTTTGCATTCAGCTCCGGCTCCAGAATCTCGTTGATTTTTTCTTCGATTCTCTCTTCATCCGGCTGCTGGCTGCCCTGCAGTACCATAGTTACAGTGTACGGCTCGCCTTTTTCCTCTGTCTTTGCTGTGCTTCCGGAAGCTGCGGAGGAACCGGAATCAGAACTGGATCCTGTGCTTCCGCATGCTGCCATGGAAAATGCCATAGTTGCTGCAAGAATGCCTGCTAACACTTTTTTCTTCATACTTTTTCTCCTTTTCACGTATCGTGTTGTGTGACCTTTGATGATTGTATTATAGCAGAATTTTGACTTACAACTCTATAACTGATTTGACTTTGAAGTATCACTCTTCCGACCTTTGTGTCTTTTTTGTGTCTTTTTTCTGTCAAAAATCTTCCACCATCTTTGCCCCTTCTGCCCCATCGAGTTCGGCCACGGTTCCATTCATGACACGGTAGACTCTCTGGCAGAGGCCGAGGACACTCGGACGGTGCGTCGTAACGATACAGGTTTTGTTGGGACGCTGACGGATGATGTTTCGGAGGACGTTTCGTTCCGTCGTGACATCCAGTGCCGAGGTGGCTTCATCGAGAAGCAGCACCGGGGCATCGCGGAGGACGGCACGGGCGATGGCAAGCCGCTGGGACTGACCTTCGGAGAAACCGCGGCCACGTTCTCCGACGCGGCTGTTGATGGTATCCGGCAGATGCTGAACAAAATCCCAGGCGCAGGAGATTTTGAGCGCTTCGATGATCTCCTCGTCGGTCGCATCCTCTTTTACCATGCGCATATTTTCGGCGATTGTGCCGGAAAGGATCGTATTTCCCTGCGGCACATAGGCGAAGAGATGACGCGTTTCGGCGTTCATGGGAACCGTTTTTCCGTTTGAGGCAATGATCACGGTTTCCCCCTCCTGCGGGCGGATAAGGCCGAGAATCAGGCGGATCATCGTTGTTTTTCCCTCGCCGGACGGGCCAACCAACGCTACAATCTCGCCGGGGGCGGCCTGAAACTCCGATTTGGTGATTACTTTGTTTCCTTCTATATAAGAAAATTCTACCCCATGCATCTGTACCCGGAAGCCATCCTTGGCCAGTGGATCGAGCTTGGCGCTATCCGGGATATGGACCTCTTTTGGCAGCTCTACGAGCTCACGGATCCGGTGCGCCGAGACGGAGCTGTTGAGGAAGGACGGAATAATCGAAATCACGTTTCCAAACGCGCCGGAAAGGTTACTCCGCTGCTGCAGGAACAGCGTCATGGTTCCATAGGTAATGTCGTGCGTCCACAGACGGAACAGGCAGTATCCGAACGCCGTAAACTCCACCGCACTCCCGAGAATAGACATTACGATATTGGTTTTAATCGTAAACAGATTATATTTCAGGCTGATGTCCTTGAAAAGTCCCTGCCACCAACGCATCTTTTTACTGTAATACGGTGCGATGCCAAACGACTTGATCGTATCAAAGTTGTAGAACGCTTCTACCTCAAAGCTCATCAGATTACTGCTCATCTCGCGTACTTCTTTGCTATATTCCCGCTGACGGCGGATCATAAAACGGGACATCAGAAGCAGAAACGGTGCGCTTAAAAAAGCAATCAGTGCCATGACCCAGTCATAATGCAGGATTACGAAAAAGGTGGCAATAAACCGATACACAGCAATGATAATCGTCGGGAGCCAGCTGATTGCGTTGCCGCTGACCGTTCCAATGTCGCCGTTGAAACGATTGAGTACGTCACCGTTTGCGTATTTGCTGATTTCCAGCCAGTCCGCATCAACGATTTTGTCAAAAATATCCGCCTGGATGTCGTTGTTGATGGCGATACCAAGCTTCGTTGAAATGCGGTTGATGACACTCTCAAACCCAAGGCTGAACACGGTGCTTCCGATCATGATGCAAAGCAGCAGCGGGAGCTTCTGTATCTGGTATCCGGTGATGATATCGATCAGGTATTTTCCTGCCACGCTGCCGACAAGCCCAAGCGAAGTGCTTAAGATACCGAGAATCGTATAAAAAACAATCGCACCCTTATAGCGCGCGCTGTAGCCAAAAATCCATTTCCAGTCATCGATGATTTCCGAGAACGTTCCGTTTTTCCATCGCTCCGACAGGATGCGGAGAGACTCGAAGGGAGCGTCTTTACTTTTCTCTTTGGATTCTTCCTGCATGCGCGTCTCCTCTCTTTTTCCCGTCTGCGGTACGGATCATATCGTATTTTTTCAACAGCTCGACACGTCCCGCACCCACTTCAATGCTCGATTTCTGTTCTTTTTCTCCCTGCCCCAGCCATTTCAGGATTCGCTGCACGTATGCAGCCGGGAGCAAAAACGGATACCTCGCCGCATAGGGATACTTGTTTTTCATATAGGAAGCTTCCGGAACCAGCGATTTCCAGATTCCGCCTGCCGTATGCTTTTCCGCTCCGGTCTCTGCCGCATACAGGGTAATGTTTGCGCTGTGGATCCGTCCCGCGCTCGATTTTCCGAACGAACCGGCATCGAGGATATCGATCAGAAGCGCTTCGGAATCCGGGTGAAGCTTCTTTGCGGCACGGACTGCCCCACTTGCTTCATAGGAAAAGCCCAGATACCGCTCGCCGATATCCAGCAGATTGATGCAGAAGCACGTCATGTGATACTCTTCGCACAGCTGCCAGAACATTTCCCAGTCTATTTTTCTTCCATATATACGAATCATCTGTACCATATCACAGATCTGACGGATCCCGACGCCGCCGTGAAGAAAGTGCTTGAAGCTGTGACAGAGAAGATAGAAAAGATGATGCGTTTCTTCTAAGGTAAAGATGCTCTGCCCCTGCACTTCCACTTTGGATGGATGCGCGAAAACATCGGAAAATGCACGGTTCAGATAACCATAGGCAGAGGATTCTGTGCTGAACAGCCTGGTATGTATTTCATAGAAGACCCCTGTTTTCGGATGAATGTAGCCCATCTCTTCCGGGATATCACCGTCTTTGATGCCATCCGGCATTGCGGCTTCTTTGTCCCGCACAAAGCCCTTCCGCATAAAACAGGCATCTACTGCTGCAAAATCCTTTGCCGGAATCAGAAGATCCTCATCCCCGGACGGGCGCAGATCTGGCTTCGGATAGAGATTTCTGCACACAATTCCTTTCATCACCAGCGGCTGCACGCCCAGATGCTCCAGCTCCTTTTCATCGGAAAGAAACAGCGCTGTACGCGAAACCTGCTGCAAAACACTCTGCATTGCCTGCGTTTTTACCTGTCTGCGAAGCTCGTCCGGAAGTCCCGCAAATTCCGGTGTTTTTCCCACAACATCGTAGACCGCTGACAGCAGCGAATGCTGTGCCGCGAGGACAAACAGATGATTCCATTGTTTTTCTGTCAGCCCCTGAATTTCCGCCGGCGATGCTTTTTCTTCTGTCAAAAACGCACGAATCACCGCAAGGAATGCGGTTTCTGTTTCTGTAATCATCTTCTTTTCCTTTCATTTTCTCTGCACGCATCATTTTTCTTTTTATCCACACCGAATAACCGGGCATATCCATGCATCAGAATCGGGCGAAGCGGGATGATGCGAATCCAGACCTGTGCAAAAAACTCCCACCAGAACGTTCCCGGTACAAGTATTTTTCCTTTTCGTTCCACTTTTGTCACCCATGCAAAGATCTGCTTCCGTTGCACATGATGCTCGATTTCCGTCTGTGCATCCCCGATTATGTCATAACCGTCTGCATGAACGCGGCAGATCCGATGCACGACAAACTGTCCGCCCGGCCGCTCGTAAAATACGATATCACCTTTCCGAAGTTCCCGCTCCGGCGCTCGGAAGAAAATACTGTCGCGTCCATGAATCAGAAACGGCGCCATGCTGCTCCCGGAAATCACCATACGCACTTCTCTGCCCTGCTCTACAAGTTCTTTCAGCATTCCGACATAGGCACGTGTATCCATCATTTTCATGCATGTTTCTCCCTTTTCTGAATCATGTTTTTGTGCAGTGCAGCTGCATATGTTTCACATTCGAACGAACCGATCCCGATCTCCTGCTCCAGCGTTTTCACCGCATCTTCTGAAATGTCGCACGCCAGATGATACACCGGAACTTTTCCAGCAAGCTGTTCGAGAAGGTCAAGACTGTGCACCAGTCCCTCCCTGTCCCAGCGGTTCATGGTGATCTGTCCGTACAGACTCGTAAATGCCTCTGCCGGACGCAGCCGCCACGCCTGATTCGTCTTTGCCTGGCTCAGCATTACAATGCATCCGACCGGGAGCTTTTTGTTTTCGCAGACTCCTGATGTTCCGCAGACCGGCCAGCCGTTTGCTGTCCACGCTGTGCCATCATATTCCAGCAATGCCTTATCCCCATTTACGGTACGGCTTCCCCGGTACTGTTCCCAGAGTTCCGCCTGCGTGGTTTTGCCCGTTCCCGATGGTGCAGAAAAGAGCATTGCTTTCCCCTGATACTCCGTGTATGCACAGTGCAGAATCAGGCACGGCTGCTCTGCCAGACGGCGCTCCAAGGCAAGGAGGGAAAGAAAAACAACTTCATACTTTTCAACTTCTGCCAGATACCACCTGCCGACGAAAACCTCCGCACGATTTTGCGCAGTCTCACGGTAGAATGCATAAGGACGCGCTTCTCCTTTCACACCGATCCGGCGGCTCTCCAATCCTTCTTTTGTATGAAACACCTGCAGATCGACCCGATCCACAATCAGCTCTCCCTCCGCTTCCGGCAATATGTCGACGGCCGTAATGATATATGTATAATCCGCAGAATCCGTTTCCGCCAAAAATTTTTCCATATCCACCGGAAGTACCAGCTCTTCCGGAAACTTCAGCCGGAAGGAAAAACTCCCTATCTGAAATGTTTTTTCCATCAAAAACTCCTCTTTCTCCCCATGATCTTCCCTTCTCTCCGCCACGTATCACGATCCCTTTTTCCGCATTTATGATAACAAAAAAAAGAGTCTCCGTCAATCTTTGTGGCTTTTTTGTAATTAAATACGTAATTTTATTTTTGACTGATCTGCAGCGTTTTATAGTCATGCCGGAAATACAATTTGTTTTTTCTATCAGACCGCTTTTGTCCACAAAAATCTGCGACCGAAGCGCCATCTCATCCATACAAAAGTGCATATCGCAAAGCGTGTTTTTTGCCAAAGTTTCCCTTGACAATTACTGTCTATTTCTCTATAATTCTATATGTAATAAAAACTGTAATATTTTATTTTTACTTGTTTTTCTGGCATTGTACTTTTGAAAGAGGGCTGGGATGTTGATGGAGAATGTAATGGAACGTGCTTTATCAGAGGAAAAGCACTATTGTGCCAATGAAGATTACATAGTAAGAGAAATTGCAGGGGAGACGATTCTTGTGCCGACTGGGGCGAGTGCGGAACATTTTAATGGAATGCTGACGCTGAATGAGACTTCGCGGTTTTTGTGGGAATTGTTTCGGATGCCGCATACGTTTGAGGAAACGGTGGCAGCCGCGCAGGAACGATATGAGGACGATAACCAGTCTCTGGAATCGGATATTTATGATTTTATGAAGGAAAGTGTAATGCTCGGATTTCTGAAGGAGGAGGAGTGAATATGGAAAAAATGAAGTGGACACGACCGGAAACTACCGGGGAGATGTTTGAGGCAAATGAGTATGTGGCAGCCTGCATCACAGGTTTAATTCAATGTGCTTACCCAGGTGATGGACAAACCAATGGACAGATAGACAAATTTGATGATTATAACGGGAAAAAAAGTGGCTATTGGACAGACAACAAAGGCATGCTGCATGGTCTTTGTGGCTACGATGCGAAAATTTCTTTCAGTGAAGATACCGGAAGTGGTTTTGAATATATTGGTGATAAGATTCAGCGAAACCGTCCTATTTACAGTATCAAAAATTATAGCCCAGCCGTCGGTACGTATTACAATGTAACCTGGAACAGTGACGATGGTGACAATCACAGCGGTACGTATTCTCATACTGGTCGTCTTAAAATCACTAATATTGACAGTAACCACCCTAACCATTCCTAATTAACCATAAATTCAAAAAAAATAGAAATTTCCCAATCACCCGAAACGCGGTCAGCTCCCCAGAAGTTGGCCGTATTTCCATATCTGCATATCTATACAGAAAGGACCCCCATGGACAATCTCACCTACGAAAAACGTCTGATCTCCAAAGCCGCCCGCTCCCACACCCCGATTAACGGCAGTTTCGAGCTTCTCCCCTTATGCAACATGAACTGTGGCATGTGCTACGTCCGGCTCTCGCGTCCGGAGATGGATCTCCAGGGGCATCTGCATTCTGCTGCAGAATGGATTTCGCTTGCGCGCCAGATGCAGAAATCCGGCACGCTTTTCCTTCTTCTGACCGGCGGCGAGCCGCTCCTCTTTCCAGATTTTAAAACGTTGTATCTGGAGCTTCGCAGCATGGGTATGATTCTGACGATCAATACGAACGGGACTCTGATTGATGAAACCTGGGCGGACTTTTTTGCACAATATCCGCCGCGGCGCATCAATATCACGCTGTATGGAACTTCGAAGGAAACCTACCGCGATCTCTGTCATTACGAAGACGGGTTTGAAAAGGCGCTGCGCGGGATTCGTCTTCTGCGGGAACGGAATGTTGATGTGAAAATCAACGGCAGTCTCGTGCGAAGCAACAGCACGGATGTGGACTCCCTAGTGGCACTCGCCCGCTCTCTCGACGCTCCGATCAACATCGACACCTACATGTATCCTGCCCGGCGCGAGCGATCCGCTGCGTTTTGTGAACAGTCCCGGCTTCTGCCAGAGGACGCTGCACGTGGAAAAGTGCAGTTTGAAAAAGCTTCCCTCGATTCCAAAACCTATCTTCAAATGGCTCAGACCATCATAACCCGCGTCTCCGAAACGCCGGATACTCCCGAACCTGATTTCCAGCGCATGCGCTGTCAGGCGGGCCGCACTTCCTTTACAATCAACTGGCAGGGAAAGATGCGCCCCTGTGTGATGCTCTCGCAGCCGGAAATCAACGTTTTTGAAACAGGATTTGATAACGCATGGAAGCAGCTTCAGTGCGAAATCGAAACCATCACCTTAAATCCCCGCTGCTCCTCCTGCTCCCTCCGTCGCATCTGCCAGACCTGCGCTGCCTGCGCAAAACTGGAAACCGGCGCTTACGACGGCATCCCCGACTACATGTGCCGCTATACAAAAGAACTCCTGCATCTCTATTCTGCGGATCTCGCTGCCTCACGCGCCTGAGCCATGAGAAAAACACTTTGTAAATTTCTCAACTTCCCCTTCATACGCCTGATCCGCCGTAACCGCACACCGTGTCAGTTTTCCATTCTCCCACGCTTTTTCGCCATCCCACAGTTTCGCATAAAAGTTAATGATCCATGCCCGGCTCCAGCCCGTGTGGCCGCCGCCGTTGGCAATGCGCACACGCAGTGTCTCTGCAGCCGCTACGGCTGGTTTTGTATACCATAATGTACTCATATCCTGTCTCCCCATTCTGTCACCAAAAGAGGGAGGCAGACGATTCCACCTCCCTCTTCGTTTTTCAATTTCTATCTAATACTTAATACTCGACGTTCTCTTCATTTCCTTCTTTTCTGACCGTCAGAATCTCTGTCTCACGTCCTGTCAGCGCGCGGCTTCTTTCGCCCGGCTGCTGTCCACCGATGGAGATTTCATACTCGCCCGGCCGTACGACACATCCGCCGTCCTCTGTGATAACAGCAAAATCTCTTGCATGCAGTGTCACGGAAATCTCTTTTTCTTCTCCTGCCTGCAGTTCCACGCACGCGATGCCTTTTAACTGGAAGCCTGGCTCACCCGGCTGTGCGTGTTTGTATTTCATATAAACCTCTATGCTCTCATGCAGCGGATATGCACTCTCATTCTTCACCTTCGTGCACACGGTCACATCGTCGAGCACCGCGCTCGTCTCCTGCTCCGTTTTTGCGCCGCTGTAGGAAATTGTTCCATACGTCAGTCCATATCCAAAGGGATACAGAATATTTTTATCAGTATAGCGGTAGGTTCGTCCTGCCATGCTGTAATCGGTGAACTCCGGCAGATTTTCTGTTCCCTGATAGAAAGTCACCGGCAGTTTTCCGTTCGGTGCATAATCGCCGAACAGCGCCTCTGCCACGGCTTTTCCGCCGCGCGCACCCGGATACCAGCTGTCAAGAATAGCCGGTACATGCTCCTCGGCCCAGGACAGGTTGATGGCACTTCCTGCCGAGAGAACGAGGACTACCGGTTTTCCAACCGCTGTGATTGTCTCAAGCAGTTCCTCCTGTAAGCCCGGCAGATTGAGACCCAGCTTATCGCCGCTCGCGTATTCGTTTCCGGCATCGCCTTCCTCGCCCTCAACAGTTGCATCAAGTCCAAGGCACAGAACGACAACGTCTGCGTGCTCAGCGGCAATGACAGCCTCTTTGAAACGGTCTTTGTCCTCGCCGAGTCCTTCGACTTTATTTTTATACAAATGGCAGCCCTCTGCGTATGTCACTCTCACATCATCACCGACATACTGCTGAATTCCTTCCAGCGGTGTGATGTATCTGGACGATGTTCCCTGATAGTTTCCAACCAGCGCTGCTCTCGAGTTCGCGTTCGGTCCGATCACGGCGATACTGCGAATCTTCTTCACATCGAGCGGCAGCATGTTGTTTTCATTTTTCAGCAGAACCATACTTCTTCTCGCTGCCTCGACGGACAGATCAACATGCTCCTTGCACTCGACTAGATCGTAGGACAGATCTTCGTACGGTGACGGATAGTCTTTCATCATACCGAGGCGGATGCGGATTTCCATCAGGCGCTCAACTGCCGCGGTGATTGCCTCTTCGGATACCAGGCCATCCTCGTATGCTTTCGGCAGATGCAGGAAAGCAACGCCGCAGTTCAGGTCACAGCCGTTGTTGACGGCACGCGCTGCGGACTCCTCTACATTTTTGGTCACTCTGTGGTGCTCATGGAAATCCATGATTGCCCAGCAGTCGGAGACAACATGGCCTTCAAAGCCGAACTCATCGCGCAGGATGTCCTTTAACAATGTCTTGCTTCCGCATGCCGGTTCACCGTTGACACGGTTATACGCGCCCATGACTGCCTCGACTTTTGCATCCCTGACACAGCGTTTGAAGGCATACAGATAGGTGTCATACAGATCATGTTTGCTGACTCTTGCGTCAAACTCATGGCGGATCGCCTCTGGGCCGCTGTGGACGGCGAAATGTTTGGCACACGCCGCTGCCTTCGGGTGATCCGGGTCCGGTCCCTGTAATCCGCGGATGTAGGCGCATCCGAGCTCACCAGTCAGATACGGGTCCTCACCATATGTCTCATGGCCACGGCCCCATCTCGGATCACGGAAAATGTTGACGTTCGGTGCCCAGAAGGTCAGGCCTTTGTAGATGCCGCGGTCGCCTTTTCTCGAAAACTCGTTGAATTTTGCACGTCCCTCGGTAGAAACAACATCACCGATCTCCTGCAGCAGCTCTTTATCAAACGTTGCTGCAAGGCCAATAGCCTGCGGAAATACCGTTGCCACACCAGCTCTTGCCACGCCGTGCAGCGCTTCATTCCACCAGTTGTATGCCGGAATGCCAAGACGCTCGATCGCCGGTGACTGATAGACCATCTGGCTCATTTTTTCTTCCAGCGTCATCTGGGAAACCAGCTGTTTTGCATACTCTCTCGTCTCTTTACTCATAGGTAAAATCCTCCCGAAATTTGTTGCCTCTATTATATCGCCGCGTTTCCCGTTCGGCTAGTCAAGTATTGCTCTTTGCTTCTCATTTTATGCGATTTTTGCGAACAACACAGGGGAACATACGAGGAAATCGTGTATGCGTAACCATCCGATATACACGCAGAAACTCCCGGCAGAATTTCTCGTATAAGATCTTCCGTCGGGAGTTTCCCTTATCTATTCCTGTGAAATTTTATTTCTGATACTCTTCCTCGATATTTTTTACCGCACGGAGCTTGTTCGCGTATTCCAGAATCTCTTCTTTGGAATATTTCTGTTTCCGGCACCAGGTGAGGATTTCTTCTTTTACTTCCTCCGGCATCTTGTTGTTCATGCGCAGACAGTCACAGAAGGTTCTCTTCGGAGAATAATATTTGTAGGAACCAAACTCTGTCTTTTTCTCACAGATTTCACCCGGGACATCGGCATTCTGGAAATAAAAACGTCTGATTTCAAAATTTTCCAGATCCATTTTTTTTCGGTCTGTCCGTGCTGTTGCAACTGCAATCGTAGCCGGCTCTTCTTTCAGCATTCCGGCAAGCCATGCAGCACTGTCCATGCAGATGACTGCGCGTGGGTTTACTTTCGCAATTTCAATATATTGATAGTCTTCCGGTTTTTCATAACCACAGTCCTTGCACCAGTACCAGCCGCGTGCAAATCGTTCCAGACTTCCTTCCTCTTCCATTTCTGCCAGCTGCAGTACAGTCACCTGATGATCTCTGAGGTCTGCGAAGCTCATATATCCATGATGTTCTTTAAATAACGTCGTGATCTTCTGGTATGTTTTAAAAAGCATATTTTCTTTCCCCTTTCAGGATGTGATACATGTTTTTTCATCTATAGGCGTTTGCACATATAATATTCCAATTTTCATGGAATGGCAAGCACTAATTTGCAAAAACCATGTTTTTTCTCTGTTTTTTTCTTATTAGCTGCTGCTAACATATTTCTCTTTTTATCACTTATAAGTATACCTTTTTTACCTGAAATATGCAACCTGCTGATCCGCTTTTTCTGTTCTCATACCAGCAGAAAAAGACCGGATTTTTTACTTCTCATCCGGTCTTTTTCTCTTTCATTCTATCTTTTAACGTTTACCGTAAAACCTTTTTTCACTCTGCCGCTTCCAGAATTTCTTTTAATGCTTTGATATAAAGTTTACACTCCTCCATCGTTCCCACGCTCACACGGCTCATCTCAAAAGCGCCGATACGGATGCCCTTTTCCATCAGCTGTTCCTGAATCCAGGCAGGATCTTTTCCGGTATCGAAGTAGATGAAATTCGACTGGGACGGATAAACCCTGCAGCCAAGCGCTGCCATCTCTTTTTCCAGATATTCTCTTCCCTCCACGATTTTTGCTTTCTGCTCCTGATAATATTCCTGGTCTGCCAGGCCTGCCACTGCCGCTTTCTGGGCACAGACATTCAGGTTCCAGGAAGCGGAACATTTCCGCATGATTCCAATCAGCTCTTCGGAGCCCAGCGCATAGCCGACACGAAGGCCTGCCATCGCATAATATTTGGAAAAGGTACGGAGAACCAGAATCGGTTTTTCCGGATGCGCTTTCATATAATCAACCATACTGCAGCAGTCCGGCTCGGTGGCAAACTCCATGTATGCCTCATCCATCACCAGCAGCACGTCCTCCGGAAGAGTATCTGCGAATGCTTCCAGCTCCCCGATCGGCACATACGTTCCGGTCGGGTTATTCGGATTGCAGATCACCACAATTTTTGTTTTTTCACCGATTTTTTCTTTCATGGCAGGCAGATTAAATTTCTGCTCCTCGGTTACCGGTACGGAAACCAGCACACCGCCATTTAAATACGCCATGTCGGCAAATGCCCCGTAGGTCGGCGCGGAAAACAGCACCTCATCTCCCTCGTCCAGAAAGGTCAGTCCGATCATATCGATCATCGCACTCGATCCGGCGCCTGTCAGTACATTTTCTGCTTTTAATCCGTACTGCTCCGCTACCTTCTGTTTCAGCAGTACTGCCGCAAAATCAGGATAAAAATGGCTTCCCGCCATAGAGTCCTCCAGTGCCGCCACTGCCTTCGGTGACATTCCGTAATTGTTTTCGTTTAATCCCATATGGATCAGTTTTGAGGTGTCCTTCGCAAATGCCTTCTGACGTTTGCTCGGCGGCATGCTCTGTAATGCGTGGCTGATGATTTTATTTACTTCCATATTCATTTCCTCCTGTTTTCACGGCTTCTATTGTTTTTTTTCCGGAAAATTACCGTTTTACGGCTCCCCTCGAAACAGCTGCTAAGCCATCTGCGGAGCCTGCCCGTTTTCCGATTTTTTGCTTAAGACTCAGAAGAGCTGTCTCCCAATACCAGATATTTGGTACGGATCATGTTTCTGGACGGGTCAATCTCAAAGTTTGTGATGTCGGTGCTTACCAGATAAATATTGGAAGAATTCAGTACCGGTACGCCGAAGCAGTAGTCGTTTACCAGTACGCTCTCAGCCTGGTGCAGCAGCTCAAATCTGGCGGTCGGATCGCTTTCCTCATTCGACTGTGCCATCAGTTCGTCATACTCCGGGCAGTTGGTCTTGTTATCGTTGTAGCTGTCGTTGGAACGGTACATGGAAAGGAAGGTGAACGGATCGGTAAAGTCTGCAGTCCATCTCATGCGGGCAAGCTGGAAATCGCCGGATCTTCTCTCTGCTACCTGTACCTGCTGCTCCTCTGCCTGAAGCTCCACCTCGATGCCAAGGTTTGTTTTCCACTGTGCCTGCAGGGCCTGTGCCATATCGCTGTCGAGCTGGAGGCTCGGGTATTTGTAGGTGATGGCCGGGAAGCCTTCTCCATCCGGGTAACCGGCCTCTGCCAGAAGCTCTTTTGCCTTGTCCGGATCAAAGCCGATCGGATCTTCCTCTGCTTCCTCTGCCCAGTCCTTGCCGCTTGCGGAGGATTTCAGATGTTTTGCTACGAAGAAATCACTTGCCTCATAAGAGGAACCGCACGCGGAAGCTACCTCATCGCGGTTGACTGCCATAGAGAACGCCTGGCGGACGCGGACATCGTCAAATGGTGCTTCATTTACATTGAACAGTACATAATAACTAGTCTGAGATGGAGAAGTAATCAGCCCATCGCTGTCTTTATACTCGTCCATAACGGTATAATCTGCTGAGATAAAGTTCAGCTCACCGGATTTATACGCATTAATGATGGACTGTGTATCGTCCATAACCATTTTTTTGATCGTATCGGTTTTGATCCGGTCTGCCTGAACGTAATTTTCATTTTTCTTATAAACGCTGTACTGGTTCGGTACATACTCTGCGAGGTAGTACGGTCCGCAGCTTACCAGCGCATCCATGTCATTTCCCATTGCCCAGTCGCCGTTGGTCTCGGTCTGAAGCTCACGATGCGTCGGCATATAAACCGGAAGTACAAAGAGCTGTTCGAAGTAAGCGCACGGCTCCTTTAAGTTGAACACAATGGTCTTGTCATCGCTGGTGTCTACGCCAAGACCGCTCTCATCGCCGGTTCCGTTGTACATTTCCTCAGCTCCCGCAATCGGGTAAAGCATTGAGGAATAACCACTCTTGCAGTTCGGATCCAGTGCGCGGACAATGGTATTTTTGAAATCGGCACTTGTCACATCGTCTCCGTTGCTCCATTTTGCATCGCTGCGGAGGTGTACGGTGTACTGTGTCATATCCTCATTGACATCAACGCTTTCTGCCAGAATATAATCCCAGGAACCGTCCTCTTTCATTTCCATGATTGGGGCCATACACACATCATCGTAGGACCACCACCATAAACCGCTCTCTCCTGCGCTGTCCAGGCTTCCGGCCTCGGTATTCATCGTTGTTACAATCATATCGGAAGTACTGCCGCTTTTGCCTCCTCCGGAAGAGCTGCTGCTTCCTCCGCTGCTT
>ENA-UALR01000331-UALR01000331.1-human-gut-metagenome-genome-assembly--contig:-NODE-331-length-23574-cov-7.475786_pt1 | contig 23574 bp, 16 predicted proteins | sample MGYA00243702_ERZ654472 | MGnify/ENA primary metagenome ERZ654472 (study PRJEB26926, sample SAMN06164398) | human gut metagenome | biome: ENVO:00009003; feature: ENVO:2100002; material: ENVO:00002003...
GGTTCATCCGGCCTGCATAGCCCTCGTTCTCCACGCAGAGCTGGCACTTGGGGTAAGCGCTCTGGGGGGCCAGCTTGGCGGCGGCAATGGCCTTGGGGTCTTTTTCCGGCTTCGAGAGGTTGATGGTGATATCCAGATCGCCGTAGGGGGTCTTGGTGACCCACTTCACGTCCCGCTTGATGCGGTAGCGGCGGATGTAATCGGTGTCCTGGCTGAATTCATAGAACCAGTCGGTGGCGGCCTGGGGGCCCTCTTCCTCGTACCGCTCCTCAAAGTTGGCGCGGACAATGGAGGGGCGCGGGGTCAGCACGCCCATCAGCTTGGTGTCAAAAAGGTCGCGGGCGGTGGAATTGCCCTCGCACACGCCCCGGGCCACGGCATCGTCCACCAGCGTTTTCAGGATGCTCTCGAGGTCGGTGTAGCAGATATCCCCCTCGGGCTCGGTAAAGCTGTCCAGCTGCATGGTCATCAGCAGCTGATTGCGGATGTAGATCTCGTCATCGGGCAGGATGAGCCCGGTGTCCAGCCCATAGTTGACGAGCTGTTGAATGGCAGTAGAGATCACAGCACGGCACCTCCTTCCGGACGGATGGAGAGGATGTGGCACTTGCCTGCGCCCAGAATGGCCTCCATCTCAGCCTTGAAGGCATCCAGCTTCTCCAGCGGCACAAAGGCCTGCACGGTGCCGGCAAAGCCGCCGCCGTGAACGCGGACAGCGCCCGCGCCGTTCAGGAAATGCTTTGCGGCGGCAATGGTCACAGCCACTTCCTGATGCTCCTTGTACCCGGCGGGGATGACGTTCTGCAGGTATTCCCAGCTGCTGGTACCGGATTCGTTGACCAGCTGCAGGAAGGTCTCAAAATCCCCGGCGCGCAGGGCGTTTACCTGCCGGGCAACGCGCTGGTTGTCAGCGTAGATGTGGAAAGCCCGGAGCACGGCACGGTCGCCGCACTGTTTGCGGCATGCGGGCAGATTTGCAATAAAGGTCTCAAAGGGCACATCCCGCAGGACTTCGCCGCCGCAGACAGCGGCCACGGCGCGGCACTCGTTGGGGATGGCGGCGTACTCATCGGTCAGGTCGGCGTGGTCTGCACCGGAATCCAGGATGCAGAGGGCAAGGCCTGCCTGAGAGAAATCCACCTGCACTGGCTCCACATCGGGGTGGGCAGGATCGGCAAAGTCGATGGTGATAATGTTGCCCACGCTGGAGGCCATTTGGTCCATCAGGCCGCAGGGCTTGCCAAAGTAGACGTTCTCTGCCCACTGGCCGATCTGCGCAATGGCGATGGGGGAGACCTTTTCGGCCATGAAGCGGTCGTTCAGGATGACACCGATCAGCACCTCAAAGGCGGCAGAGGACGAAACGCCGCTGCCCTTGGGCACGTTGGAGGAGATGTACACGTCCAGGCCGGAGAGGGCAGCGCCACGCTCCTTGAAGGCCTCACACTCGCCCCGCAGCAGGGCCATGGTGGTGTTCTCTTCCTCCTTGCGGGCAGCAAGGTCGCCAAGGTCGATGACACAGAGGTCATAGCCCTCGCTCTGCACACGCAGCTGGTTCAGGCCGTTGGGGGCAGCGGCAGCGATCATGTCAATGTTCACGCTGCCGGCCAGCACCCGGCCATGCTGGTGGTCGGTGTGGTTGCCGCCGATCTCGGTGCGGCCCGGGGCGCTGTACAGTCCGGCCTCGGTGTGGGCACCAAAGGTGGCTTCCAGCCCGTCCAGCACTGCCGCATAGCGTGCGGCGTGGGCAGCGGTCTGCTCCGGCGAACAGCAGTAGAGGGAGGCCAGCCGGGCGGTATGGGTGCCGCCCGCCAGCTCCTGCTTCCAGACAGAAATAGGCTTCATCATGGCGCGTTCCTCCTCGTATAGGTGAATGATTCTTCAAAGGGCCAGGGCCCGTTCTTCTGATTCTATAATATCGGTTCTGTCAAGAAAAGACCATGTATTATTGTTGCATCTGGATGAAAGGTCAACGCAGTTCCGGCGGTCAGCTCCGGGGCGCGAAATCGCCGCCGGTGAGCCCGTCGAGGTTCAGCATCCCTTCCAGCGCGGCAATGTCGGTGGAAACATCCAGCGCATCGGAGGCAAACAGCTTGTCCAGCTGGTTTTCAAATGCGGTGATGAGCAGATCCATGCTCCGCTCAATGCTCTGCTTTGCCTCAGTGATGTTGGAGCCCTGCACATTCTGTGCCGAAAGCTGGGCGTAGGTATTCAGCAGCTTCAGCGCGGTGGGCAGGTAGTAATCCATAAATTTCTGCAGCTGGGCTTTTTTGTCCGGGTCCTTTTTTGCCAGTGCGAAGATGCGGGCGCTGACATCCTCCAGCCGGGAGATCTTGGCCGTCATCACCGGGTCGGGGATGGCATCGTTGGCCTGCCGGAGCTGGCGCTGCAGGGCGGCATACTGATCCTCGGGAGCCGGTGCGGGTGCGGGCTCGGCGGGCCTGGGCGGCTGGGGCGCAGCGCCCCGCACCACCAGCGTGCCGGTGCGGTTGTCGATATAGGCATCGGCCCCGAAATAGCCGTGGTCGATGGCGCGCTCCACGGCGGTGCGGCCCCTGTCGGCATCAATGCCCGCGGCTGCAAAGAGTTCGTCCAGCGGGATATTATCCCGGGTCCCAACGATCTTGTCCAGCTGGCGCTCCAGCTTGCGGGCCTGCTTCATCCGCAGGCCCATGGCCAGCGCAGCGCCGCCGCCAATGGTCTGGGCCAGCGCGGTCAGAAACTCGCCCCAGTCGAACCAGTAGCCCCACATGTCAATGATATCGGCAAGGCCTGCAAGGCCCACCACCAGAAAGATGCCGCCGAACACCGTGCAGAGGCTGGTCAGGGTCTTGTGCCACTTTTTGGCGTTCTGCTGCTCGGCAGTGGGCACATCGTGGCCGTAGACCGGCTCAGTGTCCCGGGCCGGCTGACCGGCACCGGTGTCCTGGGGGCGGAAATCGCTGGAATATTCCGCGTTCTCCTGCTCCTTTTTTTCGGCATCCCGGTCAATGGCACGCAGGATGAAAAACAGAACGCCCAGCGGTGCTGACATGGCGAATACTACCAGCAGGGCAATGGTGGGAATGTGGGCAAGAAAATGTTTGCTGCGTCTGGGCTCCATGGGGCAGAATCCTCCTAAAACAAAAAAGCCGTGTTCCACTTTATTATAGCGGAGCACGGCCCTTTTGTTAAGGGGGTAATTTATTTGTGGGAAAGAAAATTACTTCATCAGGCTGCAAACGGCCTCGGCGTAAGCGGCGGGATCATCCACGGGCAGGCCCTCGATCAGCTGTGCCTGTGCATAGAGCAGACTGCTGTATTTCTTGACCTTGTCGGTATCACCGGCCTCCTGTGCGGCCTTCAGCACGGCGAACACGGGGTGGTTGATGTTCAGCTCCAGCACCTTGTCGCTCTTCACGCCCTCGCTGCCGGGCTGCTTGGAGAGCACCTTCTCCATCTCGATGGACAGGGGGCCGTCGGCGCTCAGGCAGACAGGGTGATCCTTCAGGCGGGTGGAGACCTTGACCTCCTTGACCTTGCCGTCCAGCGCGTCCTTCATGGCATCGAACAGGGGCTTGTTCTCGGCGGTGGCATCCTCAGCGGCCTTTTTCTCGTCCTCGGTCTCAAGGCCCAGATCGCCGCTGTTGACGTTCTTGAACTCCACGGTGCCGTCCTTGCCCTCGGCATCCTTGCGGGGATAGGTGCGCATGATCTGCAGGCAGAACTCATCCACATCCTCGGTCAGGAGCAGGACGTCATAGCCCTTGTCCATGACCAGCTCAGCGGCAGGCAGCTTTGCCAGACGGTCGGTGGAGTCGCCGGCGGCGAAGTAGATGTACTTCTGCTCGGCGGGCATCTTGTCCACGTACTCCTGCAGAGTGACCATCTTCTGCTCCTTGGCAGACCAGAACAGCAGCAGGTCGCGCAGCAGCTCGGCGTGCATGCCGTAGTCGGAGTAAGCACCGAACTTGATCTGACGGCCGAACTCTTTCCAGAATTCCTCGTACTTCTCGCGGTCATTGGCCAGCATGGCGTGCAGCTCGTTCTTGATCTTTTTTTCCAGAGCGTTGTGGATCAGCTTGAGCTGGTTGTCCTTCTGCAGCATCTCGCGGCTGATGTTCAGGCTCAGATCCTGGCTGTCCACAATGCCCTTGACGAAGCTGAAGTAATCGGGCAGCAGGTCTGCGCACTTTTCCATAATGAGCACGCCGGATGCGTACAGAGCCAGACCCTTCTCATACTCCTTGGTGTAGAAATCATAGGGGCGATGGCTGGGCACGAACAGCAGGGCGTTGTAGTTGGCGGTGCCCTCGGTGCGGCTCACGATGACGCGGGCGGGGTCAGAGTAATCGTTGAACTTATCCTTGTAGAAGCTGGCGTATTCCTCATCGGTGACCTCGCTCTTCTGCTTCTTCCAGATGGGTACCATACTGTTCAAGGTCTCAAGCTCGGTGTAGGTCTCCCACTCCGGCTTGTAGTCCTCGGGCTTGGGATCGGGTTCGGGCTTCTGGCGGCTCTTTTCCCGCTCCATCTGGATGGGATAACGCACATAGTCGCTGTATTTTTTGACGATGGCTACGATGCCGTATTCATCGAGGAAGTTCTCGTAATTGTCGGTATCGGTGCTGTCCTTGATGTGCAGGATGATGTCAGTACCGGCGGTTTCCTTCTCAGCGGGGGTCAGCTCGTAGCCGTCAGCACCGCTGGACTCCCACTGCCAGGCCTCGTCCGCACCGTATGCCTTGGAGATGACGGTGACCTTGTCGGCGACCATGAAGGCGGAGTAGAAGCCCACGCCGAACTGACCGATGATGTCGATGTTCTCGTCCTTGTTGTCCTTCTTGAAGTCCAGAGAACCGGAGTGGGCGATGGTGCCCAGGTTCTGCTCCAGCTCTTCTTTGGTCATGCCGATGCCGTTATCGGAGACAGTCAGCAGGCGATTGTCCTTATCGCGGGTGAGCAGGATGCGGAAATCGCCCTTGTTCATGCCCACGGAAGGATCGGTCAGGCTCTTATAATAAAGTTTGTCGATGGCATCCGAAGCGTTGGAGATCAGCTCACGCAGGAAGATCTCCTTGTTGGTGTAGATGGAGTTGATCATCATGTCCATCAGCTTTTTGCTTTCAGCCTGAAATTCTTTCTTCGCCATAATACAAAACCTCTTTTGTACAGTATTCAGATCCGGCCCCTCGCAAAAGGAGCGGCAATGCAAAAGAAGCAGCAGATGCTGCATCTTCTTAGCACTCATATCTTTCGAGTGCTAATATACACCGATGCGGGTCAAAAATCAAGGGGTTTCATAAAAAGTTCAGAAATGAACTGGAACAAAATGCCTTTTGTGCGTTGCTACAAAAAATTCATAAAGAAATAGTTGACCTTTCACAATTTTTAGCGTATACTGGTCAGCGGAAACAAACGAGGAAAGAGGAATATGTTATGGCAATGAAGCCGGAGATCTCCGTGAAGAACCTGCTGATGCAGGCATTCCTGACGGGCTGGGAACGCTCGGACAAGAGCATTTCGCAGGATGAATACTTACAGAGCGCCATTCAGGTCATCGAGGTGCTGCAGGTGGAACCTGAAAATGTCTACGCCGAGGAGGGCCTGGGCCTGACCGACGGCGACGAGGTGGACCATCTGGACGACCTGCTGCGGGCGGACGGCCAGTGGCTGTATTACGGCGTGGAGGAGGAAAACTTCTTCCTCATTCAGTGGTACCCGGACAAGGCTTCTGCCGAGGCCAAGCTGGCCGAGCTGGAAGCACTGGGCGACGGCAAGCAGTATCTGGTGGACCTGAGCCTGACCCGCGAAAATCCTTCGGCCGCTGAGAACTTCGGCAGCTCCAACCCGGTTCAGCTGCGGAGCTGAGCTCGACGTTTCTGACAAAAAGAAAGGGAATTTTCCATGCAGCTTTCACAAACGGAACGGGAGCGCCTGTCCGCTATTCTGGAACAGTACGACCATCACCCCAAGGTGCAGGAAATGCGTGAGTTTATCCAGCACGGTGATGTGACCACCTACCAGCACTGCAAGAATGTGGTCGTGGTCAGCTGCTGGATCAACCACCGCTTCCATTTGGGAGCCGATGAGACCACGCTGGCCGTGGGGGCCTTCCTCCATGATTTCTATCTCTATGACTGGCACAAGCAGGGCTCCTTCCGCGGCCTGCGGCATCTGTTTGAGATGCACGGCTTTTCCCACCCGGGGTCTGCCTGTGTGAACGCACAGCGGGTGTTCGGCATTACCAAAAAGGAGCAGAACGTCATTGCAAGCCACATGTGGCCCCTGACCTTCCGCCATATCCCGACCTGCCGGGAGGCGGTCATCGTCTGTCTGGCGGATAAATATTGCGCCATTGTGGAGAGCATGTTCCGCCGCACAAGGGTGGGCGCTGACGAAGAAGAGTGGTAAAAAAGCTGCTGCACTGTTCACATTAAAGCAAAAGACCAGAGTTGTAACGCCTTTTGGCGAAACAACTCTGGTCTTTTTTGCTGGGGCTTGTGCAACAGCCTCTTTGGAAAAGTGATCTTATTCCGCTCTCAGAGCCTTGACAGGGTCAGAGCGGGAAGCGGTTTTGGCGGGGATGAAGCCGCCCAGAATGGTCAGCACAGTTGCCAGCGCAACCAGCACCACAGCGGCCTTCCAGGGCAGAACGGCCACTACGCTGGTGCCGACGGCGATTTTCTGGATGAGCATGTTGCCCGGAATGAGCAGCAGCCTGCTGAGGCCGATGCCCATGAGGCCCGAGCACAGGCCGATGATGAAGGTCTCGGCGTTGAACACCTCGGAGATGTTCCGCTTGGAAGCACCGATGGCACGCAGGATGCCGATCTCCTTGCGGCGCTCCAGCACGCTGATATAGGTGATGATGCCGATCATAATGGAGGAGACCACCAGCGAGATGGAGACAAAGGCCACCAGCATGTTGGAGATCATGTTGATGATCCTGGTCACGGAGGTCATCAGGGTGCCCACTACATCAGTGTACTGGATCACCTTGTCTTCCGCGCTCTGCTCACGCATGGCGGCATTGTAGCTGTCCAGCACATTGAGGACCTTCGCCTTTTGCTCGAAGTCCAGCGGATAGATGTTGATCTGGCTGGGGTCGTCCTCGCTGGCATAACCAAAGGCCTGCAGGTTGCTTTCATAGGTGGCGCTGGTGGACATCATTTTCGACTTCATCAGCTCCGCCAGATCGTCCTCGGTCATGTTGAATCGGATGGCATTCCGGAACGCATCTGCGTCGATCTTAAGCGCGCTTTCCATCTGGCTGCCCAGAGAGGAGAAGCGCTCGGTCATCTGGCTCTGCAGATTCGTGCTGATCTGGCCCATGGCCTGCTCCATGGCAGCGCCCAGCTGGGTCTGCAATTCGGTGGCGATCTGTTCCGAGAAGTTTGACATCGCGCTGCCCATGACCTGCTGTATGGCGGCAGTAAACTGCTCCTGCAGGGCAGCGGTATCGATGAGGCTGCCCATGGAATCCTTCATCAGCTGCTGGAACTGGTCACTGGCAAGATACTGGTCAAAACCGATCTTGTCCAGCCCCAGAATGCCGTTGCCGATGATGTAATCCTTGTAGCCGGTCATCACCTTCTGGGCCAGCTGCTGCATTTTGTCGGCGGGGATGGAAATGTCCATGTTGGCGAACACGTCCGTCAGGGCGCTCATGTCGATGTCGGGCGTTTCGGCCAGATCAAATTGGAAGCTGTCCGGGTCAATGAGGGAGGAAAAATCTACGGAACCGTCACTCAGGTCGAACGCGCCGCTCAGGTCAAGATCCAGCTTACCGGGGTCGAACTGGAAGGCGCTCTCGAGCTGGTCGGTGTCAATGGAGAAGAGGGAAGCCATGTCCAAGGCAGCGGTCTGTTCGGTTCCAAAGGGCTCACCGTTCAGCACATTGGTCTGCGGGTCGGCAAGCTGGTCCTGCACCAGCCTGCTCTGGGCGGCGGTGTCCATGACATGCCGGGTCAGGGCAGCGGGATAGGCGATGCCGGAGGACAGCATGGCGGCGGAGGCGTTCTCCCTGGGCTGCACCACGCCCACGATGGTCATGGTCTCGCTGTTGGCCACAAGCTCCTGCAGGAAGGCCTTGTCGTCCGATTTATCCACCCAGGTGCTGTGGGCATCGTCGTACTGGTAGCGGTCGGCCGCGTTGACCAGCTTGAAGGTGCGGCCCAGAAAATCGCTGTACCGGTAGGTCTTGAAATCTTCGGGCACATCCACATTCTGGTTCTGGGCGAACTGCTGGATCATCTTGTCCAGCTCGGCGTTGTCCCGCAGGCCCAGCGCGTAGAGGGCATAATCGGTGATGGAACCATCCGCACCCAGCACGGCAACGCACTCGTTGTAGTTTTCGGGCCAGCGGCCTGCCCTGACCTCGTACTGGGAATGATACAGGGCATCGCTGGCGGGCAGCTGGTAGAACACGCTGGTGTTCATCATGCTGGCCATCATGTTGTTGGTCGAGCTGGTGGAGCTGATGCCCAGAGCGGAAAGGGAGGAATCCGGGTTCACCTGCCGGATGCTGCCGTCCGGGTCCTGGCGGTAGATCTGAGGCTGGACATTATAGGAATACTCCACCGAGGAAACGCTCTCCCCGATGCTGCAGGCATCGCTCTCGAGGTAGGCTTTCAGGCTCTTCAGGTCGTTGGAGGTGATGCCGGAAACCATCTGGGTCACGAGCTGGCGCACCGGCACCATCCCTTCGCCGAGGTCGGGGGCGGCGGGCTGGCCGGGCAGGTCGGCGGACAGCAGGCTGGTCAGATCCATGCCGCTGCGCAGGATCTGCACCGGGTACTCGGAAAGGGCGTCTCGCTCCATATCAGCGATATACTGGTTGACACCGGTGGACAGGGAAATGATCAGAGCAATGCCGATGATGCCGATAGAGCCTGCAAAGGCCGTGAGCAGGGTGCGGGTCTTTTTGGTCCAGAGGTTGTTGAAGCTCAGGGTCAGCGAGGTCCACCACGACATGGAGGAGTGGCCCATGTTCTTGTGAACGGCAGGGGCAAGCTGAGTGGTGTCAGGTTTGTAGGGGGCGGTGTCGGAGCGGATGACACCATCCTTCAGGTTCACGATGCGGGTGGCGTACTGTTGGGCCAGCTCCGGGTTGTGGGTGACCATGACCACCAGCCGGTCCTTTGCCACCTCCTTGAGCAGCTCCATGACCTGGATGCTGGTCTCGCTGTCCAGCGCGCCGGTGGGTTCGTCCGCCAGCAGGATATCCGGATTGTTGACCAGCGCACGGGCAATGGCAACGCGCTGCATCTGGCCGCCGGACATTTCGCTGGGGTGCTTGTGCAGCTGATTGCCCAGCCCTACCTTCTGCAGCGCCTCGGTGGCGCGGCGCTTGCGCTCTGCGCCCGAGATGCCGGAAATGGTCAGGGCCAGCTCCACGTTGGCCAGAACGGTCTGATGGGGGATCAGGTTGTAGCTCTGGAACACAAAGCCGATGGTGTGGTTGCGGTAGGAGTCCCAATCGCGGTCGGTGTACTTTTTGGTGGAGATCCCGTTGATGACAAGGTCACCGCTGTCGTACCGATCCAGGCCGCCGATGATGTTCAGCAGGGTGGTCTTACCGGAGCCGGAGGGGCCCAGGATGGCGACGAATTCGCTGTCGCGCAGGTTCAGGCTGACATCATTCAGTGCGGTCTGTACAAGGTCACCGGTTTTGTATTCCTTGCGGATCTTTTTCAGTTGAAGCATAGGCAGGCCTTTCTTATGCATGCCCGGCGGCGTGTGGGAAATGCCGGACAAAAAACAAAATAACGTAGATATGGTATCAGATGAATGTGAACAAACCGTTGCTTTTCTGGAAAGATGGTGTTATGCTGGAGAAGGTAAAAGAAACAAAAATCGACACTTTATGACGTAAATTACCAGAAATCAAGACGCAAAAAGCCACTATTCATGCACGGTTCGACGCATAGTGACGTTTTTTCGGGGATTGAATCTTTCCGCAGGGCCTTATAAAATAGTATCGTACAGTACGCACGGAAGAAAAGTGCGGCAAATTTAAGGCAAAGGGGAAGGTTGGATTGACGGAACGACTCGTTTCAAAGCTGCATGTCGCGCTTTTGAGCTACGACGAGCGGGAGATCCGCGTCCGGAAAAATTATCTGGAGGAGCAGAATCCTGCGATCTGCTGTGTCTGCTTCCACAGCGGCGAGGAGCTGCTGCGGGAGCTGCGCCAGCAGCGCAGTGTGGATATCGTGGTGCTTTCGAGCCAGCTGGAGGATATGGACGGGTATGAGTTCCTCAAGCGGCTCAACAGCCTGCATAACCGCCCGTTGCTGCTGTTGCAGGGGGATGACTGGTACAGTGATGCCACGGCATCGTTCCTGCGGCCGGACGGCAGGCAGTACCTGCCGGAGCGCAGCAGCCTGCTGGATCTGCTGCTGGATCTGCGCAGCTCCACGGACATCGGCATCTTCTGGGTGCTGCCGTTCTGCAAGCAGCTTTATGCGGAGTGGGGTATCCAGCAGCCGGATGTGAACTGTGAATATCTGACCACCGCGCTGCAGGTCGTATGCGGCACAGAGCGGAAGCTGGCCGTGCGCAAGGAGATCCTGCAGACTGTGGCCGAGGAACACCACACCACGGTGGCCGCCGTGGACTGCGGGATGCGCCGCCTGATCGACGGGGTGGAAAAATACAACACCGAAGCCTGGCAGAAATTCAAGCAGGATTACGGCCTGATGGGGCATAGCGTTACCCTGGGCAAGCTGATCTATGCGGGCCGCCAGAAATTGATCGACAGCGGAACGCAGGGACGGAAGGCCGGACGATGAGAAAAAAGAGAGAGAACGGAATGGCAAAAGAGAGCGGGATGGGGGATTTCCCCCGCAAACAATTTGAGAGCGTGCTGCTGCACTCCCTGCGCATCATGGACCAGAACCGGGAATACCTGCAGATGCATCTGGCCCGGACCGGAGACGAAAGGACCCGGCAGGCGCTGGAGGATATGGGGCAGGAGAGCATCCGCCTGGAGCGCACCCTGCGGGAAATGATGGGTCTGCTGGAAGTGGAGATGAACGACAAGCCGTCCATGAAGCCGGTAGACCTGTGCTGGATCCTGATGGAGGCCGCCCAGATGGCCCCGGAGATCGAGAAGCAGCTGGATATCCGGCTGACCGTGGATCACAGCCCGTTCCGGCGCTGCTATGTCAAGGCGGATGCTCAGGAGGCCGAGCAGCTGCTGTTTCATCTGCTTTCCAACGCCCTGCGGGCCGTAAGCCCCGGCGGGCAGATCAAGATCCGGCTCACCCGGGACGACGAGGATCTGTACCTGATCGTGGAGGACGACGGCTGCGGCCTGCCCACCGGTGAAAACTGGATGGAGAACCGCCGCCGCTTCCTGGGCGGTGTGCAGGCAGGGCTGCTGCTCTGCCGCCGTTACTGCGCCCACATGGGGTGGGTGCTTTCCCTCACGCCGCGCGATGCCGGAAGCGGCACCCGGGCGGAGGTGCGCATCCCGCTGGCCGGAACGATGTTTCCCATTGAGGGCAGCGTGGAACTGCACACCATTCATCCGGCGCTCACCACTGCTGACGGCCTGCGCTGGCAGATCCTGCGGGAGCTTGCTCTGTTGTCCGATAAAATGGAATGATATGATATTCAGCGCCCTGCTCCGGGCTTTTCCGGGGCAGGGCGTTTTTGCGTAAAAATCACTCTGAGTAAAGAATCTTAACCGGAATGTAGAAAAACAGGGGAGCTGTATTCGTGAATTTAACAAAATGTTTAACTTTTTGAGCGGAAAATACTATTTTTTGCGTGTAAAATATGGTGACTGGATTGATTGTATCCCGGTTTTTGAGTATAATACAACTGTATTTTTATATTGTTCCTCAGGAGGAAAAGCAAGTGAGAGTAGGTCTTGACATCGGAAGCACCACCATCAAGTGCGCGGTGCTGGACGAACATGATGCGCTGATTTATTCAACATACGAGCGTCATTACAGCCATATTCTGGAAAAGGCGCAGGAGCTGCTGCGCCGCATCGATGCAGAGCACCTGCACGGAAACAAGGCTCTGCTGAGCATCTCCGGTTCTGCCGGTATGGGCCTGGCCGACAGCTGCGGCGTGCCCTTTGTGCAGGAGGTGTTCTCCACCCGTGTGGCAGTCAAGCGGTTTGTGCCCGCCACCGACTGTGTGATCGAGCTGGGCGGTGAGGACGCAAAGATCCTGTTCCTGACCAACGGCACCGAGGTCCGCATGAACGGCAGCTGTGCCGGCGGCACCGGTGCCTTTATTGACCAGATGGCCACCCTGCTGAAGATGAGTGCCGACGAGATGAACAAGGCCGCGGAAAAGGCCGAGCGCACCTATACCATCGCGTCCCGCTGCGGCGTGTTTGCCAAAAGTGACGTGCAGCCCCTCATCAATCAGGGCGCGCGCACGGAGGATATCGCCGCCAGCATCTACAAGGCGGTGGTCAACCAGACCATTGCCGGTCTGGCACAGGGCCGCCCCATCAAGGGCAATATCCTGTATCTGGGCGGGCCGCTGACCTTCAGCAGCGTGCTGCGCAAGAGCTTTGATGAGGCGCTGGGGGTCACCGGAACCTGCCCCGAGAACAGCCTGCTCTATGTGGCGCTGGGTGCCGCCCTCTATGCGGACAAGGAGTTCGACCTCTCCGCAGTGGCCGACGCGCTGGACCAGTACGCCGCCACCGCTACTTATGCCAGTGAGCCTCCGCTCTTTGCCAACAAGCAGGAGTACGAGGAATTCCATGCCCGGCACATGTCCCACAGTGTGCCCCATGTGCCCTTCAGCGCCCAGTGCGGCCCGGTGCATATCGGCATCGACTCCGGCTCCACCACCGTCAAGCTGGTGGTCGTAGACGAGAAGAGCCAGATCCTGTACACCAACTACCAGCCCAACCTTGGCAACCCGCTGCCCCTGATCCGGGAACAGCTGATCAAGATCTACCGGGAACACCCCGGCCTGCAGGTGGCCAGCGTGACCACCACCGGCTACGGCGAGGAACTGGTCAAGAACGCCTTCCGCTGTGATTATGGTCTGGTGGAAACGGTGGCTCATTTCACCGCCGCCAAATACTTTATGCCCGATGTGGATTTCATCATCGATATCGGCGGTCAGGACATGAAGTGCTTCAAGATCGAGGATGGTGCCATCAGCAACATCTTCCTGAACGAGGCCTGCTCCTCCGGCTGCGGCAGCTTTTTGCAGACCTTTGCTCAGGCATTGGGCTATGATGTCAAGGAGTTTGCCGCTCTTGGCCTCTTCGCAGACCGCCCCGTGGATCTGGGCAGCCGCTGCACCGTGTTTATGAACAGCTCGGTCAAGCAGGCTCAGAAGGACGGCGCTTCCATCGAGAACATTTCCGCCGGTCTGTCCATCAGTGTGGTCAAGAACGCGCTGTACAAGGTCATCCGCGCATCCAGCCCCGAGGAGCTGGGCCGCAGGATCGTGGTGCAGGGCGGTACTTTCTACAATGAAGCTGTTCTCCGCGCCTTTGAAAAAGAGATGGGCGTGGAGGTCATCCGCCCCGACATCGCGGGCCTGATGGGTGCCTACGGCGCGGCCTTGTTCGGCCTGCGCCAGAGCCATAAGAACCATCAGGAAACTTCCAGGATGATGAATCTGGCCGAGCTGGAAGCCTTCGACCAGAAGGTGGTCAGTGTCAAGTGCGGCGGCTGCGGCAACCACTGCCAGCTCACCATCAACACCTTTGCCGATGGCCGCAAGTTCATCTCCGGCAACCGCTGCGATAAGCCCGTGACCGGTAAGAGCGAAGATGACAGCCTGAATCTGTACGCCTACAAGCAGCAGCTGCTGGCCGGTTACAAGCCCGTGCCCGGCAAGCGCGGCTCCATTGGCATTCCGCTCTGCCTGAATATGTACGAGCTGCTGCCCTTCTGGCACACCTTCTGGACCAGGCTTGGCTTTGCCGTGCACACCAGCCCGGTGTCCAGCCGGGGGCTGTATCTGGCCGGTCAGGCCACCATCCCCAGCGATACCGCCTGCTTCCCGGCCAAGCTGAGCCATGGCCACATCAAGGCCCTGAGCCAGATGCACCTGGATGCCATCTTCTACCCCTGCCTGACCTACAACTTTGACGAAGGTCTGGGCGACAACCACTATAACTGCCCGGTGGTGGCCTATTACCCTGAAGTTCTGGCAGGCAACTGCCCCGAACTGGAGGGCCAGAAGTTTATCTATGACTATGTGGGCATCCACCGCCCCAAGGACTTTGTCCGCAAGATGGCAAAGGAAGTCCTGCCCAAATACTTCGGCGGCATTTCCGAGAAGGAAGTGCAGGCCGCTGCCGATGCTGCCTACGCCGAGCACGAGGCCCACATGGCCCAGATCCGGGTCAAGGGCAGCGAGATCATTGATGAGGCACGCCGTCAGGGCAAGCGCATCATCGTGCTGGCTGGCCGCCCCTACCACGTTGACCCTGAGATCAACCATGGTATCGACCACCTCATCACCCGCCACGGCGCGGCTGTTGTCACCGAGGACAGCATCTCCAACCGGGTGGAAAAGTTCCCCACCAGTGTGCTGAACCAGTGGACCTATCATAGCCGCCTGTATGCGGCGGCCAAGTACTGCACCACCCAGAAGGATATGGATCTGGTGCAGCTGGTCTCCTTTGGCTGCGGCGTGGATGCCATTACCACCGATGAGACCCGCGAGATCCTGCAGGCAGGCAGCAAGCTCTACACCCAGCTCAAGATCGATGAGATCACCAATCTGGGTGCGGTCAACATCCGTCTGCGCAGCCTGTTCGCCGCTCTGGAGGAGCGCGACGAGGCGGCAGAGGAAAAGGCCGCCCCCAAGGCAGAAGCCTGATACATAGGAGGAACCTATGGAATACAATTATCCCAAATTTACCCCGGAGATGAAGCAGACCCACACCATCCTCATCCCCAACATGGCCATTACCCAGTTCCGGCTGCTGGAATACGCCCTGCGCTACGACGGCTACAAGTGTGAGATCCTGGGCAACTGCGGCAGCGCCGTGGCACAGCTGGGCCTGAAATACGTCCACAACGACACCTGCTATCCGGCCCTGCTGGTCATTGGCCAGTTTCTGGATGCCCTGAACAGCGGCAAGTATGACCTGGATCACACGGCCCTGCTCATCACCCAGACCGGCGGCGGCTGCCGTGCTTCCAACTACATCCACCTGCTCCGCAAGGCTCTGGTCAAGGCGGGCTATCCCCAGATCCCTGTTGCCAGCCTGAACTTCTCCGGTCTGGAAAAAGACAGCGGCTTCCAGATGACCCTGCCGCTGGCCCGCCGCGCGCTGGCCTGCATTTTCTACGGCGATATGCTCTGTGCCCTGCGCAATCAGGTGGCCCCCTACGAGAACGAAAAGGGAGCCGCTGACCGGATGGTCGATCTGTGGGTCGAGCGTCTGGGCCGCGTTCTGCTGGCCGGCAAGGGCTTTACCGCCCGGGAAATGAAGCACACCTTCCCGCTCATTGCAAAGGATTTTGCGGCCATCCCCGTGACCCGGGTGCCCAAGGTCAAGGTGGGCGTGGTCGGCGAGATCTACGTTAAATACAGCCCCCTGGGCAACAACGACCTGCAGAAGTTCCTGGAGAGCCAGGACTGTGAGGTGAACTTCCCGGGCCTGATGGGCTTTGTGCAGTACTGCATCTTCAATATGGGCGAGGATCATGTCCTCTACGGCGGCAAGCTGGCCGTCAAGATGGGCACGGATCAATTGCTCAACTGGCTGGACAGTGTGGAGCGTGCCATGCTCAAGGCCACAGCCGATGCCGGGTTCTATGCCCCCGGCCCCTTCAAGGAGCTGGTGGAAAAGCCCCACGGCATCATTTCGCTGGGGGCCAAGATGGGCGAGGGCTGGCTGCTGACCGCCGAGATGATCGAGCTGGTGCAGGGCGGCTACGGCAACATCGTCTGTGCCCAGCCCTTCGGCTGCCTGCCCAACCATATCGTGGGCAAGGGCATGGTGAACAAGATCCGTGCCCTGTATCCCAGCGCCAATATCACCCCCATTGATTACGATCCCAGCGCCACCCGGGTCAACCAGGAAAACCGCATCAAGCTGATGCTGGCAGTCGCCAAGGAGCGCCTGAACGCCCCGGCGCAGGCTGCCCCCCTGACGGCAGAAGAAATTGCCGGTGGGGCTCCCCGGGTCGAGACCACGGTATAATTCTTTCTAAACAGCAACACTCCCCTTCGGGCAGGACCGTGTGCCGCACGGTTCCACCCGAAGGGGAGTGTTTTTTGTCTCAGCTGCAAAGATACCGCCGCTCGAACTCCTCAGCCGGGATGGCCTTGGAAAACCAGAAGCCCTGCGCGCCGTCGCAGTCCAGCGAGCGGAGGAGCTGCACCTGCTCCTCGGTCTCAATGCCCTCACAGATGACGTTAAAGCCCAGCCGTTTGACCAGATGTACGATCTCCCGCAGGAAATCGGTGCCCCGCGCGTTGGAACTGCACCGGGTCAGAAAGAGTTTGTCCAGCTTGATGGTGTTCACGGGGATATCCACCATGTTGTTCAGCAGGGAACCGCCCGCGCCGAAATCGTCCAGCGAGGTCTGCATTCCATCGCTCTGGAAGGAGGAAAGCAGGCGCTTCACCCGGTCGTACTCCGAGACCACCGCCGTCTCGGTCAGCTCGATCTCCAGCATCTGGGCGCTGATGTTGTGCTTTTCCAGAATTTCGCTGTACTCCTGGGTGGGGGCATCCTCCCGGGCCAGCACCGCCGAGGCATTCACCGCAATGGGCAGCAACCGGTGCCCGGCCTGTGCATTGCGCTGCAGGAACTGGGCCACCTGCTCGAAGATGTACAGATCCAGCTCCACGATGCGGCCTGTGGATTCCAGAATGGGAATGAACTGGTCGGGGTAGACAACGGTGCCGTCCGGCTTGATCCAGCGGGTCAGCGCTTCGGCTCCAATGACAGAGAGATCTTTGGGCGAGAACTTGGGCTGGAGGTATAGCTTGAATTCGCCGTTCTCAAGCGCCTGCGGCAGGCCGCTCAGCAGCTCACCGGTCAGGGTCTGCTTGACCTCCAGCTTTTTGTCAAACTGGATGGCAGACACACGGGTGTTGCTTTGTACCTGCTTGCGGGCAAAGTTTGCCTTGTCGATGGCGGCAGATGCGCTCAGGCAGCCGGGCTCAATGGCGTACACACCCATCCGTACCCGCAGGCGCACCTCCGGGTAATGCTGGGCCTGATACTGCTCAAACCGGCGGCAGAGCGTGTCTGCATAGTGGAGCGGGCCTTTCTCGTCGCGGCAGGAGAGGTAGAGCACGAACTGGTCGCCCACCACCCGGCACAGGTAGCACTCGCCCCAGTGACGGGCCGCCTCGATGAGGAAATCGCTGAATTCTTTCAGCAGCCGATCGCCGGTGGCATAGCTGTATTTCTCGTTGAAATATTTGAAGTTCTCGAAGTCGCAGTAGAAGATCTGGTAGCCCTCGGCGTAGCCGCCGATGATCTTGTGGGAGACCTCCTCCTTGAAACGGGTAAATGCCAGCAGACCGGTCAGCCGGTCAAACTCAGGAGCGGAAGTCATGCCGCGGCTTACATCGTTCACGGCCAGATGCTTGCTCAGGTAGGCGTTGATGATCTTGGTGATCTCGCCCAGCTCCCGGCGGTTCTGGGGAGTCCAGTACCGCTTGCTGCCGCACACCACATAGGCAATGGCACCCTGATACTCGCCCTCGCCGTACATGGCAGCGTAGACCACTGTCTGGGCCCCGCCCTGCATCAGCAGCGCGCGCCCCTGCGGCGAGTACATCCCCATGTTGTCGGCCTGCAGCACGGTGGTACCGTATTCATCATAGCTGTGGAACAGGGTCAGGAAGTCCTCCTTGGTATAGGATTCACCGTTCAGAGGCACCGGCTCCGCGCGGGGAGAGGTCCACTGGAACTGCCGGGAGATGCTGCGTTCCCGGATGCGGGTGTCCACAATGGTGATGCGGTCCAGCTGCAGCCGGATGCCGACGATCTTCAGGAAGAGGGGAATGGCGGTCTCAAAGCTGTTGTTCTTCTCGAACAGTTCAAAGGCGGTGGAGATCAGGTCGTTGTGCAGGTAGCGTGCATCGATATCGGCTGTTTCCGGGGCGGCAGGAACCGCCTGGGCGTAGCGCCGCAGATTATCGCAGAATACATACTGGTTGCGGCCGTTCTGCTTGGCCTGATACAGGGCCCAGTCCGCGTTTTCGAACAGCTGGTCAAAGGAATAGCCCGCCGTGTTTTCGGGCAGGAAGCAGGCACCGATGCTGCAGGTCATCCGGTAATCGTTTTCACAGAACTTCACCTGCTGCACGGATTCCGAAAGCTGACGGGTCTTCTGGAGCAGGGTGGTGTTGGGGATATCCTTCAGAAACACCACGAACTCATCGCCGCCGAACCGCACCAGAATGTCGCTGGAGCGGAACAGGGTGCGCAGCAGCCGGGCAAACTCCTGCAGGACCTTGTCGCCGAACAGATGACCGTAGCAGTCGTTGACGTTCTTGAAAAAATCCAGGTCGATGACCAGCATTCCGCAGGAGGCATAGGGATCTTTGGCCTGCAGATAGCGGTCAATGAGCTCCTTGCCGGTGCGGTTGTTATACAGCTGGGTCAGGGAATCGTGGCGGGCCTGCTCCAGCAGCTCCTGGGTCTGATTCTTCTGGTCGGTGATGTCCTTTGCGTAGCCTACATAGAGTGTGCCGCGGGCGGGGTCCTCGACCGGGCGGGCATCCACCTCCCGGGAATAATACACCCCCTCCGGCGAGACAAAGCGCATCTCCAGCGGGCCGTACAGCTCACCGGTGAGCAGGGCGCGTATCTTCCAGCGGTCCTCCGCGAAGATCGTAGCGTGCTCCGGCTTCTCGGAGCCAAGGTAGGCATCCAGTGTCTCCAGCGTGCGGCTCCGGGTATCGTAGACCCGCAGCTGATCCAGACGGGGGTCATATTCCAGCAGGAAAAACCACCGATGCACAAGAAACTGCATCAGCAGGGGATTGTTGATGATCGAATCGATAAACCGAACAGGGACATCCATGGCCGATTCCCCACTTTCCGCTTTTTAACCAGTATAACAAAATATGGAAGATGCATCAAGGCGAAACACAAAAATTTCATGGAAAGTGAAAGAAATTTTACCGAAAGTTCTGTCGGAAACGGTTTCGGTGCTCCCGCTCAGGCCGGAACGCCCCACAGCTCGATCGTGGCACCGGCGGCAAGCCGGACGTTGGTGTCCACGGTCAGGGTCAGCCTGCCGAGCTTCTGGCTGGCATCCACATTTTGGCCGCCGCTTCCGGCAGGCAGAACGACCGCAGGCGGTGCACCCGTGGTGCCGGATGCGGCAAAACAGAGATACTGCCCGAAGCAGGGAAGTGCCTGAAAGCTGGCAAAGGTGCGGGTGGGCGGGCTGGACATCGAGCTGCTGGCACAGGGGGCAGAAGCACTGAGCAGCTGAGCACCATCGCTGGTGCTGCAAACCCAGTGCAGCGTGCCCTTGGATTGGCTGCTGCCTGCCTGAAACAGCACCTTCAGCGCCTGCAGTTCGGTGGGAAAGGTGCGCTCAAAGCTGGCAGCGGCGGCGTTCAGGGACACCTTTTCCAGCAGCTCCCACTGGCCGGGATCGCTGGGGTCACCCTTTGGGCCCTGGGGGCCGGGTTCTCCCTGCGGGCCTTGCGGGCCGGGCTCTCCTTTGGGGCCGGTGGGTCCTGCGGCACCGGGTTCTCCCTGTGGTCCGGGGTCACCCTTTTCGCCCCGGAATGCACCGCTTTCCACAGCTGCTTTCAGCCGGTCGAGCAGGGCCTGCCAGGCGGGCGTGCCGGGCTGGGGCAGGGTACTGTCCTCCGTGCCGGAATTTTCGGCCACGCAGTAGCACACGTCCGCGCTGGTCAGGGTGCGGGTGCCATCGGTGCCCTCAAAGGTGATGCGCCCCTCCCCGGGCACAGCCGTGATGAGGGCGGGTACCTCCACAAGGCCGTCCACCACCAGCGTGGAGGGGGCAGCGTTCCCATCCGGCAGGTGCCAGAAGGCCCGCAGGGTCATGCCCTGCCACTCGCCGTCGGCTTCCACCCGCAGGGCGTAGATGCCCCGGTTTTTGGTGTAGCCGAAGCGGAGCAGGCCATCGTACCCCTGCAAAGCAGCCCCGCCGCCCGAGGATAAATGGATCTGACGTTCGATCATACAGTTTCACTCCTTTTGTCGTGGTTTTCGCGTTCAAAAAGCTTGACTTTGGTTAGAGTTTCCGGTAAGATTGTGAAAAGACCGCAGATGGTTTGGTGGATAAAATCTAACCAAAATCAGCTTGTGAGGCTATAATATCTGATTAAATTCAGAAAGTCAAGGAAAAATCTGAATCCGGTGAGAAAACCGGCGTTCTGCACAAGAAGGAGTGCAAAATTTGTGTTTTATGACTGCTACACGGCCCTGTGTCAGGCCAGAGGAATCAGCCGCAGCCGGGCCGCGCAGGAGATGGGCTTGAGCAACTCCACAGTGACCAAATGGAAAAACACCGGGGCGACCCCCTCGGGCGAGACGCTGGCCAGGGTGTCCGCCTATTTTGGTGTGCCGGTGGGGGAGCTGCTGGGCGAAGCCGTCCCGACGGTGCAGGAGGAGCGGAAGCTGCCCGAAGGAGCTGTCCCGTTCGATCCCGCCCTCACGGCTCCGCTGCTGGGCACGGTGCGTGCAGGCCTGCCCATGTATGCGGAAGAAAACATTGAGGGCTACATCCCCATCACCCGGAAAGACGGGGCACGGTACTTCTGGCTCCGTGTCCGGGGCGACAGCATGAACGCCGTAGGCATTTCGGAAAACGATGAGATCCTGGTACGGGAGCAGCCGGAGGTGGAAAACGGCCAGCTTGCCGTGGTGATGGTCAACGGCGATGAAGCCACCGTGAAATATTTCCGTCAGGAGGGGAGCCTTGTAGTCCTGACCCCCAAAAGCTTCAACCCCGTGCACCAGCCCCAGATCTATGATCTGAAACGGGTGCAGGTGCGGGTGGTCGGCCTTGTGGTGGAGTGCCGCAAGGTGTTCTGAAAAAAGAAGATGGCCCCTGCGGGGCAGAATAGGAGGCTCGCTATGAAATGGAGGACCGTTCTGTGCACAGTACTGTTTTTGTGCGGTACCGTGCTGCTTTCTGCCTGCGGCGGGGGAGAGATGCCCGCGCCTGCGGAACCGCCCGCTTCCAGCGAGGTATCGGCTCCCTCTCAGCCGGAGGAAGTGCCCGCCCCCTCGGAATCGGCTTCTTCCAGTGAACCGGATGAACCGGAGCCGCTTCCGGAACCGGAACCGCCCAAACCGTGGGATGGCATGGTCGTCCCGGAAGGATGTAAGGCGGAGTGGAAAATAGAACAAGGCATGCTGGTATTGGTCAGCTATGAGTTTACGAATGGGGCAAATGTGCTCCTTCCGACAGGAAAGCCGTACAGTATCGGTACGAATTGCTTTATGCAAAATTGGAAACTAACCGGGATAACAATTCCAGAAGATGTGGTTGAAATTCAGCAGTCTGCATTTCAAGAATCCGGACTAAAACAGATTTACATACCAGCCAGTGTTAAGGAATTGAAAAACGATGTATTTGCGGACTGTCATTCGCTTACAATTGCAACAATTGAAAATACACCAATGACAGGTCAGCGCATATTTGCCCGGTGTAAAGCTCTGCAAAGTGTGCAGCTTGGCGAGGGAGTGATCCGGATTGAAGAAGGCGCATTTGAACATAGCGGCCTGAAAAAGATCACTCTGCCGGGAACATTGTCGAACGTAGAGAAATATGCATTTGATTACTGCAATTTGAAAACGATTGTTTATAACGGTGATTGGGAAGCAAAGAAGAGTACACTGACAATTGGTGAACAAAACGAGGCCTTGTTAACTGCAACCCAAAGTTAAACCACCAAAAACAAACGCCGTCTCTTGTGCAAAAAGGCAAGAGACGGCGTTTTTGCGTGGAAAAACCGAAATGAAAAATCAGCGATGAATAGCTTGTTTGTCAATTTGACCGGAATTTGTGCAACAAAAAACCTATAAACATATTGACATTCTAGGAAAATGGGTATATCATACGGCCAACGGAAACACACATCCGCAAGATCAGGAGAAAAGGAGGGGAACAGACATGGACTGGAATGTGATGGTGCAATATCTGCCGCAGTATGAAAAAGCGGCCTGGCTCACCCTGCGTCTGGGTGTGGCCGGTATCTTCTGGGCCATCCTTGTGGGCCTTGTCTGCGCCGTGCTCCAGTACGAAAAAGTGCCGGTGCTGCGCCGTATCGTGGGTGCCTATATCCAGCTCAGCCGGAACACGCCGCTGCTGGTCCAGCTGTTCTTTCTGTATTACGGCCTGCCCAAGGTCGGCATCAAGACCAATGCCGAGCTCTGCGGCATTGCAGGCCTTGCCTTTCTGGGCGGCAGCTACATGGCCGAGGCCTTCCGCAGCGGGCTGGAAGCCATCGAACCCATCCAGACAGAAAGTGCCCTGAGCCTTGGCATGAGACGGCGGCGGTCATCGTGTTCGTGCTCTGGGGCACGGCCGAGATGAGCGACCTCGTCCGCGGTGCCCTCATCGCTATCCCGAAGCATCAGTATGAGAGCAGCGAGGCGCTGGGCATGAGCCGGGCGCAGACCTATTGGTACATCATCATCCCTCAGACAGTGCGGCGGCTCATCCCGCTGTCCATCAACCTCATCACCCGCATGATCAAGACCACCAGCCTGGTGTTGATGATCGGTGTGGTGGAGGTGCTCAAGGTGGCCCAGCAGATCATTGAGGCCAACCGCACCGCCAGCCCCAACGCGGCGTTTGGCATCTACCTCACCGTGTTTATCCTGTATTTTCTGGCCTGCTGGCCCATCAGCCTGCTGGCCGGTTATCTCGAAAAGAAATGGAAGTGACTGTTATGGCAGAGCCAATCCTGACTGTAGACCATCTGGTAAAAAGCTACGATGGCAAGACCAATGTCCTGGATAATGTTAGCTTTGCCGTCAAGCCCGGTGAGGTCATCGTTGTGGTGGGCCCTTCCGGCTGCGGCAAAAGCACCCTGCTGCGCTGTCTGAACGGTCTGGAGCCGGTGCAGGCGGGCCGGGTGAAGCTGGGCAGTGAGACGGTCGCCTACGGCGGCAAGAATCTGGCGGCCCTGCGCCAGCGCATCCTCCTCTTCTGCCGCATCCGGCTCTGCTGCATCCGGCAGTGCCGCAGCTGCTGGCAGTGACGTGTTCCGCACGCTGGACGAGATCAAGGCGGACGGTACCGTGAACATCGGCGTTTTCTCCGACAAGAACCCGTTCGGCTATGTGGATGAGAACGGCGAGTATCAGGGCTATGATGTCTACTTCGCCCGCCGCCTGGCCGAGAATCTGGGCGTGGAAGCCAACTTCGTCTCCACGGAGGCCGCCAACCGCATTGAGTATCTGCAGACCGGAAAGGTCGATATCATTCTGGCAAACTTCACCGTCACGCCCGAGCGCGCCGAGGAGGTGGACTTTGCACTGCCCTACATGAACGTTGCACTGGGCGTCGTCTCTCCCGACAGCAATGTCATCACCAGTCTGGACAACTGGAACGCCGACGATCAGATGATCGTCATTTCCGGCACCACCGCCGAGACCTACCCTGTCTCTTATACACATCTGACGCT
>ENA-UALR01000404-UALR01000404.1-human-gut-metagenome-genome-assembly--contig:-NODE-404-length-21633-cov-8.772917_pt1 | contig 21633 bp, 17 predicted proteins | sample MGYA00243702_ERZ654472 | MGnify/ENA primary metagenome ERZ654472 (study PRJEB26926, sample SAMN06164398) | human gut metagenome | biome: ENVO:00009003; feature: ENVO:2100002; material: ENVO:00002003...
CTACACAAGGCTATTCGTCGGCAGCGTCAGATGTGTATAAGAGACAGGTATATGCTGGCGCTCGACCGTGAATTCGTTACCGCCAAGCATGCGCTGATGGTGGGCAATGACGAGAAGAACGATATTGTCGGTGCGCGTTCGGCGGGCATCGACGGCGTGTATTTCCGCACGGAGATTTCGCCGGCCGACGATCCGGATGCGTCGAGTTATGCGGTGCGTTCGTTTAAGGGTGCCGATTATGAAGGATTGCTGGATTACGTGCTGAACGCCTGATCTTTCGCATTGCGTGCGTACTGCTCGTGTATTGCGGGGCGTGCGTTGCGTTGCGCGTATTGCGCGGCGTGCGCCACGTTTACGGGGGTCACCTTTCGTAAAGCGTGTAAGGTATGTTGCATACATTTGCAGCATACGTTCGCAGGATTTTTGCAACAATGGCAAGATGATGCGAGTAAAGCTACGTGAAAGCACGAAAGACATAGTGTGAAACAATCGCGTGAAACATGTCGCACAGGGGTTACGTGAAAAACATATTGCGCGGAATGCTGTGCAAGCGCGTGAGACGCGAAGCTCCGCATATGGCAGCGATGCCGCAACGCGATACCGCGGCGTAATGTCGTGACGTGGCACAGTGTGCGCAGACGATTACGTGCGCGCATGATTGCTTGCGCGATGGAATCGAGGAAAACTCGAGGAGGACTTATGGAAGGCTACACCGAAAACGGCGCCGGAACCGACGTCACCGACCAGATCGGCTTTGCGGGCATGCGCCGCAAGAAAAAGCAGCGCCGCGGATTGAGCGTATTCCAGCTCAAGGTAATCGGCGCGGTGGCGCTGGTGCTTTCCGCCGGCAGTACCACGCTGGTGCCACTGATTTTCGGATCCGACACGAGCAACATGACGTCGCTTACGGCCATGGTGCTATGCGAAGTGGTGTCGTGGTTCGCCGCGCCGATCTACGCGTGGCTGCTGGTGCAAGGCTTCCAGCAGACGCGCAATCGCGTGGCATACGGCGTGCAGCTGCTGTTGCTGGCACTAATCGCCGAAGTGCCGTACGATCTCGCCACTTCGGGCAAGCCGTTCGATTTCGGCTCGCAGAATCCGGTGTTCGGCCTGTTCATCGCCTTCGCCATGCTCGCAGCAATGAAATGGGTGGCGCAGCGCTGCCAAGGTGCCATGCTCGTGATCTCCGACATTGTGCTGGTAGTGGTTGCCGTATTGTGGGATCTGCTGTTGCGTGTCGGACTGCGCCAGCATCTGATGAGCCTGGGTGCGGTGACGCTTGGTTTCGTGCTGATTTTCTGGCTGATGCGCTCGCGTGAAAACACCATGATGTTCACGGCCGGTCTGTTCGGTGCGGTGATGATGATTGCGCCTGGCGTCGGTGTTGCATTCGTGCACTACTACAATGGCAAACTCGGATACAAACATTCATGGACTAAGTGGATGTTCTATGCCTTCTATCCGGTAATTTTGCTGATTTGCGCGGCTGTCGCATGAAATTTGATCATATTGCGAGAGTTTTGACAACGTTCGCACTATAATGAACACAGATTGAGAGAGCGTCGTCGCTCCAAATACCACCCGTTCCACTGTTGGCAGGGGGGCGATGATGCTGTGAGCTGCAAAGGGGCTGACATGGACAAGGCTGGCATTCGTGAGGTGGCCAAGGCCGCAGGAGTGTCGATTTCGACGGTTTCGCGCGCGTTCACGCGTCCGGAGCTCGTTTCCGAGCGTACCAGGCGCAAGGTGCTCGACACCGCGGACCGGTTGGATTTTAATATCTCCCGTTCCGCGACGGCACTGAAGTCAGGGCAAACGTACCGTGTCGCCATGCTGATGAATGAGGAAATCACCAGCTGGTTCAATATGGAAGTATTCGCTGGAATCAATTCCGTCATGCATGATGCCGGATACGACATCTCTCTGTTCCAGCATGTCGATACCGGTGAGAACAGGCGTGACTTCTTTACGAATCTTCCGGTGCGACGCAACGTCGACGCCGTGTTCGTAACGTCGTTCGGCGTCGAACCGGAGGAAATCCAGCAGCTGCAACGTATTCATGTGCCGATCATCGGCATCAACACGCCATCACAGGAAGGCTTCGACGCAACGATCTCCATCGACGATGAAGACGGCATGTTCTCGTCCGCGCAGCATCTAATCAATCTTGGGCACAAAAACATTGTGTACGTGTGCTCCGATGCAGTCGATTCGATCAATTCGTCGATCGATGCGCGCGGGCAGGGCTTCATTCGCGCATGCAAGACCATGGAGGGCACGCACGATTTCAAGTGGCGCGTGCTTTCCGTGCCGCGCGGCAAAACGTTCGCCGATTCGGCGTTGACCGCGCTGCTTGCGTTGGATGAGTTCCCCGACGGCATTTGCTGCCAGACCGATATGATGGCGATTCCGCTCGTGCTGCGCCTTGACCGGTATGGGCATCGCACGCCGCGCGACTATTCGATCATCGGCTTCGACGATTCCGCATATGCCGACACCGTGAACCTGACGACCATGCGTCAGGATCCGTTCGCCATGGGTCGTGCCGCAGCGCGGAAGGCCGTGAAGCTGATTGCGGGGGAGACTCTCGAAAATCCGTATGAGGTGGTGCGTGCCCAGCTTGTGCTCCGCGGCACCGACTCCGTCTACGGCGGAGATCGCTGATTTTTCTGCCACTCTTCTTCATGCCTCCGTACTTGCCGTTTTGATTCACGCCGACAATACGGGGGTATTTTGCATATACTGCCAGCTGCCGCCGTCTGCGCAACGCTGCTGGTGGTGTCTGCACAAGTTCCGTTGCGTGTCTTGGGCGTCGTAGACGACGGTGACTCGCTTTTTGCCGACCGCGTCGAGGTGCGATCCGGAGTGGATTTTCCGGTTTCGCTCGGGTACTTGCCGTCTTCGTAGGATGCGGGGCTTGCAACCATCATCATAGTTCATTTCGCAACCTTGGTTGTCACGGCTCGATCCCTTACGCGCCCTTGTCTCATATGTAGCTGTTGGAGAGTGTGCGAGCCCTGAAAATTTATCCCTGTGGTCGGAGGTTTTGCCGCCTGTTGCGAGGTTATGAGATTTCCATGGTTGATTTGTGATTGTTGATTGTAACGAGTGTGGATGGGCAGCGGGGGCGGGGAAATTGGGGTGTGGTACACGGGTGTACTAGGGGGTATTTTCATGAAAATTTCTGCAATGAATGAAACGGTTTGCAATCATTTGTTTCGCGACACGCCGTGGAGGGTATCGGTTAGATTAACAAAGACTGATCGCAGGGGTAACCTCGGCGTTTTTGCGAACGATTTCAAACTCCAGTTGGCAGAACGGATTAGACGCTTCGGTACTGGAAAACAAAGGTTTTACCACCTTTATATCGGGGGGGGGGGTGGTATTTTTGTTTCAGTGATTTTCATGAATGCAAAGGTTATCATTTTGAGCCGTACCCACAAGGTGCGGGAGAGAGAAAAAGGTTGAGTGGCGTAGTTGCCACTCCTGTAGATGGCATATTGCAAAGGATGTCGTGTTAGAGTCGGAATGTCTGAGGGGGGTCTGATTCGTGCAGTTAGGGGACATGATGAAGAGATTGCTCAGAGGCGGAGCGAGGAGCTCGGCGCCACAGCATTACTCGGGAGCGCGAGTGGTATCTGCCCGCGCCTTCTCTCATGCCCGCTCCCTGACCGCCGCCGCAGTCGCAGTTGCCATGATGGCCACCGTAGCCGTCACCGCCTTCATCCCCACCTACAGCGCCAATGCCGAAGGTGCGGCAGGAGACAATGGCGGTATCTGCACCCCGCAATCCATAACCTTGGGCACTGATACGGGTCACAGTACGGAAGATACCGGCGTCGCCACATATGTGGGCGGCGACATGTACGTTGGCAAGAAGACCGGCGGAAACATGCTAGATGTTAACGGTCCAAGCGGGTCGTATGCTGTGGAAGCCGAAGGCCTAACCGCGGTCAAAGGAAAGCTTTTGATGCACCCGCTTAAAGGTGCGTGGGCCACGTATTTCACCGATGCGGACGGTGCTAAGAACGGCTATGTAAAGGATTACCGGGGTTTCCGCTTCGGTGTCGTGGGCTTTGGCGGTCAGTATCGTCCTAAAGATGGTTCTGTTGTGCTGGACGTTAAAGGTGACAGCAACGATTCGAGCATTGGCTGGGTTAAGGGCACTCAAGCTTGGGGAAATGCTGGCTGGGTTGGCAAGAACAAGAACACTGAGCCGTCCTACTCCGCAAATATCGCGGGCGATAGCACCACGGTATATGGTGGTTCTTCGAATCAGATTTTGGGAAATGGATCAAAGAACACCGACACCAATCGGTACGACTCCAGGAACTCCGTCTATGTGCCAGGCGGCATGGAGGGTACTGTCAGCTGGAAACAGACTGATGAGACGATCGGCTCGACTAATGAAAAGTTCTCGGACTTTGACACATATATCAAGAAGTTGTCAAACGACTTGTCTTCCCTGAAGGGGTTCGGAAGCGTATATGTTACCACTGCGACATATTCTTCGGACAGCTATAACAATTTGAAGCGTACGAAATATGACGTCAATGAGTACGACAACGGTAGCTATACTTTTACGATTAACAACGTCAATGAGAAGGTAATTAAGTTTCAGGGTGACGGGAAAGCCTCTATGCAGGTGTTCAACCTTCCCGCAAGCTTTCTCAATGATTCTTCGAGCTATACGGGTGTCAGTTTCGACTTTTCCGGTATTCCCGATAGCGCTTCCGTGGTCATTAATGTGACCGGAAAGAACGTGGATTTCCATAACGGTTGGCGTTTCTGGTGGACTGATGAAAGCGGTACCAAGCGTGAGCTTGGTGGTTCTTATGCGGACTCGGAGTATGCTAAGCGTGCGCAGCAGATCATGTGGAATTTTGCTGACGCTACAAATGTGGTTATCCATGGTGGCCAAGGTAGTGGCACTACGACGCGTAGGGACGCAAACTCCAATCTGGAAAAAGCTGATGGCGTATGGGATAAGTCGTTTGCCATGGAGACTAAGGATGATCCTGCCGCTGGCATGCTCGGCAGCATCCTCGTGCCGAATGGCAGCTTCGAATCTCACGTGAGCACCAACGGTCGTGTATGGGTTGGCGGGGATTTCTCCATGTACAATCCGGATGCGGTTGGCAATACTAATAACGGTACTTTCTACAAGTTCCTCAACTACGAGCGCAGCTACTCGGCTTCCGCGCTTGATATGGATCAGGAACGCCACAACCTGCCGTGGAACGGCTCGTACTCTACCCAGTGCGCGGTCATTCAGATCAACAAGGTAGACAACAACGACAATGCCTTGGCTGGCACCACGTGGGGTGTGTACAAGACTTACGCAGATGCCGCGAACGGTGGCGAGGCGATTACGACGGTTACTGACGGTAATGCGCTGTCTGACAAAGACGGTGTTGATAACGGCACCATTCAGGTCGGCAATCTCAAGACCAACAGCAACTACTACCTGAAGGAACTTGGAGCGCCAAAAGGCTATCAGATTTCCAGCAAGGTGTACCGCATCACTGCGGGCGACCAAGGCTCTCTCGTACAAGATGTTTACGAGAGCGCAGACGGAACCAATTGGACTCCGGTTTCTGACAACAAGATTGTGAACTATCCGCAGTCCGCGTCGATTTCCTGGACGAAGAATGGTGAAGATGATAAACCGTTGGCAGATTCCAGTTGGGAAATCACTGCTAACGATGGCAGAACTTACATCGTTGAAGACAATATGGTGCAGGTTTCCAGCGTCACCATTCTGAAGGATGGCGTTGATGCTGGTGATTCGCTGAGTATTACTCAGAATAGTTCGGCTACTTTGACCGCGCAGGTGCAGCCTGCGAATGCGGCACAGGATGTGAAGTGGGAGTCAAGCAATTCCGCTGTCGCAACCGTTAGCGATGGAACGGTGACCGGCATTGCCCCAGGTACTGCTGTGATTACGGTCAAGCCTGTTGGCGACGATTCAATCAGCGATTCCATAACGGTCACCGTCACTGCGGTTCAGGTGACATCTCTGACGGTGAAAACCGGTAATATGGATGTGGCGAACAATGCATCGTTCAGCTTGTCAAAGGGAAACTATCAGCGGTTCACTGCCACTGTTGATCCCGCTAATACGGCGGTTTCATGGACGTCGAGCGCTGAGAGCGTTGCGACGGTGGACAGCGACGGCAAAGTTACCGCCGTTGCTTCAGGTACGGCGACGATTACCGCAAAAGCAGGAAGCCTTTCCGTTTCGTTCACTGTTACCGTGCCTAAGGATACGCATTATACGGTCATTTACTTTAATAATCCTGGCAAATGGAGCACCCCATACCTGTGGTACAGCCTTGACGGCACGGATGGCTCTTGGCGCGAGGCGGCAATGACCAGGGACTATAGCAGTAATAATTGCGGCGACTGGAGCTATGTCAAAATTCAGAATGATGACCGGAAGCAGATCACTTTCAAGTTCAAGAGCGGTTCTGATAACGGAACTGCGTCTTGGGATGGGCCGAGTGGTGGTGGAAACTATGTCGCGGACTACAGTGCGGTGATTACCGTACAGAAGTCGAGCGGCCTGAATACCTCCGCGAATGTGTATGCCACAGCTCCGAGTGGTTGCGCGGCAAACGTTTCTGCAAAGAACGTTGAAGCCAAGGTGTCTGCCGCTGTGTATTACGAGCAGGGCGCTGCTGACGTAGTGCTCGCAAACGAGACTGTTGCACGTACGACTGCCTGCACGAAGTCTGAGCCGAACGGCGACCAGCTTGGCGTAATGTGCGATATCAACGCTGACGCGGGCAAGTTCGAGGTCAAGGATCTGGCGGACGGCACGTACAAGCTGAAAGAGCATGAAGCGCCAACCGGATACACCAAGACAGACGTTTGGTACACATTCGTAATTAGCGACGGTCAAGTCACAACCGTGACGAGGCATGAGAACGCGGATGATGCTACGGGCACAACTGTTGGCGCCATTGAGATTGTGTTCACGGATACTCGCACCAAGGTGACGTGGAATAAGATCGATGGCACCGACAAGGCGAAAATTGCAGGATCGTCTTGGACGATTGCTTCCGGCAAGGTAAGCGATGGTTCGTTCACGGCGAATGGCGGAACGCCGATCACAGTGACCGATTGCACATCATCATGCGTTGCCAATGGCATGGGTGATGAAAACGCCGATCCAGGTGCGTTCACTGTTTCCGGTCTGCCGGTCAACACGAACGGCGAGATCTACCAGCTTCAGGAAGCCCGCAACCCGACTGCCCACGCAGGCACACCTACGTACTACTTCCGGTTGACTGATTCGAACGGAGACGTCACCTTGTACAAGGATCCTGCCCTTACCGTCGCGGCCAGCAATATCATCGAGAACCCTCGTGTGCTCGGTGAAGTGAGCTGGTCAAAGGTCAGCTCGGAAAATGATTCCTTGCTGCTTGCCGGATCGGAATGGAAAGTCACCCAGACCAGCGAGTTCAAGTACGGAAACGATGGCGTAAACGGCACGTTTGAAAAGCTCGCCACTTCTAAAGAGTACTTCGTGACTGACTGCATGGATGCGTGCTCGAGCGAAGGCTTTGCGGACGAAGATTCCAGTGCCGGTAAGTTCAAACTGACGGGTTTGCCTTGGGGTGAATACACGTTGGAAGAGAACAAGGCTCCCGACGGGTACAACCTCGGCGGTGTTGTCTACAAGTTCACCATCGGTCCAAGTTCGTATAACGGCTCCGCATGGAGCGTTGCGCTCACTGTCGACGGCGCAACCGGTCCCGCTGACAACAAGATTGAGAATCAGCCGGGGGTGGTGTTGCCGGGGACGGGCGGCGACGGAAATATGAAGACTTTGGCTACGGGATTGCTTGTGGCCATGGCATCCGTTGCGACGGCCGGACTGGCCCTGAAAGTCAGGAGGCGTCGGCAATGAACACGTCTAGAAGAGGAGGGGATGGTCCGTAAAACAAACGACCACTGCCTTCTGGGCAATAACTCAATAACTGAAAAATAATTGAAAACGTTGGAAAACAACGAAGATTTCAACAAGTTTATGGAAAAAGGAAAGAAAGGGAGAACAATGAATAAGGTTCTCAAAGGCCTCGTCGCTGTGGCAGCATCCGCAGCCATGGCCGTCGCCGGCATGTTCGGCGCAGGCACCGCAATGGCAGCGAACACGTACCAGATTACTGTGCCGGCCGAAGATACGCACACCTACTCTGTGTATCAGATTTTCACCGGTTCTTTGAGCACGGACGGTACTCTGGGTGACGTCACCGCTGGCAAGAACTTCAATGAAAATAATGGTGCTGGCGAGGGAAACGCTAATTTGACTGCCGCCGAAGCTGCCGTCAAGATCGCTGCGCTTGAGAGCACTGCTGATGACACTACGAAGTTGGCAACCATTTCCAAGTTCGTTGATCTGAGCGGTGCTGCTTTCGGCTCGGTCTCCAAGGACGCCTCTCTTGATGCTGCCGCAGGTTACTACCTGCTGAAGGACAGCACCGCCGTGACTGGTGACGATGCTTCCACCCTGTTCATCGTGCGGGTCAATGGTCCGGTGACTGTGAACCGTAAGGCTGACAAGCCGACCTTTGAAAAGAAGGTCAAGGACATCAACGATTCCACTGGTGACACCACCGGATGGCAGGATTCCGCCGACTACGACGTGAATGACAAGGTGCCGTTCCAGCTGACCGCCACCCTGCCGACCGATGCGGCTGATTTCGCCGCATACAAGACCTACAAGCTGGTCTTCCACGATACTCAGTCCGCAGGTCTGACTTTCAATAGCGAATCCGTGGTTGTCAAGTATGAAGGCAAGCAGCTTAGCGCTGACTCCTACACTCTCAACACGGCTACTACCGATAATCACACCTTCGACCTCACCATTGCTGATGCAAAGTCCGTCAAGGGCACTGATAGCAAGGCAATCACCGTTGCTGCTGGCGGCAAGTTCACCGTCGAATACACTTCTACGCTGAATGATCAGGCTGTAATCGGCTCTACGGGTAACCCGAACGAGGCCTCCCTTGAGTTCTCCAACAACCCGAATGTTGGCGGCGAAGGCGAAACCGGCGAAACCCCTAAGGATAAGGTCATCGTGTTCACCTATGAGCTGGACATCACCAAGACCTTCAGCGATAACGGCACCCCGGCTGAGAATGACCTGCCGAAGTTCAAGCTCTACAAGTATGACGAGGCTCAGAAAGACTACGCCACTGATCTCGGTGAAGTGACCGTCGTCAAGGGCACGGATGGCAAGTACACTACCTCCTACAAGCGCATCGACGACGGCAAGTACAAGCTCGTGGAAACCCACACTCCGGCAGGCTACAACACCGCAGCGGCTAAGCTCTTCGAAATCACTGCAGAGCATGAAGTTAATGCTGCTGATCCGAAGCTGATCTCGCTCAAGATCGATTCGACTCCTGGCGATACGACCACCGGTGTTGTCGCCACCACCATCGTGAACCAGAAGGGCTCCAACCTGCCATCCACTGGTGGCATGGGTACGGTGATGCTGTATGTGGCTGGTGTGGCAGTGTTCGTGCTCGCTGGCGCAACCCTGGTCATGGCACTGCGTCGCCGCAACGCCTGATCTCACAGATCACAGTCAACATAACTGAAAATCAAAAACCATAACTGAAAATAACTACACATGAAACCGCTGTTGCCATGCACTTACCTCCGCATGGCAACAGCGGAATCATCACAATCAACATAATTTAAAAATAATTGAACAATAACTGAACCCACATATGTCAGGCTGGATTGCCTCAAATCCCTTGTAAACTGCCTAAACTAACGAGAATTCAGCCTGACTCCCTAATTTTTCCAAGTCGCAAGTTGGGGGTGACTTGATATTTCTAGTTTTCACAGAAAGAACCACAGAAGAGGGGCAGGCAATGAAGGAACACACGATCGCAAGCCGCATCGTCGCAACATGCTGCGCAGCTGCCGTCGCATGTGCCGCCGCAATCTGTGCACTCACCACTCGCGATGCGGTTGCGGCGCCAACAGACTCTGCCAGCGGCAGCATCGCCATTACGTATCAACACAAAAGCAATGACGGGGCTGACTCTAATGCGGGAGGCGCTTCCGATTCTGGAGCCGCTGGAACAGGCGACTTCGCCATTCCGGGAGCAACCTTCCGCCTATACAAAGTCGGGCAAGTCTCGTCCGGCGCAAACTTCGAACCCGTCGCACCATTCACCGACTCCACCGCATACCCGATCGACTGGTCGAAAGTAACCGGATATGACGCGCAAGTGTACCGTGACGTGGCCAACACGCTCGCCGGACTCATCGCGGCGAACGGGGCAAGCGAATCCGCAGCCGTGGACTCGGGTGAAACCGATAAAGCCGGGCGACTCACGTTCGCCGGCGTGGAAGACGGGCTGTATCTGGTCGTGTCCGATAGCGTGAAAGTCGAAGGCACTGCTGGCGCGGCTGCTGTTGGCGGAACGGCCGACGAAGACTCCTACTGGCAGTGCGCTTCCGCCAACATGCTCGTCGCCATGCCGCAAGACGGCGTCTCCAACGGATCACGCGAACTCGCCATCGAACCAAAAACCGAATGCTCCACCCAACTCAAGCCGACCCTGGAACGCACCGTGCGCAAAGTGTGGAACGATCGCAATGACTCCGACGGCAAGCGCCCCGAAGCCATCACCGTGAAATTATTGCGTGACGGCGTGGTATTCGAAGAAGTGAAACTCAACGATTCCAACAAGTGGGCACATTCGTGGACGGGACTTTCCTCCGCACACCAGTGGGCGGTGGTCGAAGCTTCCGTACCCAGCGGGTACACCACCCTCTCTGACGTGGAAGGCGACACCACCACCATCACCAACACGCACACACCACCCGAAACCCCGCCCGCACACACCGGCTCGGCGGTGCAGAGCGTGGCCTGGATGGCAGCCGCCATCTGCGCCGCAGCATTGGTACTCTTAGGCGTAGTGAGGATTGCGAGAAAGCGGGAAGGCAAGCAGTAGCGTGAAACGGCGGTATAACGGAAGCGAATCGGGAGAACCGGACGCTGAAGCGCGCCGAAATGCCGCTGATACCTCTGCAGAGTTTTTTGAATCTTTTGAAATTTCGGAAGTTTCTGAATCTGCGGGAACTGCTGAATCTTCAGAATCATCTGAATCTTTGAAAACTTCAAAATCTTCAAAAACTGCAGAACAATCGAAGAAACCGAAGAAGAAGTCGAACGCGCTGCTCGACGTATTAATCGCAATATCCGCAATATTCATGATCGGCGCGATCTGCCTCATCGCATACCCAACATTCAGCGACTGGTGGAACCGCATGCACCAGTCGTACGCCGTGGCAAGCTACGTGGAACAAACCGAAGATCTCTCCGGCGAAGAAAAACAGCACATGCTCGACGCGGCGCACGCCTACAACGAGGCGCTCGCGGCGAACGGCGACCGCTGGCACCTTACCGACGAACAGCGGCAAACATATGAAAACACGCTCGACATAACCGGTACCGGCATCATGGGATACGTGACCATACCGCGCATCAAAGTGAAGCTGCCCGTCTACCATGGCACCAGCGAAGGCGTGCTGCAAATCGCGGCAGGGCATTTGGCGGGAACGTCACTGCCCGTAGGCGGCGAAACCACGCATGCGGTGATTTCCGGGCATACCGGACTGCCCAGCGCGAAACTGCTCACCGGTCTCGACGAACTGCAAAAAGGCGACACGTTCGCATTCCACGTGCTCGACGAAACCTACACGTACCAGGTTGACCAAATTTCCGTAGTGCTGCCGAGCGACATCAGCAAACTCAACATCGAATCCGGCAAAGACTATGCGACGCTGATCACATGCACGCCATACGGGGTGAACTCGCACAGGCTGCTCGTGCGCGGGCATCGCATACCGAACCCGAAGGTGCCGGACGCGACCACGTACGACGAGCCGGGGTATATGACGGCTGTGGCGGCTCTTGTGATTGGGCTGCTCGTGTCGATCATTGGATTCGCGTGCGTATGGCTGGCACGGCTGTGGCGGCGCGGGCGCATCGTGAAAGCCGATCGCGTGGCTGCCGGGCGCCACTCGTCCGGCAGACGGGCGTAGTTTCTCTTCTTCCTTCTCGTATTCTGCCGGTCTTGCGACGCTGCGATGTGTGGGAATGTACTATCGCAATTATCGCAAGATGAAGAAAGTGCGATGGTAGGGGAGAGATGAAGAAATCGGATATTTCCAATATTTCGAATGCTGAAAGTGTTGAACGCGCTGAAGAAAGTGTGCGATCGAGTGTGCAACCGAGCGGGAAATTCGGCGGGAAAGCGGATCGACTGTTTGGTGCGGATCCTGCGGGACTCGACGAATCCGCGCGAGGCATTGCGGTGCTGGTGATCGTCGGCGTGGCAGTAGGACTGCTGTCAGGCATGTTCGGCATCGGCGGCGGCACCGTGATCGTGCCCGCGCTGGTATGGCTCGGACTGACACAACGCAATGCGGCGGCGACGTCAATGCTTGCGATCGTACCGACCTCGATTTCCGGCGTCATTTCGTACGCGACTTGCGGAAACGTGGACTGGCTCGCCGCGCTGCTGCTGTTTTGCGGCATGTTTGTGGGCGGGCAGATTGGCAGCTGGCTGCTTTCGCGTTTGCCGGAACTTGTGCTGCGATGGATTTTCGTAGTGTTTCTCGTGTTTGTGGTGGTGAACCAGATAAGTTTTGTGCCGTCGCGCGACCAGCACATTGCGATGAGTGCGCTGACCGGAGTTTGCCTGGTGCTGCTGGGCGTGGTGATTGGCATATTGGCGGGACTGCTGGGGATTGGCGGCGGGGCGCTCGCCGTGCCCGCGCTATCGATGCTGTTCGGCGCTTCCGATCTGATTGCGCGAGGCACGTCGCTGCTGGCCATGTTTCCGAACTCGATCACGACGAGCGTGGCAAACCTGAAACGAAGGCTGGTGCATGTGAAGGCCGCGCTGATTATTGGCTTGGTGGCTGCCGTTACCGCGCCATTCGGTACGTGGATAGCGGGCGCGGTCTCGCCCCGCGTCGGATCGATTCTGTTCGCCTGCTACCTGTGCGTGCTCCTGATTCGCAGCCTCTTCGTAGCCGTCAAGGCCACTCGTTCCGCCCGCGCCTCTTCCTGACGCGCCGCACCCCTGCCTGACCGTTTGCCCTTCATGCGGCAAAAGCATGAGTCATAATTCAGTATTTAGGGGGTGTTGGGAATGATGGTTGACGGAAAGAGGATTTGAGATAAGTGTTCACTTTGTGAAGACGAGAGTTCACGTTTTGTTCGTCCAAAACGCCTCGGAAGTTGGTTTGCGAAACCTGGCGTGGAGATTGCAATACAGCACAGGCTGAAGAAAGAAGAAAAAAGATGAGCAATCGAAAGGCTCTCAAAGGAGCGATTGCAGCAATCGCTTCCGTTGCAACGCTCGGCGCGCTTGCGGCACCGGCGCTCGCCAACGAAACTTCCACTTACAATCTGAACGGCAAGTCCGTTGCGGAACTGGCTCAGCACGGCGGCGCACAGCGCATTGCGGCCATCGGCAACGGCACCGCCAAGAACGTCATCCTGTTCATCGGTGACGGCATGGGCGATTCCGAAATCACCGTCGCCCGCGATTATCTCGGGGGGTGCAAACGGCCACTTCGAAGGCCTTGACGCAGTCGGCCAGCCGGCAGAGCTCGGCGACACCAATGCCGGCACCGGCCAGTACACCACCCCGGCCGTGCTCGAATCGCACTCCACCGAGCGTGGCTGCTACGGTCCGCAAGGCAAGACCGACGGCAGCTCCAACGACGCGCTCAAGCGCTGCCTTGCCAACCAGCTCAAGGAAAACGGCGGCATCGGTTCCATTTCCGAGCAGCTGCTCGATACCCGCGCTGACGTGACCATCGGCGGTGGTTCCAAGTACTTCCGCCAGACCGTGCAGGGCGGCGAATGCGCTGGCAAGACCGTGTGGGAGCAGGCCAAGGAAATGGGCTACCAGACCGTCGAGAACGATCCGGCCGCAATCGCGATGATCGTCAAGACCGCCAAGATCAGCCGCTGAAAATCTGAAGAGATCTGAAGAGCGCAGCTGAAGATCATAACTGAAGATTGAAAAACTGAAGATCGCAAATAAGATCCGGATCACACGCATTGCAGTGTGGTCCGGATCTTTTGCTTCATCGCACGATTCAGGTTTGGTGACTTCACGATTTGTGGTCTGACCTCACGATTTCATTTTTTAAGCCTTTTTCCGAATCGTGAGGTCGCCAAATCGAAATCGTGAGGTCAATGCAGACAGGGCGGGCCGCAAATCCAAAATGAGATGGGTCATTCAACGCAACAAGCGTTGTGAGACAATATCCTTCGAGATGTCTATCTCGCAAACCGGGAGATTATCTCTCGACATCCAAAGTATTATCAACAAAGTATTACCAGCAAAGGAGCATTCGTGCGTATTTACAATCTGACGGATAATGACGATGCCGCAATTGTCGCGCAGCAGGGCATTTTCCAGGTCATGGAGTGGAAGCGCGATTTTTCCGTGACGTACGGCAGCGCCATGGACGCCTACTATGCGTCCGAAATGAACGTGCGCCGCCGTCAACTGGTCTGCAATCTCAATGGCAAGACCGGCGCGGTTGTGCAGGCGGGCACCATGCAGTGGACCGTCGGCCATGTCGAAGTGACGACCGGTGTGAAGGGCGTTGGCGATTTCATCGGCAAGCTGGCGCGTGGCGCGGTCACCAACGAGTCCGCGGTCAAGCCGGAATACGTGGGCAATGGCGTGGTTGTGCTCGAACCGACCTACCGTCATGTGCTGCTGCTTGATCCGAGCCAGATGGGCGGCGCCATCACCGTGAACGACGGCCTGTTCTACGCTTGCGAAACCACGATTCAGCAGCATGCGGTTATGGTTTCGCGTCCGAGCGCGATGGTGGCCGGCGGCGAGGGCCTGTTCAACCTGTCGCTGATGGGCCAGGGAACGGTTGCGTTGGAGTCGCCGGTGCCCGCTTCCGAAATCGTGACCGTCGATTTGGAGAACGACGAGCTGAAGGTGGACGGCAATTTCGCGATCGCGTGGACGAACGGCCTGCAGTTCACGGTCGAGCGTTCCACGAAGACGCTGATCGGTTCGGCTGCGAGCGGCGAGGGCTTGGTCAACGTGTACCGCGGTACGGGTCGTGTGCTTCTTGCGCCGGTCGCCGCCAATCTGGCTAATCCGAACGCGGGTTCCGGTGCGGCCTGATTTGGCCTGATATTGATCGCTGATAGCTGATAGGTGGCGATTCGTCAACGAAAGGCAGTTGAAACGTTGACGGATTGCGTTCGCGCCCTGCCGATGGTGAGATGGCGGGTTTTGTTGAGATTGCGATTTTCGGCTGCTTTTCAATGGTGATCGCGCCTTGAAGTCGTGTCTTGAGATTGCGTCTGAAGTTGCGCTTGAGATTGCGTCTGATAAAAAGTTGAGCAAAGGGAGCTCAACTTTTTTGTAGATTTGGGAATAATCGCTTGCGATTCAAAGTTGAGTGGTGTAGGCTCAAGTTTTGGAAAGTCCGGGAGGCGGCAAACCGAAACTCGGGCGAAAGAACGAATAGAACAGAAAACGCATAGCGAACCTATCTACAAAGGAGACAAGTTATGGGACGCGCAGTTGGCATCGATCTGGGTACTACTAATTCCTGCATCGCAACTCTTGAAGGTGGCCAGCCCACCGTTATCGTGAACGCTGAAGGCGCTCGCACCACGCCGTCCGTCGTGGCATTCAGCAAGTCCGGCGAGATCCTCGTCGGCGAAGTCGCCAAGCGTCAGGCCGTGACCAACGTCGACCGCACCATCAGCTCCGTCAAGCGCCACATGGGCACCGACTGGACCGTTGAAATCGACGGCAAGAAGTGGACTCCGCAGGAGATCTCCGCACAGGTGCTGATGAAGCTGAAGCGCGACGCCGAAGCCTACCTCGGCGAACCGGTCACCGACGCCGTGATCACCTGCCCGGCATACTTCAACGACGCTCAGCGTCAGGCCACCAAGGACGCCGGCACCATCGCAGGCCTGAACGTGCTGCGTATCATCAACGAGCCGACCGCAGCCGCACTGGCCTACGGCCTCGAAAAGGGCAAGGAAGACGAAACCATCCTGGTCTTCGACCTCGGTGGCGGCACTTTCGATGTGTCCCTGCTGGAGATCGGCAAGGACGACGACGGCTTCTCCACCATTCAGGTGCAGGCCACCAACGGCGACAACCACCTGGGCGGCGACGATTGGGATCAGAAGATCATCGACTGGCTCGTCGGCGAAGTCAAGAACAAGTACGGCATCGACCTGAGCAAGGACAAGATCGCCCTGCAGCGCCTGAAGGAAGCCGCAGAGCAGGCCAAGAAGGAGCTGAGCTCCTCTTCGAGCACCTCCATCTCCATGCAGTATCTGGCCATGACCCCTGACGGCACTCCGGTGCACCTGGACGAAACCCTGACCCGTGCCCACTTCGAGAGCATGACCTCCGACCTGCTGGGCCGCTGCCGCACCCCGTTCAACAACGTGCTGCACGACGCTGGCATCGGTGTTTCCGACATCGACCATGTGGTGCTCGTCGGCGGTTCCACTCGTATGCCGGCCGTCAAGGAGCTCGTCAAGGAGCTTACCGGCGGTAAGGAAGCCAACCAGTCCGTGAACCCGGATGAAGTCGTGGCCGTCGGCGCAGCCGTGCAGTCCGGCGTCATCAAGGGCGACCGCAAGGACGTGCTGCTCATCGACGTGACCCCGCTGTCCCTCGGCATCGAGACCAAGGGTGGCATCATGACCAAGCTCATCGACCGCAACACCGCCATTCCGACCAAGCGTTCCGAGGTCTTCTCCACCGCTGAAGACAACCAGCCGTCCGTGCTCATTCAGGTCTATCAGGGCGAGCGTGAGTTCGCTCGCGACAACAAGCCGCTGGGCACCTTCGAGCTGACCGGCATCGCTCCGGCTCCGCGTGGCGTTCCGCAGATCGAGGTCACTTTCGATATCGACGCCAACGGCATTGTGCACGTGTCCGCCAAGGACAAGGGCACCGGCAAGGAACAGTCCATGACCATCACCGGCGGTTCCGGCCTGGGCAAGGACGAAATCGACCGCATGGTCAAGGAAGCCGAAGCTCACGAAGCCGAAGACAAGAAGCGCAAGGAAGACGCCGAAACCCGCAACCAGGCCGAATCCTTCGCCTATCAGACCGAGAAGCTCGTCAACGACAATAAAGACAAGCTCTCCGACGATGTGGCCAAGGAAGTCACCGATAAGGTCAACGAGCTCAAGGAAGCCCTGAAGGGTGAGGACATTGAGAAGATCAAGTCCGCCCAGAGCGAGCTGATGACCTCCGCCCAGAAGATCGGCCAGGCCCTCTACGCACAGCAGGGTGCCGCCGATGCCGCAGGCGCCGCAGGTGCCGCCGGTTCCGCTCCCGCTGACGACGACGTGGTTGACGCCGAAGTCGTGGACGATGACGACAAGGACAACAAGTAATCATGTCCGACTTCAACAAGGACGAATATCTGAACGACCTGCCCGACATGGACAACCTGTCCGGGCAGGCCGCCCCTGCAGCCGGTGCATCGCAGGAATCGCAGAATAATGGCGATTCTGCAGCAAGTGCAACTTCCGATTCTGCAGATTCTGCAGCAACTGCAGCGAACGCAGCATCTTCCGAATCGCAAGAAAACGGCGATGCTGCGGATGGTGCGACGCAAGATGGTGAAGATACGCTGACTCCGCTTGGCCAGGCCAAGAAGGAAGCGGCGGAATACTTGGAAGCCCTTCAGCGCGAACGTGCGGAATTCATCAACTTCCGCAATCGTTCGCAGAAGGAGCAGGAACGCTTCCGCCAGCACGGCATCATCGACGTGCTGACCGCACTGCTGCCGGCACTTGATGACATCGATCGCATTCGCGAACACAGCGAAATGGACGAATCCTTCAAAGCCGTTTCCGCCAAAATCGACAAGGCGTTCGAAAAGTTCGGCGTCGAGAAGTTCGGCGAAAAAGGCGAGGATTTCGACCCGACCAAGCATGACGCGATCCTGCACAAGCCGGATCCGCAGGCCGAGAAGGAAACCGTCGACACCGTGGTGGAAGCCGGCTACCGTATCGGCGACCGCGTGATTCGCGCGGCTCGCGTGGTCGTGGCGTCCCCGCAGAGCTAGCGCAGTGACAGCGATTTCAACAACAACAGGCATTTGACATCAGCAACCTCGTGAAAGGAGGCACATCATGGCTGAGAATGAATGGCTGAGCAAGGATTTCTACAAGGTCCTCGGTGTCTCCAAAGACGCCACGGACGATGAGATTACCAAAGCGTACCGCAAGCTGGCGCGCAAGTACCATCCTGATCTGAACAAGACCAAGGAAGCGGAGGAAAAGTTCAAAGACATTTCCGAAGCGTACGACGTGCTCAGCAACAAAGACAACCGCCAGAAGTACGACGCCATCCGTCAGTTCGGCATGGGCGGCGCGCGCTTCGCCGGCGGCTCCGGTGCGGGCGGATTCGACGCGGGGGCATTCTCCGACATTTTCGGCTCGATGTTCGGCGGTGGCGCTGGCGCTGGAGCGTATGGCACGGGCGGCAATGGCTCGCGCATCCGCTTCCAGACCGGTGGCGGCAATCCGAATATCAACGATATTTTCTCGATGTTCGGTGGCGGCGCTGGTGGCCCTGCCGGGGCTGGCAACCCCTACGGGGGCAGCTACGAGCAGGCTGCGCAGCCGGAAGATGGCGAAGACCGCAATTCCAAGATCAATCTGACTTTCCGCCAGTCGGTCAAGGGGGCAACGGTTTCACTGTCTGCCGACGGAAAAAAGTTCAAGACGCATGTTCCAGCGGGCGTGCGTGACGGGCAGAAAATCCGTATTCCAGGCAAGGGCAAGCCGGGTCGTAACGGCGGAAAAAACGGCGATCTGTACCTGCAGATCAACGTTGCCGAAGATCCGAAATTCAGCCTGCGCAAGCGTGACATCATCATGGATCTGCCAATCACCGTCGGTCAGGCTGTGGCGGGCGCGAAAGTGACCGCACAGGATATCGACGGCAACGAAGTCACCTTCAAAGTGCCGGCAGGCTCGTCCAGCGGCACCGAAGTGCGCATCTCCGGCAGGGGCGTGGCCAACAGGCAGGGCGACGGCGATCTGATCGGGCGTGTGCAAATCCGCATTCCCGACAAGCCGAGCCTGAAAGTCAAGCATGCGGCGAAGGAATTCGACAAGGAGTGCGGCGATTTCGCTGACGAACTTGCCAAGGAGCGCTGATTGCCATGGCACGCGCATCCCGGACCTCCCAAGCCCGTGCGGCGCGGCAGGCCAAAATGCTGTACGACATGTGCGCAATGGCGATCGTGGCCGGCAGGGCCGATCTGGACGGGGCGGATGAAGTTGGTTTCGACATCGAACTGCCGATGTTCACGGTCGGTCGCGCCGGCGAACTCGCCAACGTGCATCCGCAGACGCTCCGCCAATACGATCGTTTGGGGCTGGTGGTGCCGCAACGCACGGACGGTGGCGCTCGCCGGTATTCGCTGCGAGACATCTCGCGCCTTGCGAAAGCGCAGCAGCTGAGTCAGGAAGAAGGCATCAACCTGGCTGGCATCGCGCGGATCCTTTCCTTGGAAGAGGAGAACCGCGAGCTGCGCCGGCAAGTCGAGCGATTGCGCCGGCCGGCCGGTTCCAGCGTGTTCGCGGCCGATGCGGACGGTGACATTGTGGAAATCGAACGTTCCCGCCGCGCTCGCATGTGGCGTCGGCAGATTCAGGTCGACGCCCGTCAGCTGCCGTCGCGCGAGTCCGTGGAGGCCGCGCGTGTCGCGGCTGATGCGTATGACACGCGCGGTGGGGGTGTCGCAGGCGAAAACGAGGGGATTGAGAGGGGTAAACCCGTTTCTCAGCCGATTTCTAGGTCTATCGTGCTTTGGGGGATTGACTGATTTTCAGAAAACATTGAAAAAAAAATTCAAAAACAGGCATATCTTGCAACAGATGTGCCTGTTTTGTTATTTAGTTTTACCAAATGCATTGCTTCCTGCGACGATGTCGTCGTTGTGGGGAATAATGTTGAGTATCCGCGTTCTAACTGTCATTCTTCCGGTCGTCAAGGTGCTTCGGTGAAAGATGGTTCTCTTTGCCCATGAATAATCATGGAGGAGGGGGTAAGATATGCGGCGAGAACAGGAAAGGTTAGGAGCGTATAGTGCCAAGAGTTGCGTTCACAGCTAAGACCCGCAAGTATCTCGGGTCTCTGGATGCCGTGGAATCGGTCACCCAGTATCGTATTTGTTACTCCAAGGAGTTTCGCGATGATTGCATGCGCAGGTATGCCGAAGGTGGCTCGCCTGCCGCGATTTTCCGCGAGGCCGGGCTTGATCCGAAGATCATCGGATACAAGCGCGTGGAACGTTGCATCGCTCGCTGGAAGGCGGAAAATGCGGAAAAGGCCGCTGAAACCGCTGTGGAAAACAGTGAAAATCAGGGAGAGTGAATTTCAAATCTCCCGATACAAGTGAAATTTTCGAATTTCATGGATTATAGCGATGGGGGTTGCCGATAATTCGTGAAAAAAATCGGATGATTTTGCGAATACGTAGGCGCGAAGTATTGCGTCGATATGGGAAGCGCTCGGATGGAGGACCGTCCGGGCGCTTTTCGTTTGCCTCGCTTGTATGCCTGTTTGTTGTCTGCCGTTTTGCCGCGACTCGCGAATGCTGCCGTCTTGCCGCTCTGCTGAAATGGCAGTGGAAGTCGCGATGGACGGCGCTGCCCGGAAATCCGGTGCTCCGCGTCCGACGGTCGTAGGGAAGGAACATCATGACCGAGACGAACCTGATGATCAAGGCCGTGTTTTGGGATATGGACGGCACGCTGATCGATTCCGAACCGTATTGGCATGAGGGTGAGATGAAAATCGCAGCCGCGCATGGCGGATATTGGGATGAGGAGCTCGCCTGGCAGGGTTCGGGCACGCCGGTTCCGGATGTGGCCCGTCGCATGGTGGAGCATGGTTGCCAGCTGTCGATTGAAGAGATCGGCCAGGGCATGATCGATTACGTCGCCCAAAAGGAATTCGAGCGCATTCCGTGGATCGAAGGCGTGGAAGACGTGCTTGTCGCGCTGCGTGACGCTGGCGTTCCTTCGATGCTGGTCACCACGTCGCCGCGTCATCTTGCGGAGAATCTGGTTGTCCAAGCGCCGGCTGGCGCGTTTGCGGGCTACGTGTGCGGCGATGATGATGTTGAGAAGAAGCCGTCTCCGGCCCCGTATTTGGAGGCGGGTCGTCGCTTGGGTATCGCTCCGGAAGATATGAAGTACTGCATTGCGATTGAGGATTCCATGTCGGGCCTGCGTTCGGCCGTCGCCTCCGGCGCGACGACGATCGGCCAGACCGGGTTCATGCAGATCGACAATTCCAACGGCCCGCAGTTCGCCTCGATCAAGGGCTACGAGGGCATTGACGCGGCCTCGCTCGACGCTTTCGTGCGTCAGCGCGTATCCCAGGCCTGATTTTTCGCCCCATCTCGCTTACGTATGGCAGATTTGTCTGGTGGCTAGGAAAAGAAAAAGCCCGCTGCGGTGGAATGAATGCAGCGGGCTTAGTGGAGCCGACGGTAGTCGAAACCGCGACCTCTTCGATGCGAACGAAGCGCTCTACCAACTGA
>ENA-UALR01000415-UALR01000415.1-human-gut-metagenome-genome-assembly--contig:-NODE-415-length-21207-cov-9.896511_pt1 | contig 21207 bp, 21 predicted proteins | sample MGYA00243702_ERZ654472 | MGnify/ENA primary metagenome ERZ654472 (study PRJEB26926, sample SAMN06164398) | human gut metagenome | biome: ENVO:00009003; feature: ENVO:2100002; material: ENVO:00002003...
CGGAGATGTGTATAAGAGACAGGCCCGGGGCGGGGTATGTGCTGCTGGGCAGCGCCGTGCCCTTTTTGTGGGCGGTGCTCATGGTGGCACTGGCCGAGTGTGCCCGCATAGCCGAGCGGGACGAGGGCGCGGTGTGCGGTGCGGCCTTTGTGGCCATGCTGGCGTTGATGATGGTAGAGGCCGGTCTGGGCGTTTCCGGGCTGGCGGTGCTGCCCGCCGCGCTTGCCGGGGCACTGGTGGCACTGGGGCTGTGGGCATTTCCCCCGGCAAGGCTGGGTGCGGGCTGCTGCGGCAGCCTGCTGGCAGCGGGTGCCATCGGCTGCATCCCGCTCAGTCTGGACATGACCAGCCTGACTGTGCCGCTGGCGCTGCCCTTCTGGGCGGCGGGCGGTCTTTTGGCAGCGCAGCTGCTGTGTGCAAAGCGCACCGGCAAGCCCTTGCGCTGCTGGGTAAAAAAGCATAAAATGAGCCCGGAAACGGTGTTTCTGTGCAGCTTTGCGCTGAGCGCTGTCGGCTATGTGCTGGCGCTGGCGCTGCTGTGCTGGTGCTGACCGGGCACAGAGAGGGAAGGGAGCGCAGATGGCGACTATCCGCAAAAAACACAGAGCGCCGGTGTCGGTGTTCCAGCGAGACCCGGGCCCGTGGTCCCGGCTGCTGATCGACTGGCTGGCTACGCTGGCTGTTATTATGATCTTTGGGCTGGTGATGCTGTTCAGCGCCAGCTACACCACCGGTTACCTGCGCATGGGCGACAGCTTCCACTACATCAAACAGCAGGCGCTGTGTATGATGCTCGGGCTGGGCTGTATGTTCCTGATGAGTTATATGGATCACCGCTTTTTGCGCAAGATGGTGGTGCCGGGGTACATCATCGTGCTGGCCATGCTGGCCGTCACCCTGACCATGGCACCCCTGAACGGCTGCCGCCGCTGGATCCGCTTCGGCGGGCTTACGCTGCAATCCTCGGAGGTAGCAAAGTTTGAGATGATCCTGTTCAGTTCCCATCTTGCGGCCAAAGCGCCGCAGGTGGAGCGGCTGGACCCGGAGCGCCGCATCCTGCTTACCCCCCGGGAGTGGCTGCGGGTGCGTGTGTGGAAGCAGCTGGTGGTGCCGGTGCTGCCCCTTGTGCCGGTGGTCATCCTGCTGGCGATGGAGCCGCACATGTCCGGCATCGTGCTGACGGTGGCGGTGGTGGGCACCATCCTGCTGCTGTCCGGCAGCGGCGGTGTACTGACATGGGCGGGTGCCGTTACGGCGGGTGCCCTGCTGGAAACGCTGCTCTCCCATGTGGACTCCATCCCTTACCTGCAAAAGCGTCTGGACGGCTGGACGCAGGATCTGAGCAAGATGACCGACCAGACCGTGCAGAGCCTTTACGCCATCGGCTCCGGCGGGCTGAAGGGACTGGGGCTGGGCAACAGTGTGGAAAAGCAGCTCTGGCTGCCGGAAAGCACCAACGACTTCATCTTCAGCGTGGTGTGTGAGGAGCTGGGCTTCATCGGCGCAGTGCTCATCATCGTGCTGTTCGTGCTGTTTATCGTGCAGGGGCTGCTCATCGCCTATAAGGCGGAGAACCTGTACTGCACCATGGTGGGCATCGGCATCATGGCACAGATCGCGTGGCAGGTGTTCTGCAATATCGCCGTGGTCACCAACACCCTGCCCAACACCGGCATCAGCCTGCCCTTCTTCTCCTCCGGCGGCACCAGCCTGATTTTGCTGCTGGCAGAAATGGGCGTGATGGTGAACATAGGCCGCAACGGCGAGCGGGTGGCGCAGCAGCGGGAGCAGATGCGTGCCCAGCGGGAAGCAGCCCGCGCTGAGCGGGAAGCAGAGCTTGCCCGCAAGACCATTGACTTGGCTTCTGCCCGCGCAGCCCGTACAGAACAGTAAAACAAACCGCAAGCCCGCCCGGCCGCAGGCCGGGCGTTTATAAGGAGGAATCACCATGCGTGTTCTCATCGCAGCCGGCGGCACTGCCGGACATATCAACCCCGCACTGGCCATTGCCGGTGCTCTGAAAAAGGCTGACCCTACCGCCGAGATCCACTTTGCAGGCCGTAAGGAGGGCATGGAGTACCGTCTGGTCACACAGGCGGGCTACCCCTTCCACCACATCGAGATCACCGGCTTCCAGCGCAAGCTCAGCCTGCACAACATCAAGCGCAACATCATCACTCTGTGGAATCTGGCCCTCTCCGGCCCCAAGGCCAAGGCCATGATGAAAGAGGTAAAGCCGGATCTCGTCATCGGCTGCGGCGGCTATGTGTCCGGGCCGGTGGTGCGCTGCGCCGCCAAAATGGGCATCCACACCGCCCTGCACGAGCAGAACGCCTTCCCCGGTGTGACCAACAAGCTGCTGGCTCCGGATGTGGATATCGTGTTTGCCGCCGTGCCCGCCGCTGTGGAAAAGCTGGGCGCACCGGACAAGACCCTTGTGGTGGGCAACCCCGTGCGGCCGGAAGTGTTTGCACAGGCCGCGAACCGCGAAGCCATCCGCGCACAGCTGGGCGCGGGCGACCGCACCGTCATCCTGTCCTTTGGCGGCAGTCTGGGTGCACGCCGGGTCAACGAGGTGGTGGCAGACCTCTGCGCTTGGGAGCAGCACGAGCACAAGCCGGTGCTGCACCTGCACGCCACCGGACAGTACGGCGTACAGCTGTTTGAGCAGCTGCAAAAGCAGAAGGATTTTACCCCCGGCGACAGCCTTGTGGTAAAGGAATACATCAACAATATGCCGGAACTGCTGGCTGCGGCAGATCTCGTCATCAGCCGCGCCGGTGCGCTGACGCTGGCAGAGCTGGAAGCCGTGGGACGCGCCGCTGTGCTGATCCCCAGCCCCAATGTGGCGGAGAACCACCAGTACTACAACGCTATGGAGCTGCAAAAGGCAGGGGCGGCCATGGTCATTGAGGAAAAAGACCTGACCGGCGAAAAGCTGGTGCAGACGGTGGCCGAAATGCTGGCACAGCCCGGCAAGCTGGCTGAAATGGGCAAAAACGCCCGCAGCCTGTCGGTGGACGACAGTCTGGACCGCATCACTGCGGCGCTGCTCAAGCTGGTAAAGACCCCGTGATGCAGACCCGGAATAAACAAGAAGGAAGGTGCGAATGATGCAGCAGAACCGTGACCGCAACGGCAGACCCCGGAACACCAGACCCTATGACCTGAACCGGGATGTGGCGCGCACCTCTGCGCCTTCGCAGGATCATACGCCCCGGAGCACCGGCAGCAGCCGCTACGGCTACAACGGCGAGCCGCTCAGCCGCCCGCCCTCCCGCAGCGCCAACGGCAGTGTGCGCTCCTCCCGGGCGGATAACAGCATCCAGTTCCCAACCCAGCCCCAGTCCCAGACCCGCCGTCCGGCGCAAGGGCAGGGGAGCAATACCACCCAGTACCCCGCCGGCAGCCGCCCGGCGGGCAGCAGACCAAAAAACGCGAAGTCCGGCGGCAAACAGCGCCGCCCGGCAAACAATGCCCGCAGCGGGCAGAGCAGCCGGAAAAACCAGAACCACCAGAACGCGCAAAACCACCCGAACCGGCAGCAACCGGCAGGCAGCCAGAACCAGCGTCTGCGCCCGGCGCAGACTGCCCCGCAGCAAAGCCCTGCCCGGCGGGAGCAGCGCAAAAAGCGCAAGGTGACCCGCGCTACCCTGCGCCGCCGCCGGATACTGCGCCGCCTGACCGCCTTTGCCATGCTGCTGTGCGTCATTGGCGCGGGCATCTACCTGACCATGACCATGCTGTTCCGCATCAATTCCATTCAGGTGCAGACCCCGGACGGCAAGCAGGTGACCGAGATCGCGGGCTACTCCGCAGACAGCATTTTGCAGCGGATGGGCGTGCAGCTGGAAGAGAACATCTTCAGCTTTGAGCCCGGCGAAAAGGCCGCTGTGCTGGAGCAGAATTTCCCACTGCTGGGCTCCATCAAGGTGATCCGGGACTACCCCAACACCGTGGTGGTGCAGGTGACCGAAGCCGTGCCCGCCTACGCGGTGCAAAACGGCAGCAAGTGGCTTGTGATCTCGGACAAATGGAAGATCCTGTCCGAGGAAAGCACCCAGCCCGAGGGGCTTTGCACCCTGTACGGCGGCAAGCTGCAGGACACCACGCCGGGACAGGCGTTCTGCCTTGTGGAGGATGCGGACGCAGCAAGCGCCTCCGGGTCGGAAGCAGCCGGGAGCGAAAGCACGGCGGACACAGGGGATGCCCGCATGGAAGCTCTGAGCACCTTGGTGAGCAAGCTGGAAGAATACGGCCTGTCGCAGGATGTGACGCGGCTGGAAGTGGCAGACACCGAGCAGCTCGCATTTTTGTATCAGGACCGCATCAGCGTGCTGCTGGGTACGCTGAACGATCTGGATTATAAGCTGGACCGCGCCCGCTATGTGCTGACCAACGCCGATGGCAAGGGCTGCGGCCCCACCGACACCGGGCGGCTGGATTTCAGCCATACCAGCGCCAGCAGCACCCGCAAGATCTATTTTGCACAGGGCGAGCCTACTCTGCCATCCGGCTATGTGGTGCCGCCCAAGGCCGAGGAACCCGCCCCGGCAGAGGACGCCGCCGACAGCACGGACAGCACCGAGGGCGTAGAGCCCACGGATACCGCCGAACCGGCGGCTGAAGCGGACACCAAGCAGCTGCCCCTGACCCACCCTGACCGCATGACGGCCAACGAAGAAGAAAACCCCATGTAAAGAAGCTTTTTGGAGGAGACTGTATGAAGCTGGAACAACTGATGGAAGGCGTGCCCTTTACCCTTGTGCAGGGCAGTCTGGATACTGAGATCGCGGATATCATCTACGACAGCCGCAAGGCTGCCCCGGGGCTTTTGTTCGTGTGCATCGTGGGCACCCAGCGGGACAGCCACGCGTTTGCTGCCGACTGTGCCGCCAAGGGGGTCAGCGCGCTGGTCATCCAGCACGACATCGACCTTTCCGCCATGCCCGGGGTGACCGTGGTCAAGGTGGAGAACAGCCGCTATGCCATGGCACTGATGAGCGCCAACCTCTTCGGCAACCCTGCCCGTCAGATGACCATGATCGGCGTCACCGGTACCAAGGGCAAGACCACCACCACCCACATGATCAAAAGCGTGCTGGAGGCCGCAGGCCGCAAGGTAGGCATGATCGGCACCAACGGCATCTACTATATGGGACGCCACAAGGACACCGCCAACACCACCCCGGAAAGCTACGAGCTGCAAAAGACCTTCCGGGAGTTTCTGGATGCCGGCTGCGACACCGCGCTGATGGAAGTGTCCAGTCAGGGTCTGATGATGGATCGCGTGGCGGGCGTGCACTACGATGTGGGCGTGTTCACCAACCTTTCGCCGGATCATATCGGCCCCGGCGAGCACAAGACCTTTGAGGAGTACCGCAGCTGGAAGGGACAGCTGTTCAAGCGCTGCGATGTGGGCGTGGTGAACATCGACGACGAGAACACCGCCGCTCTGCTGGAGGGTCATACCTGCAAATTGGTCACCTATGGCCGCGATGAAAAGGCCGACTACCGCGAGACCGGATACGAGCTGCTGCGCACCCACGATTTTCTGGGCGTTGCCTTCCACGTTACCGGCAAGGACGAGATGGACGTCAAGGTGAATATGCCCGGCGAGTTCAGCGTGTACAACGCGCTGGCTGCGCTGGCCGTGGGCAAGGTGCTGGGTCTGCCGGATGCCGCCATCCACGATGGTCTGGGCAAGTGCGTGGTGAAGGGACGTGTGGAGCTGGTGCCCATCAGCAAAAAGTTCACCATCCTGTTGGACTACGCCCACAACGAGGTATCCACCGAGAGCCTGCTCACCACCCTGCGCGCCTACAAGCCCCACCGTCTGGTGGTGGTGTTCGGCTGCGGCGGCAACCGCTCCAAGCTGCGCCGCTACGGCATGGGCGAGATCTGCGCCAAGATGGCGGATCTCTCCATCCTCACCGAGGACAACAACCGCTTTGAAAAGGTGGAGGACATCATCGCGGATATCCGCGAGGGCATGAACAAGGGCAACCCGGACGCAAAGTTCGTGGAGATCCCCGACCGTCTGGACGCTTTGCACTACGCAGTGGATCACGCACAGGAGGGCGATCTGATCGCCGTCATCGGCAAGGGGCACGAGACCTACCGCGACCGCGAGGGCGTCAAGACCCCCTTCCTTGAGCGGGAGCTGCTGGAGGAATACGCACAGCAGATCGGGCTGGAATAAGAAAATAATATTATTATTGCGGGAAAAGCCGCTGCACAAAGCACTGTGCAGCGGCTTTTTTGCGCCCTGTGCAGGGGGCTATATAAAAAGGAAGCAAACTGTGACAAAAGTGTAAAAGATAAAAATATTTAACTAAATCCATTGACTTATCCGACGAATTGGCTATAATGGTCGTGTTCGATACCTCACAACTTTTAGGTAAATAATTAAAAACAACCATAGAACATAAAGGAGAACACTACCATGACTTTCGAGGAAATGAAGAAGATCGTTGTCGATACCCTGAGCTGCGATGAGGACAAGGTGACCATGGAAGCCAGCCTGACCGAGGATCTGGAGGCCGACAGCCTGGACGCTGTGGAGCTGAACATGGCACTGGAAGAGGCCTGCGGCGTGTCCATCCCCGATGAGGAACTGGCAAACCTCAAGACCGTGGGCGATATCTTCAACTACATCAATGCCCATGTCTGAGGCTGACCGAGGCGAAACGCGATGAACAGTATCAAAGACCTGCTGCCGGGCAGTATGCGGGAGCGCACCTTCCAGCTGAAAGCTCGGCGGGATGCGGGTGCCGTGTGGAACGACCCGCAGTTCGTGGAATGCAAAAAGTGCGGACGCCGTGCCACCCGCCAGATCTGGAACAAGGCGCAGTACGTCTGCCCCAACTGCGGGGTGCACCTGCCCATTGGCGGGTACTACCGCCTGAACCTGATTTTGGACAAGGGCAGCTTCCGGGAATTGGATGCCGACCTTGCCCCGCAGGATGTGCTGCAGTTTCCCGGCTACCCGGAAAAGCTGGAAGCACAGACCGGCAAGACCGGCCTGAAGGAAGCTGTCATCACCGCCACGGGGCGCATCGAGGGCACCCCGGTGGTGGCAGCAGTGCTGGACAGCCGGTTCTTTATGGGCAGCATGAGCACCACTGTGGGCGAAAAGATCACCCGCGCCGTGGAGCACGCCACCGCAAAGCACCTGCCGCTGATCATCTTTTCGGCCAGCGGCGGTGCCCGGATGCAGGAGGGCATTTTCAGCCTGATGCAGATGGCAAAGACCTCTGCCGCCATCGAGCGGTTCTCCGCCCGGGGCGGGCTGTACATCAGCGTGCTGACCCACCCCACCACCGGCGGTGTGACTGCCAGCTTTGCCAGCCTTGGCGACATCATGCTGGCCGAGCCCGGGGCGCTGATCGGCTTTGCGGGCCCCCGGGTCATTGAACAGACCATCGGCGAAAAGCTGCCCGCAGGCTTCCAGCGCAGCGAGTTCCAGTACGAGCACGGCTTTGTAGACAAGGTAGTGCCCCGTACCGAAATGCGCGAAACACTGGCGCAGCTGCTGCGTCTGCACGCCTGAGGAGGGAGCGCCTTATGATCAAGGACATCTTACAACAGCTCGCACCGCTGGATGAAAAGATCGCCGCCTTGCGCGGCGACCCGGCGGACGAGAATATGACCGATATCACCAACCACGCTGCCGAGCTGGCAGAGCTTTCCGCACAGGAGGACGCTTTGCTGTCCGGCTGCGGGGCGCTGACTGCAGAGGACAGGGTCTTTCTGGCCCGTCACCCGGAGCGCCCCCACATCGATGAGATCGTGGATGCACTGTTCACCGACTTCTTTGAGCAGTGCGGCGACCGCCAGTGCAAGGAAGATGCCGCCATTCTGGGCGGTGTGGCACTGTTCCATGGCCAGCCGGTCACGGTCATCGGCCACCGCAAGGGCAGCACGCTGGAAGAAAACCTGCGCTGCAACTTTGGTATGCCCGGGCCGGAGGGCTACCGCAAGGCCCTGCGCCTGATGAAGCAGGCCGAAAAATTTGACCGTCCCATCATCACCTTTATCGACACCCCGGGTGCGTACCCCGGCAAGGATGCCGAGGAGCGCGGACAGGGCGAAGCCATTGCCCGCAACCTGATGGAGATGAGCGGCCTGACCGTGCCGGTGATCGCAGTGGTCACCGGCGAGGGCTCCTCCGGCGGCGCGCTGGCGCTGGGTGTGGCAAACCGCATCCTGATGCTGGAAAACGCCGTTTACTCGGTGCTGAGCCCCGAGGGCTTTGCCAGCATCCTGTGGAAGGATTCCTCCCGCAGCGGCGAAGCCTGCGAGATCATGAAGCTGACCGCGCAGGATCTGTACAAGGACGGCATCGTGGAAGAGATCATCCCGGAGCCGGTGGGCGGCGCACAGCGTGCCCACGGGGTACTGTTCGGCAATCTGGACGAGGCACTGCGGCGTCAGCTGCGCAGCCTTGACCGCATGAACGGCCGTCAGCTGGCCGAGCAGCGCTACCAGAAATTCCGTCAGATCGGAGAAATGAGGAAAGCATGAAGGGTTTGCGTCTGATCGCCACCGGCGGGGCTTTGCCCGGCCGCACGGTCACCAACGAAGAGCTGAGCCGCACCGTGGATACCAGCGACGAGTGGATCACCACCCGCACCGGCATCCGCACCCGGCACTACTGCACCGAGGGCGAAAACGCCGCCACACTGGCCATTGCCGCCGCAAAGCAGGCGCTGCAGCGTAGCGGTCTTGCCCCGGCAGACATTGCCTGCTGCGTCTGCGCCACCCTTTCCGCGCCGGACGCCACCCCAAGCGTGGCCTGTCAGGTGCAGGCGGCGCTGGCGCTGCCGGAAAACCGCCCCGCACTGGACGTGAACGCCGCCTGCTCCGGCTTTTTGTATGGCACGGCGGTGGCGCGTGGCCTGCTGGCTACGCTGGGCGGGCAGTACGCGCTGGTCATCGGCACAGAGGCGCTCTCCCGCCTGATGGACCCCGCCGACCGCTCCACCTGTGTGCTGTTCGGCGATGGAGCCGGTGCAGCGGTGTTTGAACTGACCGACACCTCCGCGCCCTTTGCCATCACGCTGGGTGCCCGGGGCGATGCCGCCATCCATGCCGGCGGTCCCAGCCGCGCAGGCTCGGCACCCATCAGCATGGACGGCAGGGCGGTGTTCCGCTTTGCGGTGGATGCCCTGCCTAAGTGCCTGCACACCGTGCTGGACGAGACCGGCCTTACGCTGGACAATCTGGACTGGGTGGTCTGCCATCAGGCCAACAGCCGCATCATCGACCACTGCGTCAAGGCGTTGCACGCCGATGGTGCAAAGTTCTACAAAAACATGGATCGCCACGGCAACACCAGTGCTGCCAGCATCCCGGTGGCACTGAACGAGCTGGCTGAGAGCGGCCAGCTGCACCCCGGCCAGACCCTTGCCTGCATCGGCTTCGGCGGCGGACTGACATGGGGCGGCATGATCGTGGAATATAAAGGATAAAGACCATGAAACTTTTAAACGAGATCCTGGGGACGAAATACCCCATCATTCAGGGCGGCATGGCCAACATTGCCACCGGTGAGTTTGCCGCCGCCTGCTCCAACGCCGGTGCACTGGGCATCATCGGTGCAGGCGGCATGAATGCCGATACCCTGCGCCAGAACATCCGCCGCTGCCGGGAACTGACCGACAAGCCCTTTGGCGTGAACATCATGCTCATGCACCCGCAGGCAGATGAGTTTGCCCAGATCGTGGTGGAGGAAAAGGTCGCCGTGGTCACCACCGGCGCAGGCAACCCGGGGAAATACGTTCCCATGTGGAAAGCTGCCGGCATCAAGGTGATCCCGGTGGTGGCTGCTGCCGTGCTGGCACGGCATCTGGAGCCGCTGGGCATCGACGCCGTCATCGCTGAGGGCACCGAGAGCGGCGGTCATGTGGGCGAGATGACCACCATGGCGCTGGTGCCGCAGGTAGTGGATGCGGTCAGCGTGCCGGTCATCGCGGCGGGCGGCATTGCCGATGGCCGTCAGCTGGCGGCGGCGCTGGCGCTGGGCGCCTGCGGTGTGCAGGTTGGCACCTGCCTGCTGGCAAGCGAGGAGTGCCCCATCCACCCCAACTACAAGGCCGCGCTGCTCAAAGCCGGGGACAGTGACACCATCGTCACCGGACGCACTGTGGGTGCACCGGTGCGTGTGCTGAAAAACCGCATGAGCCGGGAGTATGTCCGTCAGGAAAAGGCGGGCGCGGACAAGATGGAACTGGAAAAATACACGCTGGGCAGCCTGCGCCGCGCCGTCTTTGAGGGCGACACGGTAAGCGGCAGCCTGATGGCCGGTCAGGTGGCCGGAATGCTGCACGAGGTACGCCCCGTGGCGGACATCCTTGCCGACCTGTGGCAGGGCGGGAGGCAGCGCATCGCCGCGCTGAACACCGAATGCTGACCCTTGGCGGCAAGCCCCTGCAAGTACCCATTTTGCAGGGCGGCATGGGCGTGGGCGTCTCGCTGGGTGGGCTGGCCGGTGCGGTAGCGGCCTGCGGCGGCATGGGGTGCATCTCCACCGCCGATGCAGGTTACCGCGAGCCGGATTTTGCCCGTGACCCGGCGGCAGCCAACCACCGCGCCCTGACCGCAGAGATCCAAAAAGCCAAGGCCATTGCCGGAGGTATGGGTCTGGTAGCCATCAACGCGATGGTAGCCACCCGGGACTATGCCGACGCTATCCGCACCGCTGTGGCGGCGGGGGTGGATGCCGTGGTCTCCGGCGCGGGTCTGCCGCTGGAGCTGCCGGGCATCGTGGGCACCAAAGAGGTGGCCATTGCGCCCATCGTATCCAGCGCCCGGGCGGCAAAGCTCATCCTGCGCCGCTGGGCAAAGGGCTTTGACCGCACCGCCGATTTTGTGGTCATCGAGGGCTGCAAGGCGGGCGGACATCTCGGCTTTGCCGAGGAGGACCTGCTGGCCGACCGCTGCCAGACCTTGGACGAAATTCTGCCCGGGGTGCTGGCCGAGGTAAAGCCCTACGAGGAACAATACGGTCACGCCATCCCGGTATTCGTGGCGGGCGGCGTGTACACCGGTGCCGACATGGCACACTTTACAAAGCTTGGCGCTGCGGGCGTGCAGCTTGCCACCCGCTTTATCCCCACCTACGAGTGCGACGCCTCCCAGACCTACAAGGACGTGCTGCTGGCGGCAAAGCCGGAGGATGTGCGCATCATCCACAGCCCGGTGGGAATGCCCGGCCGCGCGCTGAACACCCCGCTGGTGCAGGCGCTGGCCGAGGGCAAACGCTTCCCGCCCAAGCACTGCGCCCGGTGTCTCAAGACCTGCGACCCCGCTGCCGTGCCCTACTGCATCACCCACGCCCTCATCGAGGCGGTGAAGGGCAACGTGGAGGAAGGGCTCTTCTTCTGCGGCGAAAACGTGGGCAGGCTGGACCGGATGCGCACCGTGCGCGAGCTGATGGACGAACTTGTGACCGAATGGAGGCAGAACTTATGAAGCTTGCCGTACTTTACGCCGGTCAGGGTGCGCAGCACCCCGGCATGGGCAAGGAATTTTACGAAGCATCTCCCGCCTTCCGGGCGGCCTTTGACAGCGCAGCGCTGGATTTTGATCTGCACCGCGTCTGCTTTGAGGACCCGGACGGCGTTTTGAATCAGACCGAATACACCCAGCCCTGCATGGTGGCCTTTGCCTGCGGCGTGACCGCTGTGCTGGCCGAAAAGGGCGTAAAGCCCGCCTATCTTGCGGGGCTTTCGCTGGGCGAATACTCCGCGCTGCAGGCAGCCGGGGTGTTCACCGCAAAGCAGGCCATTGAGCTGACCGCCTTCCGGGGCAAGGCCATGGCCGAAGCTGCAAAGGGCCTTGCCTGCGGCATGACCGCTGTGCTGGGGCTGGACAGAGAAAAACTGTCTGCCTGCTGCGAACAGGCTGCGGAGACAGGCTGTGTGCAGATCTGCAACTACAACTGTCCGGGGCAGCTGGTCATCGGCGGTGAGAAAGCCGCTGTGGAGCAGGCCGCTGCGCTGGCAAAGGAAGCCGGTGCCCGCCGCTGCATCCCGCTGAAGGTCAGCGGCCCCTTCCACACAAAGCTGATGGCTCCCGCAGGGGATGCGCTGGCACAGCGCTTTGCGGGCGAGAACTTCGGCACCATGGAGACACCGGTGCTGTTCAACTGTCTGGGGCATGAAAAGGCCGAGACCGACAGCATCCCGCAGCTGCTGGTAAAGCAGGTGCAGAGCAGCGTTTACATGGAAGATACCCTGCGCCGTCTGGGCGAGTTGGGCGTGGACCACATTCTGGAAGTCGGCCCCGGCAGCGCCCTGAGCGGTTTTGTGAAAAAGACCCTGCCCGGGGTGGTCTGCACCGCAGTGGAGACCCCGGAACAGCTGGATGCGGTGCTGACCGCATGGAAGGATGCAGAATGAGTGAAGAAAAGCTGACCCGCGCCGCCATCGTTACCGGCGGCAGCCGGGGCATTGGCCGCGCAGTGTGCGTGGCACTGGCAAAGCAGGGCTGCAATGTGGTGGTGAACTACTGCCACGGCGCAGAGCCTGCGGAGCAGACGGCAGCGCTCTGCCGCGCCGAGGGCGTGCAGGCGGTGACCGTGCAGGCGGATGTATCCACCGCTGAGGGCTGCAAAGCGCTGTTCGATGCCGCCGCCAAGGCCTTTGGCCGGGTGGATGTGCTGGTGAACAACGCGGGCATCACCCGGGACAACCTGATCTTGCGCCTGACCGAGCAGGATTTTGACGCGGTGCTGGACACCAACCTGAAAAGCGCCTTTCTCTGCTGCAAGGAAGCTGCCCGCCGCATGGTGCGCCAGCGCTATGGCCGCATCGTGAACCTTTCCAGCGTGGTGGCGCTGCGCGGCAACGCCGGGCAGACCAACTACGCCGCCAGCAAGGCGGGGCTCATCGGCCTGACCAAGAGCCTTGCCCGGGAGCTGGCCGCGCGGAACGTGACCGTGAACGCGGTAGCGCCCGGCTTTATCGACACCGACATGACTGCCGTGCTGCCGGAAGCTGTGCGCACCGGCATGACGCAGGGCATCCCCGCAGGCCGCGCAGGCCAGCCGGAGGATGTGGCGCAGGCAGTGGCGTTTTTTGCCGCAGAACAAAGCAGCTATCTCACCGGGCAGGTGCTCTGTGTGGACGGCGGCATGGCAATGTAAAGGAGAACCCTTATGGAAAAACGCAGAGTTGTGATCACCGGCCTTGGCACGGTGAACCCGCTGGGCAACAATGTGGCTGACAGCTGGGCAGCAGCCCGTGCCGGTAAATGCGGCATCGGCCCTATCACTCAGTTCGATACCACCGACTTCAAGTGCAAACTGGCCGGTGAGGTAAAGGATTTTGACCCCGAGACCGTGGTGGACAAAAAGGAAGTCCGCAAGATGGCGCGCTTCACCCTGCTGGCACTGGGCGCTGCCGCCGAAGCCATTGCAGACAGCGGCATCGATACGGAAGCCGAGGGCAAAAACATCGGCGTCATCCTGTCCAGCGGCATCGGCGGTCTGCCCACCATTGAGGAGCAGCACGCCCGCGGCGAGGAAAAGGGCATGGAGAAGGTAAGCCCCTACTTTGTGCCCATGGCCATTGCCAACATGGCAGCGGCACAGGTGGCCATCCGCTTCGGTCTGAAGGGGATGTGCACCTGCCCGGTCACGGCCTGCGCCGGCGGCACCAACGCCGTGGGCGACGCCTTCCACCGCATCCGGGACGGCTACGAGCCGGTGATGGTCTGCGGCGGCGCGGAGAGCTGCATCAGCCCCTTGGGCATCGGCGGCTTTACCAGCATGAAGGCGCTTTCCACCGCCACCGACCCGGACGCTGCCAGCCTGCCCTTTGATGCCCGCCGCGGCGGCTTTGTCATGGGCGAGGGCAGCGGTGTGCTGGTGCTGGAGGAGCTGGAGCACGCAAAGGCGCGCGGCGCACACATCTACGCCGAGGTGGTGGGCTACGGTGCCAACTGCGACGCCTACCACTTTACCGCACCGGCTCCCGGCGGCGTGGGTGCCATCGACTGCATGAAGCTGACCTTGGCAGATGCTGGGCTTGCACCGGAGCAGGTGGACCATATCAACGCCCACGGCACCGGCACCCACATGAACGATGCCTGCGAGACTGCCGCCATTCACGCCGTGTTCGGCGCACACGCAAAGGAGATGACCGTGGTCAGCACCAAGAGCATGACCGGCCATCTGCTGGGCGGTGCGGGCGGCATTGAAGCCGTGTTTACCGCGCTGGCACTGCGGGATCAGTTTGCACCGCCCACCATCCACTACGCCCAGCCCGACCCGGAGTGTGATCTGGATTATGTGCCCAACACCGGGCGGCAGCAGGAAATGCAGTATGCGCTGAGCAACAGCTTGGGCTTTGGCGGCCACAACGCCTGCATCGCCCTGCGCAGATGGGAGGGCTGACCCATGGCAGAGCCCCGTACCGTGCGTGAAAACGCCAACACCCTGAGCAGCGTGCAGATCGCGGAGATCTTGCCCCACCGCTACCCCTTTGCCCTCGTGGACCGCATTCTGGACTACGAGCCGGGGCAGTGGGCCATCGGCCGCAAGTGCGTCACCCGCAACGAGGAATTCTTCAACGGCCACTTCCCGGCACAGCCGGTCATGCCCGGCGTACTGCTGCTGGAAGCGCTGGCACAGACCGGCGCTGTGGCAGCGCTGAGCCTGCCGGAAAACAAGGGCAAGCTGGCGCTGTTCGGCGGCATCAAGAGTGCCCGCTTCCGTAAGCAGGTCGTCCCCGGGGATGTGCTCACTCTGCACTGTGAACTGGTGCAGCAGCACGGCGCTGTGGGCGTAGGCAAGGCTTCGGCATGGGTGGACGGCAAGTGCGCCGTCACCGCAGAGCTGACCTTTGTGCTGACCGAAGCAGCAGAATAAAAACAGAAAACGCTCCCGTTCATCCCCTGTGGCGATGAACGGGAGCGTTTGATTTACAAAGCGCTTACAGCTTCTTGCCGGTCAGCAGCTCATAGGCTTCCAGATACTTGGCAATGGTCTTGTCAATGACATCCTGCGGCAGGTCGTAGTTGCTGTCGGGGTTGGCCTTCAGCCAATCGCGGACAAACTGCTTGTCGAAGGAGGGCTGGCTGTGACCCGGCTCGTAGCCCTCCAGCGGCCAGAAGCGGGAGGAGTCCGGGGTCAGCATCTCGTCACCCAGCACCACGTTGCCGTCCTCGTCCAGACCAAACTCGAACTTGGTGTCGGCAATGATGATGCCGCGGGAAAGTGCGTACTCGGCGCACTTTTTGTACAGAGCGATGGTGTAGTCGCGCAGCTTGGTAGCGTACTCCAGACCGTGGCCGGGGAACTGCTTTTCAAGCACGTCGATGCTCTGCTCGTAGGAGATGTTCTCGTCGTGGTCACCGATCTCTGCCTTGGTGGAGGGGGTGTAGATGGGCTCGGGCAGCTTATCGGACTCCTTGAGACCCTCGGGCAGCTGGATGCCGCACACCTTGCCGGTCTTTTGGTAGCTGGCCCAGCCGCTGCCGGTGATGTAGCCGCGCACGATGCACTCGATGGGCAGCATGGTCAGCTTGCGGCACATCATGCTGTTGCCGGTGAACTGGGGCTGACGGAAGAACTCCGGCATATCCTGCACATCCACGCTCAGCATATGGTTGGGCAGCAGATCGCGGGTATAATCGAACCAGAACTTGCTCATCTGGGTGAGCACGGTACCCTTTTTGGTGACCTTGTTTTTCAGGATGACGTCAAACGCAGAAATGCGGTCGGTGGCAACCATAATCAGGCTGTCGCCATTGTCGTAGATCTCGCGGACCTTGCCTTCTTTGATGGGTTTGAACTCAGTCATAATCAAACACTCCATTTTTCCATGTTCTCGGCAGCGCAGCAGCGCAGCGCAGTTCTTACCCTACTATTCTACCATACTGCTGCGCGGTTTAAAAGGAACAGAATAAAAGAAAAACGGGCAAGTTTTGTGTTTTTATCGTGAAAAGTGCGCAAAAAACAGCAGGAAATTTCGGCGTTTTGACGATAAAAGTCGTACTTTATCCCCAAATACACGCACCTTTGCAAAATGCAGTCATGGACAAGCGCCGCCGGTTGCGGTATCATAAGAGTATAAGAGAACGTGTGCCCCTGCAAGGGGGCACGACAGCAGATGAGGAGGTAAAGAGTATGGGCAAATTTCCCAAGGGCTTTTTGTGGGGCGGCGCTACCGCCGCCAACCAGTGCGAGGGTGCATGGCAGGCAGACGGCAAGGGTCTTGCCACGGTGGATGTGACCCCCTTCGGCCCGGATCGTTTTCCGGTGGCAACGGGCTATATGGAGATGCTGGATTGTGACGATGCGCATTTCTACCCCAGCCACGAAGCCATTGACCTGTATCACCATTATAAAGAGGATATCGCCCTGTTTGCAGAGATGGGCTTCAAGTGCTTCCGGCTGTCCATTGCATGGACGCGCATCCTGCCCAACGGCGATGACGCCCAGCCCAACGAGGCGGGGCTGGCCTTCTACGACAGCATTTTTGACGAGTGTCATAAGTACGGCATCGAGCCGCTGGTCACCATCTGCCACTTTGACACCCCCATTGCGCTGATCAAAAAATACGGCGGCTGGAAAGACCGCCGCATGGTGGACGCCTACGTCCATTACTGCGAGGTGCTGTTCGACCGTTTCAAGGGCAAGGTGAAGTACTGGCTCACCTTCAACGAGATCAATATGCTGCTGCACCTCTCCTTTACCGGCGCAGGGCTGGTGTTCTATCCCGGCGAGAACGTGGAGCAGGTCAAGTATCAGGCTGCCCATCACGAGCTGGTAGCCAGCGCAAAGGCGGTAAAGCTGGCGCACGAAAAAATGCCGGACGCCATGGTGGGCTGTATGCTGGCAGCGGGACAGTTCTACCCCCGCACCTGCGCCCCGGAGGATGTGCGGGCGGCGCAGGAAGCCGATCGGGACAACTACTTCTTTACCGATGTGCAGGTGCGCGGCGCTTACCCCGTGTGGGCTAAAAAGCGGATGGAGCGTGCCGGGGTGCAGCTGCGCACCCAGCCGGAGGACGACCGCACGCTGCGGGAGGGCACGGTGGATTTTGTGTCCTTCAGCTACTATTCCAGCCGCTGCATCACGGTGGATAAAGAACTGATGGCGGCAGAAAATGCGGAAGGCAACGCCGTGTCGGCATCGGTGAAGAACCCCTACCTGAAAGCCAGCGAGTGGGGCTGGGCCATCGACTCGGTGGGTCTGCGGGTGACGTTGAACACCATCTACGACCGGTACGAAAAGCCCATGTTCATCGTGGAGAACGGTCTGGGTGCGGTGGATACCGTAGAACCGGACGGCTCCATCCACGACAGCTACCGCATCGATTATTTGCGGGCGCACATCGAGGAGATGGAAAAGGCCGTCAACGAGGACGGTCTGCCCCTGATGGGCTACACCACATGGGGTCCCATCGACCTTGTAAGCGCTTCCACCGGCGAGATGAAAAAGCGGTACGGCTTTATCTATGTGGACAAGGACAACGCCGGCAACGGCACCCTTGCCCGCAGCCGGAAGGACAGTTTTTACTGGTACAAAAAGGTCATTGCTTCGGACGGCGAGGACTTGGCTTGAGCCAACGCCCCGGCACTGTTTGCGGAACAGCAGCGCCGGGGCATCCATGTGTGAGGACGAACCGATAACGGAGAAAATTTATGACACCACAAATCATTGCACACCGCGGTGCTTCCTATCTTGCACCGGAAAATACCCTGATCGCCTTTAAAAAAGCCATGGAGCTGGGCGCGGACGGTGTGGAGATGGACGTACAGCAGACCAGCGATGCCGGGCTTGTGATCCACCATGACTATATGATCGATCTGCACACGGATATTTCCGGTAAGATCTACGATATGACCATGGGCGATCTAAAGACGCTGGATTTCGGCAGCTGGAAGGACGTTTTGTTCAAGGACGAGAAGATCGCTACCCTGCAGGAGGCCATGGAGCTGTGCAGGCAGATGCCGGGGTGCACCGTGCATCTGGAGCTGAAATCCACCATGGACAACGACCCGGACTTTGTGCCCCGGGTGCTGGAGGTACTGCAGCAGACCGAGATGGTGGAGCAGGTGATCCTTGTCTCCTTCAACCACGCGCTGCTGCGGCAGGCAAAGCAGCTGCTGCCGGAACTGCGGGTAGGCGCGCTGGTATACGGCGAGCTGGAAAGCCTGCTGCTGCCGCCGCCCATTATCTGGAAGGATCTGGGGCTGACCAACGGCATGGACGAAATGGAAGCCATGGATACCGCCCTGCCGGAGAGCGCAGCAGACGAGGAAAACTGCAGCTGGATGACCCGCTGGATGAGCGACAAGGTAAGTATGCTGCGGGCAAGCTTTCCCGGCGAGAGCCTGAACGAGATCTACAAGAACTTGATGGCGCAGCGGGATCTGCCCGCCTATATCCGCAGTCTGGACTTTGTGCCGGAGTGGGTCAGCTGCGAGTACCACACTGCCTACAAAAATGCCGGTTTCATTGACGAACTGCACGAGATGGGCATCAAGGTGTCTCTGTGGACGGTGGATATGGAAGATACCGTCCGCAGTCTGCTGCGCACCAGCGCCGATGCCTACATCACCAACCGTCCCGACCGTGTTCGGGAATGGATGGAAAAGGAGCAGGCAGCAACGGCTGCCGGCAAATAATGTCAAGCAAAAAACACCGTCGTGCCTGCGGGCACGACGGTGTTTTTTGTGTAATGCGCCGTTATTGCTGCTGCACCAGCTCGATGAACACGTTCATCTGCGGGGTCACCCATTTATCCCGGTGGTAGAACAGCTGCCGGTGCATCATGACGGTGCAGTCCGGCACGTTCAGCCGCGCCAGACGCCCCTCGGCCAGTGCGCTGCGCACGATATACTCCGGCAAAAAGGAAAGCCCCATGCCCTGCTCCACCATCTGGCACAGCAGCGCGGCGCTGCCCAGCTCCAGATAGGGGTGGATGGCAAGACCGTGCGCCGCCATGCACTGGTCCAGCGCGTCCCGGTAGCTCATGCCCCGCTCGGTAAGCAGGAATTCCTGCCGGGGCAGAAGGTCCAGCGGGATGGTGTTTTCCTGCGCCAGCGGATGCTGCGGCGGCGCAATGAAGCACACCGGCTCCGGTACGTCTGCCGCCAGCACCAGCGCAGGCTGCAAAAGGGGCTGGTCCAGCGTGTAGACAAGGTCTACCTGATTGGTGCTCAGCAATTGCAGCATCTCGTCCGTGGAAGCGGTATGCAGCACCAGCTCCACCTGCGGGCAGCGGGCGTGGTAGCGCTGCAATAGTCCCGGCAAAAAGGTGCTGCATACGGAATCCGCCAGCGCAATGCGCAGGCTGCCCCGCACCTGCTGGGCGGGCTGCAAGGCGGCCTGCGCCTGCTGGGCAGTTTCCAGCAGGGTGCGGGCGTAGCGTAAAAAGGTCTGCCCGGCATCGGTCAGACGTACCGTTTTGCCCACGCGGTCAAACAGCGGGGTGCCCAGTTCGGCTTCCAGCTGTGCAATTTGGGAGGACACCGCCGACTGCGAGTAGCCCAGTTGCCGCGCAGTGCGGGAAAAGCTGTGCAGCTCGGCGATGTGCAGAAAGGTGTTGACAGTCCGCAGTTCCATGAACAGCTCCTTTTATAACAGGGTGATGTCCCGCACGGTGAGCTGATCACCGTCCACGGTAAAATGCACCTCCAGCCCGGCAAACTCCATGCCGTACACCCGCTGCGGATCGTGCTGGTAGGAGGGGCGGGGGTCACTGGCAAGCACGCCCTGCAGCGCGGCGCGGTCGGCTTCCGGCACGGTCTGCCACAGCACTTCCGGGCAGGACACTTCCAGATGGTGGGTGCGGGTCTGCCCGGTAAAACCCTCGGCGGCGTCCGGATGGCAGTCCGCGTAGGGGATATAGGGCTTGATATCGTAGATGGGGGTGCCGTCCATCAGGTCGGCACCGCGCACGATGAGCACCGGCCCCACGTCCGGGCGCTGCTCAATGGCCTCCAGCTTTACGCTGGAAAGTCCCAACGGATTCGGCCGGAAGGGTGACCGGGTGGCGAATACGCCCACCCGGGTGTTGCCGCCAAGGCGCGGCGGGCGCACGGTAGGGGACCAGCTTTCCCGTACTGCGCCGGAAAACTGCCATACCAGCCAGATGTGGCTGAAATCCTCTAACCCGCGCAGGGCATCGGGGTTGCGGTATTCCGGGGTAAAGATGATCTCGCCCCGCAGCTCTTCTACCAGCCCGCTCTGGCGCGGGATGCCGAACTTGGTGGGAAAGGCGGTATGGATATGGGCAATGACCTTCAGGGTCATGGCTTCGGGTGCCTGCTGCATGATGAACTCCTTGCTCAATAGATCTTTTCAATGGGACAGTCGGCGGGGATGCCGTACCGGCTGCGGAAGGCCTGCAATTCCTGCGGGCTGCGGATCAACTGCACCTCGGTAAAATAGCCGGTGTGCAGATCCTGAAACCCGGCCACCTGCTCCCCGGTGCAGATGCTGCACCGCAGCACCGGTTTCTGGGCGGTAGGGTCGTAGGAGGGGGACATTTTCTTTTTGCCGAACACAGGCTGCTCCTTTCTCTCCTTATCTTATAATCCGCGGCAAAGTCCCACGGCTTTGCCCTCAATGTGCAGCTCCGAAAGCTGCTCGCCGGCGTAGAACATGGGCGGGCAGACGGCGGCGTTATCCGCCAGCAGCATCACGGCATCGCCCTGCCGGTGGAAGTGCTTGAGGGTAGCTTCCTCGCCCACCCGCACGGCGGCGATCTCGCCCTGCTCCACCTCGGGCTGGCAGCGGATGCAGACGATGTCTCCGTTGCATATCGTGGGAGACATACTGTCGCCGTGGCAGGTCAGAGCAAAATCCGCGTGCCATGCGGCAGGCACCCCGATATAGCATTCAATGTTCTGCTCGGCGGTGATGGGCGTGCCGCAGGCGATGGAGCCGATCAGCGGCACCTGCACCATAGCGGGCAGCGGCTCAAAGCCCGGGGGACAGGCGCAGGGTACGCTCAGCCCCAGCAGGGCGGCAGGGGTGGTCTCCAGCGCCTGCGCCAGTTCCTCTACCTTGGACTGGGGCAGGTCGTTGATGCCTTTTTCCAGCTTGGTGATAGAGGAACGGGAGCGGTAGCCCATGCGCCGGGCAAGCTCCTCCTGCGAAAGACCCAGCTGCTCCCGGCGCAGACGGACACGGGTAGATAGATCGGACATGGCAGTTCTCCTAAAAACAATGCGTTGTAATGTGCG
>ENA-UALR01000426-UALR01000426.1-human-gut-metagenome-genome-assembly--contig:-NODE-426-length-20918-cov-8.906533_pt1 | contig 20918 bp, 17 predicted proteins | sample MGYA00243702_ERZ654472 | MGnify/ENA primary metagenome ERZ654472 (study PRJEB26926, sample SAMN06164398) | human gut metagenome | biome: ENVO:00009003; feature: ENVO:2100002; material: ENVO:00002003...
GGCAGTGTTTCCTGCCGCAGACAGCCGTTCCCGGCGCAAAAACGTACCTGTCCGGTCAGCTGTACTGCGCCGCTGCCCTGCCGCACCACGGCACACAGCAGCTGCACATATTTTTCCTCTGCGTCCCGCACCGGAGCCACAAGGCTGTGCAGCGCAGTTTCCAGCAGCAGTGGGTCTGCCGCCTGCAAGGGCAGCAGCTGCCACGCCGGTTCTGCACCGGGCAGGCGTGCCGCCGCCAGAAGCTTTGCAGCCCCGGCGGCAAGGTAGGCATCCACCCGCGCGGCCTTTTCACAGAACCGTGCCAGATTCTGCACCGCTGCCGCGTTGGTGCTTTCCAGCGCAGGCAGGGCGCTGTGGCGCAACCGGTTGCGGGCGTAGGCATTGGTATCGTTGGTCTCGTCGGTGACCCACGTCTGCCCCGCTGCCCGGCAGACGGCCTCGGTCTCGGCGCGGCTCAGGCAGAGCAGCGGGCGCAGGTAGCACCCGCGCCTTGGCCGGATGCCGCCCGCACCGTGCAGCCCGGTGCCGCGCGCCAGCCGCAGCAGCAGCGTTTCGGCTTGGTCATTTGCAGTATGGGCCGTGGCGATGGCATCTATCCCCTGCCCTTGCAGCTGCACAAAGGCCGTGTAGCGCAGACGGCGCGCCCAGTCCTCCCCGGCGTGCGCCGGGGGCAGTGCCAGCTCTGCGGCATGGAACACCCGCAGCGGCACACCCAAGCGGGCGCATTCAGCCCGCACAAAGGCTTCGTCCCGGTCGGCGCTCTGCCCGCGCAGACCGTGGTTCACATGGCAGGCAGAGAGCGTATAGCCAAACCTCGGCTGCAATTGCCGCAGCAAAAGCAGCAGCGCCATGCTGTCCGCTCCACCGGAGACTGCCGCCGCCAGCCGCAGCGGTGCGCCGGGCTGCAAAAGCCCCTCCCGGATGCAGAAATCCTCCACCCGGGCAAGAATCGCGGTATCCATCAGCGCTTGAAGTCCACATCCATAAAGCGGGTGTGGGCACCATCCCAGCCCAGCGGCACGGTGCTGGTCTCGCCGTGACGGTTCTTTGCCACGATACACTCGGCGGTATCGGCATCCACCTCAGCGCCGTCCGGGTTCTGGCTGGCGTAGTAGGAATCGCGGTACAAGAACAAAACGCAGTCTGCGTCCTGCTCGATGGAACCGGAGTCGCGCAGGTCAGAAAGCTGCGGGCGATGGCTGGAGTTGTTGCCCTGCTTTTCCACCGCACGGGACAGCTGGCTCAGCGCGATGATGGGCACATTCAGCTCCTTTGCCATGATCTTCAGGTTTCGGGTGATGGAGCTGATCTCCTGCACGCGGTTCTCGCTGCGCTGGCCGGTGGTCATCAGCTGTAAATAGTCGATGACGATCAGACCCACGTTGGGGCGGGCAGGATCCTGATTCACCCGGCGGATCTTGGCCTTCATCTCGGTGATGGTAATGCCGGAGGTATCATCCATATAGATCGGTGCATCGTGCAGTTTTTCAGTCGCCAGCGCCAGATACTCCCAGTCCTCGGCGCGCAGCGCACCGGTACGGAAGGCCTGACTGTCGATACCGGCCTCCGACGAGAGGATGCGGTTGGTCAGCTGTTCCTTGGTCATTTCCAGGCTGAAGATAGCCACCGGCACCTTTTGCTGCATGGCCACGCGGGTGGCGATGTTCAGCGCAAAACTGGTCTTGCCCATACCGGGACGGGCTGCCAGAATGACCAGATCGCCGCGGCCAAGGCCGGTAAGCACGGTATCCAGCAGACGGAAGCCGGTGGGGATGCCCTTGTACTTGTCCGCATCCGGGCCGCTGATCTTTTGCAGGTTGGTCAGCGTTTCCACCATGCTGGACGAAAGCGGGGTCAGGGCGCTGGAATCGCGGCCGGAGCGGATCTCGTAGATGCGCTGCTCGGCGTTTTCCAGCAGAAGGTCGGCGTCCGGCTCGTCCCCGGCGTCCTGCAAGATGTCCTTGGCGACACCCATCAGCTGACGCACCAGATATTTTTCCTGCACGATCTGGGCGTAGGCCTTTACATTGGAGATGCTGGGCACTGTTTCTGCCAGACCGGTCAGGTAGATCTTAGCTTCGTCTGCACTGGGGAACACACCATCGGACACCACCGCATCCAGCAGGGTGACAAAATCGATGGTCTGGTCGTTGGTGAACAGGCGCAGCATCTCCGTCCAGATCTGGGCGTTCTGCCGAGTGTAGAACATTTCCGGCTTGATGATCTCCACCAGATCGGTCAAAGTGTCTGGCTTGAGCAGCACCGCGCCCAGCACGCTCTGCTCCGCCTGCATATTGTAGGGCAGATTGATGCCCACGCTCTCCAGATTCAGTTCATTGGAATAACGTCGTTCGTTCGGCATAGTAGTTTGTCCTTATCCAAAATCCAAAGCTTCCTGTAAAGCCAAAAAGCGCCCCCTGCTGTGAGGGGGCGCAAACGGCACACAGATCAGGCCTGTTCCACTTCCACCTGGATCTTGAAGGAAGCCACGACGCCAACGTACAGACGGACCTTACCGTTGAACACGCCGGCATCCTTGACGTCCTTGGTCTCCAGCTCGATCTTCTTTTTGTCGATGGGTGCACCTGCCAGCGCAGCCAGTGCCTCGGCAACTTCCTTGCCGGTCACCTTGCCGTGCAGACGGCCGGATGCGCCGCCCTTGGCCTTGATGGTCACGGTCTTGCCTTCGATCTTGGCAGCCAGAGCCTTGGCAGCTGCCACATTCTCAGCTTCGTGGAAATCGGCTGCGGCCTCCTTGCCGCGCGCCATGTTCACAGCGCTGGCATCTGCCACAGCGGCCAGCTTGCGCGGGAACAGGTAGTTGCGGGCGTAGCCGTCGGAGACCTCGTGGATCTCATCCTTCTTGCCGATGCCCTTGATATCCTGCTTCAGAATCACTTTCATGATAGTATCCCTCACTTCTCACCGGAAAACCGGTGCAGTCTTATGGTAATAGTATAGCGCATTTGTCGTTTTTGGGCAAGAGGAAGCGGGGCAGCATTTCAAATGTCCTCCGCTGCACCCCTATCCCCTCAGTCGTCTGCGGCGACAGCTCCCCCAAGGGGACGCCTTTTTTGCGGCGGTGACCCGGGGCAGTTACGCTCTTTATGCCAGCTCCTTTGCGGCCACGTCCAGCGCTACCTCGATGACCTTGTCCATGTCGTAGTACTTATACTCGCCCAGACGACCGCCGAAGATCACACCCGGCTCGGCATCGGCCAGCGCCTTGTACTGCGCATACAGGGCACCGTTCTTCTCATCGTTGACGGGATAGTAGGGCTCGTCGCCCTTTTTCCACTCGGCGCTGTACTCCCGGCTGATGACCGTCTTGGGCTGGGTGCCGAACTCAAAGTGCTTGTGCTCGATGATGCGGGTATAGGGGGTCTCGGCATCGGTGTAGTTGACCACCGCGTTGCCCTGATAGTTGTCGGTATCCAGCACCTCGGTCTCAAAGCGGACGCTGCGGTACTGCAAAGCACCCAGACGGTAGCCGAAGTAGGCATCCACCGGGCCGGTGTAGACCACCTTCTCAGCCAGTGCGTCCAGCGCAGCCTTTTCTGCCAGATAATCCACGTTCAGGCGCACCTCGGTACCGGCCAGCATCTTTTCCACCATGGCGGTGTAGCCGCCATTGGGGATGCCCTGATACAGGGCGTTGAAGTAGTTGTCGTCGTAGGTAAAGCGCACCGGCAGGCGCTTGATGATAAAGGCGGGCAGTTCGGTGCAGGGGCGTCCCCACTGCTTGCCGGTGTAGCCCTTGATGAGCTTTTCGTAGATATCGGTGCCCACAAGGCTGATGGCCTGCTCCTCGAGGTTCTGCGGGTCGGTGATGCCTGCAGCGGCCTTCTGCTCTTCGATCTTGGCCTTGGCTTCGGCAGGGGTCACAACACCCCACATCTTGTTGAAGGTGTTCATGTTGAAGGGCAGGTTGTAGATCTGGCCGTGGTAGTTGGCCACCGGGCTGTTGGTGTAGCGGTTGAACTCTGCAAACTGGTTTACATACTGCCACACGGCCTTGTTGTTGGTGTGGAAGATATGCGCACCGTAGCGGTGCACATTGATGCCCTCCACATTCTCGGTGTAGATATTGCCCGCGATATGATCGCGCTTATCAATGACCAGACACTTTTTGCCTGCCTTTTTGGCCTCGTGGGCAAACACGGCACCGAACAGACCGGCACCAACGATAAGATAATCATACTGTTTCATGTTTTATTCCCCTTTTGCCGGTCGTGCTTCCGGCGTAGTCTTTTTCTGGGAGAGATAATATTGGTCGATGGCGTCCTGAATACGGCTGCGTGCCGCCTGCGGGGTGATATGCTTCAGCTGCGCTGCTGCCATGGTCTGATGACCGCCGCCGCCCAGCGACTCCATGATCACCTGCACATTCACGGCACCCATGCTGCGGGCAGAGACGTTTACGCCGTTGCCCACCTGCACCGCCACAAAGCTGGCGTCCACGCCCTGAATGCGCAGCAGATCGTTGGCGGCCTGCGCAATGGCAACCCGGGCTTCCGGGGCCACCTCGCCGCCGATGGAGATGGCACAGTTTTTGTACATCTGCGCCTTTTCCACCAGATCGGCCTTGGCGTTGTACTCCACCATGGTCACATCGAACAACCTGCGCACTCGCTCGGTCTCTGCGCCGTAGCGGCGCAGAGCAGCAGCAGCTTCAAAGGTGCGCACACCGGTGTGCAGGGTAAAGTCCTGCGTATCCAGCAGGATGCCGGCAAGCAGACCTTCGGCCTCGATGCGGTTGGGCTTGTCGTCCCGCTCGCCCACATACTGCAGCAGCTCGGTGACCAGCTCGCTGGCCGAGGAAGAATAGGGCTCGTGGCAAACCAGCGCCGGGTTCTCAATGTAGCCCACGCCCTTGCGGTGGTGGTCGATGACGGCCACCTTACCGCATTTTTCCAGAATGTCCTTGCTTTCCACAAGACCCACCTGATATGTATCCACCACGATGCACAGGGTGCGCTTGGAGATGATGGGCAGGGCGTCCTTGGGGTCGATGAAGTCATCCTTCTGCCCCGCCTTGCACAGTGCATCGATCAGGCTGGCAGCCAGTGTAGCGTCCCGCCGGACGGCGATGACCGCCGGCACATCGCAGATCTTACAAATGCGCAGCACGCCCTCGGCGGCACCGATGGCGTCCAGATCGCTCATGCGGTGACCCATGATGACCACATGGTCGGCTTCCTTGATCAGCTTGACCAGCTGGTCGGCCACAAGGCGGCTGCGCACCTTACTGCGCTTTTCCACGCCGTGGCTCACGCCGCCGTAGAAGGTAAAGCCATCCAGCGTCATCTCAGCGGCCTGATCGCCGCCGCGTCCCTGCGCCATATCCAGCGCGTGCTCTGCCATATCCTGCGCTTCCCGCAGGGTGCGCGCACCGCGTCCGATACCAATGGACAGCGAAAGGCTCACGCTGGGGTCCAGTGCGCGGATCTTATCCAGCACATCGTAGCCGCGGTTGGCAAACTGCTCCAGCTGGCGTTCCTCCACCACGGCGATGTAGCGGCCGCCGCTGCCTACCCGGCGCAGAAAGCCGCTGCCGCGCCCGATCATCTCCTCCAGAATGCGGTTGACGCCCTCCAGTAGGCGGGCGCGTTCGCTGTCCATCAGATCCCCGAACACATCGTCGTAGCCGTCCAGCTGAAAGGCAAGATACCCCGGACGGCTGGCCTTGTACTCTGCCTCGATGCGGCGCAGCTCGGTCTCCTCGTTCAGCACCAGCAGGGTCATGCTTTCGGCTTCGCCGGGCACGGTGGAACTGTGCACGCTCCAGTAGCCGTCGGCAAGGGTCAGCAGCTGCCCCTCGCGCTTGCGGCACAGCTGCAGATCCAGCCCGGGCAGCAACTTCTGCACCCGGCTGGCCAGCACATCCTGCCCGCCCAGCAGACGGGTGCGGAACTGGCTGTTGTACCACAGCACCGTCTCGCCGGAAAGCAGCGCCGCAGGCTGGGAAAGGGGCTCCAGACTGAACTGCACCTTGGATTTTTCAAAGGTGGTGCCGCTTGTCCAGCGCACCACCCAGCTGCGCAGCTTGCAGCGGAACAGGGTTGCCCCTATGCCCCACAGCACCACCAGCACAGCCAGCAGCGGCCATGCCATGGGGCGCTGCACCAGCAGTGCCAGCAGCAAAAGGCCGCACAGCACCGCCAGACTGGCCGTGAGCATTTCCAGTGTCCATCTTGGTTTACGTTTCATTGGTTTTTTTGCCTCCTCAGACGCTGCACCGCCTTGCGGTGCGCCCGGGTCAGACCTCCATCAGGATCGGCAGGATCATCGGGCTGCGCTTGGTGCGCCGGTAGATATAACTACTCAGCGCCTCACGCACACGGGTCTTTACGCTGTTCCAGTCCCGGACGTGCTCGTCCACACAGCGCTCCAGTGCATTTTCCACAATGCTCTGGGCACCGTCCATCAGGCTCTCGTTCTCGCGCACATACACGAAGCCCCGGCTTACCAGATCCGGCCCGGCCAGCACCTTGCCGGTCTTGCTGTCCACGGTAGCCACGATGATGACAAGGCCGTCCTCAGAGAGGTGCTTGCGGTCCCGCAGCACCACATTGCCCACATCGCCCACGCCAAGGCCGTCCACCATGACGGCACCGGCGGTCACCGGCTCGCCCAGCTTCATCTCGTCCTGCGAGAGGATAACGTTGGAGCCGTTTTCTGCAATGAGGATATTGCTGGTGGGGATGCCCAGACTTGCAGCGGTGAGGGCGTGCTTTTTCAGCTGCTTATACTCGCCGTGCACGGGCAGGAAATACTTGGGTTTGGTCAGGGTGAGCATCAGCTTCTGCTCCTCCTGACAGGCGTGGCCGGAAACGTGCACATCGTACATACTCTCGTAGATGACCTCTGCGCCCAGCAGCAGCAGACCGTTGACGATCTTGGTCACGCTTTTTTCGTTGCCAGGGATGGGGTTTGCGGAGATGATGATGAAGTCGCCGGGGCCCACACGCACCTGACGGTGGCTGCAGGAGGCCATACGGCTCAGCGCGCTCAGAGGCTCGCCCTGACTGCCGGTAGTCACCAGCACCACCTGCTCCGGCGGGTACTGGTTCAGCTCGTCTACGCTGATCAGGGTGCCCTCCGGGATGTGCATATAGCCCAGCTCCTGCGCCATGGCGGTGTTGTTGACCATGCTGCGGCCGCTGAAGGCCACCTTGCGGCCATCCTCCACAGCCAGATCAATGATCTGCTGCACGCGGTAGATGTTGGACGCAAAGGTCGCAATGATGATGCGCTTATTGCGGGCGCGGGCAAACAGGCTGCGCACACCGGCAGCCACCTTCTGCTCGGTGGCGGTAAAGCCCGGGCGCTCCGCGTTGGTGGAGTCGCTCAGCAAGGCCAGCACACCGCGCTGCCCGTACTCGGACAGGGTGGACAGGTCGGTCACGCCGCAGGCCAGCGGGGTGTAATCGATCTTAAAGTCGCCGGTCTGGATGATGGTACCGGCGGGGCTGTCGATGGCAAAGGCCACGGCATCCGGGATAGAGTGGTTCACATGGATGGGCTCCACGGTAAAACAGCCCAGCTTGATCTTCTGCCGGGGCACGATCTCCACAAACTTGGTCTTACCGGCAAGGCCGAACTCCTCCAGCTTGTTTTTGATCAGGCCGCAGGTCAGGCGGGTGCCGTACACCGGCAGGCTGAACTTTTGCAGCAGATAGGGAATGCTGCCAATGTGGTCCTCGTGGCCGTGGGTGATGAGCAGACCCTTGATCTTATCCTTGTTCTGCACCACAAAGGTGAAGTCCGGGATGACCATATCCACGCCGAACATCTCGCTGTCCGGGAACACCAGACCGCAGTCCACAATGATCATATCGCCGTTGCACTCGTAGACGGTCATGTTCTTGCCGACCTCGCCCAGACCGCCCAGCGGGTAGATATGGATGGGAGTCGCTGCCTCCTTGGGCTGCTGCGCACGGCGCGGGCGGCGGTTATAGTAGGGGCGGCGGGTAGTGGGACGGGTGTGCTTTTCCCCTGCGGGAGCAGTGCCGTTTGCGGCAGCTGCCTTGGGCGCTGCCGGGGCTTTTGCACGGGGTGCGGGGTTATTTTCTTTTGTTTGAGCCATTCTTTACCTCCAGATTCAATTGCAGGTCAGGCCGCGCCCCCACCGGGGAGAGCAGCTGCACCTTGCACAGGGGAAGCACCTGAAACTGCATCGGCTTCCGGTTGATGCATCGTATAGAATTTATCGTTCAGCGTGCTTTTTGCGGCAGCGCTGTTGGTTCCGCAAGAGGTTCTTGGCCAGGTAAGTCCATCTGTTCGATGCGACCGTGGCGTTTCTGCCGGAACAGCCGGGCGCACACCTTTGGTGCACCCCTATACGCATTTTGTTACGCTAAGTATAGTATCTCGCACCGGTTTTGTCAATTCCAAGGTTTGGCAAAACTGGGCCGGCGTATACATTGGCTCTTGACATCCCGGGCAAAATAGCGCTAAATAAAGGTATTCTATTCTATAAGGAGAACCCCATGAAACAGGTAGAGGTGTACACAGACGGCGCTTGCAGCGGCAACCCCGGCCCGGGCGGCTGGGGTGCGGTGCTGCGCTACCGCTTTGACGGCAAGGTGTACGAAAAGGAACTGAGCGGCGGCGACGCCAGCACCACCAACAACCGCATGGAGCTGACGGCCTTTATTGAAGCGCTGCGCCAGCTCAAGGAGCCCTGTGAGGTGCTGTTGTGCTCTGACAGCCAGTATGTCATCAACGGGCTGGAAAAGGGCTGGGCCAAGGGCTGGAAGCGCCGGGGCTGGAAAAAAGCCGACGGCTCCCCTGCCCTGAACCCGGACTTATGGGCACAGGCTCTGGAGCAGGAAGCACGGCACAAGATCACCTACGTCTGGGTAAAAGGCCACGCAGGCCACCCGGAAAACGAACGCTGCGACCAGCTGGCCGTAGCACAAAGCAAAGCACATGGCGGGAGGCAAGGAACATGAGCGACGCATTTTTGCCCGGCAACGGGTTCGACACCTACGAAACACAGGACAAGGTGCTTGTCAGCATGGACGGCACTGTGGACTGCGGCGTTGTTGTGCGCATTTTGCAGCAGCAGGGCTTTGGCGTGGCCGGGGCTGTGGTGCAGCTGGCCGCTGACCAGAGCGCTTGGGCAGCAGCCGCACGGCAGGCTGCCGAGGCTCTCGGCATCGAGTGCATCGTGCTGAAGGCAGAAGCACTGGCAGACCAACCCGCCGAGGTACTGGGCAGCGGCAACGACGCCCGGTTTGCCGCCCTGCTGACCGCTGCCGACAAGCTGGGCATCCAGTATATTGCCACCGGCCACCACGCCCGGGTGGAGCTGGGCAGCGACGGCGTGCACGCCGTCTGCCCCGCTGTGGACGCCGCACTGGACGAGAGTGCCGCACTGGCAGCGCTGCCGCAGGACACCCTTGCCCGTCTGCTGCTGCCCTTGGGCGAGTTTACCGCCGCCGATGTGCAGGAGATGGCACAGGATTTTAAGGTGAACGGAACGGTCTGATCCAACCGCTTTCCACACAAAAAAGAAGCGCCGCATCTATACGATGCAGCGCTTCTTTTTTGCATACTTTAGTTCTGCGGGTGCACGATATCGCGCCAGTCCAGATCTCCGCGCTCCAAACCGTGGATCAGCACCTCGGCGGTGGCGATGTTGGTGGCCATGGGGATGTTGTGCACATCGCACAGGCGCAGCAGGGTCATCTCATTCGGCTCGCTGGGCTTGGCATTGATGGGGTCGCGGAAGAACAGCAGCAGGTCGATCTCGTTGCAGGCAATGCGGGACGCGATCTGCTGGTCGCCGCCCTGCACACCGGCCAGAAAACGCTGTACCTGCAGGCCGGTGGCCTCGGAAATCAGTTTGCCGGTCGTGCCGGTCGCCACCAATTTATGCTGGCTCAGAATACGGCAGTACGCCGTGCAGAACTGAACCATCAGCTCCTTTTTGGAGTCGTGCGCGATCAGGGCAATCGTCATCTGTAGATCTCTCCTCTATTGAAACATTTGTATATAAAACGCTTGATAAATTACCTTTGTTATACATGATATCACAAACGCAACTCATTTACAACAGGTTTTTGGACACAATATTCAAATTTTCGTTCAAGTTCAGCACTTTGCACGCAGCTGCGCCTTACTGCGCAAGCAGTACATCGTTGTTTTCTTCCTCTGTCACCCCTACGGGCGCGGTCGTCTGCTGCGGTTCTGCGGCGGCTGCATTGGTCTGTGCATCATTCGCAGCATCCGGGGCGGTCTGGGCGGCGGTATCTGCCGCTGCGGCGTCCTCCTGCACCACGGTGCGCGGGTCTACATAGGGGTCAACCTCCAGCGTGCCGTCCTTCATGGCAAAATAGGCGTTGGCGATATCCACCACCAGATCACCGGTACGGGCACCGTAGCCGCCGTACTCCACCGTAATGCCGATGGCGATCTCCGGGTCGTCTGCCGGGAGATAGGCGATCATCATGGCGTTCAGGTAGTGCTTGCCCGAAGCGTAGGTCTCGCTGCGCTGGGGGGTACCGGTCTTGCAGGCGATGGCAATGGGATAGCTGGAGATCTTGTCGCTGATGGTGCTGGGCACCAGTGTCATGCCCTGCCGCACCAGCGCAAAGGTGTTGCCGTTGCCCTCGATGACATCCATCACCTCCGGCTGGGTCTCGCTGAGCACCTCGCCGGTGTTGGTATCCAGAATGGCCTTGACAAAATGGGTGCGGTAGCGCACGCCGTTGTTGGCCAGCGTGGCGGCGTAGGTAGCCAGCTGGATGGGGCTTACTACCGTGTTGCCCTGCCCGATGGCGGCCTGAATATCCAGCGATGAGGTGTAGTTTTTGTCTGTCTTTTTGGTCAGCCGTCCCACGACCTCGTTTACCTCCACGCCGGTGCGCTGCCCAAGACCCAGCTTGTAGGCGTAGGCATCGTAGACGTCACTGGTCAGGCGACGGCCCACGTCGTAGAAGAAGATGTTGCAGCTCCACTTGATGGCAGTGACCACGTCAATGTTGCCGCTGTGGCCGTGGCGGGTGCAGCGGGGGTGGTAGTCCTTATAATAGGTGTACACGCCGGTGCAGTTGACGGTGGAGTACTGGTTGATCAGGCCGCTGTCCAGCGCTGCCACCGCCACCGCAGGCTTAAAGGTGGAGCCGGGGGTGTACAGGCCCTGCAGCGCCCGGTTGAACAGGGGCAGGCTGGGGTCGGCGCTGTACTCGGAATAGTTGGTGGCGTACAGATTCTGGTCAAAGCTGGGGTAGTTTGCAGCCGCCAGCACGCTGCCGTCCTTTACGTCCAGCACCACCGCAGCGCCGGCGGCAGCTTTCATATCGCCGGTGTTGTACACCCGGTTGATCATGTCGATATTGTTGGCAAGGGCCTTGTCCACCGCCCGTTGAAAGTCGCTGTTGATGGTCAGCTGCACGGTATGCCCCGGCTCCGGCACGGTGGTGATCTTGGTGTCCACGATCACGCCGTCCGAATTGCGGGTGATGGTCTCCACGCCGTCCTTGCCGCGCAGCTCGTCCTCGTACACGGACTCAAGGCCGGAGATGCCGATCACATCGTTCATGTTATAGCCTTTTTCCTTGAGCGGATAGGTCACCTGACCATTTTCGTCGGTCACCTTCCACTTTTCGGCGGTGATCTTGCCCACACGCCCCAGCACGGCGGGGAGGATATCTCCCTGCTCATAGCTGCGGGTGCTGGTCTCCACGATCTCCACACCCGGCAGCGTGAGAGAGTGCTCCTTGATGGTAGCCACCGTCACCTGACTGACGTTTTCCGCCATGACAAAGTTGTTCACGTTGGAAAAGGCCTGCCGGTCCATCTCGTAATGGATGCCCGCCAGCACCCGCTGCCACGGCAGGGAGAAGCTTTCCAGATGGTTTTTCTCCACCAGCATCTCCATCACATCGTTGGCGGTGGCGTACTGCTGCAAGCCCAGCGTCTCCTTCATGTCCGCCAGCGTTTTCTGGTCGCTGGTGCTGTCGGCGCTGTCCGTAAAGGTATAGTTCCCGGCGGCATCCGGCTCGCTGATGAGCAGGGTGTCCAGCCATTTTTCATCGTTCTTGCGCAAAAGTTCCACGATCTGCTGCAGCATGGTGTCCAGATCCTGATCCCCCATCTGCAGCTTGTTCAGCACCACATTATAGCCGGTGCTGGTGGTGGCGATGCGCTTGCCGGTGCTGTCCACGATATTGCCGCGCGCGGCGGTGACCGTAAACTTATAATCCGTGGTGTTGGTGGCTTTTGCCTTGAAGCTATCCCCGTTGACCAGCTGCAAAAAGATCAGCCGGAAGGTGTACAGCCCCATGATGATGCAGGCCACTGCGATGAGCAGCAGCATCCGCCGCACCACGACCTTGCGTTCATTTTCGTTCATCTGGTTCTCCTTTTACGGGTTAGACCACACCGTTGTCGATCCTGAACCCGTCATGGATACGCTGCACCAGCCAGAAGGCCAGCAGCGCCGCCGGGAGGGTCAGCACCGCACTGGGCAATACAAAGGCAATGTACCGCAGCGCAGCGCCGGCATAGCCCGGCATATAATAGAAAAACAGCCAGTCCAGCGAGAGCACCAGCAGCGCCGTCATAGTATTTACGGCGGCAAAGTTGCCGGGGTTCACCTGCAGATACAGCTGCACCAGCACCGATACCCCAAAGCAGAGCAGCAGCAGTTCCAGCGCCAGCATACCCACCGTGCGCCCGGCGGCGTAGTCCCACAAAAGGCCGCCCACCGTGCCCAGCAGCGCCCCGGCGAACTCCCCTTCAAATACTGCCACCGCCAGACACAGCGGCAGCACCAGCAGCGGCTTTGCCTGCCCCAACTGAAAAAACCCGGGCGTGGTCTGCAACGCGGCGCACACAAACAGCGCCAGCACATAGCAGCCCCACTTCAGCAGCTGACTGCGGCTGCGCTTGCGGCGAGATTCCATAGCAGTGTGCCCTCCTTAGTACGCAGTAATGATAAAAACGTGCTTGGCGGTGCGGGGGTCGGCACCGGGGCGCACCACCGCAATGGAGGATTTGCCGCTGGCTTCCGGCACCACATCCTGCACCGTACCCACCAGAAGATCCGGCGGGAACACCCCGCCCAGACCGGTTGTGATGACCTGATCGCCCGCACGGGTCTCGGTGCTGCGCTCCAGATTGGTCAGGGTGCACAGGCCGTCCGGCGCATAGGTGGTGTTGCCGTTCAGGATGCCGTTTTCCCGGGTGCGGGAGACCACGCCCGCCGCATTGAAGCTGGGGTGCAGGATGGTCATCACCTTGCAGCTGGTCGGGTCAGCCTCCACCACCATGCCCAGCAGATAGCCGCGGTCGCTGATAACAGCATTGTTCACCGCCACACCGTCTGCGGTGCCCTTGTCCAGCGTGAATCCGCCAAACTCGTCCAGCGGGTCGCGTCCGATGACAAAACCGGACACATAGGTGGCGTTGCTGTTCTTTTTCTGAATATTGGCCAGCGCCTTGTAGGCTTCGTTCTCGGCCTTGATACGGTCGTAGTCCACCATCTGCTGGCGCAGCTCGGCGTTTTCCGTTTCCAGCTGCTCGTTCTGCTCCATGACTTTGTCGATGCTGGTGTATTTTTCCCACACCGTACCTACGCCGCCGCTGACCACAGCCGCCGCCTTCTGGAAAGGGGTCAGGATCACGCCCAGCAGCTCCTGCGGGGCAGCGGTCAGGCGTCCGTTGGCACCGGCGTAGGCCATGATGCCCACCAGAAATACCGCCACAGCCACAAGGATCTTGAATTTCCAGGTATCAAAAAAATCTTTCAAAGGGTCCTTCCCTCCTGTCGGGATGCCCGCGTCCTACCGCAGGCCCTTGCATGAAAAAAGCGCGGACAGCCGTGCCATCCGCGCAAGATGCAGTGTTTGCAGCGGAAAAAACGCACAGCTGCTGTGTCTGAAACTTTTCCGCATTCTGAGCAGCACTCTCCCCAGAGAGCCGCTCTTACATATGTCCTCCATCGGTGTCCAGCACATCATGCAGCACGTCCACATGATCCAGCACCGCACCGGCACCCTTGGCCACGCAGTCCAGCGGATCCTCCGCAATATGCACATCAATACCGGTCTCGCTCTGGATCAGCTGATCCAGACCGCGCAGCAGAGCGCCGCCGCCGGTCAGGGTAATGCCGCGGTCGATGATATCCGCACTCAGCTCCGGCGGGGTGCGCTCCAGCGTCTCCTTGATGGCAGTGGTGATCTTGACCAGACACTCCAGCAGAGCGCCGCGCACATCCTCCGAGTGCACCACGATGTTCTTGGGCAGGCCGTCCACAAGGTTGCGGCCCTTGATCTCCATGGTCAGCTCCGGGTCCAGCACATAGGCAGAGCCGATCTCGATCTTGATCTGCTCGGCAGTGCGCTCACCGATGAGCAGGTTGTACTTGCGCTTGATGAAGGCGATGATGGCCTGATCGAACATATCACCGGCCATGCGTACGCTGCGGGAGGCCACGATGCCGCCCAGAGAGATGACGGCGATCTCCGCCGTGCCGCCGCCGATATCCACGATCATGCTGCCGGTGGGCTCGCTGATGGGCAGGCCTGCACCGATGGCAGCAGCCATGGGCTCCTCAATCACAGACACCTGACGGGCACCGGCCTTCAGGGTAGCTTCGCGCACAGCGCGGCGCTCCACCTCGGTAACGCCGGAGGGAATGCAGATGACCACCCGGGGACGGGAGAACATACTGTTGCCGCAGGCCTTTTTGAGGAAGTTCTCCAGCATATTTGCGGTGATGTCGAAATCAGCGATGACGCCGTCCTTCAGGGGACGCACCGCCACGATGCTGCCGGGGGTACGGCCGATGACAGCCTTTGCCTCGCCGCCCACGCAGCGCACCTCGTCGGTCTTGGTGTCCACCGCCACGACCGAGGGCTCACGCATGATGATGCCCTTGCCCTTCATGTAGACCAGAGTATTGGCAGTACCCAGATCAATGCCAACGTCCTTTGACAGAAAACTCATTGTTCCAAATCTCCTTACGATCGTTCCTTAAATCTATCCCAGAATGCCGGACAGTCTGCTGCAAACAGACCCTCCTGCGCAGAATAACACGGTTCTATTATAGCCGCAAGTGCTTCATTTCTCAAGCGTTTCGGCAAGTTTTCTATCATTTTTCCATTTTTCTCACAAAAAATGCGCCAGCAGCTGTACGGTGCGGCTGACCGGCAGCCCCATAATGGTGTAGTAGTCGCCCTCAATGCGGTCCAGCCACAGGGCTGCGCGCCCCTGAATGGCATAGGCACCGGCCTTATCGTAAGGCTCCGGGGTGGCGGTGTAGAACGCGATCTCCTCCTCCCCCAGTGGAAAAAAGGTCACCTTGCAGCTGTCCACAAAATGCTCTGCCCTGTCCCCTTTTGCAATGCACACACCGGTGTGTACCTGATGGGTCTTGCCGGAGAGGGCACGCAGCATCCGCTTGGCGTCCTCTGCATCGCGGGGCTTGCCGAACACGGTGCCATCCACATCCACCACCGTGTCGCAGCCGATGACCACGGCATCCGGGTGCTGCTTTGCCACCGCAAGGCACTTGCCGATGGCCAGCTGCTCCACCAGCTGCGCCGGGGTGGGTGCTGTGACGGCGCTCTCGTCAAAATCGCTGACGCAGACCGTAAAGTCGGTGGTATATAGGGAGAGCAGTTCCCGTCTGCGGGGACTACCAGAGGCTAAGATCAGGTTATTTTCCTTCATTTTCTCCGTGTTCCCTTCTTTAGCGGCCGGTAGAGCCAAAGCCGCCCGCGCCGCGCTGGGTATCGCCCAGCTCCTCGGCGGGCATAAAGGCGGCGGTGTATACCGGAGCGATGCACAGCTGCGCCACCCGCTCGCCGGGCTGAATGGTGTAAGTCTCGGCACCCAGATTGACCATGGGCACCTTCAGCTCGCCGCGATAGTCGCTGTCCACCACGCCCACGCCGTTGGCCATGCACAGACCGTGCTTGATGGACAGACCGCTGCGGGCGTACACCAGCGCCACACTATGGGCACCCGGCAGCTCGATGGCAAGGCCGGTGGGCACCAGCACCCGCTGCATGGGGGCAACGGTCAGCGGTGCGTCCAGCACAGCGCACAGGTCGGCGGCAGCTGCGCCGGGGGTGGCATAGGCGGGCACCTTTGCCCGGGCATCCAGTACCTTATATTTTACAGTGATGGGTTCCATCGTATAACCTCGTTTCGTTTTTCTGTTTTCGTCAATTCGTTCCTTTAAAATATAAGCCGCGGGTAAAATCGCCCTCAAAGGGGGCGTGGGTGCGGATCATTTCCAAAATCTGCGCTGCTTCCTCGCGGGATTCCAGCGTAAAGTAGGCCACGCCGTAGTCCACCGCCAGTGCACCGGGCTTGTCACCCATGTAGATGGGCACAGGGTTATAGATGGTGCGCACCCCAAGGCCGCAGCGCACCGGGAACTTTTTGGCCTTGCGGTCGGTCAGCACGCCGGTCTTGTCGCAGTGGGCGCAGTCGTGGATGTTCTGCAGCGGGCAGGCGCGGGTGAGCATCAGCGGCATATGACCGTAGATCATCACGCCCGTGGGCACAGGCTTCCCGTTCCGGGCGGGCGCAATGGACGCAATATCGCTGTCTTTCACCTCCGGCAGAATAAGCAGGCTGGAAAGCCCCTGCTCTGCATAGAACTGCGCCGCCGCATTGTTGGTGATGTTCAGCCCGAAGCCGCCGGTCATGGGCAGCCCACGGCACAGCCGCAGATGGGCGATATTGCTGACCTCGTACCCGGCAAAGCCCGCATCCTGCGTGGCTGCGATGCGGCGGGCGGTGTCCTGTTCCAGCGCACCAAACATGACCCGGGGCAGCTCCAGAATGGTCTTAGCCCGCCACTCCCGGGGCACACGGTCGGCCTGCGCAATAGGCAGGATGAGGTATTCCACCCCGTCAAGTGCCCGCTCCGGCACCTGTTCCCAGCGCTCGAACCGGGCGCGCAGGGTGCGGCGAGGCGGCAGGGTACGCTGCGGCAGGGCGGCAACGTGTTCCTCGGTGGTAGGCCACGGGCGCAGCACCTCCCGCTTTTTGAGCAGGACATCCAGTGCTTCCCGGCGCAGCTCGTTTACGGCGCTGCCGGGGATGAACCACGGCCCGCCGTCCATTTCCACGGTGATCTTCTCTGCCGTAAAGGGCGTGCCGCCGGTCTTTGCCAAGCTGCGGTTCAGGCTCTCGGTGGGGTCGGTGCGGGCAGGCTGCGGCTCGGCGTCCCCATAGGCAAAGGCCTTGTTGCCATCGGCATCGGTAACGGTCAGCTTTTCGCCGCCCTCTTCGATCTCCAGCTTCATCTGCACCGGCACGCGGGAGCGCTCGCGGCGGTAAAGCTCGCGCAGCATGGGCAGAGTCTTTTTGGTCAGCTCGGCGTCGGCTTCGCTGCGCACACCGAACATCGTGCCGTCGATTTTTCCGTCCAGATACCCGGAGGTGAAACCGGAGCGGCTGAAAGCGTTCTTCAGCAGGTCGCGGTCATAGGCGCGGCCCTCGCGGCCCGCCAGACAGGCGCTGACCGCCGCCGCCACATACTCCGGCGTGCGGAGACGGCCCTCTATTTTTGCCGATGCTACGCCAAGCACCTGCAGCTTGTCCAGCTTGTCGATGGCAGAGTTATCCTTGAGGGAGAGGTGATGCAGCCGCCCGGGCTTGCCCTCCGGCAGGGCGTTGGCTTCAAAGGGCAGACGGCAGGGTCCCGCACAGGAGCCCCGGTTGCCGCTGCGTCCGCCCAGAAAGGCGGACATATAGCACTGACCGCTCACGCTCATGCACAGCGCACCGTGGATGAAGCACTCAGTCTCGATGCCGCAGTGCTTTGTGATATGCTCCACCTCGGGCAGGCTCAGCTCACGCGCCAGCACCACCCGGGTAAAGCCCAGCTCCTTCAGTTCCAGTGCGCCCTGCAGGGTGTGGACGCTCATCTGGGTGGAACCGTGCCGGGGCAGCTGCGGGGCGATCTTACCAATTAAGGTAGCCACTGCCAGATCCTGGCAGATGACCGCATCTGCGCCGCTGGCTGCCACCGCCCGGATAGCCTGCTCCAGCGCAGGCAGCTCAGTGCCATACACGGTCGTATTCAGCGCAACGTGCACCGCCACGCCCCGGGCGTGGCAGAAGCGCACCGCCTCCTGCAGGCTGTCTGCATCAAAGTTGCCGGCACCCGTGCGGGCGTTGAAACCCGAAAAGCCCAGATATACTGCGTCCGCGCCGCTGAACACCGCAGCGCGGAGCATTTCTTCACTGCCCACCGGGGCTAAGATCTCAATCCTTGCCATAGTTCTCCTTCTGACTTCTATTTATATAAGGTACATTCAGTTGGTCTCGTCTGCCTGCGCGCTGTCTGCCGCCGGGGTTTCCGGGGCTGCGGACTGCTCCTGTGCCGTCTCTGCCGCAGCGCGGGCGGCGCGCTCTTCCCGGCGGGTCTCGCGCTGGCGCTCCTTTGCAAGTTGCTCCCGCAGGGCGGCAGCTTCCCGGCGCAGCACAGCATTCTCGGCCAATGCCTTGTCCTCGGCCAGCTTTGCCCGGGCTGCATCTGCAATGTAGTCCTGGATCTGGCTGCGCATATTCTCGGCGCTGCCGGTGCTCTTGCGGTATTCGTCCAGATAATCCATCGCGCAGAACACCGCCGCCTTGGTCACCGAAAGGTTATCATTGGTGTCCAGCAGCTTTGTGATGTCCTCGTCCAGCTTTTTGGCAAGACCGAGGATGTACTTTTCCGAATCTGTGGTGGCGATGGCATACGGTGTGCCTGCAATGTTGACCCTTACCTTGTTTACCATGGTGTTTTCCCCTTTTTATCCTGTATCTGTACGGCGCAAGGCCGTTTGTTCTGCATTTTACCGGAATTTGGCACCGTTCCCGGTAACGTTTCGGTTTTCGAAAACGTTTCGGCGGAGTTTCCTGTGCCATTACTGCCGGAATTACTCCCCGAAAAACGTTTCGCGGTTCAGTTCTATCCTCTATTATAATATAAATACGCCGCAAGAAAAAGTGTAATTTTTGAAATTTCGGCATATTTGTCAGAAAGTGGCCTGAAAAAATAGCAGTTACGGAAAAAAAGCGCCTGTTTCCTTGCATTTATAAATCGTTCATATTATAATAACGTTGTTATGTTGGCAGCCGGGCGAAAGAGGGAACGTTTCTGCTGCTATTATCTACTCAATTATTTTAGCAAAGCAAACGCTTATGCGGATAGGAGCACACTATGACATCAAAAGAATTTGGCAAAATTCTTCAGGACAAGCTCACCAGTGAGTACGGTGTGGAACTGAATGTTGCCTCCAACCAGCAGATCTACCGCTCTCTGGCTCTGATCTGCCGTCAGATGATGAGCGAGAACCACAAAAAGTTCCAGTCCAAGGCTATCGGCACCGGCACCAAGCAGGTCTACTACCTCTGCATGGAGTTTCTGATGGGCCGCAGCCTGAAGATGAGCCTGTTCAATCTGGGTCTGGACGAGGTTGCCAAGAAGGCACTGGCTGACGCCGACATCAATCTGGACAGCATTTTTGAGGAAGAGCCTGATGCAGGTCTGGGCAACGGCGGTCTGGGCCGTCTGGCAGCCTGCTATCTGGACGGCATGGCCACCACCGATATCTGCGGCACCGGCTACTCCATCCTGTACGAGTACGGCATCTTCAAGCAGAAGATCGTGGACGGCTGGCAGCAGGAGCGCGCCGACAACTGGCTGCCCGGCGGTCAGGTGTGGCTGAAGAGTCACCCGGATCAGGCTGTGGAGATCCGCTTTGACGGCGAGATCCACGAGAACTGGGACAACGGCTTCCACTACATCCAGCACACCAACTACAACAGCGTCATGGCTATCCCCTCCGATATGTATGTGCAGGGCTACGACGGAAAGGGCGTTGCAAAGCTGCGTCTGTGGCAGGCAAAGGCCCCGGACTTTGATATGTCCAGCTTCTCTCTGGGCAACTACAACACCGCTATGAGCAAGAACGCCAACGCCGAGCTCATCTCCAAGGTGCTGTACCCCAACGATAACCACGTTGAGGGCAAGATCCTGCGCCTGCGCCAGCAGTACTTCCTGTCCGCTGCTTCTATCGGTGATATCGTGCAGAACCATCTGTCCAGCTACGCTACGCTGGAGAACCTGCCCGACAAGGTCGCTATCCAACTGAACGACACCCACCCCACTCTGGCTATCCCCGAGATGATGCGCATCCTGCTGGATGAGTGCGGCTTTGACTGGGACAAGGCCTTCAACATCTGCCAGAAGGTGTTCTCCTACACCAACCACACCGTTATGGCCGAGGCTCTGGAGAAGTGGAACGTGGACATCTTCAAGATGACCCTGCCCCGCATCTACCAGATCGTGGTGGAGATGGACCGCCGCGCCCGCGAGGAGCTGGCAAAGGCCTTCCCCGGCGATCAGGGCAAGATCGACTACATGGCACTGATCGGCGACAATCAGGTGCGCATGGCCAATATCTGTGCCTACACCGCCAACAGCATCAACGGCGTTTCCAAGCTGCACAGTGAGATCATCAAGGAAAGCGTTTTCCACGATTACTACCTGTTCAAGCCCAACGCCTTCAAGAACGTGACCAACGGCATTGCATACCGCCGCTGGCTGCTGGCTTCTAACCCCGGTCTGTGCAAGCTGCTGGACGAGACCATCGGCGACGGCTACAAGCACGATGCTTCCGATCTGACCAAGCTGAACAAGTACGCCGACGACAAGACCGTGCTGAAGAAGCTGAACGAGATCAAGCTGGCCAACAAGAAGGACTTTGCAAGCTATCTGGCAAAGAGCACCGGTCAGGTCATCGACCCCAATTCCATCTTTGACTGCCAGGTCAAGCGTATGCACGAGTACAAGCGCCAGCACCTGAATGCGCTGAACATCGCTGCACAGTACCTGTACCTGAAGGAGAACCCCAACGCCGACTTCATCCCCAAGACCTATATCTTCGGCGCAA
>ENA-UALR01000428-UALR01000428.1-human-gut-metagenome-genome-assembly--contig:-NODE-428-length-20761-cov-4.495267_pt1 | contig 20761 bp, 14 predicted proteins | sample MGYA00243702_ERZ654472 | MGnify/ENA primary metagenome ERZ654472 (study PRJEB26926, sample SAMN06164398) | human gut metagenome | biome: ENVO:00009003; feature: ENVO:2100002; material: ENVO:00002003...
GAATATCTGTAAAGAATATATGCAGGGCAAAATCCCGGTTCCGGTTCTGAAAAACATCAACTTCTCCATGGAAGAAGGCGAGTACGTTGCGATCATGGGTCCTTCCGGTTCCGGAAAAACAACACTGATGAATATTGTCGGCTGCCTCGACCAGGCGACGAGCGGACGGCTGATCCTCGACGGACAGGACATCAGCAAATGCAGTGACAATCAGATGTCGGACATCCGCCTGCAGAAAATCGGCTTTGTCTTCCAGAACTTCCAACTCCTTGCAAGACAGAGCGCAATGGAAAATGTATGCCTGCCGTTGACGTACGCGGGCGTGCCGAAAAAAGAGAGAAGAGAGCGGGCAGCGATTGCCCTCGAGCGGGTGGGGCTCGGCGACCGTATGAGTTTCAAACCGACCCAGCTCTCCGGCGGACAGAAACAGCGTGTGGCGATTGCAAGAGCGATTGTCAACCATCCGAAAATTCTGCTGGCTGATGAGCCGACCGGAGCGCTCGACTCCCATTCCGGCGAGCAGGTCATGGAGCTGTTCCAGAGCCTGAACGACGAGGGCGTCAGCATCTTGATGATTACACATGACGCGGAGATCGCATCGATGGCACAGCGCACCGTGGAAATCCGCGACGGAATGATGAAATCGAAGGAGGTGGCCGAAACATGAAAAAAGGAAAAGCCGCAAAGAAAGCCGCGATTGCAGTTGTGACCGCAGTTGCCGTGGGCGGTGTCAGTGTCGGCGGTTATTACGGCATCCGCCAGGCGCAGAAGACGACCGTAAAAGTGTATCCGGTCAGTGACTTTACGAGTGGTTACTGGGGAGACAGCATGAACATGGAAGGCCAGATCACCTCGACGGCTTCCCAGAACATCTATCTTTCCGACAGCCAGACCATTTCCCAGGTTCTCGTCAAAGAGGGCGATGTGGTAAATGCCGGAGACACGCTGATGACATACGATACCAGCATGATCGAGCTGGATCTGGAAACGCAGCAGTTACAGCTTGCACAGACAAAGCTGAAAATCCAGCAGAGTGAAAAAGAACTGGAAAAGCTGAAAAAGACAAAACCGGTATCGGATACGCCGCTGAATCCGGTGGAGCCGGATTTCCCGGATTTCCCGGATTTTCCAGATGAACCCATCGATCCGGATTTCCCGGACGAACCGATTCCGACCCCAGAACCGGAGCCGACGTACGAGGATGCTGTTCTGTACAGCAGTACGAATAAGCTTGTATTTGGTTCCAAACCATACAAAGGAGAAGGAACGCAGGAAGACCCATACACCTATCTCTGCGCACCGGGAACAGTCCTGACAGGCGGATTCCTGAATCAGATGGCAGGATACGCGGATGAAAAGGGAACGAAAAAAGAAGAGGACAGCGAAGGATACTGGTTCCGCCTGGAGATTCATGAAGAAAACAAAGCCGCAGAGGCGCTGGAAACCGTGTGGGAGCAGGATGGGACGAAGATTGCGAAAGCATACGAGACTTCGTATGAAGCAGTCCTGAGTCTGAAAGAATCCGAAGCGGCGGATGCACCGGAAATAAAAATCACCACGCCGCTTGCCAACACAGAGGTGGCAGAGGGCGGCGAGCTGAAGCTGAAAATCGGAATCAATGAGAAGAAAGATACCGAAGAGAAGCCGGATGAGAAAGCCGACGATAAAACGGATGATAGAACCGAGAGTCCGTCCGAGGACGATGTGACACAGCCGGGTGAAGCCGGAAATGGAAGCGGTGAGGCAGACGATTCCACGGAAAACACCGAAACGGATGTCACTTACACATACGTCTGGAAACACAACGGAAAGACAATCGACGGAGATTTTAAGGATACTTACACAAAAGAAAACATCACAAAAGAGGATGCCGGAATCTATACAGTAGAAGTGACAGCGAAAAATGACAAGGGTACTTCCATGGCAGTCAGCACTGCAAATGTGGCGGTAAAAGAAGGAACGATTACCCCGACACCAAGTGTAACTCCGACCCCGAGCGTTACGCCGGGACCGAGTGTAACTCCGGAGCCGACCGTCAGCCCGGAACCAAGTACAACACCGATTCCGACCACAGAGCCGGTTCCAACAGAAATTCCGGAGCCGAGCGAGACCCCAGTTCCGACGGAAACGCCGACGCCGACCGAAGCCCCGGCAGAACCGGAAGCGGAACCGCAGAGCGAAGATGCGCCGGAAGCAGTGCAGACGACAGCAAAAACCGTATTCTACGGTGAAAAAGCATCGGTACAGTCCCTCTTTACATCATCCACAGGAAGCAGCGCAAATAACAATACTTCTTCCGGTGATGATACCCAGATGACCTACACAAAAGATGAGTTGAAAAAAGCCATCAGCGAAAAAGAAAGCCAGATCCGTAATCTGAAGCTGGATCAGAAGGAAGAGGAACTCAAAGTCAAAAATACGCAGAAATCCCTGGATTCCCAGACCGTAAAAGCGACGATCAGCGGTGTGGTAAAGAAGGTTGGAAATGCAGAAAACCCGTCCAACGACGGAAGCGCCTTTATCCAGGTCAGTGGAAACGAGGGTCTGTACGTGCGCGGCTACTTAAGCGAGACGTATCTCGATCAGGTAAAAGTCGGCGATGAACTCAACGTGACTTCCTGGTCTTCGGGTGCTTTTGCAGCGGCAACCGTAACCGAGATTTCTCCGTACCCGACAACAAGCTACATGTCGTACAGCGAGACACCAGCCTCCTTCTATCCGTTCACAGCCGTTATCCCGGAAGGCGGAGAAGGTTTTGAGAACGGTGACTGGATCGAGATTGCAATCACTGTCGGAAACGATGTAGAAAACGGCAACGGCCTGTACGTCAGCAAAGAATTCATCCGCGAGGAAAACGGACAGAAATTCGTTTATATCCGGGATGAAAATGATAAATTAAAGAAACAGAATGTGGTAACCGGAAAACTTCTGTGGGGCAGTTATTACGAAGTGAAGAGCGGTCTTTCCGAAGAGGATTACATTGCATTTCCGTACGGCAAAACCGTGGTGGAAGGCGCAGACACGAAGGAATCCAGTTCATCGGATTATTACAACAGTTAAGGAGGCGCATTATGTTAGAAAATGTAAGACTTTCCTTTCAGGGAATCTGGTCACACAAAATGCGTTCCTTCCTGACGATGCTGGGTATTATCATCGGAATTGCGTCGATCATCTCAATTGTCTCCACGATCAAGGGAACGAATGAACAGATCAAACAGAACCTGATCGGAGCCGGAAACAACAACGTGACCGTCAGCTTAAAGCAGGGCGACGGCGATTACTGGATGGACAACGGACTGCCAAGCGGCGTGTCGAAACTGTCTGATGATCAGAAAAAGCGGATCCGCGAGCAGGATCAGGTGGAAAATGCATCGTTTTACACCGAAAGAACGTATGTGAGCGGCATCGCAAAAGGAAACACAACACTGGACAGTGCGAAGGCGCTTGGCGTGGATGAAAATTATCTGTCGACGTGCGGATATCAGATTTATCAGGGACGCGGCTTTGTGGAGAGCGATTTCTCGAAGACCCACAAAGTTGTCCTCCTCGACGATACCGCAGTGCTGACACTCTTCCCGGATGAGTCGCCGGTCGGCAAAACGATCGAGATCATGGGAGAGCCGTTCACGGTGATCGGCGTGATCAAAAAAGCCGATTCGTTCCAGCCGGTCATCAATTCCAGAGATGACTACTATACGTACAATCAGGAATCCTATCCGCTGGTGCTGATGCCGGATGTCTGCTGGCCGATCGTATTCCAGTATGATGAACCGGAAAATGCCGTTGTGATGGCAAAAACGACCGAGGATATGAGCACGGTGGGAAAGACAACAGCGGATATCATGAACGAATCCGTGACCAATACAACTGATTCTCTTTCCTATCAGGCGGAGGATCTGCTGGAGAAAGCAAAGAGTCTGCAGGAGTTAGGCCAGAGCACGAATCAGCAGCTGATTTGGATCGCGAGCATTTCGCTTCTGGTCGGCGGTATCGGTGTTATGAATATTATGCTGGTATCTGTAACGGAACGTACAAGCGAGATCGGCCTGAAAAAGGCGATCGGAGCAAGAAAACGCAGAATTCTGTTCCAGTTCCTGACCGAGGCGGCGGTGCTCACCAGCATCGGCGGACTGCTCGGCGTGCTGGGCGGCATTATCATGGCACAGGTGATTTCGAGGGTATCGCAGACGCCTGTGGCGATCAGTATTCCGGCGATCATTTTCTCCGTGGTCTTCTCCATGGTGATCGGTATCGTATTTGGACTGCTACCGTCGGTAAAAGCAGCGAACCTGAATCCGATCGATGCGCTGCGAAGAGAATAGAACAAAAAAGAGTTGAAAAATCCGTGCGGGTACAGCGTAGGTGCTGGATCCGTGCGGATTTTTTGTACGGCGTGTGCGGATGAAACTTAAGATCTTTACTTTTTGCGGAAAGTCGGTTATACTGGAAAATAAGCGCAATTTGCGGCGCAGCAAAGAGGCATTCGAGTTTCAGATTCGGTATGTTTATGAAAATATAAGAAAGATTCAAAGACATTTCACATTCGTTTATGGTATAATCAAACAAGAGTATGACCAACGAAAAGGAGTATACGCGAATGAATATTTTGTTTTTTATCACACCGAAAAGTGAAACGGCTTATCTGTATGACGACTGCTCACTTCGGCAGGCCATCGAGAAGATCGAATATCATAAATACACGGCGGTTCCGGTACTGAACAAAAAGGGCTGCTACGTGGGAACACTGACGGAAGGAGATCTGCTCCGCATCATAAAAGAACGGTATCTGCTGAATTACCATGAAGCAGAGGATATCCCGCTCTGGCAGGTTCCGAAACGGTGGAATTATGAGTCCGTCAACATCAACAGCAACATCGAGGACCTGATCGAGATGTCCATGCGGCAGAATTTCGTTCCAGTTGTGGATGACGAGGGAATCTTCATCGGCATCATCCGAAGAAGAGATATCATCCAGTACTGTTATCAGAAAAGCGGCATCAAAGAAGAGGAAGAAGCCCGGCGCAGCGCGCGGAAACAAAACGCAGAACAGATGATTCTGCAGTAAAGAAGAAAATGAGGGAAACATTATGAAAAAACTGATCGATCTTATCCAGGAAGAGCTGGTAAAAGCCTTTACCGCTGCGGAGATGGACCCGTCCTATGCAAGGGTTTCCGTTTCCAACCGCCCGGATCTGTGCGAATACCAGTGCAACGGCGCAATGGCAGCTGCAAAAGCATACCACAAAGCACCGATCCAGCTGGCTGAAGCAGTTGTAGAAAAAGTGACCGATCACAGCGTGATCGGTGAAATTGAAGCCGTAAAACCGGGATTCATCAACCTGAAAATCAACTCGGAATTTCTGGCAGATTATCTTTCCAAAATGCAGAACGATGAAGATCTTTCTGTAGAAAAAGCAAAAAATCCGAAAACCATCATCGTAGATTACGGCGGAGCAAACGTGGCAAAACCGCTTCACGTCGGCCATCTCCGTTCCGCGATCATCGGCGAGAGCATCAAGCGTATGGGACGCTTCATGGGGCACAACATGATCGGTGACGTTCATCTTGGAGACTGGGGTCTGCAGATGGGACTGATCATCACCGAGCTGCAGGAGCGCCATCCGGAGCTTGTTTATTTTGATGAGTCCTTTACGGGAGAGTACCCGGAGGAAGCACCGTTTACGATCAGCGAGCTCGAGGAGATTTATCCTTGCGCAAGCGGCAAATCGAAAGAGGACGAGGACTATAAGAAACGTGCACTCGAGGCAACGAGAGAGCTGCAGCAGGGCAGAAGAGGATATCGTGCGATCTGGAAACACATTATGAACGTTTCTGTTGCCGATCTGAAAAAGAACTATGGAAACCTCGACGTTCATTTCGATCTGTGGATGGGTGAGTCCGATGCACAGGAGTACATTCCGGACATGGTAGATTACCTGAAAGACAATGGTTATGCACATTATGACCAGGGCGCACTCGTTGTTGATGTCAAAGAAGAGACAGACACAAAAGAGATCCCGCCGTGCATGATCTTAAAATCCGATGGAGCAGCTCTGTATGATACGACAGACCTGGCAACCATCATCCAGCGTATGAAACTGTACAAGCCGGACGAGATCTGCTATCTGGCAGACAAACGTCAGGAGCTTCACTTCGTACAGTGTTTCCGCTGTGCAAGAAAAGCAAAACTGGTGAATGATGATACCGTTCTTTCCTTTATCGGCTTTGGTACCATGAACGGAAAAGACGGAAAACCGTTCAAGACCCGTGAGGGCGGCGTTATGCGTCTGGAGCGTCTGATCGGCGAGATCAACGATGAGATGTATGAGAAGATCGTGGAGAACCGCAGCGTAAAAGATACGGATGCAAGAGGAACGGCACAGATTGTTGGACTGTCTGCTATTAAATACGGTGACCTGTCCAACCAGGCATCGAAAGATTATGTATTCGATGTTGAGAGATTTACTTCCTTCGAGGGAAACACCGGTCCGTACATCCTGTACACGATCGTTCGTACAAAATCCATCCTCGGAAAATATAAAGAAGAGGGAAATGAACTGAAGAAAGGCGCACTTCTGGCACCGAAGAGCGACAGCGAGAAAGCTCTGATGCTTTCCGTATCCCGTTTCAACGGCGTTGTGGAGAACGCATTCGAGGAGAAAGCACCGCATAAGATCTGTGCTTATATCTACGAGCTTGCAAACGAGTTCAACCACTTCTACCACGAGACCAAGATCTTAAGTGAGCAGGATGAGGCAAGAAAAGCATCTTACCTGGCACTGCTGGATCTTGTCCGCGAGGTACTTGAGACCTGCATCGACCTGCTGGGATTCTCGGCACCGGAACGGATGTAAAACGCCAGGGGATCAAACTTAAAAGTCCGACGCAAGCTTGCTTGCAGGAGGATTTTTGAGCTTGAGACCCGAAAAAATATGAGTAAGTAGCCATTTTTCGAAGAAAAATGAGCGGATTACGAATATTTTTGAAGATTGCGGGAGCACGAAGTGCGGAGCAATCTGGCGTTGCGCGGAGTCAAGAGGGAAAAAATAGATAAAAAACAGGCGATTTTTTTGGCAGCCGTCGGCTTCTGTAGTTCTTGCAGAAACGGCGGCTGTTGTGTTATACTTACATCACGATTTTTCATCCGCTTGGACATTCGTCCTGAAAAATCGATTCTATATTACTCTATCGAAGAGCCATTCGGCTCAATTTATATCCATGTACAAAAACAGAATATCGGACTGACAAACACTTTGACGTAAAAAGAGGAGGCGGGATCATTGGAAAAGTAGAACTTCCGGGAGGGAAGTATCGCCTGCTGTCAGTGCTCGGAAGAGGGGCAACGTCTGTCGTTTATCTTGCAGAGAAAACTGGATCCGGAAAGCGGTATGCAGTCAAGGTAAGTATATGTGACAGGGAAAAACTGCGCCGGGAAGCGTTTCTTTTACAGAAGTTTTCATATCCCGGGATTCCCTGTGCGGTGGAACTTCTGGAAAGTGGAACAAAAAGCTTTCTGGTGATGGAAGCTGTAAACGGAAAATCTATCGGACAGCGTATGCGTAAGGGAGAACGGTTTTCCAGCCGGGAAATTCTGAAAACGGGAATTGCCCTGAGCGGGATTCTCTGTTATCTCCATGCACAGAACCCGCCGGTTTTCTACCGGGATCTGAAGCCGGACAACGTGATGATAACAGAGCGTGGTGAAATATACCTTGTGGATTTCGGTGCAGCCGGAACAGAAGAAACGGGTGTGGAAGTCCGTTATGGAACCCGCGGTTATGCAGCGCCGGAGCAGTATGACGGGAAGTGTGACGCCCGTTCCGATCTTTATGCACTCGGCGCACTGCTTGCGGCAATGGCGAAGCATGCGAAAAAGCGGCAGAAAAGAGGACTCTGGCGGGTGATGGAAAAGTGTATGCAGAAAAAGCCGGAGGAGCGGTATGCGTCTGCCGGAGAAGTCAAAAAGGCACTGCGGCGGCTGGAAAGAAAGCAAAAAGGCAGGAAGACTCTGCGGATCTTTGCAGTTTTTGCTTTTCTGACAGGAGGAGCGGCTGCAGTTGCCAGCAGGATGCCATGGGGGCAGTTTCCGGCGGCAGACGAATGGGAGGAGCAGGGAGATCTCTGGTTCTGCGGAAATCCGGTGGAAGAAGGCAGTCTGCCGAACTACCAGAAAGCGCGGGAAGCGTTCTTAAAGGCAGACCATCTCAGTCAGGCGGGGCGTGTGGAGCAGGAACTTGTGGAATACTGTCTGGCGGATGATGCGGCAAGGGAAAAAATGCAGATGGAGCCATTGCTGGCTGAATTTTATGATGACACGCAGCAGGAGCCGGAAAAAGAAAAACGCTGCCGCAGATATCTTGCTGTTGCAGGAATGTATTTCAGTTTTTCCGAAGAACTGGCGCGTGAAAATGACACAGACGCCATGCGGAAAGGAATCGAAGTGCTGGAAAAGGCCGCAGGCGAGAATATGGAGGGGAAGTGGGAGGCGGTTATCTGGCAGAGACTGGCGGATGCGTGCTATCTTGGCGGAAAATCTGGGGATGGGGAAAGAGAACAGGACTGGTGCCAGGAGAGCTTTCTCTATTACGAACGGCTTCTGTGCAGCAGACAGGATGGAAACCGGCGGAAAAATCTGCTCAGGGCCGCAGAGCTGGCACTGCAGTTCGACATGCAGGAAAAAGCAGAACAGTACCTCAACGAGGCAGCAGAAATTCCGGGAATGGAGGAGGACATTTTTTATCAGCAGATCAGAAAAAGATGGGAGGAAGCAGGATGAGAAAAAAGACCATATGCGCAATGATGACAGGATTCCTGGCCGTCCAGGGAATCGAAGTCCATGCGGAGACACAGCAGACGACAGGCGAGGCCGCAAGTGCGGTGGAAAGCGTGGAATTAGAAGCTGAAATCATCGAGAACAGTGATGTGACAGATGCAGACGGGAAAGCCGGACCGGAGGAACTGCTGCCGGACGAAAAGTCAGAAGAAGAACCGCCTATAGAAGAGAAACCAGAGCAGGAACCAGAGCCGCCGGAAGAGAAAACAGATCCGGCAGAGACCGGAAAGAAAGAGACAGAAGAAGAAAAAATGCTTCCCCCGACGGTAATTCCGGATCCGGAGAAAGAACCAGCGGAAAGGTGGGAAGAAGAGGAGGAAGAAATTTCGGAGGATTCAGAATCGGGGAAGCCAGAAGAATTGCCGGAGGCAGGAGATATGGGTTCCGGGGAATCGGAATCAGAGGAAGAATGTGAAGAAACAGATACAAAAGAATCAGAGACAGAAGAGTCAGATTCGGAGAGAACGGATTTTGGAGAAATGGACACAGAAAAACCAGATTATGAAGATACAGGTTCAGAAAAATCCGGAACGGAAAATTTGATGCCAGAAGATCCGGAACCGGAAAAGCCTGATATGGAAGAAACGAAGCAGGAATCTCCGTCAACCGAAAAAGAGTCAGAAAATCAAACCTCGGAAACAAAAGCACCAGAAAAAGAGGAGCCTACCGTAATGCCAGATGCCGGAAAGTCAAACACAGAAAAGCAGGAACAAACGGAGCCCGGGCAATCGTCTCCGGAGAAAGAAGAACTCAAAACAGACGAACAGCTGCCCGTTGCTGCAGCCACGCCCGAGGAGGTGACCCAAGATCCAGATGATACTCCGCTACAAACAGAAGAAAGCAGTCCTCCGCCTGCCGAAACTCCATCTGAGAGTGCCGGGGAGGAGCCATCTCAAATACCGCCGCAGATCATCGCCGATTTCATATTATCACAGATAGCAGACGAAGATTTCGAAGCGCCGAACCCCCTGATTATCCGCCCGGCCGACACCAGCGTCGAAATAGATCCCGGTTATACCCCGGAAATTCTGCTCGAGGGAGCCGCCGACACGGCTGAAATTCTTTCCTGCATGGTAAATGGCTCCGAAGCCGAATACGAATGGAAAGAAAACAAAATCTGTCTGAAAGCCGAGAGCCTTTCCGAAGGCTACAACCGCATCACTGTAAAAGTGCGTGGCGCAGACGGCATTGTACGAACCATGAAACCGTGGGAAGTCAACGTGAAACCAAAAACTTCCACACTTGTCAGCCAAAGAACCAGCCAGAAACCAAAAGGAACCCGCCTCTTGCAGTCCTTAAGGCGCCTCTGGAACCTGATTCGTGCCATTGCCGAAATTCAGAATCAGACCACCCGCTATCTGCGTGCACTCTGCAGAAAATAGCCTGATCCGGTTTTGTTTGTATTTCTAATTTCGATATGCTAGAATAAAAGACATGTCATACGATAAAAAAGTAAAAGAGGAAATAAGAGTATGTCAGATATGATATTATTTGATCTGGACGGAACCCTGACCGATTCCGGTCCTGGAATTACAAGATGCGTACAGTATGCGCTGGCATCCTTTGGCATCGAAGAGCCGGATCTGGAAAAACTGAACTGTTACGTGGGACCGCCGCTTCTGGAATCTTTCATGAATTTTGCAGGCCTTGGCTGCGAAGAAGCACAGCAGGCCATCACAAAATACCGGGAGCGGTACGAGGCAGAGGGCATTTTTGAAAATGAAGTATACGAGGGAATCCCGGAGGTTCTGGCGTATCTGAAAGAGAAGGGAAAAATTCTGGCGGTAGCATCGTCCAAACCGGAAAAATACGTGGAGCAGATCCTGGAGCATTTCGAAATCAGAAAGTATTTTACCGTAGTAACCGGTTCAGAAATGAACGAAACCAGAACCGACAAAGGAGAAGTCATCGCAGAGACGCTGCGCCGACTCGGAGCAGAAGACAGCCGTTCCGACGTGGTGATGGTTGGTGACAGAAGCTATGACGTAATCGGGGCAAGAGAAAACGGACTGCTCTGTGTCGGCGTATCGTATGGTTACGGCGGAAGAGAAGAACTCGAGGCAGCAGGTGCCGCAAAGGTATGTGATACACCGGAAGAACTGAAACTGCTGGCGGAGGATCCGAAAGAAGAGAAGAAAAGACGCGACCGCATCAAAAAAATGAAGCCGGAGCGTATCCCGTGGCTGACAAGAGGAGAAAGTGGAACAGGAATCTTTGCGCCGAAAGAGAAAAAAGCAGAGAATATAAAAGAAAAAAGGACAGCGAAAACAGAGCCAAAAACGGAGGAAATCGTAATTCCTATCCAGCGGAAGCTATGGCGTCTTTTAAAACCGCTTCTGACGTACGAACTGTTTCTGATCGGAGCAACCGTACTTCTGGCGCTGATCCTGATGACGTTTACGACCGGCGGTTATCTGGAAGAGCGTATGCACGCGACATCCGTTCTTGCATCAGCAATCGGCAGTCTGGCGGCGATCCCGGTTCTCTGGAAACAGTACAAAAAAGATGAAGGCATGTTCCCGAAACCGGAAAAACGGTGGAGTGCGGCAGAGGCAGCCGCCTGTATTCTGCTGGTTATGACCTTCGGCCATCTCCTGAATACTGTAATGAACGTGACCGGCTTTACCAGAATCTTTTCCGGCTATCAGGACATGGCATCAAAGATTTATGAAGGACAGAACCCGCTGCTTCTGATCCTGTCCGTCGGTGTGCTGAGCGCGGCCGCAGAGGAAATTGTTTTCCGCGGCATGATTTACCGCAGGGCAAAAGATTTCTGGGGAACCGGCTGGGGCATCGCAGCATCATGTCTGCTGTTCGGTGCATATCACGGCAATGTGACGCAGTTTGTCTATGCAGCCGTGGTAAGTGTGCTTCTGATCCTTATTTATGAGCGGTGTGGAACACTCCTTGCCCCGGTTCTTGCGCACATGGCAGAAAATATCTGGGGACTTTACCGGAGCCAGTTTATATCCTGGATGACAGAAAAAGCGCCGGCAGGAGCATGGATGTTCATCTTTTTCGAAGCCGTAATCTGCGCCGGAACGTTCTGGTATCTGTTTTTAACACCAGTAGACAAGAAGTCCCCCGCTTCTAAAGTGGAGGGATGAATTGTTAAAAGAAACATAACGGCAGTGGCGGGCGGAGAGAAATCGGTATCCTCCACTGACATGAGGCAAGTCACAGTCGAACTATTTTCGACATGTCAGACTCCGTGAAAATACCGACTGTGAGTTGAAACAAAGGATAAACAGGGAAAAACGCCAAAATAACGGAAAAAAACCACAGAATTCGCGAAAAAAATGCTTGTCATGAAAAAAACTCTGTGATACAATCTTACTGTTGCACAATAAGCACCCATGCGGTACCAAGGATGGTGCCTGTTTTTTGAAAAACAGGTTCCAAGGTGAAAAAACATGGGGAAGAATAAAACCATAAGGAGATAAAACAATGAGCGTAATTTCAATGAAACAGTTACTGGAAGCCGGTGTTCATTTCGGACATCAGACAAGAAGATGGAATCCTAAAATGGCTCCGTACATCTACACAGAGCGTAATGGTATCTACATCATCGACCTGCAGAAATCTGTAGGAATGGTAGATGACGCATACAAAGCTGTTGCAGACATCGCAGCAGACGGCGGCACAATCCTTTTCGTAGGAACCAAAAAACAGGCTCAGGACGCTATCGCTGTTGAGGCAGAGCGCTGCGGAATGTACTATGTAAACGAGAGATGGCTCGGCGGTATGCTGACCAACTTCAAAACCATCCAGAGCCGTATTGCAAGACTGAAAGCAATCGAGACCATGGAGCAGGATGGCACCTTCGAAGTTCTTCCGAAAAAAGAAGTCATTGAGTTAAAGAAAGAGCTTGCAAAACTGCAGAAAAACCTTGGCGGTATCAAAGAAATGAAGAGACTGCCGGACGCTATCTTCGTAGTAGATCCGAAAAAAGAGAGAATCTGCGTACAGGAAGCTCATACACTGGGAATTCCGCTGATCGGTATCTGCGATACCAACTGCGATCCGGAAGAGCTTGACTATGTAATTCCGGGTAATGACGACGCTATCCGTGCCGTAAAACTGATCGTTTCCAAAATGGCAGACGCAGTTATCGAGGCAAAACAGGGCGAGGCTGAGGAAGCTGCATACGAAGAAGCAGCAGAGACAGACGCTGAATAATTTACGCGAAGTAATGAACTGGGGGGAACTTGAAATTCAGGTTCCCTTCGGCGAATCTCACAATAGCAGATCGGCATGAAGATGCAGTCTGCTGAATCACGTATACGGAGGAATAAAACAATGGCTATTACAGCAGCAATGGTAAAAGAGTTAAGAGAAGTAAGCGGTGCTGGTATGATGGACTGCAAGAAAGCTCTTACAGCTACCGAAGGTGATATGGACAAAGCAATGGAGTTCCTGAGAGAAAAAGGACTTGCTACTGCTCAGAAAAAAGCTGGCAGAATCGCAGCTGAGGGTATCGTTATGCTGAACGTATCCGAGGATGGAAAGAAAGCTGTCGCTGTAGAAGTAAACGCTGAGACAGACTTCGTTGCAAAGAACGAGAAATTCCGTGGCTATGTAGCACAGGTTGCAGAGCAGGCTATGGATACAACTGCAGCAGACGTAGAAGGATTCCTGGCAGAGCCTTGGAAATTCGATACCAACGAGACCGTTGGCGAAGAGCTGGCTCATCAGATCGCTACCATCGGCGAGAACATGAACATCCGTCGTTTCCAGCAGGTAAAAGAGGAGAACGGTTTCGTTGCTTCTTATACTCATATGGGCGGTAAAATCGGTGTTCTGGTTGACGTTGAGACAGACGTTGTAAACGACGACCTCAAAGAGATGGCTAAAAACGTTGCAATGCAGATTGCAGCTCTTCGTCCGCAGTACACAAGCCGCGACGAAGTAAGCGCAGACTACATCGCACATGAGAAAGAAATCCTCATGGCTCAGATCCAGAACGACCCGAAAGAGTCCCAGAAACCGGAAAAAGTTATCCAGGGAATGATCCAGGGCCGTATCAACAAAGAGCTCAAAGAGATCTGCCTGCTTGACCAGGTATACGTAAAAGCAGAAGACGGAAAACAGTCCGTAGCTCAGTACGTAGCACAGGTTGCTAAAGCAAACAACGCAACTGTAGCAGTAAAAGGCTTCGTTCGTTTCGAGACCGGTGAAGGAATCGAGAAGAAAGAAGAGAACTTCGCTGAGGAAGTTGCTAAACAGATGAACGCATAATTCAACTGTGGGTTTATAAAAATAATATAAGAATATAGAGCCCTCATAAATAGTGCAGATAATACACGATTTATGAGGGTTTTTAGATTGTCTGAAATTATAATACTGCAATTTTTGCAATACACACAACAATCCTGCCAATTGGGTTTTGAAGGAAGTTACCTTATAATCATGACGAAAGAAACAGCTATATCGTTTGAAACCAGAGGATTCTGGAAAATTTTATGGAATGAGGTAATGGACATGGAATGCAGAAAATATGATCTGCTTACGCTGGGTGAGATGCTTTTGCGGCTTTCGCCTCCGGCAAATGAAAGAATGATATTGGGCGTCTGGCAAGAAATGAAATTCACGGACAGTTTCCGGAAGAAATGTTTACTTCTGCCAGATGCTTTCATACCTGCGGAATTACATTGGCACTGGATGAAAAAGTGAGAGAAACAGCAGTTACTCTCATGAGAAAATTTAAAGAGCATGGAACGCTGATTTCTTTTGACGTAAAATTCAGAGGAAATTTATGGTCGGTATGAAAACATTGAAGTGGTGGACAGGATTGAAAGCGGAGATGCCTATATTGCAGATGCTTTGTATGGAATTTTGAAATATCCAGAAGATCTGTCACAGGCAGTATCTATCGGAAACGCAGTAAGCGCCCTGAAGAATACCGTCCCCGGAGATTTTCCGGCAATGGATCTCTCCGAGATTCGTGAACTGATTCAGGAACATAAAGCGAATGGTCCGGTAATGGAGATGAAACGTTAAAAATTTAGATAAATAAGAATTGTAAAAGGATAACAGCCATTGCAGAGAATAGAGATATTGTCTGCAATGGCTGTTTTTATAGAAACCGAATGAAAAATAAGTTGATTTGGAAAGTGGATTTTTATATAATGAGGAAATGGTGTCGGACCAATATTTTATGGAACGTTAAAAATAAGAAAAGAGGAACAAATTTGAAAAAACAAGACAAAAGAAACTGGCCGAAAGCAGCGATTCAGATTCTTTCTTTCCTGCTGCTCACGGGCCTGTTTGAGGCGCAGTTTTCTGCGGTTGGGACGATTGTTTCCGCAGTTTATCAGGGGACAGTTTCGTGGGAACGGATCAGGTATTCGGTATGGATGCTGCTGGCGACGGTTCCGGCGGTGATTATTGTGGGAAGGTTTTTCTGCGGATATTTCTGCAGCTTCGGGGCTGTGCAGGATTTTCTGTGGTTTGCAGGGAATAAGCTGAAATCGCAGTTTCGAAAAGCAGGTGCGAAAAACCTGCATTCAAATTCAAAGAAGAGTGGAAGAAATGTTCCAACAGGCTGGATCAAATATGGTGTACTACTGTTCTGGGCAGTCTTTGTATGGAGCGGTATGGTAAAATGGAACATCGCAGGGCCGTGGCAGGTGTTTGGGCAGTACAGTTCCATCGGACACTGGCCGGGCGTGAAGCCTCTGTTTTCAATTGGCGGGGCGCTGCTTCTGGTGATTTTCGTTGGATCTGTTTTGATCCAGCGCTTTTTCTGCCGGTATCTCTGTCCCATGGGAGCCATCTACAGCCTGATTTCCAGATGTGCTCTGTTAAAAATTGTAAAACCGTGGAGCAAATGCGGAAACTGCCGTCTCTGTACTGCAAAATGTACCATGGGAATTGATCTGGCAGAGAAAAAGCAGACGGCAGGCGGCGCGTGTATTGGATGCGGAGTATGTGTAAACGGATGTCCGAAGAATAATGCACACTGGAAGTACCGATACAGCGTGTGGATCGGTGTCGGGGTGACCTGCCTTACGATTGCAGCATCGCAGTTTCTGATTCGGAGCGAGAGCAGTTCCATTGGTAAGACAGCAGGTGATGCGGCTGTTGATACGGCAGAACAGAACCCGAGCAGCAGATTCCGGGACGGCACCTATTCTGGAAGCGGAGAAGGCTATCGCGGAACTGTGACCGTTTCCGTGAAAGTAGAACAGGGAGCCATAACCGGACTGACGATAGAAAACGCCGAGGATGATCAGACATATCTGGACAGAGCCAAGTCAGGAATCTTTTCAGAAATTCTGGAAAAACAGAGTGCAGAGGAGATCGATACCGTTTCCGGTGCCACCTACAGCAGCAAAGGGTTGATTGAGGCCGCTCAAAATGCGTTAAAAGAAGCCGACCAGGAAAAAACGGATGAACCAGACGAAAATACGGCGTCCATATCAGCTGCGGGAGACGAGAATTCCAAGAATGAAACACAGGAAAATACAGCATCTGAATCGACGGATACAACGGAAGAAAAACAGGCATTCCTGGACGCCGGCCGTTTCCATGACCTGAAAGACGGCATCTACACGGGTACCGCCGATGCCTTCCGCGGGGATGTCGAAGTGCAGGTAACGGTAGAAAACCAGAAAGTGACCGACATCTCCATCCTTTCCTACTGCGACACCGAGGAATACTTTTTCCGTGCAGCGCCGTACGTGATTGAACAGATGAAAGAAGAACAAAGTCTCAACATCGACGCCTTGAGCGGCGCCACCTACAGCAGCAACGGCATCATCCACGCCACTGCCAATGCCCTCGAAATTCCGGAGGACGAATATGCACCGCGCCCCGGCCGTGATCTGAAAAATAAACAGAAAGACCATGGTCACATTGTACAGCATACCATCGAGAACCGGGAGCAGTATGAAGAAAAAGTAAAAGAATACGAAGACGTACAGAATTAAAAAAATCTCAGAATAAGCACTGTAAATACATCCATCTGTATTTGCAGTGCTTTTCTGCTGTAACAGAACCCCGTCTGACTGCATCAGAAATATAAAAAATTTTACAATCATTTGATATAGACCTTATCGGAACAGGATAGCAGTTAAAATACAAATGTGCTACGATCGTGATTGTAGTAAAAAAGACAGAAAAAAAGGAGTGCTCGAGTGTATGATAAAAACCTATGTAATAGATACAAATGTATTGATTCAGGCACCGTATGCCTTGGAATGCTTCGATGATAACCGTCTGGTACTGCCGCTGGTAGTGCTGGAAGAACTGGATGGACTGAAAAAGGCAGAAGGAGAGCGGGGTGCGAATGCAAGAAAAGCAATTCGGAACCTGGAAAGATACAGACAGTGCGGCGATTTATTACAGGGGGTAGAACTGCCAGGGGGAGGCAGTCTGCGGATTGAAAAAAATTTTGTGCAGGTAGAACTGCCGCAGGATCTTCCGGAAGATAAGGCAGATAACAGAATTCTGAAAGTATGCAAAGGACTTGCCGATGCAGATAAAAATGATCAGATTATACTGGTCAGCAAAGATATTGTATTAAGACTGAAGGCGCAGATTCTGGGAATTCCGGCGGAAGATTTTGAAAAAGAGCGGATCTCTGATAACGATGCACAATATACCGGGCGGATAGAAGTTTACATTCCGGAAGATAAGGTGAAGGAATTTAAGAAAAAAGGAATTTGTTTGGCGGATGCTTACCAGAGCGACCCGGAAGGAAAACAGATCAGCCCGGAATTTCATGAAAATGAATTTGTTATCCTGAAACCGGATCAGTCTGTAAAGAAAACTCTGCTGGGGCGGGTGTCTGGCGGAAAAATTGTTCCGCTGGTTTATAAAAAGAGCAAACCATACGGCGTATCGCCGAGAAATGTCGGGCAGTATTTTATGCAGGAAGCACTTATGACAAGTGCAGAAGAAGCACCGCTTGTTATTCTGAAAGGAATGGCAGGAACCGCAAAAACATTTTATTCGCTCGCGGTCGGAATGGAAAAAGTCTATAATAATCCAACAGGAGAGTACCGCCGTGTGATTGTCTGCAGACCGAATGCGCAGTTTGATGATGATATTGGTTTTCTGCCGGGCGATGAAAAAGAAAAAATTGCACCGCTGATGCGGCCGGTGATTGATAATCTGGAGCAGATTCTGGATTCGGATGAGAAGAGAAGATATGAGGATGAAGAGGAACTGGGGGATAAAATCACGGAGATTTTCGAACGGGGAATCATTCAGACAGAAGCGATGAATTTTATCCGCGGACGATCGATAGCAAGGACATATCTGATAATCGATGAAGCACAGAACATGACACCCAATCAGGTGAAGGGAATCATCACAAGAGCGGGACAGGGAACGAAAATTATTCTGCTTGGCGATCCGCAGCAGATTGATAAACCGTTTCTCGATGAGCGAACGAATGGCCTGAGCTATGCGGCAAAACATATGATAGACAGCTCTCTCTGCTGGCAGATTACCTTGTCTGCAGAAGAGTGTGAACGGTCTGCGCTTGCAATGGATGCAATCAAAAGACTGTAGTCTGAAAAAGAGGAGAACAAACGATTGACATACAAGGAAATTATAAAAAACAAAGAAATTAACGCATATCTGAAAAAAGGAAACGAAAACCTGGGACAGCTGGGATATACGGATCATTCGCAGAAACACTGTATGCAGGTTGCCCATCAGGCAGGAAAAATTCTGAAAAAGCTGGGTTATTCGGAACATGAGATTGAACTCGCTCAAATTGCAGGTTATATGCATGATATTGGAAATGTGATTAACAGATCACATCATGCAGAGTACGGTGCACTTCTTGCAAATGAACTTTTAAAAGAAACGGATATGACGTTGGAAGAAAGAGTAACCATCGTTTCTGCAATTGGAAACCACGATGAATCAACGGGAAGTCCGGAGGATGTGATCTCAGCTGCCTTGATCATCGCAGATAAAACAGATGTCAGAAGAAGCCGTGTAAGACAAAAGGAACAATCTGCTTTCGATATTCATGACAGAGTAAATTATGCGGTTACAGATTCCAAGCTGAAAGTGGATGAGAAAAAATCAGAGATCGCATTGAATCTCCAGATTGATGAAAAAATCTGTTCGATGTATGACTATTTTGAGATCTTTCTCGGAAGAATGATGCTGTGCAGAAAATCGGCAGAAATACTGGGAACTACGTTTAAACTGACGGTCAATGGACGAAAAGTTTTGTAAAAAGAACAAAAATGGCTTTACATGGATTTTACAGAAACAAAACAATAGCAGGATAGATGAAAAAATTTTCTTATTATATGATAACCATCAGGGCTTTTACAGCAAGTGAAAAGAAAAGCGGAATCTTTGAAAGAACGCGCAGAAGAAGGAGAATTAAAATACATGAAAAAGCAGCAGTTAAAACCAGAACCCTATATGATGAACCGTGAATTATCCTGGCTGAAATTCAATGAAAGAGTCTTAAACGAAGCCGGAAACCCGGCCGTCCCGCTTGCCGAGCGTCTGACGTTTGCTTCGATCTACCAGTCAAACCTGGATGAGTTCTACCGTGTCCGGGTCGGCACATTGATGGATCAGATGGAATCCAAAGAAGTGGTCCGGGAAAATAAAACGAATATGACGAGTGAACAGCAGGTAAAAGCGATTCTGCAGGAGACAAGAGACCTGGATCAGAAAAAAGCGGCGATCTATGAGCAGCTGATGGGAGAATTGGAGCCGAAGGGAATCCGCCTCATCAACTTCAATAAGCTGTCCGCTGAAGAGGGAAAACTGCTGGAAACGTATTTTGATAATGAGATCGCGCCGTATCTGTCTGCCAACATTGTGAGCAAACAGCAGCCGTTCCCGTTCCTGAAAAACAAAGATATCTATGCGGTCGCACTCCTTGAGACGAAGGGCGGAAAGACCCGTACTGCGATCATCCCATGCAGCAACAACGTATTCCGCCGTCTGATCGACATCCCGACCAGAAAGGGAACCTTTATGCTCTCCGAGGAGCTGATTCTGCACTTCCTTCCGAAGATGTTCAAAAATTATATTGTAAAAGAAAAATCCCTGATCCGTGTAACGCGGAATGCCGATATCGATACCGAGACGATTTACGATGAGGATCTGGATTATCGTGATGCAATGGAAAACCTGATCAAACAGAGAAAACGTATGAGCCCGGTCCGCATGGAGATGTCCCGTGAGCTGAACAAGAAGCTGACTTCATCGCTCTGTAAGGAAATCAAGGTGGACAAAGACCATGTATTCCTGTCCAGAGTGCCGCTGGATCTGTCATTTGTCTTTGCACTGCAGGGATATCTGCGCAGTCTGGAGCAGAACGGAACGGCCGACACTAAGCAACTGTTCTATCAGCGCCGCGCCCCGCGTATGACACCGCAGTTGGATTCGAAAGCGCCGCTGATTCCGCAGGTTATGAAAAAAGATGTTCTGCTTTCCTATCCATTTGAGAGCATCAAACCGTTTATCAGCCTGCTCGACGAGGCGGCAAAAGATGAGAGCGTTGTTTCGATTAAGATGACACTGTACCGCCTGGCTGACAAGAGCCAGATTGTTGATGCACTGGTCGAAGCAGCAGAGAATGGAAAAGAGGTTGTTGTCCTTGTTGAGCTGCGCGCCCGCTTCGATGAGGAGAGCAATATCGAGTATTCCCGTATCCTGGAGGAGGCCGGCTGCCGCGTGATTTACGGCCTGAACGGCTTTAAAGTCCACTCCAAGCTGTGCCTGATTTCCAGAAAAACAGAGGACGGCGTATCGTATGTGACCCAGATCGGAACCGGAAACTATAACGAAAAAACATCCGCACTCTACACCGACCTGTCTCTGATCACCGGAAACCAGGCGATCGGAAAAGAGGCGGCAGAGGTGTTTGCAGCGCTCTTAAAGGGCGAGACCGTGGAAAAGACAGACCTTCTTCTGGTTGCACCGAAATGTCTGCAGAAC
>ENA-UALR01000432-UALR01000432.1-human-gut-metagenome-genome-assembly--contig:-NODE-432-length-20646-cov-5.074547_pt1 | contig 20646 bp, 18 predicted proteins | sample MGYA00243702_ERZ654472 | MGnify/ENA primary metagenome ERZ654472 (study PRJEB26926, sample SAMN06164398) | human gut metagenome | biome: ENVO:00009003; feature: ENVO:2100002; material: ENVO:00002003...
GCTATTCGTCGGCAGCGTCAGATGTGTATAAGAGACAGATATAGGCCTAAATTTAAGAATAAGCAAAGGATAAAAAAATGAGTAAAATTGCGGTTGTAGGCGTTCAGGAAAATGTCGGACGTGAGATTTTAAGCTTTTTGGAGGAAAACGGTTACAAAGCGGCAGACGTGGTGGCTCTTGAACCGGGCTCGCCTTTGGGCAATATGGTTTCTTACGGCGAAGAAGAGGATCTGGACGTATTGAATCTTAACGATTTTGATTTTTCCAAGGTTGAGATTGCTCTGTTTGCCGTTACTGAAGCCGTAGCCAAACAATATATTCCCAAAGCTCTGTCCAAGGGCTGCAAGGTCATTGACTGCTCTTCGGCCTATGTCAGCGATGAAGATGTTCCGTTGGTGATTGCCGGCTATAATGACCACAAGCTGGCTCAAGCCAAACGCGGTCTGGTCGCCGTACCGTCCGCCGCCGTTATCCAGATGCTGGTTCCGCTGCAGAAAGTGCATGAAGAATATGCCGTCAGCCGTATTGTCGTTTCCACTTATATTTCAACTTCCATTTACGGCAAGGAAGCCATGGACGAACTGTTTTCTCAGATTCGTAAAATCTATATGAACGATTCGCTGGTTGATGATCAAAAAGTTTTCAATAAACAGATTGCCTTTAACGTCATTCCTCAGGCCGGAGAATTTATCGGCGAAGAAACGCACTGTGAATGGGCGATGAATGCCGAAACCAAAAAGGTTTTCGGCGGCGGTATTAAAGTTCACGCCAATTGCGCCGTCATTCCGGCGTTTATCGGCTGCGGTCAGTTTATCAACGTTGAATGCGAACATGAAGTTGACGTTGATGAGGTTCGTAAGCTGATGAAAAAAACACCGGGCGTTATCCTGTTTGATAAGAACGTGGACGGGGGATACGTAACCCTTACAGACATTCAGGGCGAAAATGACATCTATGTCAGCCGTTTGCGGCAGGATGCTTCCGTAGAAAACGGTTTCAGCTTCTGGTGTGTTGCCGATAACCTGCGTGCGGGCGTGGCCAAAAACGCTTTTGAAATCATGAAAAAGATGCTTAATCCCGAGTTTCAGCACTAGGAGCGGACAATGAACAAAATCATACGGGTTTTAACTTTTGCACTGTTGGCTGTCGGTCTGTCTGCCGGCAGTTCCGAGGCAAAAACGGCCAAGCTTGAAATCGATGCCGAAACCAAGGTCGTGGACAGCCTGAGCAATGCCGAGGTAAATTTCGGCGTTATCGGCAAACAGCTGACGACAATGGAAAATCAGCTTAAAAACGGTAATTCCTCTTCCGATTCTCTTTCGGAAAACGTAAGATTTTTAAGCGAAACCCGTACCCGCATAAGCAATGCCAAAAAACTCTATGAACGGGAACTTGAATTTGTTCAAAAACGTATTGAAGCGCTGGGGCCCGAACCGACGGACGGCAGTCAGGAAATTGAAGCCATCGCCCGCAAGCGCAAAGAGTTCAACGAAGAAGCGTCTTATCAAAAGGGGCAGGTGGCCGAAGCGGATCTTCTTCTGGCCCGGATTGATGAATTGGACACGCTGATTGTCAATGTTCGCAATCATGAATTGCTGGGCAATCTGCTGACAACTCAGAAGCCGCTGATTTATCCGGCTAACCTGTTTCGCGCAACCACGCTCTTTGTCGAATTTACACTTGATATTCTGGAATCTCCCGTCAAATGGTACCAGGGATTGACGGAAGACCAGAAAATTTATGTAAAATCAAACATTATCCCTGTTTCATTGGTCGCTTTGCTTTCATTGTGGCTGGGTATTTACCTTCGTCTGTTTATTATGCGCCATTTCGGCTATAATAAAGAAGTTGAACATCCCCGTTACGGTCGTAAGTTTTTCGCCGCGATTTTTGTGGCGATAGCCTACGGCGTGATTCCCGCCACAATCATTGCCGGCTTTATGATTTGGATGTATTCCACCAAAATTATGAACAGCGGCTTTTTCGGCATCGTAATTAACAGTTTTCTGTTTTATACGCTGCTGGTGATTTTAGCTCGGGCGGTTTCCCGCGTCAGCTTTGCTCCTTATAATGAAAAATGGCGGCTGATTAATGTGGATACCGACAAGGCCAAACGGATGACTTCAGCCCTTTATCTGACGGTTTTTCTGCTGGGCGTTTGCTCTTTTCTGTCGCATGTGGCTGCCAGTGCCAATTATTCCGTTGAGCTGATTTCGTTCATCAGTATGATTTCCAGCGCCGTCAAAGGTTTGTGCATCATTCTGATTGTTAAACGCTACCTGTGGGACAGCATTGCAGATAAAGATATTGACGACGATGATGCCGAAGCATCCGCACCGTCTCCGGCCGAAGCGGCGGAAGAGGATGCCAGAGTTAATTCTGTTTTCAAAATTACCTTTTTGACGGTTGTTTTTGTTGCGGTAACTTTCGGCATATCGCTCTTTGGATATATTCGTTTGTCAGCGTTCATCTTTAACCGTTTTCTGCTGTCTGTCGTGGCCATCGGCATTTTGCTGGTTATCCGCAAAGCTTTGAGCGAGTTTCTGCACCGTGTGCTGCTGATGCGTTTTTGGGTCAAGACCTTTAAGCTCCGCCGCAAAATCGTTTCCAAAATAGACTTTTGGTCCAATTTGGTAATTGACCCGATGTTTGTTTTAATCGGCATCTTTACGATTTTGGGGATTTGGGGAGTTTCAACCGATATTATGCTGCAAAGCAGCAAAAAGTTTTTCCTTGGTTTCAAGGTAGGGGAAGTTGAGATTTCACCTTTGGCGATTTTGATGGGAATCATCAGTTTCTTCATTGCGCTGGCAGTGGTCAAGGCGTTGAAAATCCGTCTGGTCAACAATGTTTTGGCCAAGATGGACATAGATGACGGTATCCGCCATTCTCTGGCGTCCGGTTTCGGTTTCATCGGTTTTATCATTGCCGCGATAATTGCCATAACCATGATGGGCGGCAATCTTTCCAATCTGGCATTGATTGCTTCCGCCCTCTCCGTCGGTATCGGTTTCGGTTTGCAGAATATTATCAATAACTTTGTTTCCGGCATCATTATCCTGTTCGAGCGTCCGATTAAAGTCGGCGACTGGGTGATCATTTCGGGAGAAGAAGGACAGGTTAAACAAATTAATATCCGCTCGACCGAAATTGAAACATTCAAAAAATCGAGCATTATTATTCCGAATGCAACTCTGCTGTCCAGCTCGGTTACCAACCTCACGCATACCAATAACTGGTCGCGCCAGTCGATTACGATAGGCGTGGCTTATGGTTCGGATATCAAAAAAGTGACCGAAATCCTGCTTGATATAGCTGCCAAGAATAAATATGTCTTGAAAAATCCGGCGCCTTATGTGCTGTTTAAGGATTTCGGCAGCAACAGCCTGGATTTTGAGCTCCGCTGCTATACCAATAATATCTGGAACGGCTGGCGTATCCCCAGCGATATCCGTTATGAGATAAACGAACGCTTTATTGAAGAGGGAATTGAAATTCCGTTCCCGCAGGTGGTTGTTCACTCCGGCGAAAAAGTTGCCGAAGACAATCAGTTCTATGCGAAAAGACGCGCCGCCAGAAAGGCTGCCGCAGCCGGAGGAGAAACGCCGCAAGGCTGAAGAAAAACAATTTATGCAGAAAATGATAAATTATGCTTGCAATTTTAAAAGCAAATATGTAATTTATCAGCAATGCCGCTTTAGCTCAGTTGGTAGAGCAACGCATTCGTAATGCGTGGGTCGGGTGTTCAAGTCACCCAAGCGGCACCATAAACCAAAACCTCCGTTAGGAGGTTTTGGTTTATGTGAGGACAGGGAGGTTTGAACACGGGAGTGCGCAAAGTGAGGAGCAGCCGCTTAACGCGGCTGAGAGGCCTTTGCGGTGCCGGACTTGTTAATGAGCGATGAGCGGGAGCGAAAAGAGCGAATGTTACAAGTCAAACTCAGAAGTCACCCAAGCGGCACCATTTAAAAATCCCGCCTTGATGACGGGTTTTTTTGTATCTGTAAATCAAACGGGCGTAGAGCGTATGACAGAAAATAATTTGGCCGGTTTATTGCTGGCATGGTATGAGCAGCATGGGCGGGAACTTCCCTGGCGGGTTAAGGGCGGAGCCCATCCGGATCCTTATGTGATATTGGTTTCGGAGTTGATGCTTCAGCAGACAACCGTCAAAACCGTGATACCTTATTTTCACCGTTTTATGAAACGTTTTCCCACCGTTAAGGATTTGGCCGAAGCCACGCAGGAAGAAGTTTATTTTTATTGGCAGGGGCTCGGCTATTATACTCGGGCGCGTTCACTGCATGCAACCGCCCGTCTGGTGATGGAAAAGTTTAACGGACGTTTCCCCGAGAAGCGGGAAGATGTTCTGAAATTAAAAGGTATCGGTCCTTATACCGTCGCCAGCTTTTTGGCTCTGGCTTTTAATCAGCCGGAAACCGTCGTTGACGGCAATGTTATCCGCGTCATCAGCCGTCTGTTCCGCCTGACCGAGCCGGTTTCCGAAATTTTGCCGCAGATAAGGGAAAAGGCTGCCGGACTGACCGACCGCACCCGCCCGGCGGATTATGCTTCGGCAATTATGGATTTGGGCGCCATGATTTGTACGCCTAAAAATCCGCAATGTCTGCTCTGTCCCTGGCAGGAATACTGCCTTTCCAAAACGGATCCGGGGTTGGAGGAAATTCCCCGGCGCGGTAAACCGGCCAAGAAGGTCAAAAACGGCTATGTCTATTTGCTGAGCAATCGTAACGGAGAGATTTTTATCCGCAAACGTACCGAAAAAGGGCTGCTCTCCGGGCTGTATGAATTTCCTTGGAGTGACGGGGCGCAGCTTTTTCAGGATGCTAAAGATACCGGGTGTGAGGTTTCGCATACCTTTACCCATTTCAAACTTATTTTGAAAATCTGTCTGTTGCAGCAGGAAAACTGTCCGGAAGCGGGAATGTTCATCCGTCCGGAAAATCTGTCGGCCTATCCGGTGTCAACCTTAATGAAAAAGGTGTATCAGGCTGCGCTTAAAAATGTTTTTTAAGCCGCTTTTTTTCTTCCTGATATTTGGCAATTCCCAGTTTTGCTCCGATATTGACCGCAAATTTATGAGCTTTGAAACGAATTGTCTTCAGCAGATATTTGAATTTGACGCCATATTTGAGGTCATAAGGACGGAGGATTTTTTTGAAAACGGCCGGATCGCCCTGCCATTCATACTTAATCGGTGAATAGGCCTCAATTCTGACCAGGTTGGAATTCAGCCGGCGTTCAAGATACGGATGCGGTTCGTTAAACAGCGAAACCTCAAGCATATCGACGTTTTTGTCGGGATAAAGAGCCTTCAGCCGCTGGAATTGTTCTTCCACCACTTCGTCGCTGGTGACGGTTTTGTGGTAAATGATATTTTCGATTGAATAATCGCTTTTCGGGCGAATGGTGCACACTCTCAGGAAGAGAATGTCTTTTGCCTGACCGATTTCGTTGAACAAGCGTTCAATTCGCCGGTTATATTTCTTTTTTATGGCGTCGAAGCTCTTTTCAATCGGTACGTTGTGCGGAAAATCATGCCAGAAACCGATACCGGTTGCCCGGTCAAAATAAATGTCGGTCTGTTCGGATTCTTTACATTTATATTCCATATTCTCAAGTTTGAGAAAATCGGCAAAATGAGTTTCCAGGGCTGTATAAATCATATCCAGATCGGCCACGAAAATCCAGTCAAAGGGGAGGGATTCATTCTGTTTTTTCAAGTCCCGCAGATTTTGCGAAGTCTTGCAAACCGACCCGATGGGAATGATGATGTCATATTTTGTCATACTGGCCCCTTTCAAAAAACGAAATGACTTTAGCAAACCTCTGCACACCTGTCAAACGGATTTATACACAACAAATCAAAGTAGGAATAATATCCTTGACAACTCATCCGCCGTATGATAAAACCGCAAATGCCACTGGGGCTTATTGTGCCCGCACGGCTTGACTGCCTCCGGATTTCCGGGGGCTTTTTTTATTTTAAAATTCAAGGAGAAGATGATGCCCACACAAGTTGAAACCGGCAATATAAAGCCGCGTATCCAGTTTACCGCCGACGGCGAGCAGAAAGAATTCCAGTTCTTTTTCACTATTTATGAACCGGAGAATGTCAAAGTTTATATTGAAGATGTTTTGCAGATTGGCGGCTATTCTTTGAGCTTAAACGAGGAGGTTCCCGGCGGAATTGTTGTTTTTGCCGAGCCGCCGGCCGCGGGAAAACTGATTACCGTTTACCGCGATTTGGAACTCAAACGCACCACGGATTTTAAGGAGGGCGGTCCGTTCCGCAGTTCCAAAGTCAATGCGGAATTCGATTATCAGCTTTCCTGTTTGGAGCAGCTGGAAGATTCAATCGGGCGTACCGTCACTTTTCCTCAGTATGCTCCCACCAATTTAAATATTAATCTGCCGATGCCCGATGCAGGAAAATCCATTATCTGGAGTGCCGACGAAAACAGCCTGGTCAATTCGGAATATCAGTTTGATACCGTTATAGACCAAAGCCGTGATTATTGTTCCCAAAGCGGTGAAAATCTGGCAGTCGTTCGACAGCTGGCCGCTCAGGTCGAAGCCGGACGGCAAAGCGTGGCGGAAATGCAAAGCGCCGTCGCCGCATTGCAGGAAAATGCCGCGGACAGTGCCGGCCGGGCGGCAGCCTCAGCCGCGGAAGCGGCGGCCAATGCCGTCAACAGCCTTTATAACCAGAGTAAAACGGCGGAAAACTTTGCCGTTGTTTTGCAGGACGGCGTAACTGTTTACCGGACGCCGCCGATTAGTTCCGCCGTGGCGATTACGTTTGATTTTTCAAGGCTGAGCCGCCCCGCCGATATGGTAACCTTTGAATTGTATCTTTGCTTTACCGCATTTGCGACGGTAACGTTCGAAGGCATAACGCTGGACTGGCTCAACGGCAAAGAGCCGAATTTGACACAGAACAATACGCTGACCAAAATTTTGACTTTCCGCAATAAAAATCCGGGAGATTTCTCCCGTTGGATAGCCTCAATGGAAGGGGGATACTGATGACGCTGAAATGCAAATTTTCGCCTTTGGGAAAGCCCGACGTGGATCCGTATGCGCCCGGTACGGTTGTTTATGAAAACCGGCCGGACAACAACACGATGACAAATGTCAGCCAGCCGGTCAGCCGCGGCGTATATGAACTGATGTGCTGTTCCGGCGGTGGCGGCGAATGGTGTTATATCGGCTGCAACCAAGGGGCGGCCGGTTCTTTTTTTAAAGGGGAAGTTTATTTTGACGATGACAAAACGCTGGAAATCCAGGTCGGCGGCGGCACCGGCGGCTATTCTCATAACGGATACGACACCTATATTGCCGGATGTATCCTTTGTCCCGGCGGCCGTTCGGCTAATGCCAGCTGTCCCGGAAGCACCGCTGCGCCGACCCTTATGGACGGTATGCAGATTGTTTCGGCGGAAATCAATGCCGGCGGTGTCTGCGGCGGCGGTTCGCTTTTCCCCGGAACCGACTACGGGGCTAAAAAAGCAGCCGGATATATGAAACTGACTTATTTACGGATTGAACCTTAAAGGAGAGGAAAATGAATAAATATGCGAAACTGGTGAACGGAGTGCTGTTTTACGCACCTTCCGGCATGAATAACATTCTCGGCTATAATCTTGACAGTAACCGGAAGCGGCTGCTGGCTGACGGCTACAAGCCGGTGCGAACTCTGCCGAACAAAGACCGCTTTGTCGATTGCGAGGGGTATTATAGCTTTGAATATACGGAAACCGAAACGGCCGTTGAAGAACGTGCGGTCTATCATCCTTACGGCTATGAACGGCTTCGTCAGAAGGCTTATCCGGATCCGGCCATGCTTTATGATGCGCTGGTTAAAATCAATTCGGGTAACGATACGCTGGCAGCGGAAGGAAAAGAACAGCTTTCGGCTTATGTGCAGACTTGTTTGCGGGTCAAGGCTGAATATCCCAAACCGGCGTAATATATATAAGGGGAAAACGCGGCAAACGTTTTCCCCTTTTTATGCGTATGGAGAAGAGAAGATGATTCGCTATGTCATAGTTTCGGCCATGTTTCTGACGACGGGACTGTTGATTTATAACCTCGGGCAGAAACAATGCCGGACAGAAATGTTAACCGCCAGACAGGAATTAAAAGAAAATGTTCAGGTTGAAAAATCTCGTATTTATGCCCGTCCTAATGCCGGCCGTTCTGCTTTGCTTAAGCTCATGCGCAGCGGAACCCTCTGAACCGGTATGCAGCTGCCCGGTTTACCCGGTTGCCGGACCGGAAGTCGCCCGTGAGCTGGAGCAGGCTGATTATGCCTCTTATCCCCACACCTGGGAGTGGATCGGGCGCATTAACAAGCTGCGCCAGGAATTAGAGCTTTGTTCTAGGTCGAAATCCGCTGCCCGGTGATTATCTGGAAAAGAGAGCCACTTCAGAGGAGAACCGACATGAGACGAGTTAAAAACAAAAAATCTTTAGGCCACAAAATTTATTTCACGCTTTTGCTGCTGATTTTTCTTTTCGGCTGCGCAACGCCGGAAAAATATGATGCCGAACTGGCCGGCTGGGTGGGCAAAAGCGAAAACAAACTGATTGCCGAATGGGGCAAGCCGAGCGCCCGTAAAATCAATGCCGACGGCTCGCAGGTTTTGACCTATACCAAAGCGGACAATGTTTATGTTCCTTCCGAGTTTTATTTGTACAATCCTTATTCTTTGCAGGGAGACGTTTCCGTATATGCCCCGTTTGACGGCGACTACGCCTTTACGCCTTACGGCGAAAATCTGGGTTACAATCCCGAATATACCTGCCAGACGTCGTTTCTGGTACAGAACAACGTCATCACCGGCTGGAAATGGGTCGGCAATGACTGCGTTGCCAGATAATTTGCCGCAGGTCTGAAATAATCCCGTCGGGTAACTAATTCTTAACTTAAATATGGTGCAATTCTTTCAGCGTAGCCCGCCTGTCCGGAGTCTGGATTGTATCATCAAGTTTGGGAATGGTTGTGTCGATGGGATTATTTTTGGATCTGCAGAATAAATTTAAAAATTCGCTCTGGCTGATAGTTGTTTTTCTGGTCTTTATCTATTTCAGTTTTTATACCGTGAACGGCGAGCGCGGTCTTTTGCGTTATATGTACCTCAGCAAAGAAATCAAATATGCCCGTCAGGTGGCCGAACAGTATAACGCCGAAAAGCGTGAACTCGAGCAGAAAGTCCGCCTGCTTTCTTCAAACAGCCTTGACCTTGATTTGTTGGAAGAACGTGCGCGTATTGTTCTTAATTTTGCAGCAGATGACGAATTTGTCATTTTGGACAGCTATGAAAAATAAATAAAAATCAATAAGATAGCCTCGCTTTGGGATAAAATCGCAAAAAAAACTGTATTTTAAATATTTTTTTTGCTATAAGATAAAAACAATTTTTGTTTTAACCGAGAGTTACATAATTTTGATTATGTAATGTGAGTGCATGATAAAATCAAACTCTATAAGACCTGACGTTCCCAATAAATTTTATAACGAGAAAAAACCGCTCTTTTCCAGTAAAGAGATAATTTTTCGTTCGCAGGGCTGCGCCAAGGTGTTTCACATCTCTTCCCGGGCTCAGGTTGTTTTCCTGGCCGCGGTTCTCTGCGTGGCCTGCTGGAGTTTCTATTCTTATCACATGTATCACAAGTCTGATGTGCTGATACATTCCCAGAATCTGGAGCTGGTCGAAACCAGAGATGCCTATGTCGATTTGATGACGGATTTTATGACGTTGCACAAAAACATCGGCGCCATGCTGAATTCGATCGATTCCGAAAAGCAAAGAGACAAGAAAAGTTTGGAAAAATATCGTCGGCAGGCACAGATTGTTGAAGAAAAAATCAAACAGATAACCAGCAAAAAAGACTGGGTCAGCGACAAAAAAGTCAACGAAAAAACCTCTATCCGCGAAGCGCTGCTGCAGCGGGATATTGCCGCCTCCGAACGTGATGAACTTAAAAAGCAGATGGAGCAGATGGAAGCGACGATTGACGAGCTTAAAACCGCCGAACTTGAAGTTTTGGATAAAATTAAAACCCTGTCCAATAAGGAGCTTGACAAGATTAAGGGAATTTTCTCTTCGGTCAATGTGGCGCTTAAGCGTAAAAACATGTACTTTAACGCGATGGCCAATTCCAAGCGCAAAGACAGCAAAGGCGGCCCTTACGTTCCTCTGAAAATAAAACTGGATGACCCGCGGATTGAAGATAAGGTTTCTGCTATTTTCAAGAGTGTGGATGACATCGAATATTATCGCGAAGTGATGCTCTCCGTTCCTCTGGGCAAACCGGTGTGGAGCTACTGGGTCACTTCCCGTTACGGTACCCGCTCCGACCCGTTTAAGAAAACCAAAGCCCGCCATAAGGGGGTTGATTTGGCCAGCCGTACCGGAAACAAGGTTAATGTTAAGGGGCAGGGCAAGGTTATCCGTGCCGAATATGCCGGGGCTTACGGTAATCTGGTTGTCGTTGATCACGGCAACGGTTTCCAGACCAAATACGCCCATTTAAACAAGATTTATGTTAAAAAAGGCGACCGTTTGGAAATTAACGATACGGTCGGAGAGGTCGGAAGCACCGGACGTTCAACCGGGCCGCACCTCCATTATGAGGTGCTCTACAAGGGTGTCAACGTTGATCCGCTGCCCTTCCTCAAAGCCAAAATTTAGGAGTTGAATGAAAATGACGAAATTAAAAAAAATGTTGTTTTTGAAATTTGCCCGCAAATTTAACAAAAATACGGAAGCCGTACCGGTTCCTTCAATTATCAGCGAAAACACCAAAATTGCCGGAGACATCATCAGCAAAGGCATTGTTCATGTGGACGGGCGCGTTGAGGGCGACATAACCTGTGAAGAACTGGTTATCGGCCTGAAAGGGGCGGTTGTCGGAACCGTGACCGCCAATAACCTGCATCTGTACGGCATTTTGCAGGGGAAAGCCGTGGTCGACAGCCTGTTTATTGCCAAAACGGCCAAGCTTTTGGGCGATGCCGCACATAATTCGATCGCCATTGAACCGGGCGCGTATATCGACGGACACTGCATCCGCGCCGGGGCGCCGATTCCTGCGGAACAGGGCAAGCCTGATCTGTTGATAACCGATGCTTCCAAAAAGAATAAAAACAAAGAATAGTTAAGGGAAAGTTCAGTTATGGCCAAAAAGGCGGCAAAATCTGATTTTATCAGCACCGGCAGCGTTGCGCAAAACCGCCGGGCGCATTTTGATTATGAAATCACCGAAAAATTTACCGCCGGCCTGGAATTGACGGGAACCGAAGTCAAGTCGCTGCGCCTCGGGCATGCCAATATTAACGATGCCTATGGTATAGAAAAGGACGGCGAACTGTATATTTCTAATATGTTTATTGCCGAATACGCCAATAAGGGCTATGAAAGCCATGTTGAAAAACGGGACCGCAAACTGTTGCTGAAACGCAAAGAAATCAACACGATTATCAGTGAATTATCCCGCAAAGGAGCAACCTTGGTTGCCGTTAGTCTGTTTTTTAATGCCAAGGGGCTGGCCAAATTGGAAGTGGGTCTCGGCCGCGGCAAAAAACTTTACGACAAACGTGAAACACAGAAAGAGCGCGATTGGAACCGCGATAAGCAGCGGATTATGGCCCGAAACCGATAGCTTTGCTCTATCGCTGTTTTACGCCGTGGCCTGATATGTTATCTTACGGTTAAATTGCCGGCAAACACCGCTCCTGCGGTGTTTTTTTTATTTTAAATTGTCTGTATTTAAAATTTGGCACGTTCTTTGCATATATATCCTCAAGAGCAATTTCTGTAAGGAATTTTGATGATGGATATTAAAGACGTAAATAACGGACTGTTGAATCTTTTGCAGGCCAATCGTGCCAATTTGCAGGGAACGGCGGTTAATACCACCGGCTTCGGCGATCTTTTGGCGGGTTTGGAAAGCGAAAAAACGCCGTCTGTCGAAGTAAAGGCTGATTTTCGCGAGGCAAAGAATGCCGCGTCTTCAAATCTGTCAAAACCTCGTGCCGAAGATAAAAGCGTTGCCGGCAGAGAGCAGAAGACTGAAAATAAATCCGCCTCTGACCGCAGAGAAGACAAGGTGAAAGAGCAGCCGGAAGCCGAAAAAGCGGAAAAGCCGCAAAATGAAAAAACAGATAATTCATCCGCAGAAAAGCCGGAAAAAGCTGAAAATGGCGGCAACGAACGTCCCTCAGCCGAAAAGCCGACTGAAAAGGAAGCCGCCGGTGATGTTTCCGGTGCTGAACGGGCTGACGAAATTGCTGCCGCGGAAGATGCTCCGGCCGTATCGGACGAAGCGGCGCCGGAAAGCGGTATGGACGAGGGAACGGAAATTTCGTTGGATGCTTTGGCTTTAATGGGGGCGGTTACCGTTGTTAATCCGGCTACCGGTGAAACTTTTCAGACGACCGGTGCCGAATTGGCCGCTCAGTTGGCCGATGCCGGTGTTCAGTCTGTTTCGGTTCTGCCCGGTGAAGAAGGGCAGCCGCTGGTTGCACCCGTCGTTGAGAATGCGCCGGAAGCTGACGCTTTCCAAAATATAGTGGCGGCAATGAAAAAGACACAGGCGGAGAATGCGCCCGTTGTTGATGCAGATGCTGTTGTCGCCGATGCCGTTTCTGATCGGGATATCTTGGCGCAGCAGGCCGCCAAATTGGGAGAAGCCGTCGGCGAAGATCGTAAAGTTAAAGTCGAGGTTAGTGTCAAAGAGGAAAAAATTGCCGATGCCGTTGACGGTGGATTGGTCAAAAATGCCAAATTGTCCGATGAAACGCTGTCAGCCGTGGTTGAAAGCAAAGATGCCGTCAAAGGCAATCCTCTGACTGAAGTCAAAACGCCGGCACAGCAGGCTGCGGCCCAAAATCAAATTCGTGAAATGCCGCTGACGATGCCGGCCGGAGCCGTTTCCAATGCCGCAGCTGCGGCAGCTGATGATACGGCCGCGGTTGCCGTTTCGACGGAGACCGGTTCTGTCACGCTCGCCCATGCCGGAACCGTAGGCGGCGAAATGCTTGCTAACGCCAAAGCTTCAGCGGCCAATGACAGCTCTTCAACTTCTTTCCGCGATGTCTATAAAGGCATGGGTAAGGAAGTTGTCGACCAGATTAAGGTCAACATTACCAAGTCTGCGGTTAAAGGCGTGGATAAAATCGAAATCCAGCTTAAGCCGGAAGACTTGGGACATATTGAAGTTAAAATGCAAATCGGCAAAGACGGCAAACTTCAGGCGCATATTGTCGCCAGCCGTCCGGAAACCGCCGAAATTTTGCAAAAGGAAATCGGAAACTTGCAGAAGGCATTTAACGAAGCCGGTTTCCAGACTGATGAGGGCAGCCTGAGTTTCAGCTTCCGTGATGACGGTCAGGCTGGTCAAAATCAGGAACGGAACAACTTGCGCAATTTCATCGGCGATGTGCTGGAGCAGGAAACTGCAATGGATGCCGCCGTCGGAGACCTCTTTGCCGGAACCGCGTGGGACGGCAAGAACGGTCTGAACATTCGCGTGTAAGCCGGGAGAACTATCATGACAGACATTAATGCGTTAAACGGTTATACTCAGTCGGGAACCAACAGCTCTTCGCAGCAGGCCAGTAACCAGCTTTCCGCTGATATGAACACTTTCCTGACTTTGTTGACCACTCAGTTAAAATATCAGGATCCGCTTGACCCGATGGATACGGCGGAATTCACCAACCAGCTGGTACAGTATTCCAGCGTTGAGCAGGCCATTCAGACCAACTCTAAATTGGAAACCCTGCTTAATCTTAACATGTCCAACTTGGGAGCGCAGGCCGTTTCTTATATCGGTAAAATTGCTCAGGTTTTGGGTGATGTAATGCCGTTGGAAGACGGACATGCCAAAGCAACCTACACGCTGGATAAAAACGTTGAAAGCGCTGTTATTATGGTGAAAGACCTGGATGGCAACGTCGTCTATTCCGAACAGGGCAAAATCGTTGCCGGAACCCATGATTTTGAATGGGACGGAAAGGATTCCGACGGAAATCAGCTTCCTGACGGCGCTTATCAGATTGTCGTTTCGACCAAGGTCGGCAGCGGCGAAACTTCCGCTACCGTTACCACCACGATTTTCGGTAAGGTAACCGGTGTGGCCAGCGACAGCAACGGCGTCTATATCGGTCTGGGCGATGCGGTAACCGCAGGCCTCGGCGATATTCTGACCATCCGTGACGATAACTATTTTGATAAAGATGAAGGTACCGGAGATGAAACCACTCCTCCCGAAGGAGGAGACGGCGGTACCGAAGAGGGGGACGGCACCGGTGAAGCCGGAGACGGAGCCGTCGAACAGGCTTCCCGTATTCTGAAAAATGTGGCAGAAGCCGCAGTAAGTGCAGCAACCCTCGGATTATTATAATTTTGAACTTTAGGAGACAAAACAATGAGTATTTTCGGTGCATTACAATCCGGTATTTCAGGTTTGGCCGCTCAGTCCAGTGCAATGGGCGCCATCTCTGACAATATCGCCAACGTAAACACGATCGGTTACAAGGTGACGAATACCCGATTCTCCACCCTGGTAACCAAACAAACGACGTCAACTCTTTATTCGCCGGGCGGCGTACAGTCTCGTCCGCGTCAGGAAATCAGCGCTCAGGGCCTGCTGTCGTCAACTTCGGTTTCGACGGATATGGCCATCAGCGGTAACGGTTTCTTTGTTGTCAATCAGGCGGCTAATCCGGGAGAAGGCGACATGTGGGCTTATACCCGTGCCGGCAGTTTCGGGCTGGATGACAACGGCTATTTGGTCAATACCGGCGGTTTCTATGCGCAGGGCTGGTCTCTGCTGCCTTGGGACGGCAATCCGAATGCCAGCGTCGTTAACGTTAACGGTATCAATTATATGAAAGCTTATTATGATACCGACGGTAAAACCGTTTACATCAATGACAACATTATTGATAACCGCAACCTGCGTCCGGTTAACCTGTCCACCATCGGCGGTACGGCTACTCCGACCCAGCAAATCAGCCTCGGAGCCAACCTGCCTTCCAGTGCGCCGATTTTTGACCCGTCCAATGCCTCGGCCGGCGGTAAGGAAAAAATTTCCGCGCTGATTTATGACAGTCTGGGCAATGCCAGCAACCTGAGCCTGGAATATACCAAAACCAGTGCCAACGGCTGGGCTATGAGCAGCAGTATTCCGAGCGGTGCGGCCAGCCTGGTCATGACCGGCAATACCGAAAACGGCAAAGACCTTACCTCTGATGTTTACTATGCGGCCGGACAATTGGAATTCTCTTCCATTCCGCAGAATGGTTCAACCATCAGCATCACCGATGCCGGCACCGGTAAGACCTATACCTTTGAATTTGTCAAAGATGCCGCTCATTATACCGGAGCCAATATTCCGGTTGAAATCAGCAATCAGGTTGTTTCGGTTGACGATTTCGTTAAAAACTTTGAGACCGCATTGAAAGAAAATATGCCTTCGGCCGAGCGCTTTACCGCCGACGGCAACAAAATCAGCATTGTGCAGTCCACCATGGGCTCGGCGCTGACCATTGATGCCAGCAAAACCCTGTCCTGTCTGCAAAGTGCGGTCAATCCGCGTGCGGATACGGGTATTCCGACCGGTGTTTTTGATATTCCGCAGATTGACGATGATATCAAAAACGGTGCCCGCATTGACTTTAACTCCACCAAAGCGGCTGACTATGAAGGCAAAACCCTTACCATCAACGGCAAGACTTATACTTTCACCTCAACGCCGGATCCGGATGATCCGCTGGATGTTGACATTTCTGAAGCCATCAGCGGCGCAGACATTGACCCGACAAAAATTGTCCAGTCTTTGGTAACTGCGCTGAACAACACGGCGGATGAACCGAACCGTTTTGTTGCCAGCGGTATGACTTTGGAAATTCTGCCTTCTTCTTCCGGCGGCGACATCACTCTTGATACAACCGGTCTCGGAACGGCCATCGACGGCGTTATCCGTAACAAAGACGGCGATTGGGGAACCATTCAGAACAAAAATAATTTGGTTTTGGGCAATACCTTTAAGACCAATACCACCGAAGACCAGCAGGGTTCGATTGTTCCGGCCGTTCGCTTTAACTCTGACGGTACCCCGAAAGAATTCTGGGTCAACTCAATGGAAATTGAATGGGCCAACGGCGCCGAAAATATGACCGGCGAAAGCGGCCACGGAACTCCGATTACCCTGAATATGGGCAATGTCGGTACCAATGACGGTTTAACCAACCTTTCCGGCAACTTTACCACCAACTACATTAAGCAGGACGGTGCAAAGTTCGGCAGCTATGCCGGTGTCAGTGTCGATGAAAACGGTGTTGTAACCGCTTTGTTCGATAACGGCGAAACCCGTCCGATTGCCATTCTGCCTTTGGCAACCTTTGCCAACCCTGAGGGAATGGAGTCTCTGACCGGTAACGCCTGGTTGGAAACCGATGCTTCCGGACAGGCCCTGTTGAAGATGGCCGGAACCAACGGTGCCGGTGAAATCACTTCCGGGGCGTTGGAAACCTCTAAAACCGATCTGGCAACCGAGTTTTCCAACATGATTGTAACCCAGCGTGCATATTCGGCCGCTACCAAGATTATTACCACGGCCGATGAAATGCTTGATGAATTGACTCGGATGACATAGAGCTGATTCTTAAAGATTTGCACAAACAAAATTAACCTCCTAAAGGACGCCCCGCCAATGCCGGCGGGGCTTTTAGGGGTTTAAAATTTTGCCGCTGCTGTGAATATTTAAAATTATCGTTCCCTTAAACGCTTTTTTACGCTAATCATAAGGGTAATTGGAAGTGTAATTGATAGAAATGGGTCTTACGGTGAATAATTTTTGGCAAAGCATTAAAAACCTGTCGCCCGGGCGTTTGGCGTCTTTGGCGGCAATTATCATATTTCTGGTCAGCTTTTTGGGGTATATGGTTGCCCGCATGAGCTCAACCGAATATGCCGTTTTATATACGGATCTTGAACTGGAAGATGCCAAACAGATTATCTCCCGCCTTGAAACTGACAATGTAAAGTATAAGTTAACCAAAAACGGAACTGAAGTTATGGTTCCGGTTGATTTGGTTAACAAACTGCGGGTTGATACCGCGGAAATTGCCATGGCTTCCGGCGGAGCCAATGTCGGTTATGAGATTTTTGACCACAGCGATGCCCTCGGTTCAACCAATTTTGTGCAGAATGTTAATTTGATTCGGGCTCTGGAAGGAGAACTCGGCCGCACGATTCGGACTGTCGATAACATCAAAAACGCGCGTGTCCATTTGGTTCTGCCCAAGCGGGAAATGTTCTCCCGTGAAGAGCAGCCGCCATCAGCCTCGGTTGTGATAAAAACCGTCAAAGGGCCGCTGAGTCCGCAGAGCATTCAGGCGATACAAAAGCTGATTGCCGCCTCGGTGCCCAAGCTGGATGTCAAAAATGTGGCAATTGTCGATAACGCCGGCAATTTGCTGACTAAAAACTACGAAGACCCGGAAGCGATGACGGCAGCCAATAATGAAATTCTGCGGCTGGAACAGGAACGTAAAATGGGTCAGCAGGTTCAAAGCCTGTTGGAACGAACCATCGGTGAAGGAAAAGTTCGGGCCCAGGTCAATCTGGAAATGGATTTTGACCAGGTTGTCACCAAGGAGGAAATTTTTGATCCGGATACGCAGGTCGTCCGTTCGCAGGCAACCGTAACCGAAGAGGGGATTAACAACACCCGTGAAAATCCGGTGACCGTTGCCCAGAATATTCCCAACGGCGATGTCGTAACCACCGGAAACGGAACGACCTCGCAGTCTTCCCGTACCGAAGAAACAATTAATTACGAGATTTCCAAGGTCGTTCGCAACAAGGTCAAAAATACCGGTTCGATTAAGCGTCTGACTGTTGCGGTTATGGTTGACGGCATTTATGAAAAAGGGGCGGACGGCAAAATGGCCTACCGCAGCCGAACCCCCGAAGAAATGGAGCAGATTACGTCTCTGGTCAAATCGGCGGTGGGGTATGATGCCAACCGCGGCGATGTCGTCGAAGTGGAAAATATGCGTTTTGTAAATATGATGCCGGAGGTTGAAGAAGTGCAGGAAATTTTGATTATGGGCTTTACCAAAGACGAGCTGATCCGTATTGCCGAGGGTATCGGCGTCGCAATCGTGGCGATTTTGGTTATCCTGCTGGTTATTCGTCCTTTGGTTAATAATGCATTTGACGTATCTAACAATAATAATGACGGGCGTCTGCTCGGAAGTAATCCCGAAGACGACAACCTTTTGCTGTCAAACTTCCTCAGCGAAGACGACAGCAGTATGGAGGAATTGATTAATCTGAATAAAATTGACGGCCGGGTGAAAGTATCTTCGCTTAAAAAAGTCAATGACATTGTGGAAAAGAACCCCGATGCGGCAGTTAACGTCATTCGCACGTGGCTCTATTCAAATGACAATAATTAGGCGGGTATGAGAACATGGCAATAAAACAAAACGTAATTGATGATTTTAATATTCTTTCCGGCCAGCAAAAGGCGGCAATTTTGATGCTGTCCCTTGATGAAGAACGTTCGGCCTCGATTTTTGCCCTGATGGACGACGAGGAGATTAAGGAGCTGTCGGTTATCATGGCCAGCCTCGGCAAAGTCAATTCCAATGTCGTTGAACAGCTTTTTTCCGAATTTGTGGAAAAGGTTTCATCCACCGGCTCGCTGGTCGGCACTTATGAAAGCACCGAGCGTCTGCTTTCCAAAGCCTTGGATAAAGACCGCGTTTCCAACATTATGGAAGAAATTCGCGGCCCCGCCGGACGAACCATGTGGGACAAGCTCGGCAATGTCAACGAGCATGTTCTGGCTAACTACCTCAAAAACGAATATCCGCAGACCATTGCCGTTATTCTTTCCAAAATTAAAGCCGAGCATGCGGCAAAAGTGATTGCCCTGCTGCCGGAAAATTTCGCCATGGAAATCGTTATGCGTATGATCCGTATGGATTCGGTACAAAAAGAAGTGCTGGACGGTTTGGAGAAAACCCTGCGTAAAGAGTTTATGAGCAACCTTTCCAAATCTACCCGCCGCGATTCGCATGAGCTTATTGCCGATATCTTCAATTCTTTGGATCGCAATACCGAAAGCCGCTTTATGGAGGCTTTGGAAGAACGCAACCGCGAATCTGCCGAGCGCGTCAAATCTCTTATGTTTACGTTTGAAGACCTTATCCGTGTCGATGCCCAGGGTATTCAGATTTTGCTGCGCAATATTGACAAAGACAAACTGGCTGTTGCCCTGAAAGGTGCTTCCGAAACGATTAAAGACCTCTTCTTTAACAATATGTCTTCCCGTGCCGGAAAAATTCTCAAAGAAGATATGGAGGCGATGGGGCCGGTTCGCCTGCGTGATGTTGAAGAAGCTCAGCAGTATATCGTTACCGCGGCCAAGGAATTGTCTAACAATGGTGAAATTGTCATCAGCGAAGGCAAAGACAGTGACGAGCTGATTTACTGAGGTAAGGCTTGATGGCTCAGTTGAAAAAATTTATGTTTGATAACTTCGTAATCGAGACCAGGCCGGAAGCTGACGAGCCTGAACCGCCGGTTGATGAAGAAACCGCCGCTGAGCCGGTTTCCCCGACGGAACAGGAAGAAAATGTTTCGGCCGAAAGTCCGGCAGAAACGGCAGCCGAACCGGAACTCGAGGCTGGACCTGAGCCGGAAGTCGAACCTGAACCGGAGGAGGAAGAATTTATTCCCGAGCCGTTGCCCCCGGCAGAAAAAAGCTATACCCAAAGCGAAGTTGACGAAATGGTCAATACGGCCCGGCAGGAGGGCTACGAGCAGGGATTCCGCAGTTCTCAGAACGGCGTAGATGCCGAAGCCAACACGCTGCTGATGGATATTAACCAAAAATTGGCCGCTTTGTTGTCAGAAACCGCCGATATCCGAACCGAAGTTGAAAATCAGGCGCTGGAAATGGTTAAGGCTGCCGTACTCAAACTGGTGCCGACCCTGATGGCCGATGAAGCCGCTGAACTGGTCAGCAAATTTATTGCCGATAATTTCAACAATTTTAAAGAGGAAGCAAAATTGTCTTTCTATATTCATCCGGATATTATATCATATGCGCAGCAGAAGATTGCCGCGCTGGCCAACAGTTATGACTTTGAAGGAAAAATTGCCTTGCATAAAGACGCGTCTTTGGCTAAAAGTGATTGCCGGATTGAGTGGGAAAACGGCGGCGTGGAATTGAAAGGGGCTGACCAGCTGGCCAAAGTGGCCAATTTGCTCGATGCCCAAAAGATGTAAAACCGGAGATGAAACATGACAGATAATTTAGAATTAGATGAATTGAGCGAAAGCGCCGTGCTTGATGACGAGCCGATTCTTAAAAAAGATGTCGGCATGGATGATTTCGATATCCCCAGTTCTGCCAGCGACTTGGAAGCCGTTTATGATATTCCGGTTAAGGTTTCGGCCATTCTCGGCAAAAGCAAGATGAAGGTCAGCCAGCTGCTGAAGCTGAACAAAGGGGCGATTATCGAACTCGACAGCAAAGTCGGCGAGGCGATAGACATTTATGTCAACAACAATCTGGTCTGTCTCTTATACA
>ENA-UALR01000446-UALR01000446.1-human-gut-metagenome-genome-assembly--contig:-NODE-446-length-20491-cov-15.063320_pt1 | contig 20491 bp, 19 predicted proteins | sample MGYA00243702_ERZ654472 | MGnify/ENA primary metagenome ERZ654472 (study PRJEB26926, sample SAMN06164398) | human gut metagenome | biome: ENVO:00009003; feature: ENVO:2100002; material: ENVO:00002003...
GGAAGCGGGAGGCATTTTCGGGGCAGACATCAACGGTCTTCGCCCATTCCTTGAGGGGCTGCGGAATGCGCCCATCAAAGTTTTTCTGCTGAATGGTGTTTGCAAGGACATATCGGACACGCTCCGGAGAGAACTGCTCAACGACGCTTTTCACGGCAGCATCCGCATCCAGCCGGTTGTCTCCGTAGTTGGAGCTGATTGCCGCCTCAATCGCACGGAGGCATTCCACATTTGCGGCGAGAGAAGCACGATATGACTCCAGCTCACCGGCTTCATAGGCATAATTCGCCGTCTCGCGGTAAATGGGGACTTCCGGCTTTTCCTCCGGAACAGCTTCCTTTGCGGGAACTTCGGCTTCCTGCTCGACGGACTGCGTTTTCTCTGCCAGCAGCACCTTGAGCTTGGCGTCAATGCCCTCAATCATCTCAGCCGCCGTCTTGCGGATGGTGTCCAGAGAGCTTTTCAGTTCCTTGGTTTCCTTGCCGGATGACCAACCGGCGATGTAGCCGAAGGAGTAGTCCGAGGTTTCAATGCTGTATCGCTGGCAGACGGTGTAGGCAACGCTTTCCGCTTCAACCTCCTTGGTGTGCCGATCCTTCTTATCTTCTGGCGCGGCTTTCTCGTCCGGCTTGAAGGCGTGGAGCTTTGCATGGGCGATCTCATGAATGGCGGTTTTGACCGTCTGGATTTCGCTCATGCCCTCCTGAATGGCAATGCGGCTTTCAACCGGCGAGAAGAATCCCTTTGCGCCGCCCGGAATGTCCTCAAAGGAAATAGGGACGGGAGATTCCTGCTTGAGTGCATCGAAGAACGCCTCGTAGTTCTCGACGGTGCCTTTCAGCTCATCGACAATGATGTCCGGAAGCTCCTTGCCGTCCGTCTGGGAAACATCAAAGACACTCACCACCTTGAAGGCAGGACGCAGGACTTCGACCGTTTCCGTGACAGTTTTTCCATCTGCGCCGATTACCGGCTTCTGCGTTACGGGATCAATCTTCTCACGCTCTTCCTGCGCCTTGTACGGCGCGGGTGCAAGAATCTTGATTCCCTTTTCGCCCTTCATGACCTGACGGTCAAAGTTGCGCTGCCACGAGGTATAACCGGCAACATAGGTTGCCTCCGGCTTCTGCATCGCAATGAGAAGCGTGTTGTTGAAGGAATAGTTGTAGAACTTAGACATCGTGCGGAGATATTCCTTGAACCGCTCGGATTCAAAAAGCTCCTTGATGCCCTGTTCCAGCTTGTCCGTGATTTCGCGGACTTGCTGTGCATTTTTGTTTTCAGCCATCTCAAACCTCCATTTCTTTTTTGTTCTGGGCAGAAGAAAACCCCGTCTGGGATTTGCTCAGTAAACGAGCCTTTACCTCAGACGGGGTTTCTCTGCGCGTCATCCGACGATGGAATATGTTGTCTTCCTTCTCCCATTCAATCAGCCGGTCAAACATATCCGGGTGCTTTGTGACCATGTGCAGAAGCTCCGAGTCACTGGCGTTGGGACAGAACCAGCAGCCGTTTCTCCGGCAGTGAGCGTAGACTGGGGAAAGCAAACCGTGTTCCGTACAGAGCTTGTAGGCGTCCGTCTCTGTCATGCCGTACTTGGCAAGCAGACTGACCTTCTTCACACCGTCCAGACGCGCAAGGCGTTTTGGCTCATCCTCCGCGATGCCGACATAGCTCACAGTGTCCGGCGAGAGTGCGGCATTGTACTTGCGGACTGGCGGGATTTTGCAGTCACGATTGACTGCACACATACCAGCCCATGCAAAGCCGCGAACCTCGCCCTTGTGCGGTCCGCGGGTGATGACATGATGGAACACCTCATCGTAGGTCTTGTCCGCGTGGAGAATGGTGAACTTGATGCCCAGCTCCTTTTCGCAGAAGGGCTTGAGCCGGTCATAAATGAAGTCCCGGTGTTCCGGGACTTCGCCGCTTGTGTTTTTGTCGAACATGACCTCACTGAAAACCGCCTCGTCAAGCGGCTCATTGTGCTGTGCAGCCAGCAGGAGCGTCGCTACGCTGTCTTTGCCTCCGCTGCATGAAGCAACATACTTTGGGCGGGTCATCGATCAAACTCCATCTTGAAGCTGACGTATTTGCCGCCGCTGTCATCCAGTCGGATCACCGCATCGTAGAGCTGAGGCTTCTTCGGCGTGTAAAGCCCGGTCACGCGGCACCAGCCCTTGTCCAGCAGCTCCTTTGCGATCTTCTTGGTCAGCTTCTTTTTCTTGCTGGAAAAGAACTTGTTGTCTTCCCACAGACAGAAGGAGCAGTCCTTGTTCGAGCAGTAGAAGTTGCCCTTGCCGACATAGACCGGAGATCCACAACGAGGACATTTGCCGATTTCCTCCTTGCCCGTGCCGAAACGCTGGGCTTCGGCATCGGAGAGGAATGGATAGGCTTTCACGAGATCGCCGGTCATCCGGACAATGCCGCTGAGGAAGGCGTCTGCATCCGCATTGCCGCGCTCAATCTCCATGAGCGTGTTTTCCCATTCCGCAGTCATTGCGGGAGAGGTGATCTGTTCCGGCAGAACACAGACAAGGTTGCAGCCGTCCTTCGTGGGAATGAGGGATTTGCCTTTACGCTCTGCAAAGCCGGACTTTACCAGCTTTTCAATGATACCGGCGCGGGTCGCGGGTGTGCCGAGACCTTTCTTCTCGGTGTCATCGTCGAACTGATCGTTTCCGGCAGTCTCCATCGCAGACAGGAGCGTGTCTTCCGTGTACTGCTTCGGGGGTGTCGTAAAGTGTTCGGTGACGCTGGCAGAGACACCATCCAGAACATCGCCTTCGTGGACTTCGGGCAGGGACTTCATGGGATCATCCTTTTCCTTCGTCTTGAGGGATGCCTTGAACAGCTCTTCGATGGCTTTCCATCCGTTTTGAACGACGGTCTTCCCCTTGGTCTTGAACTCGTAGCGCTCGCAGGAGAGCGAGATCTGCGTTTCTGCGTAGGTGTGCTTCTCGCCGGTCGCACACAGAAGACGCATCCCGACAAGATTGAGGATTTTCTGTTCTGACTGAGGGAGCGCGGAAACATCCTGCTTTTCGAGTTGGACGGTTGGGAGAATGGCATGGTGATCCGTAACCTTGCTGTTGTCGGTCACGCGGGCAAGGTCCGGAGTAATCGAAACGCCGGAGAAAAGCGGAAGCTGGCGGCAGACGATGGAAATAACCTGACGGGCAGTGTCCTCCATATCGTCCGTGATGAACTGACTGTCCGTGCGCGGATAGGTCAGGAGCTTCTTTTCGTAAAGCGTCTGAACGAGATCGAGCGTCTGCTGGGCAGTGAAGCCGTAGTATCGGTTTGCCTCGCGCTGCAAGGTGGTCAGATCGTAGAGCTTCGGAGGATTGATGATTTTTGTCTCCCGCTTGAGAGAAGAAACGACGGCTTGCTTTTTCTCGCAAGCCGCCGCAATCTTCTTTGCTTCCTCTTCGGTTTTGACCTTTTCCAGATCGGCAGTCAGATCGCCCTTTCCGACATGAACGTTGAAATACTTCTCCTTCTGGAACGTGGAGATTTTCCCGTCACGCTCCACCAGCATTGCAAGAGTCGGCGTCTGGACGCGCCCGACCACCAGCTTCTTGTGATAGAGAGTGGTGAAAAGGCGGGTGCCGTTGATACCGACAATCCAGTCTGCCTTCGAGCGGCTGAGTGCCGCTTCATAGAGGCGGTCATATTCCTTGCTGTCCCGGAGATGGTTGAAGCCTTCGCGGATGGCGGAGTCCTCCAACGAGCTGATCCACAGACGCTTGAAGGGCTTGGTGCATCCGGCTTTGTCGTAGACCAGCCGGAAGATCAGCTCACCCTCGCGTCCTGCATCGGTTGCGCAGACCAGCTCGGTGACGCGCTTGTCCTTCATGAGAGAGGACAGCACCTTGAACTGCGGGGCTTTGTCCTTCGTGACCTCAAACATCCAGTTTTCCGGAACAATGGGCAGATCGTCATACCGCCACTTGGCATACCGCTCATCGTAGGAGCTGGCGTCTGCCAGCTCCACCAGATGACCGAAGCACCACGAAACGATGTAATTGCCGCCCTCCATGTAGCCGTCCTTGCGGGATGTCGCGCCCAACACCTTTGCGATGGACTGGGCAACGCTGGGCTTTTCAGCAATGACTAAGATCAATCTTCATCACCATCCGTTTCAGCATCCTCCACAATCTGCGGCTCATCATCCTCGTTGATGTACGGCTCTTCCTCGTAGCCTTCATCATCAAAGAAGTCCATATCCTCATCCTTGAGCTTTCTGCCCTTGACGAACTTGATGTAGTAATAAGCTGCACCCGCAGCACCGGCAAGGGCAAAGATGACGAGGATCATGCCGATGTTGGATTTCTTTTCGGGTTTAGGGGCGGGAGCATCGGTTTCTGCATCCTTATCCGGCTCAGGTGTAGCGGGGGCTGTGCCGGTGCATTCGCTCATGTTGGTCTTGCAGACCGGGCAGTCGGTGTTGACCTGACCGGCAGCGCATTTTTCCTTGCAGTTACAGGTGGTCAGAGCAGCCGCAGTGTCATCATCCAGCAGCGCAAGCAGATCGCTCTCATCGACCATGTTCAGGAAGTACGTCTGATACTGTTCCTCGTCCTCATTGATGGGTGCATCGTAGTCGATGACAATGAAGAAGGTGTTGCCGTTCTTCGTCTGGACAGTGATGAACTGCTTGTTGGTTGCCTTGTCATAGAGCAAGTCGCGGGTGTAGGCGTTGCCCTCATCGTCAATCGGCTCACCCTTCGGCTTTTCCGGCGTGGGAGTAGTCTCAGGCTGCTGTTCCGGCTGGGTTGCCTCCGTGACGGGAAGGTTCTGTTCGGTATCATCGGCGTAGGCAAACGCTGTGACAGAGAAGCAGGACAGAACCATGACGCAGACCGCAAGGACGGTCAGAAAACGAAACTTCTTACGCATTGTCGATTACCTCCGTATTTTCAGCGGGCTTTGTGCCGCCCTTCATGGAAGACAGGAACGCGATGATCTGATCCTTGTCCATCACCATAGAGCGCACGGTATTGATGATTTCAAGGTTTTCCAGCTCTGTCTTCTTGTCGTACAGTTCTTTGAGCTGACCTTCGATTTCGGACTTCTTCTTTTCAGCCTTCTCGATGTCGGAGAGGACTTTCTGATACTTGGGATTCATGCAAAACTCCTTTCTTTTAATAGGCGGGTCTTCCGAAGGCATAGAAATGCTGCTGCCAGTAGGAAGAATTGATGGATGTGTACTGAATGGGATCGCCGCAGTGAATCATGACGCCATCACCGACATAAATACCGACGTGGGACACACCGGGGGTGTCATACGTTCCGACGAAAAAGATAAGATCACCGGGCTGTGCATTCGCCTTTGAGACCGGCGTACAGACGTTGTAAAGCCCCTGTGCGCCCAGTCGCCCGGTATTCGCAAGACCGCTGTTCGTGAGAACGTAGCTGACGAAGCCGGAGCAGTCAAAGGATGTGTCGGGATTGGAGCCGCCCCAAACATACGGATAGCCGAGATACTTTTCTGCCTCGGTGATCAGCGTTGCAAACTTCTCGTCGTTCAGGTATTCCGGGTTGACATCGTAGTCGGCGGGAGGATTTGTGATGTACTTGTCCACATAGGGAGAGTCACCGAACAGATCCTCGCGGTTGCCCAGCACCGACATATACGTTGCGTACATGGAAAGCTGTTCCTGAGACATGATGTAGACCGGGACGTGGGAGAGATTGAAGTTTTCGAGCTTCACGTTGCAGATGTAGTAGTCATACGGGACGCGGTAGGTTTCCGTGTGCGTATTGCCGTCTGCATCCGTCCATGTGTCGGTCTCCGTGCGGTATCTGGTTTCGACGATGACCTCTTCTGTGAGGATGTACTGCTTTTCAAACAACATTTGGAGCGTACCCTGCACCTCATCCAGCGTGAACTCGCCCTCATGGAGAGCAGAGAGAATGGAGATCAGCACATAGGGGTCATGCTCAATATCGTCCAGATCAAAGTGATACTCGTCATAGTCATGGGTGCTTTCGTAGTTATCCAGATAGCGTTGCAGCTCTTGCTCCATCCGGCAATACTGCGCTTCCGCGCCCAGCATCGCGTCATCCTCGCTGAGATAAGAGGAAGCGATAACCGACGAGCCGGTAGAGGTGAGCATCGAACACGAGCTGATTCCAGCACCGAGCAAAACGAGAAGGGCAATTCCGACGCCGATCCAGATGAAGACCTTCTTGTTCTTCTCAAAGAACTCCTTGATCTTGTCGGACGCCTTCTCACCGAGCTTCTTGCCGGTGCTTTTTGTGGCAGTCCCGGCAGTCTGAGAACCGGCATTTCGAGCGGCGGCATATTCCTTCTTGATGTTCTGCTTCTGGTAGTGCTTGTTCATGTTCTGCTTCTTCATCTCAGGATGCTCCTGCTGATTTCTCTCATATTGGAGCTTCGCATCAGCAGCATCCGCCTTATGTTCCAGCTTAGAGACCTTCTCATAAGGTTTGTTGATGCTCTTTTCCCGATGATGACTGAAATGCCGAGCGGCAGTCTCAACGGCGATCTCCGTTTTATGCGCCGCCTCAACCGCCGTGTTTTCCTGTTCGACCTCATGGATTTTGCCGTGAATGCCGGAAGCAAGGGTGTCACCGACCTTGCGGATGGTTTTATCTGCCTCAAATTGCAGCTTGCCTTTGCTCTTGGGCTTTTTCAGCTCATCCTCAAAATGAAGGCGGGTTTTGCCCTTGCCGGTCTCTTCATCGAAGACACGCGCTTTCTTGAGAACCTTGTGCGTGGGCAGCTTCTCACGGGCGGCATCCAGACGCTCATGCGCCTTCTCGGACTTCCTTTCGAGCTTCTGCATCCGCTTCGTGGGCGGGACGGCATCGTCCGAGACCGGCTTTGCGGAGGAAGTCTCCGCCGCTTGGGAGAGAACGGCATCCGCGTCAACTGTTTCAACCGCCGAGGTCTTGCGCAGCTTGTGGGTGACAACCGTTTCAGCAATCACCGTGCCGGTATGAGAAGAAACGCCGTGCTGCTCCAAAACAGGGGGCTTGAACGGAGTCTCTGACACGGGCAGCGGTTCGGGTGCATTCTGGGGTGGATTTTCTGCCTTTTTCTCTTCTGTGACGGACGTTTCCGAGGGCGGCTTAGTGTCGTTATCCTCGGTGTGTTCCGCCTGAAACTGACGCTGTTGACGGTGCATCTGCACCTTTTTCTGTTCCTCCGCAGAAAAGGCTTCGGAAGGTGCGGCTGTCTCAACCGGCTTGACCAGCTCTGTATCTTCCAGCCGCTTTGACACACGCTGCTCGGTGCCAGCCGTCAGGTTTTCCTCAACCGCGCCCTCCCGCGTCATCCGCATGACTACCTTGTCGCGGGCTTTGAGTTCCGGTTCCTTGGACATCAGATTTCACCTCCAATCCGCTTGTAGGCAAGCTCGGTGTATTCAGGGTTCAGCTCGATGCCGACGAAATGACGCCCCATCTGTGAGGCAACCATGCCGGTTGTGCCGCTTCCCATGAATGGGTCAAGCACAACGCCGCCTTCGGGACAACCGGCGAGAAGACAGGTTTCAACCAGCTTTGGAGGGTAGGCGGCATAGTGACCGCCCTTGAAGGGAACGGTGTTGATCTTCCAGACATCGCGCTTATTGCGAAGCGGATTGATGTCTGCGTCCTTGATCTCGCCATGCTCACGGGGGCGGTTGATGGACTGCGGCTGAGGCTGACCGGGAACGGGCTTGCCGTATTTGTTGCCGCCTTTCATGCCGCGCTTGAGGCGTTCCGCCGTTGCAGGGGCAATCGGCTCGGAAATCGCCTTGTAGTCGAAGAAATACTTCTTGGACTTTGAGAACAGGAAAATATGCTCGTAGCAGCGGGCGCAGCGGTCTTTGACGCTCTCCGGCATGGGGTTATCCTTCATCCAGATGATGTCGTTGCGCAGATACCAGCCGGTATCGCGGAGGGCAAAAGCCAGCATCCACGGAATACCGATCATGTCTTTCGGCTTGCAGCCCTCAACCTTGTTGTTGAGAGCCACAGCCTGACCGTTTCTGCCGTTGGGGTTCTTCGGGTCAACGAAATCTCCCTGATTGCCCTTTCCGGCGTAGGTGTCCGAGATGTTCAGCCAGAGCGTACCGTCCGGACGCAAAACGCGCCTGACTTCAGTAAATACTTCCGTCAGGCGCGAGATATATTCCTTCGGCGTTGTTTCTCTGCCGATCTGAGCTTCCATGCCGTAATCGCGGAGCGCGTAATACGGAGGGGACGTCACACAGCAATGAACGCTGTCATCGGGCAGGGTTTTCAGGATTTCAAGGCAATCGCCGGTATGAATGATGTCAAGTTGTATGGTGGTGTACCTCCTGTTCTGTTGGATTTGCGTTTCCATTGAAATGTTGGCTGTAAAACCCGACAACATTTCAACGGGCATCAGTCGGAGTAATACTCGTCCGGCTCGTAGTCCTCATCTTCCATGAAGTCCTCGTCGAGATCGTCAATCTCGTCCGCCCAACGGTCGAAGATTTCCTCGGCTTCCTTTGCCGCATCACGATAGAGGCTCAGGCGGTTCTTCTCAAAGGCGGCAAAGGCGGGGACGAACTTGCCAAACTCACGGATTGCCTTCATATCCTGCGTGCGCATATCTGCGACGCACTGAATGATTTCGGACATCGTGAGCAGATCGTCGATCATCAGCTCATACTTGTCCTTGCGAATAGATACGGCTTCATCATCCGCCGCATCAGCGAAAGGGGTATTTTCGACGCTGTTGCTGCTTTCGGGAACATCAACCTTGAAGTAGAACCCGATCATATCCACAGATACCTTGGTCATAATCTGACGCGCCTCCTTGACCTTTTCGTCGATTTCCTCCCTCACATGGAGGTAGGCGCGGTGATGCTTCTTGAGATCGCTTTCCAGTCGGATCAGATCGGTAAGCTCCCACAGAGCCTTAAACAGCGCGGAGGTGTTCTCTCCGTATTCGATAGCGTCCGCGTAGGGAATGGTAATCATCTTGTTGTTCATATTCAAAAATCCTCCTTAGTTCTGTACGGTTTCTTCCAAACGGGTGGTCATGATGCGGTAGAGCTGGGTGTCCTTCGGGAAATCGTCCTTGAAGGGAACGATGGTCGAGCCGTAGAAGATCAGCCCCTCACCGGCGTTGGAATTGGTGATGTAGTTCTGCTGGCTGGGCGAGATGTTCAGCGCCTTCGAGAGAATCTGCCGGTCGCCGGATGCCTGATTCAGAAGGTAGACAAAATCCGAGTTTTCAAAGATGTTCTCTACCTCGCGGGACGCAAGCAGATCCTTGACGTTCTGAGTGATGCCGGTCGGGATGCCGCCCCATTTTCTGAAACGCTTCCAGATTTCCACGCTGTACGCGGCGGTCTGTTCCTCCTTCAAGAGCAGATGGAACTCGTCCATGTAGTAGCGAGTTGCCTTGTGCTGGGCGCGGTTAATGGTGACTCTGTTCCACACCTGATCCTGCACGATCAGCATACCGAGCTTTTTAAGCTGCTTGCCGAGTTCGCGGATGTCATAGCAGACGAAACGGTTGTTGACATCCACATTCGTTCTGTGATTGAAGACGTTCAGAGAGCCGTGAACATAGATTTCAAGGGCAGTTGCGATGCGCTGTGCCTCCGGCTCCTTCTGATTTCTCAGAATGTTGTAGAGGTCTTCGAGGATCGGCATTTTCTCCGGCTTGGGGTCTGCAAGAAACTCCTGATAGACCATGCGGACGCTGCGGTCAATGATGGTCTTCTCAACCGGCTGCAAGCCGTCCTTGCCGCCGACAATCAGCTCACACATGGAGAGGATGAAGTCGGATTTCAGCGTCAGCGGGTTTTCCTCTTCGGAGTAGTTCGTGTTGATGTCCAGCGGATTGATGTAATCCGTGCTGACCGGCGAGATGCGGATGACCTGACCGCCGAGCTTCTGCACGAGGGGGAAATACTCGGCTTCGGGGTCGCAGACGATGATGTCATCCTCCGTGATGAGGAAGGCGTTCGTCATTTCACGCTTTGCGGAGAAGGACTTACCGGAACCGGGTGTACCCAAGATCAGCCCGTTGGGGTTTTTGAGCTGCTTGCGGTCAACCATGATCATGTTGTTGGACAGCGCATTCAGCCCATAGTAAAGAGCCTCACCGTCCTGAAAAAGCTCCTGTGTGGTGAACGGCACGAAAACCGCTGTGCTGGAAGTGGTCAGTCCTCGTTCGATCTCCACCTGATTGACGCCGATAGGCAGAGAGGACATCAGCCCTTCCTCCTGCTGGAAGTCAAGACGCTTGAGCGCGCAGTTATACTTTTGGGCAATGGCGGCGGTCTGGAACACCGCGTTTTCGAGCTTCTGGCGGTTGGGTGCCGTGTTCAAAATGAGAATGGTCACAAGGAACAGTCTCTCATTGCGGGTCTGGAGATCCTGCAACAGACGCTTTGCCTCACCGCCGAAGGTGGCGAGATCGGACGGGATGATGTCCATATCGTAGCCGGAGCGGACTGCCTTTTTCTGCTCTTCAATCTTCATCTTGTCGAGGTCGGTGATCTTCGACTTGATGCTCTTGATTGCCTTCGCCTGGTCAATCGTCCGGATATGAAAATTGACCGTGATGTTGCTGTCCATCTCAAGGAAGTCGGCAAGCATACGGTCATTGAGTTCCGGCGCGAGGATTTGCAGGAAGCTCACCGCACCGATGGTTCTGCCCATCTTGAAGCACTTGCCTTCACGGAAGTCAAAGGAAGTGGGCGCGATGAAGTCCTTGCTGGAAAGCCCTGTCCGGGCAACCATATCGAAGGAAAAGCGGAACGGCTCATTGGTGTCCATATTGAACACATCATGAAGCACTTTCAGCCGTTCGTAGCCGGACAGCGGCTCGGTTTTCACGCCGAGAGTTTTGAAGTTGTTGAGGATGTCGGTTTCAATGCGTTCGAGCTTCGGCTTTGCCGTGCGGAGGGAGTCCGCCTCAATGCCGAAGGTGATGTACTTCTTCTTGATCAGCCCGTTGTTGCCCTTGGTGAGCTGGTTTTGCAGCATACCGGAATACTCGGAGCGGATGTCGTTGAAGGCGTCCTCCTGTGCCGGAATGTTGATGCGCTTGCGGAACTCATTGAGGCTTGCCTTCTGATTGATGAAGGAGAGCTGGACGAAGATCGAGCTGTCGAAGTAGTTCAGAAAGTCGCACCAGTTCTCAAAGATGGCAGTTTTGTCCTCGTTCTGCGCAAGCTGGTAGTTGATGTCCTCAAAGGCGATGGACTTCGTGTAGAGGCGGCTGTTCACCTTACAGATACCGTCACGGCACATCTCCACATAGGGGATGGTCTGCTGGGCGGACTTGCGGACTTTCTTTGCCTTCCTGTCCTTTTTCTTCTGCATGACGATCCGCTTCTTTTCCTGAGCGGAAAGGGCATCGCCGTAAACGACACCGTTTTTGACGGTCATCTTAGGCTTTGCCTTTGCTGTGCTGTTGTTCAAGCTGCAATTCCTCCTGTTCTTTGATTTTCTGCTGAATCTCAGCGTAGAGATTGTTCGTGCGATAGGGACGCACCTTGTCCCGGATGAACATGGACTGTACGATGTGGTACAGATACTTTTCGGCGGGCTGACCGTCCTTCTCGTAAAGTGCGAAGAAGATGAACGGAAGCATGATAACCACCATCAGCATTGCCGCCGTAGACAAGTCGAGATGCGCCTTTGCCAGAAAGAAGATCGGGACGCCGACTGCCGCAGCGATGGAAAAACAAATGAGCTGCCGCTTGGTCAGGTTGAACATGACCTTCGTTTTGACGCGGTTAAGATCCTTCGGGACCGGAACAAATGCCATTGACTGTTTCCTCCTTTCTAAGCTGCTTTTCGTAGCGCAGCTTCATTTGTGCGGGATATTGATCCTCCTTCGGCTGACGCTTGCCTGTCCAGCGAAGCCCACCCGCTTTGCCTTGACAAATCCAGCCGGAAGCCCGGAGGCTTGCACCGTTTTCGCTTTCCAGCGTGTAGGTGATGATGCGCTTATAGCCCATAGCCGCAGCAGCTCTTGCCGCCGCGCCGTAGAGAAAGCTGCAAGCGTTCTTCGCCCCGTTGGTGCATAGCCTTGTAACCTCCAATGTGAAGCCGTCATCCAGATACCGGCTGACGGGACGCCCAGCGATGATTACGCCGACCAGCTCACCGTCTGCTTCACAGCCGATGGAAAACTTGTGACCGGCAACCGGCTTATGATGCCGGTGATGCTGCCGGACATACTCGTTGGCGTCTCGAAGAGAGATGGGTCTTAGCCGCAGCATGGTGTTTCCTCCATAGGAAGATGAGCCGTGCATTCGACCTCGTTGCCCCAAACGTCCCAGCCTTCGGGAGACTGACGGGCAAAAAGCTCCACGCGGGGAAGGTCTCCCATGAGCCGGACAATGCGCTCCCGCGCTTCATCCGGCTTTTTGGAATGCTCTTCGATGTGGCTGAGGATGACCTGACGCACACCGGCGTCAACTCGCTTCGGATGTCCCTTTGTTGCAAGGATGCAGATTTCGGCATTCGCCCTTGTCCAGTAGCCCATGCCGGTAAAGAGATCGTCGTTCCTTCGGTTTTGCTTCACCCATACAAAAGCCACGGTCTTATAAGAAAAGCCCCATGCCGTCAGCACTTCGAGTGCTTCACAGAGGCACGGGAACGTGATCCAGAGAAACAGAGCGCAGTCCTTAGCGGCAAGCTCACCGACCGGAAGTGCCTTGATGTCTTCAATGCACATTGTCGGGTAGTGGCTTTCCGCCGACCGTCCCTGTCCCTTCTTGGAGTAAGTCCGATACGCCCAAGGGGGATCGGCGTAGATGATGCTGTACTTCTTCATGCTGCCGACCTCCTTAGTGCGCATGGAAAATGGATTTTGCGAGGCTTCCGGTCTTGAACAGCGAGAAGCACAGAATAACCGTGTACGCTGCCACAGAGAACAGAGCCGAATGAATGTTGTCTGCGATGATCATGCCGTTGATCAGCACCGCATAGATGCCGACACAGACCATGATGAGAAATCCCTGAAATGCCAGAGCGAACAAGCCTTTCAGATAGTTCGTGCCGATGCTGCCCCATTCGCGGTTGCTCATGGTTGCGATGGGAATAGGCGCGATGCTCACGGTGCAGTAAATCTCAATCATGCGCCCGTAGAGAATGACCGTAATGAGGATCGCCATGATTTTGAGGCACAAGCTGATCAGAAGAGTTTCTATCGACAGTCCGAGCAGTTCTCCGACGCCCATGTTCTCCATGCCAGTACGCATCTGCGCAATCGTCGAATCAATATCAATACTGGTGTTGCCGTGGATGACTCCGGCTGCACCGGAAACCACGTTCTGCCCGATGTCGAATACTGCCATCACGATGTCAAACGTATGCGTCACGAGGTAGATCGCCACAGCCGCCTTGAAAAACCACTTGAAGAACATCCAAGTGTCCATGTCGTGAAGGTTGTTTTTCTCGGTGATCATGGAAATCAGCTCGTAGCACAAAACGAAGGTGATGATGATACCAGCGATGGGGACTATCACGTTTTCGGATAGTCCCCGGATCATCTGGTACACGCCGCCGTTCCAGCCGGACGGTGTTTGCCCAACTTCGGCGGCAATCGTTCCTACCTTCTCGTTGACATCGGTGAACATATTGGTCAGGTTGCTCTCGATCCATCCGATCAGCATATCCTTGAGAGCTTGTTCGATCTTTTCTAAAATGCTGCCCAATATTTCACCACCCTTCGGTTAAGCTGGGCTTGCCGTGGATTAGCCGAACAAACCGGAGAGCAGGGGGATGAGGGTCGTGCCGATCAGCACCACACCGCCGCCAGCCATGAGCTGCTTGATGCCCTGAGACTTGGCACCGGGGTTATCGTTGCCGTAGCCTTCCATGAGGTTGACAACACCCCACACCGCAAGACCTGCGCCGAGGGCGATAACAAGCGTCTGGAGAACCGTAACTGCCTGATTGATAAATGCCATACTTGAATTTCCTCCTTAAATCGTTGGTGAATTGTGAGGGGCGAGTGCCTTTTCCGGCACCCGCCCCGATGGTTACTTCTGCGCGGATGCCGGATTAACCGAACAGACCGGAGAGCAGAGGGATGAGGGTCGTGCCGATCAGCACCACACCACCGCCAGCCATGAGCTGCTTGATGCCCTGAGACTTGGCACCGGGGTTGTCGTTGCCGTAGCCCTCCATGAGGTTGACAACACCCCACACCGCGAGACCGGCACCGAGGGCGATAACGAGCGTCTGAAGAACCGTGACAGCCTGATTGATGAAAGCCATAGATTTTCCTCCTTGATTTGAAAAAGATTGGTTGTGTATTTTTGAAAATGGGCATAAAAAAAGAAGCCCCGTCGCTGTTCTGCTTTGGGAGCCATCAGGCTTTACCCACTGCGCAGTGCAGCGACGGGGCTTTAATCTGCTTCGACCTCGCCCATATCATAGAGGTCGAACGTGTCATCGGGCTTGACTACCAGCTTGTGCTGCCGGTATTTCTCGATGTCAAAGGCGTTCCGCTTGTCATAGTCGGAGAGCTGCCGGTACTTTGGATGCTTCGTAATGTCGTATTTGTTACTGAGAAAAGGTCTCACGCCTCGAAGCTGTAAAATGCACTTAGCTCCGTCCATGACGGCGATCTCATCCTGAGACATCAGTTCCTTGCCGGTCTTCTGATAGTTCAAGCCATAGGAGTTGTTGTTGGAACGGGTTTCTGAGGTGTTGTAAAGGTCGATTGTCTCCTTGCCCAGCACCTCGCTGATTTCCTTGAGCGTGGATTTCTCCTTACCGCCAAGAAAAAGTGTGCAGTCGCAGTTACCTGTGATGGTGTCAGCCGCATCCTTGTAGATGGTCTTGAGCTGAGACTGGGACTGCAAGATGATTGACGCCGAGATTTCCCGGCTTCGGATGGTTGCGATGAGCTTATCAAACTTTGGGATTTGACCGATGTTCGCAAACTCGTCCAGCAGACACCGCACATGGACGGGAAGCCGTCCGTTGTAAACGTCATCTGCTTTGTCGCACAAAAGGTTGAAGAGCTGAGAATACATGATCGCCACGACGAAATTGAAGGTGTCATCAGTATCGGAAATGATGACGAACAGTGCCGTCTTCCGGTCTCCGATGGTGTCCAGCTCCATCTCATCGTAGCTCATCAGCTCCCGCAGCTCTGCGATGTCGAAGGGCGCAAGCCTTGCGCCGCAGGAAATCAAAATCGACTTAGCGGTTTTGCCCGCCGCCAGCTTGTATTTGCGGTATTGCTTGACCGCAAAGTGGTCAGGGTCGCGGGCTTCCAGCTCATCGAACATGACATCCACCGGGTTCTTAAAGGTCTCATCGTCCTCTCTGGCTTCCGAGGCATTGATCATTTCGAGCAGGGTAGTAAAGTTTTTCTCGTGGTCGGGTGCCTCGTACCAGATGTAGCCGATGAGAGCTGTGTAGTAGAGCTTTTCCGCCTTGACCCAGAAATCTTCGCCGGACTTATCGCCGTCTCCCTTCGTGTTGACGATGATCGTATTGACCAGCTTGAGGATGTCCTTCTCACTGCGGATGTAGCTGAAAGGGTTGTAGTGCATGGATTTCCGGAAATTGATGGTGTTCAGCGACTTGATGACGTAGCCGCCCTTTTCAAGCATTTTGCCGCACTCCACCAGCACCGTACCCTTCGGGTCAGTCACAACGTAGCTGCTGTGCATCTGCATCAGATTTGGTTTTACAAAAAAGCGCGTCTTGCCTGAGCCGGAACCGCCGATGACAAGGATGTTCTTGTTGCGGGCGTATTTCGGCTGCTTTGGACGGCTGTTCATGGTCAAGAACTCCGTCTGCGTCAGAATGACGTTGTTCGAGAACTCCGGGTCCGTGTACGGCTTGATGTCCTCCGGCTTACCCCATCGTGCAGATCCGTATTCTTCGCCCTGCCGGAACTTCTTGCGGTTCTTGCCCTTGACATAGACCGCCAGCTTGAGCAGCGCACCGGCAACCAGACCGATGAGCAGATCAACGGGATGAAAGCTGAGCAGCGGATTTGCGAAGGTAGTGCCGAACACGGCAAAGCCGTTTGTCAGCTTGTCGATGAACTCTGTGCCGGGGGCGAGACGAAACACGGCGGCGATCTTATCCGCGAAGTAGAAGGCGAAGACATACGGAAGGTTCAGAAGAATGAGTTTCTTCACATCGGGTTTGTTCACAGCTCCACACTCCGATCCTTGGTCTTGACCTTGACCTTCTCTTTGTGTTGTGCCTTGCTCTGGGCTTTCTCATGATCCAGCTTGTGCCGGATGGACGGCTGTTCCTTCTGCTTGACGGTTTTGGCGGAGAACTCCTTGAAGGCGGCGGTCATGACATCAACGTCCCGACCCTTGAAGAAGACAAGATAGCTGGGCGGCTCTACGGAAACGTCCTTTTTGAGCGCAAAGTCCAGACCGTATTTGCTGGCAGTCCGCTCAAAGGACTTGATGTTGCCATCCGTCACTTCGATGTTGGAGATGGCGGCGTTCTGGCTCATCAGATGCTTGATGGACTGCTTGCCGCGATAGGTTTTGGGCTGCTGCATCTGCTTCTGTGCCTTCTCGATCTCCTGAACGAACTTGTCCAGCGCCTTTTTCAGCACCTCGGCAGAGATTTTGCCGCCCTTGATCATGATTGCAACAACTTTGGTGTTGACTTCATCCTGCATTGCGGCGTTTACCTCCTTTCGTTGGAATGATTATGGGGACTGCTGCCGAAGCTAAGGCGGCGCAATCCGGCGATAGATGCTTTTCATTTACACTGTCCTCCTTTCCGAGCATTGCTCACGATGGTATTCATTAAAGAGTGTCTTCACAAAGGCTATAATCGTAGGTCTTCGGCTTCTTTGACCCTGCCGATCTGTCCTGCCCGTAGAAATCATGATTGACGAGGGCGGAGTAGTAATTGTCTATCGTCAGAGAGGCGTTATACAGAGCGGTCAACAGGTACGCCCGGATATTACGGATGTCTGACGGGTTCTTGTTCATTGCTTCCAGAACGTACTCAATGTGGCTGCTATTCAGCTTGAGAAAGCGGGATTTGACTACTTGCTGCGGCATATCCTCGCCATTGATGCGGATGGTCGGCGCAGTGGAACAGACGGCATCCAGCATGATGTCCATGATCTCCCGGAAGCGGTCTTTATCGAACTTCGGATCCTGACAGAGAATGTCGTAGTCAAGATTCTCTTTGATAATCTCTTCATACTCGCTTCGCTCATCCATCCTGTCCATCCCATCAAGATTGATGGATTGATAGTTCTTTGAGAGAGTATTTCTTTCTTGAGTAATTACTTGATCAGTATTTATTTGTGCGGACTTATCCCCGCGTGGATTATCCACATCTGGCTTCTCCACACATGGATTTTCCGTGTGTGGTATTTCCCGTTCTGGCGTGGACTCCTGCGGCTCTTCGTATATCTCAAAGATTGTGCTGCTCATCCTGCCTTTACCGTCTCTCTGCCGGTGCCGGACAAGGTAGCCGTGCTTTTCAAGCTCACGGAGCGCGGAGAGAATGGCATCCGGACCTTCCTTGCAGATTGCAGAAAGTCCCTTGGTTGAGAACTTCCAGCCATCATTGAACGAGAGCATCTTTGAGAGAAGACCGACCGCCTTGAGTGACAGGCTCTTGTCTCGGAGGTGGAAGTTCGCCATGACGGTATAGCCACGATTTTTATTTACGCGATAGACTGCCACGAAAATCACCTTTCCATCTTGGAAAGCAGTTCTTCGCCGCACTTTTTCTGGAACTTCATTCGGATGACCTCCTTGCCCTTCGGCGTGAAGTAGGTCTGAGAACCGGTGTAGCAGAACGTCACAAAATCGCGGACGATGAACAGTCCGGCATTGCTGTCCTTGTTGTAGGGAAGTAGCTGCCCGGAAGGAGAGCGGAACAGGTACTTTTCTTTGAGAAGGAACTGGACGAACTTGCGCTCCGGGATTTTCAGTTCCTTCGCCGTCGTTCGGATATTGGTGCAGTCATCCGGATTGATGAAGGCGTCGTAATAATCAGCTTTGGGCTTTGCCGTGATCAGCTCACACTCAAGAGCCTTTACGCGATTCTTTTCCAAAATCAACGCCTGAGCAAACTCCACAATGACCGCAGGTTCCTTCTGAATGCGTTCCAGAAGGGAGTCCGTCATGTAGCCGCCGGTCTTGCGAATGGTAGGAATGACCTCATCAAATACCCACAGTTCAAACTTTTCAGCCGCAGGAAGTTTGCTGCGAATAATTAGCCGATAAACGTCTCCTTCCGGGATGAAGTTGATACTCTGAACTTTCCCGCTGATAGGGGTAGAACGTTTCGTTATAGCCCTGCAATGGTCGTTGACCGCCTTGTTCGGGTTGGTGTAACCGAGTGCCTTTGCAACATCTGCTGCACAGAACAGAACTTTTTCTCCTTCGAGGATCGTTCTTACCTCACCAAACTGTTCATTCTTGAAGATTTCGATTTTGTTATCCATGACTGGCTTCCTTTCCGGCATCAGATGTGCCACTTTGATTTTTGAGGGTTGAAACGGGATTGCAGCAGTAGGGACACTCCGCAAACACGCAGGACTGATATTTCCAGAAGGGACGATGAAAGCGGCAGCTTCGGCACTCAGGGAGAATGCCATCCACACCGCTGTCATAATGCTCAAAGCCGGGTATGGTCTGCATCAGCAATTCCAGTGCTTGCAGATCACCGGCTGTCATGCGTTTCATGCTTAAAAACTCCTTTCCTTCGCCGCATCGCCAGCAAATATTCCGGCTTTTGGGCAACAAAAAAAGAGGGTTTGCTTCTTACTCCAAATTGGAGAAGAAACAAACCCTCTTCGTTTACGATGTAGTTCAGATGATTTCTCGGATGGTATGAATGACACCGAGCAGCAGCCCGATGAAGAAGGCAAGTCCTCCGATAAGACCGCCTATGATTAAGTTCAATGCGAAGATGCCGACTGAGCCGGAGATACCGTAGCCGCTGGGAACGAGCCAGAGGCACATCCTCCGGATGCCAAATGGCAAGCCGACGCAGATCCACATAAGGAAGTAGTCACATACGCCGTCAGGCATATAGATCGGCTTGAGAAATGACGCGAGGCAGAACGCAAGCGCGATTGGAAGCAGAACCTCCTTCAAGAAGACTTTGATAGCACCCACTATATCCTCCTTCTGCCGGAAGTGTGCAGCAGCACCCTCCGGCTTGCTTGATTATTGTGAAAGTCCTTTGTTTTCGGTCAAAAAAAGAAGGGACTAAGCCAGAATGCCTTGATTTTCAAGGTCTTTCTGATTTAGTCCTATTATCGCACAATAATCTTTGGTAATGACTGTTGCCACCTTTCCTTCCCGGATATCATCCAGAAGTTCCTGAAAGGCAGGGCGGTCAGAGTTCGTACCGCTGTAACCATCATCGACATAGTACTGGCAATTCCCGAAACCGTTGCGTGTGGCATACTCCATAAGCATCGCCTTTTGAGTGCGGATGCTCAGGCTTTCGCTGTTTGAACCGTCATCTTTTGACAGCCGGCAGTATAAAGCAGTTACTTTTTTGTCCTTTTCCATGTGTACCTCCATAATGGAAAAGAGACCTCATCAATCACATTGTAGCGGATGCTGCGTGATGATGCAAGCCCTTTTCCGCAGTAAAACGTCCAATTAACCAGCGGCGAGATACGATTCGGCAGTTTTACGAATTTCTTCTTCCGCAAGCCGCTGAAAAAGCGTATTCATCGGCACATTGCCGATATAATGGCGTTCCACGATCAGGCGCACAGACTTCGGACTTCTCGGCGCACGTTTGCGTGTAGTGGGCTTCTTCTCAGATTTTTCTTTGTTCAAGGGCAGACCTCCTCATTCATGTGGTGCAAATACGGAAAGGAATGGATGGATTCTATTCGTTTTTCTCTTTTTGTTTTATTACGTTGGTTAGGTGAAAGTTTTCTTCGATACAGTCTTAAAGGCTGCTATACTGCATAGGAAAAATATCTTTTGCAGATGCCATTAAGAATCTGCATCACAGAATCGTGATTTTGGCGGTTCTTGAATCGTGAAAAACGCAGAACTATTCAACATTTGGAATTTTTACAAAGATGTGATTGGGCGAAGAAAACCGCGTTCGTCTGCGCTCAATCAATCCCGCAGCGTCCAATTCCTTAAGCGCACTGGAAACACTGACAGTGCTGCGCCCTAGCTGCTCAGCCAAAGAGCAAATCGTAAAAATGACAAACACGAATCCACGTTCATCTATCCAGAGATTTTTCTGCGAGAGTGTGGCACGGTCGAGTAGCAACACATAAGTCATTTTTGCAGTCTGACTCAGGTCAAGTTCCAAAAGGAAGCGTGGGTATGGGAGAAACGGCGGCAGCGGAGTTTGCGTGGTAAGATATTCTGAAATGTTGATCACCTCCAGCTGAAGCAGAAATCAGGAACAAAGAGTATGTAACGAGAATTGGAGGGTTCCAATTCTCCAGTCGCAGAAAAGCACGAAACAAGTGCTCAACTGCGTTAATAAGTTAAGGTCTCCCATATTGGTCCTCGACTTCCCTAGGAGTGGG
>ENA-UALR01000448-UALR01000448.1-human-gut-metagenome-genome-assembly--contig:-NODE-448-length-20364-cov-8.681816_pt1 | contig 20364 bp, 23 predicted proteins | sample MGYA00243702_ERZ654472 | MGnify/ENA primary metagenome ERZ654472 (study PRJEB26926, sample SAMN06164398) | human gut metagenome | biome: ENVO:00009003; feature: ENVO:2100002; material: ENVO:00002003...
TCGTGGGCTCGGAGATGTGTATAAGAGACAGGGGTATGCACTACGCGGTCACCATCCCGCTGGCACTGGCCGCAATCGAAGCCTTTGGCTACGATATGCTGGGTCCCGGCTTCCTGGTGGCAAACATCGCACAGGGTGCCGCTGCTTTTGCTGTGGCTGCACAGGCCAAGGATAAGGGCTTCAAGTCTCTGGCGATCTCCACCGGCTGCAGCGCCCTTCTGGGCACGACCGAGCCGGCCCTGTACGGCGTGAACCTGCGCCTGAAGAAACCCTTAATCGCATCCATTATCGGCGGCTGCGCAGGCGGTATCGTCTGCGGCCTGGCTGGTGTCAAGCGCATCGTGTTCGGCCCCACCGGTCTGACTTCTATTGCCATTTTCATCGACCCCAACAATTCCATGAACTTTGTCTTTGCACTGGTGGGCATTGCCGTAACCTTTGTGGTCACCTTTGCACTGACCTATGTGATGATCAAGAAGGATGCAGCTGTCCAGAAAGAAATCGGAGCGTAACGAACGATGAGCCATTTTCCACAGAACTTTTTATGGGGCGGAGCTATTGCCGCCTCGCAGGCAGAAGGTGCCTGGAATGAAGGCGGCAAAGGGCTGGATACCCAGGATCTGCGAGTGTTTGATGCCGACTGGGATGCAGCGCAGCGCCGCAAAAACCGCGATATCAACATGACGACCGAGCGTTTTGAAACGGCGCTGACAGCACAGGATATCGAGCACTATCCGTTCCGCTGGGGTATCGATTTCTACCATACGTACAAGCAGGATCTGGCCCTGATGCAGGAACTGGGGCTTAAAATTTTCCGTACCTCCATCAGCTGGGCACGCATCTACCCCAACGGCGACGATGCCCAGCCCAACGAAGAAGGCATCCGCTATTACGTCGATCTGTTTACCGAGTGCCACAAGCGTGGCATGAAGGTGTTTGCCACCATTCTGCACTATGCAACGCCGGTGAACCTCATCACGAAGTACGGCGGCTGGAAGAACCGCCAGATAATCGACTTCTATCTGCGCTACTGCAAGACCCTGTATGAGCGGTTGGGCAGTCTGGTGGATTACTGGCTCCCGTTCAACGAGATCAACTGCTCCCGGTTCAACCCTTGGAACGGCTGTTGTCTGATCAAGGATCAGGAAGAAAACTACGATCAGGCTATCTTCCAGTGTACCCACCATCAGCTGGTGGCCAATGCGCTGGCGGTGAAGCTCTGCCACGAGATGATTCCCGGTTCCATGGTGGGCGGCATGATTGCCCGCTTTACCAGCTACCCTGCCACCTGTGACCCGGACGATGTGATGAGCGGCATTCTGGACGAAAACTACAAGAACTATTTCTATACGGACGTGATGGCCCGTGGTTACTATCCGGCCTACAGCAGACGGATGTTCCGGGAGCTGGGCGTTACCGTCCAGATGGAGCCGGGCGACGAAGAGATCCTGCGGGAGAATACGGTGGATTTCCTGAGCTTTAGCTATTATATGTCCATGATCTCCACCAACAACAAGGATTACGAGGTCACCAGCGGCAACCTGCTTTCTGGCAAGAAAAACCCGTATCTGCAAACCAGCGAATGGGGCTGGCAGATCGACCCCAAGGGCCTGCGCATCTCGCTGAACGAGATGTATGACCGCTATCAGCTGCCCCTCTTTATTGCAGAAAACGGCATCGGTGCAAATGACCAACCGGATGCGGATGGTGCTATCCATGACTCGTACCGAATTGATTATCTACGGGCGCATATTGAACAGATGGGCGAAGCCATTGAAGATGGCGTAAACCTGCTGGGCTATACCATGTGGGGCATCATTGATATCATTTCTTGTGGAACTATCGAGATGAACAAACGCTATGGTGTCATCTATGTGGATCGTAATGAAGCAGGCCACGGCAGCAACCAGAGGCTGAAAAAGGACAGCTTTGCCTGGTATCAGCACTGCATCACTACCAACGGCGCAGAAATATAGTTTTTTATGTAAGCGGTCAATTGACCTTTTACGAAACACTCAACCTTTAATCCTCACATTCCTACGAAATGAAATGCCCGCCCAGCCGAGAAGATTTACGAATCCTCTCACCTAGACGGGCATTACTTTTGTCATTCAGATTTATTCCATAGAGAAAACCAGAGTACATCCATTATACTTCTGCTTAATTGTCTTATTTTCTCCTCTGAAACGACTTTTTCTATATCACCATGTCCCAGTAGATTTCTATTATAGGTCAAATCATCTTCTTTATACTTTCGTCCTAGTTTTCTCGTTGGTTGAAAACCTATCTGTCTATCTTTATTTGCCGGATTATATACTTTTTCAATGTACTCAACGACCTCCTTCTGTGTGTGTTTCTTCGTTACTTGCCCTAAAAGGATTTCATATTGCATCAAATATCGAACAAAAATATCACCAATGCGCATCGTGCTAAAAAGCAGAGGGTAAACTTCGTCTGCCTTATCCTCTGGCACTTGTTTCTCATACATTTTCTTAAAATAATCAGCATTGCACTGTATTGCACACGAACATTCGGTAGAAATCACCAGTGTACTGCTAAACTCATATTGGGTTTCCTTGCTATTTGGATTGAAAATCCGCAATATTCCCATAGAAAATTCAGACACATAGACATTCGGATTTCCATATAAGTTCACTAAAAAACGTTCAATTTTCCGTCTGATTGTCTGCTTTACTTGTTCGTCGATTATGCTATCTTCTTTTAATTGTACTTTCAGTCCAGTAATTTCCAGTCCTTCTTGCTTTAATTCGATTTGCATTATTAAATCGTCTTTTACGCAGAAAATTTTTTCTTCCTTTGCAATGATTCCACTTAATCCTTGAATTTTATATTCAATATAAGGGCATTTTTCAACATCAACCATTTTATAACTCCTATGAGCACAAACGAAAGCCATGGAGGAAGGTGCATAGCAACGCATAGTGCAACCACGTTTTTCTCAGAAAAACTTTCAACCTTTCCATTTCTGTAACGACCGATTGTTGACTCAGACACCTTTGATTCAAAGGCCAGAGCCTCTTGCGTAAATCCGAAGCGTGTCATCACATATCGTAGTGCTGCCGGGAAGCAAGCAGGCATATTCGCTAACACCTTGCGTTCTTCTTCAGCCTTCTCATTCTCAGACAGCCTTTCCTCCGGGTCTATAATACGATAGTAGTTTTTGATCTCTGTTTGATTTTTTCAGCATGCGAGGGCTTCCAAATCCCTCCCACGTCCGAAACTACTCAAGGTAGCCTCAAACATGGGAGGAATGGGCATAGCGATGCTCATTGAATCAGTAGTCAAACCCGCAGTCGCGCGACTGGCCTTTTGGGCTCTATTAACCCATAGCATATGCAACTGCGCATAAATCTGTGCACACTTAGTCCTTCTAATGCGTCTGATCAGTTCTCGCATCCATTCCAATTCGAGAATTCTTTCATAAACGCACTGGTACTCCATAGAATCCGGTGTCATATCACCGGCAATATGAAGCAATGACTGAATCCGCTTATTGATTCTGTTCTTTTCTTGCTTCAATCCCAACAGGCTTACTGCCTCAGCAACTGCCTTGATACCTGCTGAAAGGGTTGAATTTTGACAAATGATGTATATTTGCACATTCACCTGCCCTTTTCATGTAGTACGGTAAACCGCCAGTTTTATTATATCACATTCCATCTTAAAACAAAATATATCTCGTGTTCTTATCGCTTCGTCATCTTCTCCTTAACCTTGTCCAGCACATCGATCAAGCCAAATCGGTAGAACAGCCCATAGATATACGACACACCCCGGATATCTCCCAGCGCCTTGGGTCTGTCCACTACCTCTCCGATTTTACCGATATTGTGATACGCCAGCATCACAGAACTCCAAGCAAGACTCTTGCTGCCCTCTCTGCGGTCGATCCACAGCTCCTTGGTGAACTCATCTCCCCTGCCCTTCTTCACAGCGTATATGTAAAGGGCAAGCCGGACATCGTCTTGAATTTGTATCCCTGAAAAGCCACCACGCACTTCCAGAGATTTACTTCGCAGGGATCCTTCTTCAGCGCATCCACAGCTCGATAGTGACGCTGCCGCTCTGCACCGATGCTGATATTGGCAGCGTCAGCTTCCTCCGGGAAGTACACGCCTTTCTCATACGGCAAATAAGAGGTCACAGAGGGGCGGGACAACTGCAAAGCCGACATGGTGGAGGTGACAGCAGCAGAATAGCTTTGTGTGCTTCTAAAAGAACAGAATGTCTGCTGGACGAGCTTTGCCGTGTCCGACTCGTAGACCCCGGCTGTAATGAGCAGCTTCCGAACCTTGATGGGGTTGAGGGACAGTGCTTCTGCGATGGCTTGTAGACTCATTTTGTCCGTATAAAGCACAGCAGCCGCTTCCATCTGCTATGCTAGGTTCTTAGCTGCACTATACTTTGGTTTTGATGACTTCCGCCCACCGCCGGGCTTGCGTGTTTCTCCCATAGAACTCCCCCTTTCTTATTTACGTCATAAACTATATGGCGCCCCTCAAAATATAGTAAGCGGTCAATAAGCCCTCGTCAGGCCTAAAAAATGAGCACCTCGAAACCGAGATGCTCCAAAAATCAAGTAAGATGGCAATATGCAGGAATCGCATCCGACCACGGGAAGAGACGTTCAAGCTGCTCTTCTGTCGAAGTCTCACCCAGTTTCGGCAGCTCCTGCAAGAGAAACAGCAGATATCCAAATGGATCAAGCCCATTACGCTTGGCTGTCTCAATCATACTGAAACACAATGCACTGGCATCAGCACCCTTGGCAGTGTCGCAGAACAGGAAATTCTTCCGGGACATAACAAAGGGTTTTACAGTGCGTTCTGCAATATTGTTTGTCAGAGTCAGGCGTCCATCCATGAGAACGCTTTCTTATGCCTGCCGTTGGTTCAAAGAGTACGTTCTCGCTTTTCCGAAGTTGGAGTCTTTGTCCTCTTCAAAGCTGTTTATATGTATTGATAAAAGATGAGCTCCATCTGCATTAACTGCATTCAGTGCCAAAATCAAATCTTTTGTATTCAAAACACCTGCATAGATTCCATCGACAATTAAACTCCAATAATCTTGAAATCTCGCATACTTCTTACCATGTAGTAAAAAAGGAGCAACACATACATAAGAAATGTGATGTTCATTAAAGAGTTTTTGATGGTTGGACACTACAAGATTTGTTCCCCCACCATAGAGTAAATAATTACTCATAGAAAAGCTTAAAATATAGTTATTATTTATCTTTACTCGGTTTTGAACCATCATATTCAAACTCTCCGTTGTTCTCCAATGCTTTTTTTATCGCTTCCAGATATCCATACTTATACTTCTCATCAGGCTCAAGATATCCACATTCTGCCCACTCATTCCAAGCAGTTACAAAAAGCATATCGGAGTGATATACATCACGCGCTCTTCTAATTTGTTTTGTCATGTATTTTTCAAATTTTTCTGGTGTTGCGCCATCATATATCTTAGCCTCATTTCCTCTACGCGGCGAATTGTCAAATCCAACAAATGCGCCAGGAATATTCTTTTCACTAGCAGGTTTTCTTTTTAATATTGCTTCCCATGCTTTATCATAACTAATAGGTTTATTCTTGTTGAAGAAATTTTCTCCGTAATGAAGAAGATCGATTCCGAAATGTCGGCCAACCCAGTTTGAAACATTTCGACGAATTGCTTTTAAATACTTATGCTGATTTGCGAACATATCTCTATACGCATACAATGGCTCAAACTCAATATTATAATCAAATCTACTATCATCCTTGCCTTTAATCATATCAAAATCAATGTTTTGATATGCGAAACAAAGTCCATGCTTAAACCCACTTTCTATTGCAAGTTTATTCCAATAATCGAGCATTTCATTTAGGCAACCTACAATTTCCGGTCTGTATAAGACAAAGAGGGGTTTATCTCCCACAGTAATATAACGAGAATCTTTTAAAAAGGGTAACAAATAGTCAAAATGTTCCTTCCATTCTTTCTCTCTTCCATAGTTTTGAGGAATCAAAACTTTTTTTGCATCTCCGACCCAAGCTTTTGTCCAAGGTTCATTTGCCCAGCAAATACAAAAAGGCAAATCTATCTCCTTATTATTCAGCATTTGCTCCATAGGCTTTTCAAGAAGCATATGACCACTAAACCAATAGTGATAATAGCAGAAACCATATACTCCATATTTTTTAGCAAGATTCACTTGCCATTTTTTCACATCATCATCTAAAAGATTATAATAATTGTTGTTTAACGGAACACGCGGCTGATAATGCCCCTCATATAGTGGCTTAGATTTTTTCACATTTACCCATTCCGTGAAACCATCTCCCCACCATTCGTCATTTTCGGGAATGTTATGGAATTGCGGCAAATAAAAAGCAATAATTTTCATTGTTGACCTCCAGATTTCATTTCCATCGATTAATCTTTTTATATACAATAGGCATGACTGGCCTTGCATACAAATACAATAGTAGTGCCAGTCTCAACTTTTTTCTTATATTAGTGTCCTTAATGACTGTCTTACTATTCTTGTTTAAAATTTGTGTACATTCGTATATTTCCTGTTCAAATTCTCCATTTCTTGGTGCATTTAAATATATCCTAAAAGCAGCTGCGGTATAATACGATTTCGCTGCCGCCTGAAGATTTGCACTCTTTTCAGACATATCTTCTTCGATATGTTGACATATTTTTATAATATCGCAGTCTTTTTTAGAGAATTTACTTGTAGTTATACTTCCCTCTCTATGCATATAGCCATAGAGTTTCGCATCTCCATAGACAATCTTACTCGCTTTATTGAAAATTTTATACATTATAGCACTATCTTCAAACAGCATTCCATATGGAAACAAGATGTCATCAAAAAATTCTCTCCGGAACAGCTTTCCCCACGCAGAAACAAGAAAAGATTTTTGATATAACATTTCTACTATTGCATCGTCCGCGTTTAAAACTTTAATCTTTCTTTCATCCTGAAAGCTAATTTCATCAGTTGAATAGCAGTGAACCGGATCACATATTGATATATCGGCCGAATATTTCTCACATATACTATGCAAATAATTAACGATATTTAAACTTATTATATCGTCACTATCGACAAACATAATATAGGTTCCTTTTGCTAGTGCAATTCCCTTATTTCTCGCGTCAGAGAGTCCACCATTTTTTTATGAATTGCTACTACTCTATCATCAATTCTCGCATAATAATCACACTTCTGTTCACTTCCATCCGTTGAACCATCATCTACCAGAATAACTTCAATTCTTTGATATGTCTGATTCAAAATACTTTTCATGCATACATCAAGATATTGAATCACATTATATACTGGTACGACTATGCTTACTAAATCCTCCACAATCTCACTCCTCTATATAATCTTTTTAAGTCCCGGTAGATGCTTCATAACCGACACAACAATATAAGAAACTCCTAAATTTATAAGTACTAATCCTACACCAGCCAAAAGCGAAAATCTTTGAAATGGGTCAAATTTGACAAGTTTAAATGCAACATTGACAAAGAACATATGTATCAAATAAATACCAAACGATTTATCTCCAATTTCCAATAAAACACGGCTTACTTTCCCTCCAATTTTTATGGAATTAAATATAGAAAACAACGCAACGGATTGCACAACCACTAATGGTGAATCGTAGCCAAACAAGCAACCTATAGGCAAGCTCAAGGTAATCCAAAGAAAAGAAGAAATAGCCAGGAGAGCTGAAGATACAATCAACAGTAGCAGGTTTAATCTAAGTTCTGCCTTAAACATTCCTCTATTCCACGCGGCTCCCATTAAAAACCAAAATGGATAGATTGTATTAATATGACAATAAAATCCAAGATTAATACCAAAAATTTTTGTTATAACAAATACAGATTCAAATACAAATAAGATTAAAAGTATGTATTGAATTTGTTCATCAGATGCTTTTTCAGCAATAATTTTATACATAGGAAGAAGCACATAAATTCCTATGAGGCAATAAATATACCACATATGCGCCCATGTGTCTCCCGTCAAAACTCTTAGCAATGCTTTTGGAATCTGAAACAACCGAAACGATTCTTGATCAAAAATAATTTCCAACCACGCAAAAGCAAATCCAAATGTAAGCAACACGGTCACCATTCTGCAAATGTATTTGCCGTACAGCTTTTTTAATGAAATATATTTTCTTGTGTCTAATAGCAACGATCCACTCATCATTAAAAAAGAAGGTACTGCCCACCACATCATATTCATTATGATTTTATAGAGAACTTGATCTGGGATAGACGCCGTGCTCCCATATTTTAATAATGCGGAGTAGAATGTATGAATAGCAATGACTGCAATTATTGAAAAAGCCCTTATGTATTCAAATTGCAAGTTTTTTTAGTATTCACATCATGCATATTTAGTTATATCTCCCAAAAGTAATCTTTTAATCATTGTTAAATCTCCTAAGTCTTATAGAACTATACTTACATATGTCATTTAACAAATACTTTCTCGTACTGCTCGCAAATCTTATTCCATGTGTACTCTTCTGCCACACGCTTCTTGGCTCTCCGGCCCATCTCGGCAATTTCATCAGCATTCATCTCATCAGCTTTATCAATGAGCTTTGCAAGGCTTCCCGGCTTGCGGCTCCAATATAGAGCGCAATCTTCTGCGACCTCTTTGTTGAAACCAACATCAACCAGAAGGTTCAGATCCGTGCTGCCAAGAGCCTCAATCAGCGACGGGTTTGTGCCACCTACTGTATGGCCGTGGAAATAAGCATAGGCGTTTTCTCGAATCTTTTTCAGCAACTCCTGATCATAAACAGTGCCGACGAATTTGATTCTCTTATCGCTCTTGAAATGAAGTTTTTCCTCAAGCTCATTCAGGAATTTGTCATTTACATTTGTGATAATGGCAAAGTCTTTTTTGCTCTTACTCTTCATGAACTCTCGGATCATAACTTCAAAAGAGTTCTCCGGTACAAAGCGACCGACGACAAGGTAATATCCCTTCTTCATCAATCCTTTTTCTTTATACCAGTTCACTAGCTTTTCATCGTCATCAGCCAGCTTGCTGAGGGTCAGATCTGCACCATAAGCGATAAATGTCGTCTTTGGATTGTTGCCTTTGATTCCCTTCCCGTCATAGCACTCATGGATATACTTTTCGATATTCACAGAGTCACAGATGGCAAGGTCGCAGTATTTGACCATCATCTGCTCAGAGACCTTCCAGTATTTCCGAATCGGAGCAGACCACTTTGCTCTCATCCACTCGTGTCCGCCCGATGTCAAGTCTTGGACAACTTTTTTCACAAATAAATTTGAAAAAAGCGAAAAAAAATAAGCCCTGCAAGGCTTTCAATCGGTTTTTGAACCAATTTGAGCCTTGTAGGGCTTATCTCTATACTCTATACAATTTTTGCTTTATACGGCCTGCAACGGGGTGTTTTCCATTACTTTCTTAAATTCTTCGACCGTCATTTCAGCATCCTCAGCAGCTTCTTCAACCGTCACGCGGCCTTTTCTCACCTGCTTAATCAACATCCGCATCTCACCGATACCAATGCCTTCTTCTCTGCCGATACCGATACCTTCTTCTCTACCTTCGGCCTTGACACCTTGACTAAGATTGCACATAATAAGCACCTCTCTTTCCAGTTCTTCGCTCATTGCAACGCCAAACTCTTCTTCGAGAATTTTCTTTTTCTCCGTAGCTGCTCTTGACGAAGAAAGCAGCACATCCAGAAACTTCAAAATGCCTGTATAGTTTTCTGTATCAGGTTTTCCCAGACAAATCGTTACCACGCTCATCAGATCATAATTTTCTGATTTCTCGGCAGCGTTTCCAATCAACTGTTCTGGCCGAATCGAATACCGCGTAAGCGTATTCTGAAATTCATCGGACGGTTTTGTACAAACCCATATAGAATACACTTTTCGGATTTTTCCATACTCAGACTTTTTGAATATCGGCCCGTGCTGTGCAGAAATCATTCTGCTGCAATAATAGATTGCACGTTTTGTCAGTGGGTATCCCGGATTAAAAGCAGTCTGCGCTTCCACATTGATAATAAGACGAATCACATCCTGCTGTGCTGCATCATTCGCTGCCGTCGGAGCAATCGCATCAAAGCGAACGTCATAACGCACCGTTCCCTCAGTCAGCGTAGAATCCTCATTGTTGCTTCCAGTTATTACGTCAGGAGCTTTCGGAGGTCTGTTTGTATCATCAACGTGAACGCCAACCGTGCCAACCTCTGGAGTCCCCTCAATATACTTTTCAGCAATTTCGTCTACGGAACATTCACTGTATTCATCTACACAGCCCTTCATAATCTGCGCCAAAATCTGCTTGTTAGCCAGCAGCTTTTTGGCAGTCTTATCATAGTCCGAATCAAACTCCGTCTGAGTTATCGTGTGGGCAAGCTGATTTTCTACCGTGTTTTGCTTTTCCATCGGCATTCACTTCCTCGCAGTAGATTCAACAAGAGCGTATAAACTCTTACTGTACTTTCATCTTACCATAAATCGCTTCTCATATCAAGCTGTGCAACTCCCTCAAAATCCTTAAATTTTTACGAACAGTTGTCCATAATATAACATTGTCGTTGATGTTATATTATGGACAACGCTGCCCGTTCCACAATCAGAATCCATCGGCTATTCTCGATTATCTTAACTTTTCTTCTGCATTATAACTCTTTTTAAGTTAAGATACAAAATTAGAGTTAAGACTAGCAGAAAAAGCGCATCACAGCTTGAAAATTCCACTCTTTGAAATTGTTCATGTTATTACATTTCTATTGATGTTATATCATGGGCAACCGCTTGATGCTACTTTCCTGTCGTGCTATACTTATCTTATACAAAATTGTCAAGGGGGAGTGCATTATCATGAGTAAAAGACTTGTCGCTTACTTTTCTGCCAGCGGTGTCACCGCAAAAGTTGCTGAAAATCTGGCAGATGCCATCGGTGCAGACATTTTTGAGATTCAGCCAGAAGTTCCTTATACCAAGGCCGATCTGAACTGGATGGACAAGAAATCCCGCAGCACCATCGAAATGAGCAATCCGAACTCTCGCCCTGCCATCGCCGCCAAACGTGATAACATGGACGAGTATGACACCATCTTTGTCGGCTTTCCTATCTGGTGGTATGTTGCTCCCACCATCATCAATACATTTCTGGAAAGCTACAACTTAAAAGGTAAGACCATCATCCCCTTTGCCACCTCCGGCGGCAGCGGCATGGGCAAAACCAATGAAAAACTTGCGCCGAGCTGCACTGGTGCAAAGTTACTGCATGGTAAGGTGTTCAACTCCTATTCCAGCAAGGCAGATTTGTCTGCATGGGTAGAAACCCTCAGCCTATAACTCTCACATTCCTACAGAATGAAACGCCCTCATAGCCGAGAAGATTTACGAATCCTCTCAACTATGAGGTCGTTGTTTTCTTCCCCATCATGTAAATTATACGTCATACTTATAGCATAGCCTTCATACAGTTTTGTTCATAATATCACATTTCCCACCGGACATCCTTTCTTCTTTCCGCAAGTCCTGGTTTACTAAGAAATAAAGATGGCTCTGCAAAAATATAATCATTTTTCTTATTTCTAAAACGCGCGGTGCCATTCATAATATAGCAGGCGTCTTTTGCTCTTGTCAGTCCTACATAATGCAAATTCAAATCTTGTTGAACCGACGACTCATCGCCAAACTCGTTAGGAATTATCCATTTATACATATCCATATGAAAAACAATATTAAATTCCAATCCTTTTGATTTGTGCAATGTCATAATATTAAGTTCGTTTTCACGTGCCGGAACGTAATTTTTCAACTGATGCGGATCACTTATCACTGAATGAAGATTATTCAAAGCTACTTTTGTTTCCTTTTGTGCGTACACCAGTCCCGCAAGTTCTTTTATCTTATCCTCTGCATTGCAAAAATCATCGAACGAATTCGAAAATATACTTTGGCACAGCGCGAGTGCTTTTCTATATTTTTGAGGTTCCAGTTCTTCAGAAAAAAGTTGTTCTGCGTAATCGACAGCAAAAACCGACTCATCAAAACGTGCCGAAATTAAATCTCGAAAGAATCTTCCCCATTCAGAGTTATCTCTATCTAGCACTGTTTCCTCAAATATTTTATATGGTGTACTTAGGTTTTCTCCAACCTTAAAAGCTGTACTATTACTTCTACAAAGAATTGCGACCTGATTATTTCTCACTATTCCATATTTATCTTTTATTTGGTTAAGGTATTTATCTATTGCCGCAGCAATGCTCCTCTCATCTCCTGAAATATCGACTTTAAAAACCCTTTTCTCTCTAGGCACTGTTTTTGATGCACCAAAAAGACACAGTGAGTATTCCGATATACTCGGATGACATCTATGATTTTTACTAAGTTCAAAGCGAGCAAAGTCATCTCTTTTCATCAGAGCAATCAGATATTTTGGGAATCGTTTTGTAAAACCATATATTGCTTGATTTATATCTCCCACAGCAATTCCTGTTAATCCACTCTCAACAAGCTTTATAAAGACCTTATCTTGTATCTCACCGCAATCTTGGTACTCGTCGATAATAATATGAGAATATCTAGCCTTGATATATTGCATCGCACCTGGCACATTCTCTAGTATGTACAATGCAGTTTCACCAGTATATTTTAGAAAGATTTTACCTTCTTGTAACCCTTCAACCAGAATGCTCTCTTTCTTTGAGGAAAAAGGCTCTTCTAATAACAGTGCATACTTGCTACTCTCATCTATGTTATCAACAATCTCATATTCTGTAATATTCCCCGTAACATGGCTTGAAAAAGGAATAATAATTTGTGAAATATAAAACTTGTCAATAGTGCCAAAAAAAGATTGCTTCGTATCTGCACACCTTTGCTTACACCTTCTTTTTAGTTCATCACTTGCCTTATTAGTAAATGAAATTGCAATTACTCCTTTATATTCTGGCAAATCTGGAATCACTCTGGCAATCTTTTCGACTATTGTATATGTCTTTCCAGATCCCGGCTTAGCAGTAATCACAATATTGCCCTTCTGTTGAAGTATCTTACTTTGTTCTTCAGTTGGTTCTTTCACCATTGTCCGGTCTTGTCCTTTCCGTTGTAATACGAATCAAGCTTGTCAGAGGCTCTACAATTTTGCTCTCTTCAAGACAAGAAAGTTCTTTATGGTTTTTAGTCAAGAATTCCATCATATTTTCTGCTTTTTTCTTTTGCATTGCGTTTACGAGATCATCATGATCCCTTTTTCCATAGTGGTTCATCAGCGTATCTTTTAATTCACTACTGGCAAGATCATTTTCGAGATCCACATCAGATAAAAAGATTCCTAAATCTTTGATATTTGTCCTAATATATTCATTCAACTTTTTAGCCTCTTCGGGAATTTCAGCATCTTTTGGCCATTCATTTTCTTTGCTATGCTGATTCCAATATTCAATCAATCCAGTTTTATTATCACCAATATCTTTAACAATCCCAATTCCTCGTGATATTCCAGCATAATATTTTTTTACCGGAGTAACACTTGTTTTTGAAAATATGTCGTTATCAGTTCTCAGAACCCACGAAATATTTAGCGCATTGCAAATAGCCACATAAGGTTTAAATCCTACTCCCTCAACCGAAAGAATTGATATATTATGCCTGTCCAAATCAAGTTTCAGCTCTCTTGCCAGTGCTGTGTAAAACAACACCTCCGAAGTTCCCTCAACAAGAAAGACTCCATCTGAGAAAAATGTTTCCGCTGACAAAGCGTTCAGCCTATATCCAAAATCATCAAATACACTTTTTAGTAATTCACTGCAACCACCACAAGAAGCAAACGAGTACTTATTTTCTGAATATAATCTCACAATACTTGCAGGCTCAAATTTAGATGCAATATGGGGAGAATGTGTTGTTATTAAAATTTGCTCGTCAAAACTATTCTGAATATACGCCGATAATTTTCGTTGCTGATGTGGATGAAGGTGTGCTTCAGGTTCTTCAATCGCATAAAAAGTAACATGGTCAATGTTGTTTTGCAAATGTTGTTTTGCTATCCATGTCGCGAGGAATATTTGATTATTGCGTCCATCTCCACCTATCGATAACGGAGTATCTCCTGTGGAATATGCGAGAACCAAGTTATCAAGCATTTTATCAGCTTTACTTTCTCCCGCAACAAATCGGACTGCTTGATCTTCATTATGAACAGACAGTTCCCCTAATTCACGATTTACCTGTGCAAGTGATGTAGAAATGTATTGTAACGAACTTATACTCTCATTGATTTTATCCAAACTATTTTGAATCTCATTAATTTTTTGACTGTCTGACGCCGTTGCTTCTTCGGAAAGCTTTTCCTTTGCAATCTGAAGTATCTTGATTTTCTCACGGCTCAAAAAAGAAAAAAGATTGCGATTTGTGTCAACATATTGCATGTTTAATCTCTTAATATATTGTCTTGTTTGAAGTTCAGACAATGTAGAGACATCATACCCCGTCAAAATTTTATATGTACCATTTTTTTGATTCGTATATCTTATAACCACTTTTCCATCTTTGACGGCACTTCCAAATGTACTTAACAAGCAATCTTCTGTTACTTCGCATAGATATGCTGTTATTTCAATAGTATCTGTACCAGAATAAGCATTATAGTCGCTTTCTGTCAATTCTAAATCATGTTCACTAATTGTTTTGTCAAATAGAATTCTTAGAGCGTATAGGAGATTAGACTTTCCCACATCATTTGCTCCGATAATAAGTGTTTTTTTTTGGAATATGACTTCTGTATCATCAAAATTACGGAAGCCTTTAATGCGAACCTTTTCCAATCTCATAATTTTCTCTCCTAACTCCCTAATCTTTTTCTATTGGGAAGCCCATAAGCATCATCTTTTCTCTCTGCCCAGATGGGAAAGCCCATTCATGAAACTCATCGCGTTCTGACAATCTACTCCTCTTTATTAAATTATGTCGCAACACTGAAATCAACTCGTAGGCCTCTCCAGTAACTTTAATAATCTCATCAATATCCAACGAGTGAAGTGAATAGTGAAGCATGTTAGAATCATTATATAAATCTCTTAAACACCCTTGTGTTTCTGGTGTCAGATTAAATATTAATGCAGCCGGTGTAGTATTATTCTTAATTTTGATTGGGCGATTATCAAATGTTTGCAGTACTCCTTTTGTCAATGTTTCTCCATTTCTATACCTGCCATATCTTAATCCTACTGCCAATCCATGCTTATATTGACAATAATCTTGATAATGCTCTTTATGAAAAGAAACTAAATCTGTCAAATATGTCTGCATTCTCAAAACTGCTATTCTATATTCTATGTAGCAATCTTGATAATCTGCCCATGTCAAACTATCATCCAAATCAAAATATGGAAGAAAAAACTCTCCCAAAAATTTTGATGGATCATTTGTCTTAAAATTCCAAATATATCGCTTAACATCTGTAGCATTATAATTTACAACATTCTTCACAAAAGTATCTATATTTTTTGATAACATAAGAAACGAGAACAAATCCTCTATTGCTTGTTCCGCATGACTTAATGCTTCAAATATCCACCCTATACGAACTTCGTTTTTTATTTGTTCATGTTCCACAATAGACAATGGTTGGTTTTCTCCCGTTATATCACTATAGAAATCATCTAAATTGAGTATCAACTTTTTAATAGATTCTACTGCAACAATATGCCAAGCTAAATATTGACTATCAAGATATTGATACATCTGGGCTTTCCCTGCTTCAAATTTTTCTTTTTCTGTTATTTTTTTCATTTTTACATCCCATAATCTCAAAAACACCAACGCATCAGTAACCAAGCTGTTCTTATTACACTATCTTGAGAGAAACCAACTTTCGGACGATTCAATGCACTCACCAAATTGTCGATTTTGATTTCATACCACTTATAGTAGCATATTCACCATTGTTTTTATGTTATATTTTCATAATACCATAAATCATCGTCGACATCAAGGCAACATTTGTTGACATTTACCATATTATTTCAATATTCGAATGGGTTCATGTGCAATTTTCGACATTGTAATTTGCTTTTTCTGACATGAAATCACTCTAACAGAATAAAACACTCGCCTAGTCGAGAAGAATTCTCTTATCTAGGCGAGTGTTACTTTTTAACTATCAAAGTTTTCCCTTGCTAATTTTATACCGAAGCCAGTCCTCTGCGTATTCGCTACTGTTCAGAATCAAGTTCAGTACTTTGTTTCCTTCTTCTGTATTCATTTCTTCCGGGATGTCATCTTTAAACATCGAAAAAATATTATCCTGTCGCTCTTTCGGTGTCGGATGATCTTGATAGACAATCTCTTTCCCTTTTAGTTCAGAATACACATCAAACAAGCGAAACATTTCAAATAGTATTATCGGTGATAAATATTGATCTTCCCAAAACACTTGTAGTTCTTCTGGCACTTCGTTTTTCTTCTGCTGCATTATTAAATTTATCAGCAAACGATAGGCATACTGATCTGCTCTTAATTCTGTATCCTTTCCATTTCGATCTTCTGGATGAATAGCATGATATAACTCATGTCCTATCAAAAAAGTCCAAATAGTCCAGTAGTTATCCATTGCTGTATGCATCAAGTTTTCTGGGAGAAGAGACATTTCATAAAGCTGCGTTTCATTATGTGTCCCAATTTCTCTTTTTCCATTCTGCAAATCTTCCAGAACGTAAAAGTTCTTCATGCAACGAGTTACATTCTCCTCGCTTCTATTATTCTCAAGTGAGTACATTGTGAAAAGAAACGATATAAGTGTATATTCCAGCAGTTCATCTACAACAACGACTTTTGTACCATTTGCATGAAAAGCGTTCATATTCCTTATATATCGAGGAATATATTGAACTGGCTCATCAATTTTTAAAGCCTTGAGAACCAATCCTAGCATTTTCTCATCAACATAATCTTCTTCCTCGTATGCGCGATTCAAGATTGCCTCATCAATTACATTGATTTTCCGCTTTTTCAGCATTTCGACAAACATCCGAACGCTTTCTCGTCCTTCTTCAATGTTACGTTTCGGAATGTTATTCCTTATTTGGTCACTCAGATAATTCTTATTTTTCATAATGTAATATCACTGCTTCCGCCAATTGGCCCGCTACATTTTCACTTATTTTATTTACATCTTCATTATTCAGATACCTATTTATCCTATACTCTGCACCTATTCTATATTCATCTTTTGAGTTTTCTCGAACACATAAGGATACTTTAATACAGGTTTCTTGTTCACCATCTTCTTTATTGGGCTGTTCAGAAATTTTTTCACTTGTTTTTTCTTTTGATGATTGTCGCAATTTATCCAAAACATCATGTGAAACGATTTTAATGACATCCCATATCATTCCACTTACAACACCTGTTATAATGGAATTAGATGATATGGTAATATACAAACCTATCAAAAAATCGCCCACATTAAAATTATCGACCGACATAACTGTGTAGTCAATGTCTGTTCGTTCTTCAAGAGGACTGTACGCACTTTCCAATTCATAGGGAACCTGAATCAACACTGATGTTTCCATTTTACATAATCCTCCCAGTTTACTTTTGCTGTTTTCTCCATCCTTATAGAAAAGAATAACATTTTCTTAAAATGTTTTCAAGGTCACTCGTGCAGTTCCAAGGGCAGTCCATCCGGGTCAAAGAAAAAGGTCATTTTCTTTTTGGTGTAGCTGTCCAATCGAATCGGTTCACATTCAATTCCCATCTGAGCCAGTTCTGCCACGGTAGCTTCCACATCATCCACCCGGAACGCCAGATGCCGCAAACCGCAGGCTTCCGGCCTGTTTACACGCTTGGGCGGGTTTGGCTCTGCAAAAATCTCCAGTTCAATCGCATCGGCACCGTCACCGACACTCAAATCCAGTTTCCAGTCGTTCCGCTCCTTGCGGAAGTTTTCTCTCACAACTGCAAAGCCCAGCTTGTTCACATAAAAGTCTCTCGCTTTTTCGTAGTTAGAAACGATAATCGCCACATGATGAATTGCCGCCAATTTCACTATCTGTACGCCTCCCTATTTTATATGTACCATACCTGCCGAAGCATTACTGCTACCAGTTCCAGAAGCACGACCACACTGCCGACCACCTGCGGTATCATAAAAATCGCAAATCCACCGATCAGCATTTGAAGTGCTTCCATCCCTTGCGACTGCTGCATAAGATACGAAAGAATCGCCGTTGCCAATAGCACACTACCCAGCAAATAGAAAATCCATGCCGAACAATGATGCAGGAATACCACAAACCACTTTATAAGCCATACAGTAAGGATCAGTGACAGGGTCATAATCACCAGCACCGATTTTAACAGCCATCGAATCGCTTTCATAATGTCCTCTTTCCGGCTGTTTTGTTGCCCATATTATAACACACTCTTTAATGTTACAACATGATTGAAGATTGGTTTCGTGGCATTTTGACAGACGGGATTTTATCGAACCTCTCCGGCTTGTTTGACAGCGTAAATACAGAGGTTGGAGAAATCGCAACGCAAGTCGGCACGACCCCCGCCGGGTGGAACGCGGGCATATTCAACATGATACGCAGCCTTTCGGAAAATGTCATTGTACCGATTGCGGGCGTTATCATTACCTTTGTCATGTGCTACGAACTAATCCAGATTGTAATTGAAAAAAACAATCTGCACGATCTCGACACTTGGATTTTCTTCAAATGGATTTTTAAGACCTTTGTTGCGGTGCTGCTGGTAACAAACACTTGGAACATCGTCATGGGAGTTTTCGACGTTACGCAGAGCGTCGTCAATCAGAGCGCGGGGGTTATCATATCCGATACAAGCATAGACGTTACCACCGTCATTACCGACATTGAAGCAAAACTCGACGCTATGAGCGTGGGCGGTCTTTTGGGGTTATGGTTTCAATCCCTCTTTGTAGGGCTTACCATGAAAGCCCTGTCAATCTGCATTATGCTTGTGGTGTATGGGCGCATGATTGAAATATATCTTGTAACGAGCGTTGCCCCTATCCCTATGGCAACAATGGTAAATCACGAATGGGGCAGCATGGGACAGAATTACTTAAAATCTTTGCTTGCGCTTGGTTTTCAGGCGTTTTTGATTTTGGTGTGCGTGGGCATTTATGCGGTCTTGATACAGACAATCGCAGCAACCGACGACATTTCCGGCGCGATCTGGGCTTGCATGGGCTATACCGTCCTCTTGTGCTTTACCCTTTTCAAAACGGGGAGCCTTGCAAAGAGCGTCTTTTCGGCACATTAAGGGGGTGAGTTATGATTTGAAAATCGGCTTAATCGACGTTGACAGCCATAATTTCCCCAACCTCTGCTTGATGAAGCTATCCGCGTATCATAAAGCAAAGGGGCATACGGTGGAATGGTGGAACGCAAAGGGGCGGTACGACCTTGTATATAAAAGCCGCGTCTTTACGGACACCTATTCCAAAGACACGATAACCGTTACCAACGCGGAACAGGTTATTTTCGGCGGTACGGGCTACGACACGAAAAACCGCTTGCCGCCGGAAGTGGAACACAGTTACCCGGATTATTCTATCTACCCGCAGTTTTTCGGGATTGCCTACGGCTTTTTAAGCCGGGGTTGTCCGAGAAATTGCGGGTTTTGCATTGTCAGCGGTAAAGAGGGGCGCAAAAGCGTTAAGGTTGCGGATTTGTCCGAGTTTTGGAAATGGCAGCCGGAAATAAAAATCATGGACGCTAATCTGCTTGCCTGTCCCGACCATGAAAATCTCATTGAGCAGCTTATACGAAGCCGCGCATGGGTGGATTTTTCGCAAGGGCTGGATATTCGCCTTGTGAACAGGGATAATGTCAGCCTGTTAAATCGGGTACGGATAAAAGCGGTACATTTTGCATGGGATAATCCCGACGAGGACTTGACCGGGTATTTCCAACGTTTTTTGGATTTGACAGCCATTAAAAGCAGCCGCCAGCGGCGCGTGTATGTTCTTACCAACTACGGCAGCACTCACGAACAGGATTTATACCGCGTGAACACCTTGCGGGCTATGGGCTTTGACCCGTATGTGATGATTTACGAGCGTCCAACCGCCCCGCCTGTTACCCGCCATTTGCAACGATGGGTAAACAACAAGCGGCTTTTCTATGCTGTTCCCCGCTTTGAAGATTACATTCCGGGCAGAAAGGAGGTATGAAATGGCGTATGTAACCGTCCCAAAGGACTTAACAAAAATCAAAATACCAGTTCTTGCGGTTCTCTTTCAGGTACGTCCTGCGCAGCATCCCGTACTTC
>ENA-UALR01000469-UALR01000469.1-human-gut-metagenome-genome-assembly--contig:-NODE-469-length-19893-cov-17.313792_pt1 | contig 19893 bp, 16 predicted proteins | sample MGYA00243702_ERZ654472 | MGnify/ENA primary metagenome ERZ654472 (study PRJEB26926, sample SAMN06164398) | human gut metagenome | biome: ENVO:00009003; feature: ENVO:2100002; material: ENVO:00002003...
AGATTCCTCTACGTCTCGTGGGCTCGGAGATGTGTATAAGAGACAGGCACCGGTTCTTCCAGCCATGCTTTATAGACGATATAAACCGCAAGGACGATAATTGAGTAGCCGAGGATAATCAGCAATATCGGCAGCAGAGTCAGGAAAATGAACAGGCCGCCCAATAGGAACAGCCCCATTATCAGGCATCCGAGCGTGTTTTCCTTTTGCATTTTTTTGAGTTGGGCGTCCAAATCCCTGTCGTCTTTGGGGTCGGGGTAGATGTATTCAATTTCCATGTCAGCTCCTTTTGATGTGTCCTGTCGGTTTATGTAGGGTGCGGGCGGGAAAAAATCAAGCGGGGCGGCATTTTTTTTGCCGCGGGGGAGAGGAAAGGGCGGTGAGGTGCGGACAGTGCCGGCGGTACGGGAACGATGAGCTGGCGGAGCGGGCGATGAGGTGCGGGCAGAGGCGAGAAGGGCGGGGAATATGGGGCGTAGGGGCGGCGGGTCAGAGGTATTTTTCCAGTTCGGCGTAGTAGGATGCCGGGGGAACCGGAGAGGCAGAAGAAAGAGGGGCGGCGGTGTTGGCAGCGGGAGCGTTGGCGGCGGCGTGCAGCTGTTCCAAGACCATATACGGCATATTGAGATTATGGCGGCGGCCGGTGCCGAGTTTGTTTTCGGGGTGGGCGGTGCCGCCGTGGAAGTCCGAGCCGCCGGCGGTTATCAGCCCGAGGTCGCGGATGATGTCCAGATAAAGCTGGCGGTTGGCACGGGGCTGCGAGGCGTGAAAGACCTCAATGCCGCTCAGGCCGGCCTGTTGCAGCTCGCGGACGACGTTGTAGAGAATGTCCGGCTTGAATTTGGTGTGTATCGGGTGCGCCATAACCGCGGCGGCGCCGTTGCTGCGGATGAAGTCTATAATCTCCGCGGCGGGGGCGGGGCGGTTTTCGACAAAGGCGATGCCGCCGCGGGCGAAAACGACTTTGTATGCTTCTTCGGTGTTTTGGATATAGCCTTTTTTGAGCAGGACGTCGGTGAAATGCGGACGGCGGATTTGCGTGCGCGGGTTGCCGTCTTTGTCCAGGGCGACTTCTTCATAGGTGATGTCGACGCCGAAATTTTGCAGCAGCTCGATGCGGCGGTGCGCCATTTGGTCGCGGCGCGCGAGTTCGTTTTGCTGATATTCGCGGAACGCGGGCAGGGATTTTTCGGGAATGTCCAGCGCGAGGATTTCCATTTCCGCGCCGGGATAAAATACCGAAAGTTCAGCGCCGTTGACGATTTCCACTTTGCGGTTTTTGGCGGCGGCCGCATGCAGCTCGTCCAGTCCTGAAACGGCGTCATGGTCGGTCAGCGCCAGTGCTTCCAGCCCGATTTTTTCGGCGGCGTGCAAGAGTTCGGACGGAGAAAGAAAGCCGTCGGAGGCGGTGGAGTGGGTGTGCAAATCTATCATGGCGGTGCGGTTCCTTAAACTAAAAACGGTTTAAAACTTATAGCGGTCGGAGATTTAAGACGGATAAAGCCGGAGCGGTTTATACTTTGGCGGGCTGTTTAATCTTCAGAGGCGGTTTAAAACTGCAGGGTCAGAATGTTGGTGAAAACGCTGGCATTGGCGCCGCGGGAACTTCCGGCGGTGCCGGAGGCCTGGCAGGCGGCAAGCGAAAGGGACAGAAGAAGAGCCGCAGCGAGGCGGACGGAAAAAATACGCATAGAACTTTCCTTTGGTCTCAAGGTTATCGGAATATGTAAAAACTAGGGCAAAAGTGTAAAAAAATATTTAACTTTTGCAGAAAGCCGCTAAGATTTTGCTGTATTTGCAATGATGACGAACGGACTATTACGGACTATGCGGAAGAAGATTTTTTATGCCTTATTATTGGCGGCGATGACGGCGGCGGGAACAGTGCAGAAAGCCCGCGCCGGGGTGATTGAAGACTATTTCAGCGGTTTGAAGCAAGACGTGCGGCAGACCTACGACGAGGGGACATGGAACGTTATGCTGCCGCTCAGGGTCTGGCACAACCGGCTGACGTATGATGACGAGCATATCGACAAATATAACGAAGAGCCGTGGGGGCTGGGCTTCGGGCTGACGCGCTACGAGGGCGAAAACTGGCACGGGCTGTATGCGATTGCGTTTAAGGATTCCAACGATTATATGCAGACGATGTTCGGTTATGCGTACCTCATCAACAAAGCGATTGACGAAGAGAAAAACTGGCATTGGGGATACGGTTATACGCTCGGCGTGACGCAGAGGCACGAGTATTCGTATATTCCGGTGCCTTTGCCGTTGCCGATTGCGGCGGTAACGTACAGGAATTTTTCGTTGAACGCAACGTATGTGCCGGGAGTGAAAAACGACGGCAATGTGCTGTTTACCTGGCTCAGAATTGATTTGTAGGAGAAGCGGCGGCGACGTATCGGGGTGTTACGGTGGAATGGCGGCAGTTGCGGGCAGCGGCAGGGGCGTTGCGCTTTTACGGGACGATTCTGCTTTCAATATCTTTGAAATAATTGACAACATCGGTCTTAAGCTCGCAGACCGCCGGTTCATCGCAGACAATAATCCCGTAACGGTGCATTTGCAAAATGCTTACCGGCCACATGTGGTTTATGCCGCATTCAATCGCATGGTGCACAGCGCGGGCTTTTTTGGGGCCGGTTGCCAAAATCATAACTTCTTCGGCGTCCATAATCGTTCCCACGCCCACGGTCAAAGCCATGGTCGGAACCCGGCTCTCATCGCCGTCAAAAAAGCGCGAATTGGCCTTAATCGTATCCCGGGTCAGCGTTTTTACCCTGGTGCGGGAAGCCAGAGACGATGCCGGCTCGTTGAAGGCAATGTGTCCGTCTTCTCCCACGCCGCCGATAAACAAATGGATTTTGCCGTATCGGCGGATTTTTTCCTCATACTCAGCGCATTCTTTGCCAAAGTCCGTGGTCATTCCGTTTAGGATATTGATGTTTTCGGGGCGGATATCAATATGCTTGAAAAAGTTTTCATGCATAAAATAATGATAGCTCTGGGGATGTTCCGGCGGCAGGCCGATGTATTCGTCCATATTGAACGTAACCACGTTTGCAAACGAGAGCTCTTGCGCCTTGACCATTTCTATCAGCCTCTGATACATTCCGAGCGGGGTGGAACCGGTCGGCAGCCCAAGCACAAAGGGCTTTTCCGGTGTCGGGCGGAAGGCATTTATCTTATACGCCACATAATGGGCAGCCCATAAAGAACATTCGTCATAGTTGTTTTTGATAATCACGCGCATTATTTTTTCTCCCGTATAAATTTTCCGCCAACCACGGTATCAATCAAATTAAAGTCTTTGTCCATTATCAGCAAATCGGCGTCAAACCCGGGGATAATCATCCCTTTGCCGTTTTGCTTCATAATTTCCGCCGGATTAACCGACGTCATCTTGACGGCGTCTTCAACCCGCACGCCAAATTCGAGCAGATTGCGAAAACCGTCGTACATCGTAATTCCCGAACCGATAATGACTTCATCGGCTTTGCGTTTGAAACACTTGTCAAAGTAAAAGTCGGCGTCTTCCGGCGGGGTGGCATGAGCGTATTTCAAAGCGTCGGTAATCATCACCAGTTTGTCAATCGGCTTGCTCTGCATCAAAAGGGTAATCAATTTCGGATTGGTATGAACCCCGTCGCCGATGAATTCGCAGGAAAGCTCCTGATGTATCAGCCCCGCGCCGACCACGCCGGGTTCGCGGTGGTGCAGCGGGCGCATCGCGTTAAACATATGGGTCAGGTGCATAATCTTGACCTGCATCCCTTCAATCATCTGTTCGTAGGTGGCATTGGTGTGCCCTGCCTGAAGGATAATCCCCTGACTGATGCAATAGAGCGCCAGCTCGCGCATATTTTTGAGCTCGGGCGCGACGGTCATATTGATGATTTTTCCCTGTCCGGCTTTGACAATCCGCTTCATATAATCCAAATCGACGGCAGATAAGCCTTCGGCCAACTGTCCGCCGATGCGTTCGGGGGAGAGAAACGGCCCCTCCAAATGCATTCCCAAAATCCTGGCGCCTTTTTCTTTGCCCATCGCTTTTAAAATTGCTTTCATTTTTTTCATCAACTCAGGCTCAGGCGAGGCGTTGATGGTCGGAATGAAAGAGGTTACCCCGTTTTCCGCCAGAAATTCGGACATTTTCAAAATGGCTTCCGGCGAGGCGTCGTCGGTGGAATAGCCGCCGCTGCCGTGAATGTGGGTATCAATAAACCCCGGGAGCAGGCTGGCGCCCATCAAATCTATGATGCGAACCTGGGGCGAAAACTTTTTTTGCTTGAACCGCCTTTCGTTATAAACGTCGGCAATTTTGCCGTCTTTGATGTAAACGGCACAATTTTTCATCACCGAGAAACCGGCGTAGACGGTGGCATTGTGCAGACAAACAGCGTTGCTATCCATGGGCGGGCACTCCTTAAAAACTATCTTATGGCGGTGATTGTGTCATATCGGGAACGGTTTGTAAAGAGTTATTGTTTTTTTATGGCGAAAAGTTCCGGCGGGAGGCAGCGCCACTAGCGACGGGGCGGATGAGGAGGGGCTGAAGTGTGGCTGTGGGGCGGAGAGGGCAGAGAGTATGGCGCGGGGAGTGTGGCGCGGTGAGGTCTTTGTGTGGCAGCGCCACAGGCAATGGGGCGGTGAGGCGGGAGAGATGAGGAGCGGGCAGGGTGTGTGGCGCGGGAGAGGGGCAGATGTCATAAAAAAAGGAGTGCCTTGCGGGCGCTCCTTCTTTTGATAATCAGAAAACTATCGGCCAGGCCGGTAATCTTCTGTTTTTTACAGTTGGATGCGTAGCTTTCTAGTGAGATCGGTTCCGATGTGCTCGTCATTTTTGATGTCGCGAAACATATCTTTAACGTAGGTGTAAAATATCCGTATTGTGAAACCGAAGAGAAGCCACATTACTCCGGTTATAATCCAGGAGATAACAAGACTGGGGGCGAGCCACAGTTGTATGCCGAACTGGATTATTCCAATGAAGCCGAATATGATACCGATGTAGCCGACCAGCAGGAATGTTAATCCGATAAGCAGACTGATGGCATTGACAACAGCGTTCCATACTTTTGCAACTGTAATTTTTAAAGTTTTCATAATTTTTTCTTTTTTTTAACGAGGTTCGGTCCTGTACCTAATCCTTCGTGAAACGACGCCGCAGGGACTGCCGTTTCGTGGTTATCTCATAAAGTTGTTTATGCCATATTATGAAAAAAACATTACAAATCAGGGGATTCAGGAATAAACCTCAAGGCCGAAATTGTGAAAACCGTTTTTAATAATAGACATATTTTTATATTGTAGGGTTTTATTATACCACAGTTTTCATTGCTTGGCAAGAGGAAATTTTTCGGGAGCGATGGCGAGAGGGGAAGCGGTGTGGCGGGAGAGGGGGGCAGAGAGGAATGGAGCGCGGGGAGTCTTTTGTGCCGACGGTGTGTGGCGCGGGGAGGTGAGGTCTTTGTGCCGGACGTTCGGTTGGTAGTGCCGCGTGTAAAAACTCCCAAACCGCAATGCCAGTGTCATCTTCTCCATCCGCAGTTCAGCCGTCGACGCCGTCTTCTGCCAAAAAACGCTGGATATGCAAGCTTTGCGGCTATGTTTACGAAGGCGAAGTCCCTTTTGAAGAACTGTCGGACAATTGGCACTGTCTGTTATACGGTATCGGCAAAGATATGTTTGAACTGCAATAGCCGTGGTCTCAAAAGAGTTGACAAAAAACAGGATAATGCTATAATCAGCTCAATTTAATAACTATTAAAATATCATTTATGGAAACAATCCTCGTTTTTGCCTTGTTTATCTTGGCAGTATTTGGCAGAGTGGTGCATAGAAAAATGGATTCCCGCAAACGTCAGCAGAAGTATGCGGAGTATTGTTGAGGTAGGAAAGTATGGTACAAGAAAGAGGCCAGGAAAGGGAAGAATGTGATAACACCGTCTGGTGGATTGCGATAATGTTCACCATTGCGGTCGTTGTAACAGTTGTTTTCATATACATAGCCCCGGTTCTAGCATTTTTTATGCAAAACGGTATTTCTAAGGAAAGCTCGGAAATAGCTAGTTTGTTTTTGAAAAAATCTTTTGCTGATTGGGGTTTTTTGCGGGACTGGTATCTGAAATGGTTCAATAAAGTTCATCATTACAGTGGTGAGTTTAAAATAAGTTTATGGCCGCCGATTCTGCCGCTTATTTCTTTTCCATTGGTTTTGATTATCGGCGGTAGGTGTTTTATCAGAAACCGCTCAACGGAATGGCAGGAAGAGTTTGCGCAGGTCGTCGACGAATTAAACAGGGAAAGTGCTGACGAACAGCAGCGCTTTTATCAGGAGAGCCAAACGGTTTCGTCTTATACGGACGGCATAAACCTTGATGCTTATTATCGGATTTTCGGGCTGACGCCGGAAACGCTGACTGCAGAAAGCCTGAAAAAGGCGTATCGTTCCTTGTGTCTGCAATATCATCCCGACCGCAACAAACAGCCTGATGCCGCCGTCAAATTTGACAAGGTGCAGCGCGTTTATGAAACCCTGCAACGGGAGCTGGCGCATAAAAACGCATAACGTCAACCCTGGCCAAAGCGTCTGTTATGTCCCAGGCACTCTTCCGGACAAATGTTCGCACAGCCCCAAACACTCTCACCAATCGAAACGCCCGCGATAAAATCACGCGGGCGTTTATTGTATTTCAAAAAGCCGCCTGTTCGTGAGAGCAGACGGCTTTGGTGTCGGCGGTGAAGCCGGCTTTGGTATGTCAGCGGGGCGGGTTTGCAACGAAAGAGTTTTTCTCTCCGGCGTGCGCCGCCCCGTTGATCTTAGACGTACTGGGACATATGTTCCAGCAGGCTCCGTTTTTCGTTAACGTTTTCCTGCGCTTTGTTCAAAAGCGTTTCGTAACGTTCCGGATTAGCCTTCTTGACTACCTGGAAGCGGGTTTCGCTCGACATATAGTCGCTCAAAGGCTTGCTCGGCGCTTTGGAATCAAGCATCAGCGGCGCCTTGCCTTCCTTGACGTTGTCCGGATTGTAACGGTACAGCGGCCATGAGCCGGTATCTACCGCTTCTTTCTGGTGGGTCAGACCGTCAATCAGGTTGAAGCCCTGCGCGATACAATGCGAGTAAGCAATGATGATGGACGGGCCGTCAAAAGCTTCGGCTTCGTTCATCGCCTTGATGACCTGCATGTCATTCGCGCCCATGGAAACCTGAGCAACATAGACATTGCCGTAAGACATGGCAATCATTGCCAGATCTTTCTTCGGCAGAGCCTTACCCGCGGTAGCGAACTTCGCCGAAGCGCCCATCGGGGTTGCCTTGGACTGCTGGCCGCCGGTGTTGGAGTAAACGCCGGTATCCATTACCAGGATGTTGACGTTCTTGCCGGACGCAATCGCGTGGTCAAGACCGCCGAAGCCGATGTCATAAGCCCAGCCGTCGCCGCCCAAAATCCAGACGGATTTCTTAATCAGGTAATCGGCGAGGTTGTCGAGCTCTTTGGCTTCCTTGCTGTTCATGCCGGCGAGTTTGGCGCGCAGAGCCTTGACGTTTTCACGCTGGGCGTCGATTTCGGCGTCCGTCTTCTGCGGGTTGGCCATAATCTTTTCGGCAACGTCGCCCAGTTCAGACTTCAGGCCTTCAAGCAAAGCTTTGGCGGTTGCGGTCTGCTGGTCAATCGAGAAGCGCATGCCGAGACCGAATTCGGCGTTGTCTTCAAACAGCGAGTTCGCCCAAGCCGGACCGTGGCCCTTTTCGTCCTTGGTGTACGGCGTGGTCGGCAGGTTGCCGGAGTAAATCGAAGAGCAGCCGGTCGCGTTGGCAACAACCATGCGGTCGCCAAACAGCTGGGTCAGCAATTTAACATACGGGGTTTCGCCGCAGCCCGCGCAGGCGCCGGAGAATTCAAACAGCGGCTGAATCATCTGCGTGGTCTTGGGCAGGTTCTTCGCAACGTCGGTACGCTTTACATACGGCAGGGTTTCAAAGAACTTCCAGTTGGCAACTTCGGCTTCGATATGGTTTTCGATATGATCCATATTGATGGCCTTCTTTTCCGGATTGGCTTTGTTCTTCGCCGGGCAGGCGGAGGTACAAATACCGCAGCCGGTGCAGTCTTCGGCCGAAATCTGCAGAATGAACTTCTTGCCGGCGAATTCCTTGCCCTTGTAGTCGGCGCGCTTCAGGCTTGCCGGAGCATTGGCGAGTTCTTCGTCAGAAGCCACTTTCATACGGATAACGCCGTGCGGGCAGACGATAGAGCATTTGCCGCACTGGATACAGGTTTCCGGATCCCATACCGGGATTTCGGTCGCGATGCAGCGCTTTTCGTACTGGGTCGTGCCGGTCGGCCAGGTGCCGTCGACAACGTCGGCAAAAGCGGATACCGGCAGCTGTTCGCCGCGGCCGGCAATGATTTCGCCGGTTACTTTCTGAATGAATTCAGGAGCGTCGGCCGGTACCGGAAGAGCGGTGTGCAGCGCCGAGGTCGGTTCCGCCGGAATAACGACTTCGTGCATGTGCGCCAGAGAAGCGTCAACCGCGGCAAAGTTCTTCTGAACAATCGCGTCGCCCTTCTTGGAATAAGTCTTCTTAATCGCGTTCTTGATTTCCGCAATCGCCTGTTCGCGCGGCAGAATGTTGGAAATCGCGAAGAAGCACGCCTGCATGATGGTGTTGATGCGCTGGCCCATGCCGGTTTCGCGCGCAACTTCTACGGCGTTGATGGTGTAGAACTTCAGCTTCTTGTCGATAATCTGCTTTTGAACTTCATAAGTCAGGTGATTCCAGACTTCGTTTGCGTCATACGGCGCGTTCAACAGGAAGGTTGCGCCCGGTTTGGCGATGCCCAAGATGTCCACCTTGTTCATAAACTGGAACTGGTGGCAGGCAACGAAGTCTGCCTTGTTAATCAGGTAGGCGGACTTAATCGGGTTGTCGGAGAAGCGCAGGTGCGACGTCGTCATCGAGCCGGACTTGCGGCTGTCATAGACGAAGTAGCCCTGGCCGTACTTGCCGGCGTCTTCGGCGATAATCTTAATTGAGTTCTTGTTGGCGCCGACGGTACCGTCTGCACCCAGACCGAAGAAGACGGCGCGGACGACGTCCTTGCCTTCGGTGTCGATGCTGTCGTCATAAGCCAGAGACTTGTGGGTTACGTCATCGTTTACGCCGACGGAGAAACCGTTAACCGGGTTTGCGGATACGGCGTTGTCGAACACGGCCTTGACCATGCCCGGCGTGAACTCTTTGGAAGACAGACCGTAACGGCCGCCCAGAATCTTCGGCATGCTGATTTCGCCTGCCGCGGCAGCCTGCGCCAAAGTGGCGACAACGTCCAGATACAGCGGTTCGCCGGTTGCGCCGGACTCTTTGGTTCTGTCAAGCACGGAAACGACTTTCGCCGATTTCGGCAGAGCGGCAACAAATGCCTTGGCCGGGAACGGACGATACAGATGTACTTTCAGAACGCCGAGCTTCTGACCCTGCGCGTTCAGGTAGTCAATCGTTTCCTGAACGGTTTCGGCGCCGGAGCCCATAATGACGATAACCTGTTCGGCATCAGCCGCGCCGTAGTATTCAACAATGTGATACTGGCGGCCGGAGATTTTGGCGAACTTGTCCATTTCTTCCTGAACGATGCCGGGAACGGCGTCATAATATTTGTTGGAAGCTTCGCGGCCCTGGAAGAAGACGTCCGGGTTCTGCGCCGTACCGCGGATGACCGGGGATTCCGGACGCAGCGCGTGTTTGGCGTTGAACTGGTAGTCTACGCCTTCGAGCATGGCGCGGAGGTCGTCGTCAGACAGCAGTTTGATTTTCTTGATTTCGTGCGAGGTGCGGAAACCGTCAAAGAAGTGCATGAACGGAACGCGCGAACGCAGCGTCGAAGTCTGCGCAATCGCGGCCATGTCGTGCGCTTCCTGCACCGAGTTGGAGCAGAGCATCGCAAAACCGGTCTGGCGGCAGCTCATAACGTCAGTGTGGTCGCCGAAAATCGACAACGCGTGGTACGCGAGCGAACGGGCGGCAACGTGCATGACGAACGGAGAAAGTTCGCCGGCGATTTTGTACATATTCGGAATCATCAGGAGCAAACCCTGAGAAGCCGTAAAGGTGGTGGTCAAAGAACCGGCCTGCAGGGAGCCGTGGCATGCGCCGGCGGCACCGGCTTCGGACTGCATTTCCTGCACGTCCGGAACCACGCCCCAGAGGTTCTTCTGTTTGGCCGCAGACCACGCATCTGCCCATTCGCCCATCGGAGAAGACGGGGTAATCGGGTAGATAACGCAGACTTCGTTCATGCGGTGGGCAACCGAAGCGGCCGCTTCGTTCCCGTCCATCATTTTCATTTTCACATCTGACATTTAAATATCCTTAAATTAGAGTTTAAGTTGTGTTGTCGGGCAGTCCGGCTTTGGCGGGGCTTTGCAGGGTGCGGCCATCTTCCGCAGCATCCGTTATGGTGCGGCGAATTCCGGCTGCGGATAAACGCAGGCTTTCGTCCGCCGTGTTCCCTGCGGGAGCGGCAGAGCCGAAAACGCGGGCTTTTATCTGCCGGAGCCCTTTGCAGGGGCGGCAGAGCCGGGCGTTTTTACCACGACACAAAGCGCCGGAGTCATCCGCCGGCTGTCCGTTATTATCATTTTATCGCGGCTTTATTTAGCATAACGGCAGAAAAATGCAAGGATTTTTTCTGCCTTTTCCCCGATTTTCGGAAGGCGGGGATATGGGGCAGGACAGGCGCAGGGAGGCGGAAGGCGCAGGGAAAGCCGCCGGGGGAAAGAGATGAGCGCAGGGCGGGAGCGGGGAAAGGTGCTTGTAGGAGAGTGGGGCGGTGTTGCGGCGAAACGTGCGGCACGGAGAGCCGGGCAGGTACAGAGGTGCGCAGGGGAAAAGCAATTTGTTATTTTAGGGTGAGAGCGGCAAGTTTTGCAAAGTTATCTGTCGCTTGGCTTCCCGCAGCGGTGTTTTCGGGCCAGGTCCGGCACATGTGCACGTTGCTCAGCGACTGCAGGGAATGTTTGTAAACTTCGGAAAGTTTGCGATATGAATTGTCCAGCAAATAGACTTCTTTTCCCAGCAGCGCTGCGGCAATGCCGACGTGCAGACGGTCGGTGATGACGGTTTGCACGCTGTCAACCACGCTCAGCATGAGCATAGCCGAAAAGGCGATGTGTTCCCGGGAAGATTTGACGGAGCCGCCGCCCATGGCGGAGAGGTCAATATCGCCCTGAGGGCAGATGACACCCGGCTTTTTTTCGCAGTCGTTGCGCAGAAAAACGCCGACATCTTTGCCGGGGGCGTAATTTTGGCGAATTGTATTAACCATATAAAAATCGGAGTAAGGGATATTCAGGCTGTCGGGCGTCAGAATGTCCTTTTGCAGACGCAGCGCCATATCGTGGTCCAAGATGATTTTTGCTTTTGTCCGGGCGCTGACCAGATAATTATAAGACTGCTCTTCCCGGCAGAACACGACGAAACGTTCATCCAGAACCTCCAGCAACTTGCCGCATTGGTAAAAACTGCTGGGCAAAATGATAATTTTGGCAGCACGGGCGAAAAGAGGGAGCATATTAACGTAACTTTTTTCATAATCGGGAATCCATGCGCCGCCCCCGCCGTAAACAACGGTATCGCCGGCGGCGACGGAACAGCCTTTTTCGCCAAACAGGGTACAGGGCAGATTGTTTTGGGCGAAAAACTGCAGGGTTGCCGCGCCAATGAGCATATCTCCGAGGTTTCCGGGGTTGGGAATATAGGTGAAACGGCCGGCTTTTTTCAATTCGTTAAGCAGCGCCGTGTTATCTATATCCAGCGGACGGAAATTGCGGGCGTCCAGTTTCATCCCGCCGGGAGCGGCATAGTACGCCTTTTTGCTTTTAAACAGCGGCAGACCGAATAATTCCCGGCGGATGCAATCTTCAGTATATCGTACGGAGAAAACTTTTATGCCCAAGAAATAAATTTTCCGGCACGATGACTTTTTTTTAATTTTTATGAATATGTTTCGGCGCTGCGGCTCTTTGGCGTCGGGAAGCAGGGGTGAGATTTCATGCTTATATCTCCATATCAGATATTTATAGGTTAAATATCTCGGCAGCTTATGGCCGCGGGGCTGCAGAAGCCCTTTTTGCTCCAGATCCTGCAATTCGGCGGCAAATGTGCGGAACATCTGTTCCCTGACGGGGGCCGGCGACCGTCTGCATCTCCCCAACTGTTGTTTGAGGAGGGAGGGGATAAGGCGGGTCTTCATGGCGGAGAATTCCGCCTGCAAACCGTCTTGGCGGAGAATGCCGTACAGAAAATCTATGCCGCGGCGGTAGTCTTTGATTTGTTGCGGTTTGGGGACAGATTGCGTGATAGATTCGGAATTTGCAGTTTGAAAATAAAGCGGTACGTCAATGATGACGGTGCGCGGCTTTTGGGCTAAGAGCGCAAAAACATAGGGATAATCTTCAAACTGAATGTGCGGAATAAATTCTGTCCCCCGAAGCAGGGACTTCCGGAAAAGCTTTGTCCATGCCGTGCAGTAAATTTTGTGTTTTTTGCCTTTGGATGTCCCATGGAAAAACGGGTCGGAAGTAACTTTTACGGGAATGCCGTCAGGATTATAGCGCGTTTGCTGTTGCTGCTCCTCGCTTTTATGATAAATATATGCGAAACTGACCATGTCGGCCTGATGCTGCAGCGCCAGAGCGTGGGTTATTTCCAAAAGCTGGGGGTGGATGAAGTCATCGGAATCGAGGAAGTAAATAAAATTTCCCCGTGCCAGTTTCAAGCCGTTGTTGCGAGCCATGGAAAGCCCCTGGTTTTGCTGGGTGAGGATTTTGATGCGGGAATCTTTTGCTGCGTAGTCTGCCAGAATTTTGCCGCAGCTGTCGGGAGAGCCGTCGTTGACACAGATTGCCTCAAAGTCGGAAAAAGTCTGGCTGAGGACGGAATCCAGGCAGCGCGGTAAGTATTTTTCCACTTTGTAACATGGGATAATTATTGAGATTTCCGGCATTCTGCGTCCTTTCTGTCTGTAGATTTTTAACGACCCTTTTATTTCTACAGTTTCCGCATTGTTTGGCTGCCTTTTCTTCGGTGGAAAACCGGCATTTCAAGATAGACGGGGACGGATTTTAACTGTAGAAATAAAAGGGTCGTTTTTTATCAGCATTTTTTACAAGAGAAATATGCATGGTGTTCAGCGGGCGTTGGGGAACGGACAGGGTCGAATAATCGGAATTGCAAAATCTTTTTGACAGTATAACGGTGCAATATCTATTGACGGGCTTTTACGGGTATGTTATCTGTTTCTGACAGACGGCGTATGTTTCGGAAAGGGTTTATAAGCAGCGTATGTTTCGGAGAGAATTTATAAGCGGCGAATATATCCGGAAGTAACGTATGTGTCCGAATATGGCGGAAATATGCGGCAGGCCGGTGGTGTCTGGTGTGAATGGCGGAGGCAGAGATGAAAAAAATTGTACTGTTGTGGGTTTGGGTGTTTTTGCTCGGGGGCGGCGTTTCGGCATGGGCGCAGGAGAATGCCGGCGACGGGGAGAAAACGGCAAAAGGGTTCTCCATAGCGCGCCGGGTTAATCCCGAATACATCCGGGAATACGAGCATCCGACTTTGCCCTTAAATATTCCGGAATATGTCAGGCGCGAGCCGGCATACGCGCCTGAAAACGAGCTGGATCCGTGGCTGATTATGTATTATGATCCGGAGTATTATCTGGAATATCTGGAGAAAATCCCGGTGCGGACGCTGGCGCAGAGGTATCAGCTGCTGATTTTGTGGCAGCTTTACAAGCCGGAAAAGATTTCTTCGCCGGAATACCGGGAAATGGCAGCGGCGGCGCATAACGAAACGGCGGAATATCTGGCGGGCGACAACTGGCAGGCGGCGTGGCGGAAAGAAGAATATGACAAGCTTATACAAGGCGATTTTCAAAAATGTTATGCCGACATGACGTGTCTGCTCAAGGCCGTTCCTTACTGGATGGATGCAGAGGATCCGATGTGGGTCATCTTGCCTTGCGACCTGGCCAAAAAGCACGGCCTGATTTATTATTTTGATATTGCCGGAGGCGGGCACGGGGCGCAGACCCTCATGATTTCCACCTGTCCTGTTGACAGGAAATATGATTTCCCGCGTGAATTGGGAGACTATGTTGACATGAGCGAGCGGGAGAAAATGGCCAATTGCAGCGGCAGCATCCGTTTTGTTTATTATGCGAAGGCGTATGTCCATGCGCTGGATATTCAGTACCAGCCGTCTTTTGACGAAAAAGCGGAAGACTGGCGGGCGTTTCCCTATACGGAATGGGCAGTGCAGTCGTATTACAATTTCAGAAAATTCAACAGCGTTTTGAATTATGGCATCGGCTACCGAAAGGCTGTCGATATGTTGCAGGAGCATTATGCAGGCGTGTTCGGCGTCAGCTCCGAACGGGCGTTAAACGCGGCGCTGAATGTTCTCAATCCGCCGTCATCGGAGTACTTTAAGCGAATTGCGCCGGACAACGTGAACTATCTTCTGCTGACGGGGGCACCGTGGGCGGAGATAGAAAAGCGGCTTCCTGACGACGTTTCGCCGATGAAACTGCTGGATTTGAGCATCGCGTATCCCGAAAATCTGCGCCGGCTTATCGCTCTGGGGCAGCAGAGGCAGCAAACCAACGTCGACGAAACGAACGATTTCGGCAAGACGCCGCTGCAAACGGCGGCACAGTACGGCTATCTCGAAAGTGTCAGGATTTTGCTTGCCGCGGGTGCCGACATAAATCATCGGACGGACGATGGGAACTGCGTCCATGATACGGATGATGACTGCATTCGCAACGGGAAGCGCACCGCTTTGATGTATGCGCTGCAGGAAGGGCAGTATGAGGTGGCAAAGTATCTGCTGGACAATGGTGCCGACATATCGCTGCTTGATTCGCAGGCGAAAAGCGCCTTTGATTATCTTATCGGCAGAGCGCCGAAGCTCAGCACGCAAAATCGGATGACCATAGTCGGCGGCACGGCCTCTTCCCGGGACTTTGACGAAGAGGTTTCCCGCTTTACGCCGGAACAGGAGGAAGAGCTGAAAAAGCGGCTGTTTGTACAATCCCACCGACAGTTGGCCGATATGCTGGCGGGGGAATGGGAACCCGACTGGCAGGGAACGGGGGACGTATTTAAAGGCAAGATGACAATCCGAGTCAATGCCGATGCAGGAAAGCCGCTGCTGCAAATGGAGGACGAACGCGGGACAACGGCAGACTGCGTTCCTCTCGCAGCAAGCCGCGCAATTTTTAAATGCATGGTCAAGCCAGCAGAAAACGGAGATGTTCCGGTTGCGGACGGCGGTATTGCCGTTTATACCGCTTTTGAGGTACAGCATAATTTTATAAATGTGTTTACGGTTTACGGCGTCAGGGAGAAAGATACTGTTGATGCGGCCCGGGCGGAAAAGGATTTGGAAAACCGCTGCCTTGATGTCGGGAGTTTGTGCTGGCGCGGATTTACCGCACATTATGAACGGATAGAACGTCGGCAGTCCGCCGCGGGGGAGGCGTGAGAACGACTGCCAGAGGGACCGGACGAGAGGAAAAGCAAGAGACGCCCGACGGCATTCGGGTGTTTTCTGTTGGCCGGGACATCTTGTCAAACACTCCAAGAAACCGGAATGACAATAGTTGTTCCGCGTATTGACGGTCGTCGTTTCAAATCCCGAGCCGGCCTTTCGGACATAACAAAGCCCTGCCGTAAGGGCAGGGCTTGTTAGTATTGGTCGGGACTATTGGATTCGAACCAACGGCATCTTGCTCCCAAAGCAAGCGCTCTACCAGGCTGAGCTAAGTCCCGAAACCGTGCCGGCGGATTGGAAACCCCCGACGCTGACGCATACCATAATCAATAAAAAATATTTTTGCAAGCAATTTTTTATCGGGGAGGAAAAATGCAGAAAAAGCGGGTTGTGTACAAGCGGACGAAAGTGATGGATTTTTTTGCCGGGGAGGATAGACTTCTGGCTGTGTGCCAGGTGCGATTGCGGACATGTGGTGTCGAACGGGTTGGCAATGGCAGCGCGGAGGCATAACTGTGGCTGCGGTTGGGGGACTGGCTGCTGCTGCGGCACGGGCAGAAGGGAAATAACTGACAGCAAAGGAATGAGCATGATACCCAAGAAAATCCATTACGTCTGGTTTGGCGACAAAGATTTCGGCGAGATTGAGAAAAAATGTATGGAAACGTGGCACAAGGTGCTGCCGGAATATGAAATCGTGCGTTGGGGCAACGACTGCATCGACAAGTTTGACAACCGTTATTTCCGGGAGGCAATTGCGGCAAAACAGTATGCGTTTGCGTCGGATTACGTCCGTTTGTATGCGCTGTACCACGAGGGCGGAATTTATATGGATACCGATGAAGAGGTGATTAAGCCGCTTGATGAGTTTTTAGAGCACGACTATTTTATGGGCTGCCAGAAGTGCGGGTCGGCACGGGGGCTGAACCCGGCGCTGGTCGGGGCGGTGCCGCACAACGGCGTGGTCAAAGACCTGCTGGCGGTTTATGACGATTTGGCGTTTGTTAATCCCGACGGGAGTTTTAATCTGAAGCCGAACCCCGCGTATTTTGCCGACGTGCTGACTGAAAAATACGGGCTGAAGGAAACGTTTGTCAAGTCGGGGCGGATAGAGTTTTATCCCAATTCGTTCGTGTACGATTATGACCACTTCGGCACCGACAACAAGGATGCTTACGCCGTGCACCGCTATTCGGCGAGCTGGCGCCCGGACTGGAAAGTTTTGAACAAGCTGACGCTCAGGTGGGGCGGGGCATCGTATATCCTGCGCAAATACAAGAAACGCCGCGAGGCACCGCTGCCGCTCGGCGAAGGGGAAAGTTTCGTCTGGCATAAGAGGATGTCGGACTATGTTGCCTGGGCATTGGTTAAGAGGGTTGAGCAGAAGTAGCGAAAACCGGTGCGGGCGCGCGGGGCGAAAGCTACTGCGGAGGTGCGGGCGGAAATCTGTGCTGGTGCACGGGGCGAAAGCTGCTGCGGAGGTGCGGGGCGAAAGCCGCTGCGGCATGGGAGCAGAAGCCGGTGTGTGCTGAAGATTAATGCAATAAAGACGGACGGAGGTATGATGCGCAAATTAAGACGTTGGATTCAGAGTAAATTGCATGGTTATGATTTGCCGGAACTGGTTAAGCCGAAACCGCTGGCGATTAAACCGACGGATAAAATCTGTATTTTGGCGCCGCATGCGGACGACGAAACTATCGGCTGCGGCGGGCTGCTGGCGCTGTACGGGCCGCAGTGCGACGTTATCCTTCTGACCGACGGCGCCAAGGGCGGCGACCGTTCCAAGCCCGATGAGGTGCGGCGGGTGCGCGAGGCTGAATTCGAAGAGGTGATGCAGTTTTTTGACGTGCGGTTTTATCAGTTTATGCGGGCGGAAGACGGCAATCTGATTGAGGCTTACCGCCTGTTTCAAAAACTGGATTTGTCGGGGTATGACTATGTGTTTATGCCGCACGGGCTGGACAGCCATAAAGACCATGTTGTCGTGTCGGCGTTTTTCCGCCGCCTGCGCCGGGAAAACAGCGCGGTGAAGGCGGTGCCGGTTTACTATGAAGTCTGGGGCGCGATGGCGATGCCGACGCATTATCTGGACATTTCGGCAGCGGCGGAAAAGAAACGCGAAGCAATGGGCTTTTACCGCTCGCAGGGGAATATCGACTATGCCGGGAGGATACTCGGACTGAACCATTACCGCGGTATCCGCCATAACGTGGCGTATGAAGAGGACTATACCGTTGGGGAATGAAAGACGGCAGATGAGCCGGACTGGCACGTGGCGGCGGCGAAAGAGCTGCCGGCGGCAGATGGCCGGGCGGCCGGCGTTGAGGCAATAAAAAAAACGTCCGATAATCGGACGTTTTTTTTAGTTTCAGGCAGATGATTTCAGAATGCACGCTCTTCAAAGACATAGCGCCATTCGTCCATCGGCGGGAGAACCGCTTTTCCGTAACGGTGCACGAGGCCGATTTGGCCGTTTTCAAGCCGCAGAATCAGAATTCCGTTGATTTTGCGGATGAAACAAACTTTTCCGGCGATGCGGTTGCCGTCAGAATCATACACCGTGTGGGTGCCGTTCTGGCTGACAATGTACCACTCGCCAAGGTCGGCAACAGCGTCGACGCGCTCCAGCAGAACCTTGTGGCTTTGGCTGCACAGCGTTTTCTCGTCGATGTTCCAGTACCGCCCGTCGGGCAGGAAACAGACGTTTTCGCCGGTTGGCAGCGTCAGCAGCGGTTCCTCGGCGTTTTCTTCAAAGAAGCAAAGTTTGCCGTCGCAGACGCAGCTGAAATTTCCGTTGGAAAATTCGTACACGTCGCTGATTCCCCTGAGCAGATAAGCCAAAGGCACGTTGTTTTTGGTTTCGCGGCTCAGACGGTATGTCATGCCGGTCTGTCCGTTGCATTCTTTGGGAGACATCTTTGTCAGAGTCAGGTTGACCAGACAGGCGATGTTTTTGCGCGCTCCGGAATACAGCGATGTTTCTGCGCCCATGGCTCCGTCAGGATAGTGGAAAAAGACTTTGCCGTCGTGGTAAAGGGTCAGCATATAGCCGCCGCCGAAAACAGCGAGGCCGTTGTTGACCGAATACATCTCGTTTCCCTGTTCGTCAAACAGCTCCCAATCATACGCCAGCCCGGCCGTTTTGGCGGACGTGCCGCGATAGAGGGCTTTGAGGCGGGTGTTGTAGGGAAGCCATTTTCCGGCGTCTCCGGGCATCAGCGGCGCAGCTTCGCCGACGGGAATTTCGCGGGCCGTAACGCGCGCATAACCGCCGTCGAACTTGACGAAGTCGTAGCGGGTGCCGCCGTCTATCCTGTTGTACTTGTCGTCATACAGGGTTTTGACGCCGTTTTGCAACAAAACAACCCAGTCGCCGGCAAGCGGTACAAAACTCGAAATGTCGTCAAAAACAAGCCTTCCGTTGCGCGTGAACATACGGTATTCGCGGCGGAAACGGACTTTGCCGGCACCGGCCACGTTGTTGGTCGGTTCGTAAAGCAGAATGTAACTTCCGTTTTTGAAAATGTATGCGCTTTCGGCACGGACATTTTCTTTAATCAGATATCCCTGCCAGTCATACAATGCGAGGAAACTCTGACCTTTTTTGTCGGCAAAATGCAGGGCGTAACTGCCGTTGGCAAAGGTTAACACGCGTACAATCTTCTCCTTGGCGCCATCGGCTGCCTGAGGATTAATTCTAATAATTTTCATAAAAAATGATTTTTAAATAAGACATAAAATTAACTAAAACGGTGTGAGGATAACACAGCCTGCGGCAAATTGCAAGCTTTTTTTTGACAAAAAAATGCCGCGTGATGCAGGGCTGGGGCTGAGGCGGTGCTGCTTATGATACGGCGTTGACCGGAAGAGCGGTGCGGCCTATGAGGCGAGAGGGAGAAGGGGCTGGCGGTAGGCGGCTTCGCGCGGCATAGGCGCAAATAAAAAAAGGCGCGCTTTCCGGTTGGGGAACTGACGCGCTCTTTACGAAAGAAAACAGGGGCAAGATGCCGGGAATTGCAACCGTATATGCCAGCTGTTTAAGCTTGGGAGAGCTTTATTCTTCCCCACAAAACCACAGCCCCGGCGGCATATACCGTGACCCAGACTGCCAGTCCCTGCCAGAACGGTACGCCATGCGCCGTACAAAAGGCAGCGGGTGCCAGCAATAAGGACAATACACTCAAAATGATTCCCGTTTTCTTCTTGTTTTTCAATACATGTTTCATAACCAAATAATATTTAGAGTTTATAATAATTTCAAAAGCTTTACATCTGTCTCTTATACACATCTCCGAGCCCACGAGACGTAGAGGAATCT
>ENA-UALR01000521-UALR01000521.1-human-gut-metagenome-genome-assembly--contig:-NODE-521-length-18800-cov-6.300293_pt1 | contig 18800 bp, 13 predicted proteins | sample MGYA00243702_ERZ654472 | MGnify/ENA primary metagenome ERZ654472 (study PRJEB26926, sample SAMN06164398) | human gut metagenome | biome: ENVO:00009003; feature: ENVO:2100002; material: ENVO:00002003...
CAGCGTCAGATGTGTATAAGAGACAGATAGATAATAATAGATAAAATAACGCCGATAAATCCTAATTTATCGGCGTTTTACAGTTATTCAAATAAGTGCCTAAATAGGTCTTTAATTTCGTCTGGAAAATCCTTGAAATCATCTTCTTTCACTTAAAAATTGCTCGTTACAGTAGTAAAGTACACATTTTAATCGCTTCGCTAAATTACTGTTTAACGAAGTGAGTACCACATGACTCAAAATAGTTGGTTCTTATAATAACATCCACTCAGACATAACTATTCTTCGTCATATCCGAGTGGATTCCCAATCATACATAATTATATAATTATATCAACATGCATGTCAGCCGCCTCAAAACCTTTCTTAAGCTTTCGGCTGACTTTCTTAATTTCTGTACTGTATTCTTTCTTGCGATTATCTTTTTCATATGTTTTCTCAGATGCTTTTGTATCCATAGTATCCGGATTTTTAATATCAGAAACCTGATTATTATTATCATCAGTTACATTATCTGCTTTATCCTGTGTATTTTCGGAAGCGTCAGTAAGTTCAGCATTATCAGCTTTCTCGCTGTCTGTTATCTCATCTGATATATCATTATCTGCTGCATCCTGTTCTTTCTTTTCTTCATCAGTTGGCATACTCTGATAATCTGCGGATTTGACAAACTCAAGATGTGCAGCCTCAATGTTGTTAGTCTTTGCAAGTATTTCCTGGGCTTTCGCTAACTTGGCACTTTTAGGTATTGCCGGGTCATTGACGATACTGCTTAATGAACTCTCCAGTTCTCCAAGCTTCTGCAGCTTTACACGGTCAACCTCTTCCTTAGTCTTGCATTGTCTCAGTTTTTCCTTATAACTTTCTTTTTCTTCTTTAGTTTCACGATATTTCTTTAAAGCAACAGGATCATTCTTTTCAAGATAAGATATTTCCTCTGGCGAAAGACTCCCACCTGACATAATCTTATTATCTATTTTCTGGCGCTTCTCTGCTTCACGATTATGTTCTAACTGGTCCTGAAAATCAGCAATCATAAACTGTTCAGATGTCCATGTAGAGCGTTCATTTAACTCCTGCTTAGATAAAACATTGCCAGATTCCTTTTTCTGCATCCACTTGTTATTAAGCATCTGCAGTTGTACGGTACTTGCTATTGTTCCTGATAATATCACTAGGCACACCCCCTGACATTATACAGAAAAATCAACATTCTGCCCCACATTCTTCTCCTGTGGAGTTCTTACTGTATCACTTAAGAAAAGCTGCTCCTGATTTTTTACCTTTTCAAGAAGCTCTTCTATTGATGAAGCTGTCACTGTTACAGTCTCCGTATCGTCAGTATCATCGACATCTCCGGTTTCTTTGCGTTTCTTTTCCAGCCGCTCCTCATTCTTTTTCTTTTCTGCCTTCTTCTCGGCTGTCTTCTTAGCTTCTTTCTTTTCTGCAGCCTTTTTCTCAATACGCTCCTTCTGTGCAACACTTGACTTTTCAAGCACAGCAAAATATGATGCTGTACCATTATCATTAACCTGCATTCCAAAGCCCTTTACATTAGTTCCTGTTGCTGAAAGACTGCTTGCAAGCTGTGAAATTCCACTTGCAGCATTTGCAATAATTCCTTCATACTGTTTTCTGTAATTCTCATCAGAAGCCATTCTTTCAATCTTATCCTCATCAATAAGGACAACCATATTATTGGAATTAGCATAACCTGCCGCATTAGCCTTGGCATTCTCTTTCTGATCCTCACTTACAAGAATAAAGTTCATATTAGAGTACTTTTTCTTTAATTGTTCATAATATTTGCTTGCTTTCTCGCTTAACTGGGGATTACCGATAGTCTGACCACTGACTTTTTTCTTTCCGCTTGTCTCATCGGTCTTAGTTGTCTCTGACTTAGAATAAACAGCCACTGTATCTGCATACGAACCGGCTATCTGGGAAAAATTCCCTGAATATACACTACTCATAATTCATTCCTCCTTGAACAAAAATTTATTGGATAAAGTCCTCCTTGACTTTTCTAATTATTATATCGACACATTTACAAAAAAAATAATCGCATCACATAAAAAATGATACGATTACTTTCATTTTAATTAATTTCTTTCTTCTCTCTTCTTATAAAAAGACAGACACATATAACAACAAAAACAACAGTTGCAGCTATTAGTATTGGCCATACCGGAATCGGACAGACAGATGCCCTTATAAGTTTAAGTCCCTGATAAAATGTAAATACACCGAATATCGAGAATATTGCGAATGCAAGTGTATTAAGCAGTCCGTCCGGAGTCTTGCTCTTTAACAGATATCCGACTAACATACCAAGAATGTCAGCCGCAAAAAGTCCGAGCGAACATCCTATCCATACAACAAGAGCTGCACTCATACCTTCATTAGCACCAAATGTTATAGCTGTAAGCTGTGTCTTATCACCAAGCTCTGCAATGAAAAATGTACAGAAAACTGCAAGTGGTGCAAACTTAATCTTTGATTTGCCGCTGCCTTCTTCTTCGTCATCATCATCCCCGGCAATTGTTGATGCAGCAAAATAAAGAAATGCAAGTGCTACAATAGTCTTTATAAGCCAGTCAGGAATGAATTCACTGACAAGCCCACCTGCTAAAACAGCTAGTCCGTTAAGTACAAGAATTGCTGCAGCAGTTCCTAATATAATATCTCTTAACTTATATTTAGAAGTAAGAGCAATAAGCATGAGCTGGGTTTTATCGCCCATCTCAGCTATGAATTCAGTAAAAAACACTTTTAAAAACAACAGCATTTGTATGTTACCTCATTTATCTTATTATGATATAAACTGCATATATCACATAAAGTGCAACCATTGAAAAACCTTCGATTCTTCCGATTTTCTTCTTTGTTCCAGCAAATATCCATACACATATTGTAAATACAATAAGCACACACAAATCAATAATATTCTCAGTAATTATGCTGATTGGGCTGATTGCTGATGCAATACCAAGTACCATAAGTATGTTAAATACATTTGAACCAATTGCATTACCAAGTGCCATATCAACTTCATTCTTTCTGGCTGCAACAATTGATGTTACAAGTTCCGGAAGAGATGTTCCTGTTGAAACAATTGTAAGTCCTATAAGTGTCTGGCTCATTCCAAGGTCACTGGCTATTCTTGAAGCAGCATCTACGGTAATATCTCCGCCTACTGCAATCGCAGCCGCACCTCCAACAATGAACAGAATACTAAGCGGAACTGAAATCAACTTGATATCTTCATCAGAACCGCCCTCAATCTCGACTTTTTTGCCTTCTTTGCTTGCCTTTAATGCAATCTTAATCATGTAAAAAATGTATCCTGCAAATGCACCAATAAATATTACACCATCAAAATGTCCAAGCATCATTCCTGACTTATCACCAACCCCAAGGATTCCTAAAATCAATAAAAGTCCTGCACAGATAAGCGAAAATGGGATATCTCTTTTTATTGTTTCTTTTGCAACATTTACTGTTGCAATCATTGCACACACGCCAATAACAACCATCAGGTTAAATATATTAGAACCGACTACATTACTTACTGCAAGCTCATTGTTGCCTGTAATTGATGCAGATACACTGACCGCAGTTTCTGGAAGCGATGTTCCCATTGCAACAATTGTAAGTCCAATAATAATAGACGGAACATGTAGTCTCTTTGCTACACTTGAGCTTCCTTCTACGAAAAAGTCTGCACCTTTAATCAGCAGCACAAATCCAATAATCAGGAACACAATTACAAGCGCAAATGGCGCGTTATTAATAAAATTACCCATATAAATCTCCTTATTTTTCTTTTTCCGAGGGGTATAAAAAAACTCATGTATATCAACCAGATTCAGTGATATTGCACACTGAAAATAATTGATATACATGAGTCTCATTATTTAAGATTTGCCAGATTATACTCTCTATTATAATCAGAATGTTGACAAATCACACTTACGCGCTAACTACTCCCTCATGGAATATTAAGTTACTTGATAAATAATATCAAATGCGTGCATGTGTGTCAATAACTAATTCTTATGAAATCTCTTCTCTTCCTCATATGCAGGCTCACATGTAAGATTCATGCCCAGTCTCTTAAATGTATCCTTGTCTACCGCTGAAAGAATAACTGTTGAATGAACATCACATGCATAAAGCTTAGGCATCTGCTTTAATGCCTTGTCAGCTAACGGATTGGCTACAACTGAAGATGAAAGTGCAATAAGAATTTCATCTGTATGAAGTCTTGGATTCCTGCTGCCAAGATAGTTAGTCTTTAAGGTCTGGATTGGACTGATTGACTCAGGTGATAGCAGGTCAACTGAATCATCTATTCCTGCAAGCTGCTTTAATGCATTAAGCAATGCTGATGACGCAGCACCTAACAGATCACCTGTTTTTCCAGTAACAATAGTTCCGTCTTCTAACTCAATTGCAACCGCCGGTTTATCACCGCTTTTTGCTGACTTTTCAAGTGCAGCATTAACAACAGGTCTTGAAGATGGTGTGATTCCTGCCTGATTCATTAAAAGCTCAATCTTATAAATTTCCTGACTGTTTACACCAGTTCTCTTCTGGTCGCATAAATATTTGTAATATCTTCTGATAATCTCCATATTAGAAGCATAACGGCATGCTTCATCATCAACAATACAGTTACCAGCCATATTAACACCCATATCTGTTGGTGACTTATATGGACTCTCACCGGCAATGAGCTCGAACATAGCATTAAGCACAGGGAATATCTCGATATCTCTGTTATAATTAACCGTTGTTTTACCATATGCTTCCAAATGGAAAGGATCAATCATATTAACATCATTAAGGTCTGCTGTCGCTGCCTCATAAGCAAGATTAACAGGGTGCTTAAGTGGAATATTCCAGATTGGGAATGTCTCAAACTTCGCATATCCAGCCTTAACACCATGCTTATATTCATGGTAAAGCTGTGAAAGACATGTAGCCATCTTTCCGCTTCCAGGACCAGGAGCAGTAACAACTACAAGTGGTCTGGTAGTCTTAATAAATTCATTCTTTCCGTAACCATCATCACTTACAATCTTGGCAACATCATTAGGATATCCGGCAATCTTGTAATGCTTGAAATTCTTGATTCCATGTGCATCTAACACCTTGATGAAATTATCAACCTCTGGCTGCTGGAAATACTTTGTGATGCAGACACTACCTACAAAAAGTCCATATTCTGTAAATTCATCTATAAGTCTTAATACTTCCTGATCGTATGTAATTCCGTAATCGCCACGAATCTTATTACTTGCAATATCTTCTGCACTTATTGCAATAACAACCTCAGCCTGGTCCTTTAACTGTAAAAGCATCTGAAGCTTTGAGTCCGGCTTAAATCCTGGAAGAACCCTTGAAGCATGATAATCATCGAACAGCTTTCCACCAAATTCAAGATATAACTTATTGTCAAACTTGGCAATTCTCTCCTTAATATGCTCAGACTGCATTTTTAAATATTTGTCGTTATCAAATCCTATCTTCATAATCTTATTCCTTTAAGTAAAATTCTTTAATAAAATTAACATAAATCGCAAAATTTATCCAGTTCTTTAGTGACAATATTTTTCGTTTTAAACTTTGGATTATTGTACAATCTGCCTCGCGCCATGATTAAATCCACATTACGCAGCACCCTGAGGTCATCTAACGGATTATTCTTAGTCACAATCAGGTCAGCACATTTGCCAGCTTCAACAGAACCTGTCTCATTGCCAATACCCGCCATTACTGCACTGTTAAGCGTAGCTGTGTATAGTGCAAATGCATTGCTTACGCCGACATATTTGTGGAAATAATACAATTCTCTCCAGAAATCATACTGTGTAATCCATGGACATCCAACATCATTACCAAGAACAACCGGAATATCATTCGCAATAGCTGCCTTAGCACATTCTTTGATTCCCTCAAACACGATATTACCATTATACTGTTCAACCTCTGACGCATTAGAAACACTTCTGTCAAAAAGTGCATACGGCAGAGCCGGTGATAATGTCGTGCATAAAAATGCATTATTCTCCTTAAACAAATGTATTATCTCATCATCAGGCTTTGCTCCATGCTCGATTGAATCAACGCCATTTTCTAGTGCAACCCTTACGCCCTCCGGCGACTCAACATGAGCAGCAACCTTATATCCAAGCGCATGTGCCTTGTCACATACAGCCTTAACCATCTCAGGCTTCATCTTAAGCTCACCAGGAACGCCCTTAGCTTTTGCGTCAAGCACGCCGCCTGTAATCATAAGCTTAATAAGGTCAACATTCTGGCTCTTTGCAATATCAACCTGAACAAGCGCCTCATCTATATTATGTGCAGCTACTGCAACAGAACCAGCCATATGTCCACCCGGCACAGAAATTCCTTCATTAGCTGCAAGAATTCTTGGTCCGTCAGCCTTGCCGTTTCTGATATCATCTCTTACTCTTGTATCAAAATCCGCCAAACCACCGACAGTTCTTATAGTAGTAACACCACTCATAAGTTCAGTCTTTGCAAAATCCTTTACAACCTTATATGTCACAGCTCTTGAAAGTGCTGTTCCCATAAGCATCTTAACAGTCTTTTCATTATCTCTCTGTTTCTTCTGTGGCTTCCCATTGCCTGCAAGATGAACATGCATATTAATAAGCCCCGGCATAAGGTATCTGCCTTCAAGATTAATCTCCTTAAATCCGTCTGGTACAGTGTTACCCATCACAATACCGGTAATCTTATCATCTTCAACAAGCACAGAATGACCATCTAAAACTTTCATATTCTTAGTTCCATCAAGGATATGTCCATTAGTAAAAATGTATTTCATAACCATCCGCTCCTTGCTTTCAGCATAATCTTAGATTATTTTACCACATTTTCACCAGTAATGTCACATAAAATAAATGCTTTCTAGAATAGCATCACAACAGCATGCACAACAAATGCCATCACCCACGCAATCAGGCATTGCCATACAACCATTATAACAGCCCACTTTCCACCAAGCTCACGCTTTACCGAGGCAATTGCTGCGATACAAGGTGTATACAGAAGACTGAATACAAGCATTGCGGCTGCGCCGGCTGTTGAAAGTGCTGCCTGTATGCCAGTTCCGAAAAGTATCTGCATTGTTGACACGACGCTTTCCTTTGCCATAACGCCACACAGAAGGGATGTACATATTCTCCAGTCACCAAGTCCCAAAGGTGCAAATACAGGAGCTATTATTCCAGCAATAAGCGCAAGTATGCTGTCCTTTGAATCTGTAACAAGATTAAGGTGCAGATTGAAGCTTTGTAAAAACCAGACAATTACAGTCGCAACAAATATAACTGTAAATGCTCTCTGCAAGAAATCCCTGGCCTTTTCCCATAATAACTGCAAAACATTTTTCATGCCTGGAAGTCTGTAATTAGGAAGCTCCATAACAAAAGGAACAGCTTCGCCCTTGAATAATGTTCCTTTATAAAGCAATGCCACAAGAATTCCCATAATAATTCCAAAGAAATATAATGCACCCATTATAAATGCACCCTTTCCCGGGAAAAATGCACTTACAAAGAATGAATATATTGGCAGCTTGGCTGAACAGCTCATAAATGGGGTAAGAAGAATTGTCATCTTCCTGTCTCTCTCACTTGGGAGTGTTCTTGTTGCCATAACCGCAGGAACAGTACATCCGAATCCAATCAGCATAGGAACGATACTTCTTCCTGACAGACCAATCTTTCTTAACAGCTTATCCATAAAAAATGCAACTCTTGCAATATAACCACTGTCCTCCATAAGTGATAAGAAAAAAAACAGTGTAACAATAATCGGCAGGAATGAAAGTACAGAGCCGACACCTGCAAATATTCCATCTATTACAAGGCTGTGAATAACCTTATTCACACCTGCCGCTGCAAGTGCATTGTCAACAACGCCAGTAAGTGCATCAATACCCATCTGCAGAACATTCTGTAAAAATGCACCTATCACATTGAATGTAAGGAAGAATATTGCAAGCATAATCGCCACAAAGCAGGGAATTGCCGTATATTTACCAGTAAGAATCTTATCAATCTTCTGGCTTCGTATTCTTTCTTTACTTGCCTTAGGCTTAACAACATTAGCTTCACATATCTTCTCTATAAATGTAAATCTCATATCTGCAATTGCCGCACTTCTGTCAAGACCTCTCTCAGTCTCCATCTGAAGAACAATATGCTCAAGCATCTCTTTTTCATTCTCATCAAGCTGCAGCAGCTTTAATATAAGAGGATCACCCTCAATAATCTTACTTGCTGCAAATCTTACCGGAATATCAGCTCTCTTTGCATGATCCTCTATAAGATGAATTACTGCATGTATACATCTGTGTACTGCTCCTCCGAAATCATTCTCATCACAGTAATCAGTTCTTTCCGGCTTTTCCTGATATTCTGCAATATGAAGTGCATGCCTTATAAGCTCATCAACGCCTTCATTCTTGGCAGCAGATATAGGAATAACCGGGATTCCAAGCATATTTTCCATGCCATTAATATCAATAGAACCTGAATTGCCTACTACCTCGTCCATCATATTAAGTGCAAGAACCATAGGCACATCCATCTCTAAAAGCTGCATTGTAAGATACATATTTCTCTCAATATTAGTTGCATCAACAATATTAATAATCGCCTTTGGCTTCTCATTAAGCACAAAATTTCTCGAAACAATCTCCTCACTGCTGTACGGAGACATAGAATATATCCCCGGTAAATCCGTAACTGATGTATTCTCATGTCCCTTAATCATACCGCTCTTGCAGTCAACCGTAACTCCCGGAAAATTTCCGACATGCTGATTAGAACCGGTAAGCTGATTAAACAGAGTTGTCTTTCCACAATTCTGGTTACCAACCAGTGCAAATGTAAGCTTTGTTCCTTCAGGAAGCTTTTCTCCATCTCCCTTAGCATGGTATTTACCAGTCTCACCAAGTCCCGGATGGTCAGACTTATATATTCGGTCTGGCCTTTCGTGTTTTCTTGTACGCTCATCTATAGGATCAATAGTAATCTCTCCTGCATCGGCAACTCGAAGTGTCAGTTCATAGCCATGTATCTGTAATTCCATTGGATCACCCATAGGTGCCAGTTTCACAAGCGTAACTTCCGCCCCGGGAATTACGCCCATATCAAGAAAATGCTGTCTTAATGCGCCTTCACCACCAACTGAGGTAATTCTTGCACATTGCCCAATCTTAAGTTCATTTAACTTCATGTGTGTTTTCCTTTTCTAAATAATCTGCCCAAATCATTATTGATAATTCTTCTCAATAACCATTGTAGCACACATGACAAGTGCAGGACACCCCTTAATTGGCATCCTGCACATTTTTCTTAATATTCGGCTTCACTTCTGCATGGAATAAATCACTTCGTAGTCGCAATCATATCCGCAATCGCCCATCTGCCCTCATACTTCACGAAATAGAATGTCGAATCAATAACATCTTTTCTCGCACCGCCTGAGGTAAGTGTCATATTCTTTGTAAATGCAATATGGCATGAATAGCAGTCAGCATTATATTCAATATAATTATCAACTGTCACTCCTGTATACGGATTTCCTGACAATGTGTGGTCACTGATAAATGTTATATCTGCACTTGAAGCATAATCTTTTGCAAGATTCCAGTAATAAGAATCCTCAATAAGATACTGCTGCACTGTTGCAAGTCCATGACCTGAACCGCTTAAATCATTAGTAAGGAAATTATCCCATATTTTTGCCATATTAAGAGCTTCTTCTTTTCTTTCTGATGGCATATCGGCAGAATTGCCACTTGCAGCTACAGATACATTTCCCTTAGCATCTACATTTGCAGTAACTTCACTGCCTGATGCATTATATATCTTAATCTCCGGCTTATTGACAAATCCTGTCAGCTTATATTCAACTGACTTTGGCATTGTAACATATTTAGAAACATTCACAAAATCAGGATTTTCTATAACCTTACCAGTCTTGTAATCATCTGACACAGTTATTCCATTAACTGTAAATGTATACCCTTCCGGAATTGATACAGTATAATCGTTAGTCTTTGCTGAAAATACAGGCTCAATTGATTTAACCTTCCAGTCAAACACTGTGAGTATCCCAAGAACAACATGCTGATCTTTAGCTTCCAGAGTCATTCTGGCAACCTTCTTGTCATCAGCATATATGTCATACATAGGCTCTTCTGTATTATAACTGCCCTCTGATTTCTTATATGTATAGTCAGTTGTACCATCTAATTCGGACATGTACATATTGACAAATGTATCTTTTCCCTCAAATTCACTGCTGGCTGGAAGCTCAATATTATCAGCCAATGTCTTATCAGCAGCCATCTTTGTAAAGTCATTAATGAAATCATTCATTACCTTGTCCGACTGTGAATTCTCATATTTCTTAAGGCATGAACCTGTATATGCAATCATACAGATTGCAAGAATAAGAAGAATCACTGCATATACGGCAAGCCCTGTCCAGTAATTTAATGGTATATTGATTTTGCCTATATTTATAGACTTCTTAGTATTATTTTTCATATCTACACAGTTCTCCTTCCAATTACTTAGGCATTACAACAAATGCTGTTGGCAGCTTCCATGATGAATTCTGATAATAAAATGTTACGCTTGTCATCTCATAGCCACCGTTATATACCATTGTTGAAGAACTTCCGCCATCAAGGTTGGCTGCATTGACTGCTCCATATTCCTGCATGACTGATATCAGGTCTGACGCAGTTGCACCAAGATGTCCTGAAGCACCTCTTCCATCTGTAACTAAAAGAAGTATTGCTCCGTCAGCTCTCTGTCCGATTGCTGTTCTAGGGTTAGCCCCGCTTCCCTGACCTTTTAATACTCTTGCTTCATTGTTAATAATAAGCGGAACAAAATGATTATTAGAATCAGAGCTTTCCTCTTGGAAAGCAACAGCATCCCTGATCCCGGCTTCATTTACATAGCTTTCAAAATCTGCTGCCGACATACCATCTATATCTTTAACAACTAAAAGGTTATCCTTATTAAGTCCAATTAAGTAAAGACCTGAAAGTGCTGAAGGACTGTTATATGTAATCTTACCGTCCTGCACCACAATTCCAAGTGGTGAGCCGCCTCTGTTTCCTGATGAAACATACAGACCTCCGTTAACTCCTGCAACAGCTCCTGCTCCGCTTACAATCTCATGAAGCTCCTTACCGTAATCCCCCCATGGGTATGTAGTTCCGACCTTAACCTGTGACGGATCTTTTATAATCAGCATTTTTCCAAAGAATGACCTTCCTGAAATCTCAACCATTCTTATTCCATTCCCATCAAACTGCTCTACTTCTCCGTTATTGTCAACCGTCTGTGTATCTGTGTCTGACGATATATTAATAAGAGATGTATCAATATCTGAATCCATCGACTCCATCTTATTAGCATTAATTACCTCATTAATCTGTGCATCTGTACAGAACCACGAAGCAAGAAACTTCATCTGACCTGATTCAAGAACTGTTGATATAAAAAGATTTCTGGCTGCAGGTGCTGAATCGCTGCATATTCTCTTAATCATAATGAATAAAGTTCCCACCAGCATTACTATAGTAACAAGTACCACCAGTAATACTCTGCCTATAATTCTGGCAATTTTCTTTCCCATAATTTTCTCCCTATTCTGTATTATATATTATTCCAGTCTCATTGCCTTAGATATCACTGAACCTGAAATACTGAAAATATTAATTATTATATCACTAATATGGCGGTGTTTGCCATATATAATTTGAAATACTCATCGCTGTCCGCACGGACAGCTCATATGCCAGAACTGCGTTCTGGCATTGTCGCGACGCTCCCCGAATATACAAGAACAAGCCCCAGCCCATGCAAGCATGGCTGTCACTTCTTCTTGTACATTCTCATCGCTGTCCGCGCAAAAAAAGAGCGACGGCAAATTAACTCTGCCATCGCTCTTTTTAAAAAAATATGAGGGAGAAAAAATGTTTTCTTTACTCCATCATAATACAACATACTTTGTGATATGTTAATATATATTGTATAAAGCATTTATAAAAAAAATATAAACTGGCATTCATCTTATTCCGGTCGTCCAAGATAAAATCCCTGCGCTAAATCAATACCATTATCCCTTAAGAATTCATACTCTTCTCTTGATTCAATACCCTCAGCAAGCACTTTGATGCCTCTTTTATGGAAGCTGTCTCTATAATAATAGTAATACTCCTGCTTATCAACATCATTCTCAATATCTGTTATCAGACTTCTGTCCAGCTTTACAATATGCGGTGCAAATATATCCACTGCCATCATATTATTATTGCCTGTTCCAAAATCATCAAGTGCAATATTGAATCTGCTTCTGTTAATTGAATTCTTCTTAGACTGCCATTTGTCAATGTCCAGTGCTGTGTATTCCAGAATCTCTATTATCCCCTTATCTCCCAGAACATCGGCATAGAATTCATCAAAAACAGCCTGCTCCTCTGCAGTAAATGATTCCGCAGGAAATGAATTAATTGCTATATATGAATGGTATCCTCGCTTTGCATAACACTGTACTGCTCCAAATATAGTTGCGACCTCAAGTGTATGCAAATCATTCTTTATCCTGAACTCTTCAATTAAATCCATAACCCCAATATTCTTAGGTCTCATTAAAGCCTCATATGCATATATATCCCTGCCATTCGGATAAAATATAGGTTGAAATGCATAACTTATTTCCAGCTTTGCAAGCTTGTCTTTAATCTCTTCATCAAGCGGAAAAATGCTGTAGTCTACCATACTTTTGTCAATATCCTCTCACATTATTTACAAATCACATAAACAGATTTTACCGCTTTATTACATTCTTTGCAACTGTTATATTCATTCACAATCAATCATAAATAATCATCATAAAGGTGTAAGTTCTGACATTTTACTGCATGCAATTCTGAAGTTTTCTATTTTCATATCAGAATAGCTGATAACAAAGCTGTGGCTGTATTCATCAGTATTATTATGATAGTACTCAGATAACGCATTTATATGGATGCCTTCTGCCTCAAGTTTTCTTTTTACCTCATTATCAGAAAGTAATGTATTAAGTTCAAGAATAAAATGCAGTCCTGAATCAGCCTCTCTTACTCTTCCAACACATTTGAACGGTTCCTCTTTAAGTACTGAAAGAACAGCCTCTCTCTGTTTCGTATAATACAGTCTCATTCTGTTTAAATGTTTCTCAAAATATCCTTCTTCTATGAATGCAGCAAGTGCATACTGCTCGAAATTAGATACAGTACATGCATAAAAATCAAGTTTTTCCTGATATGTTGCGGCAAGGTGTGGTGGCAGAACCATATAACTGATTCGGATTGTCGGTGTCAATGTTCTTGAAAATGTATTCATATATATAACCTTTTCACTTATATCTATGTTTTTCATAGTCGGAATTGTCTTTCCTGTCATACGGAATTCTGAATCATAATCATCTTCTATTATATATCTGTCCGGCTTTTCATTAGCCCATGCAAGCAATTCAAAACGCCGGCTTACCGGCATTGTTATACCTGTCGGATAATGATGTGTAGGACTTATATGAACAATATCTGCCATACATTCTCTTACCGCTTCCGGTTTCATTCCTTCATTATCCATACCGGCATAACAGAATTTCACATTATTACTTGCATATATCCTGGCAATCTTAGAATATCCCGGATCTTCAACACAATACACTTTATCTCTTCCCAAAAGCTGTATAAGAAGACTATACATATATTCCGTTCCGGCACCAATGATTATCTGTCCGGGTGTTACCTGCATATCACGAAATGAAGCCAGATGCATAGCAATTGCTTTTCTTAACTCCCATGTTCCTTCTCCCGGAGATATTTTCATAAGATCATCCTGCCTGTCTGTTATAACACGTCTCATAAGCTTAGCCCATGTTGCAAATGGAAAGCTTCCAGGATCTGTCCTGTTTGATGATAAATCCGATTTATATCCAGTCTTCTTCTTTGCGGTTATTTCAGGAACTTCATATTTTACTGGCTTTATCCTTGCAACACCTGAAATATCCGATACATAATAGCCCTTCTTAGGCACAGAATATATATATCCTTCACTCATAAGCTGTCCATATGAATTCTCTACTGTTATGGTGCTTATTCCAAGATTGACAGCAAGCGTTCTCTTTGAAGGAAGATGCTCACCCTTAACAAGTCTGCCTTCTATTATATCTTTTTTGATACATTTGTATAAATATTCATATATTGATTCTTTTCCAATGTTTTCAAACGAGTATGTTAACATAATCTGACCTTGTTTCTTTTGCAGAAATCTTCCTTTATATTAATGTCAGTTATTATAACATACATTATATTTCGTGACAATCTGTCAACATGCATATATCAAGTGTAAGTTATCTGATAAATGTATAGTTATAGACTCCAGTTAGCAGCTGTAAGCTGTGTGTTTACCATACCTGCGTATATTCCGGATTTTGCCATAAGTTCTGATGGTTTACCGCTTTCTGCTACTTTACCATTTTTTAATACTACTATTTTGTCGGCGTCTGCTACTGTTCTCATTCTATGAGCTATTATCATTACTGTCTTATTCTTTATAAGTCTTGATAATGATTCCTGTATCATTGTTTCGTTATCTACATCTAAGGAAGCTGTTGCCTCGTCAAGAAGTATTACTGGTGCATCTTTTAAGAACGCTCTTGCTATGGATATTCTCTGTCTTTCACCACCTGAAAGCTCACAGCCATTCTCTCCAATCATTGTGTTCCAGCCGTTTGATAATTTTTCAGCAAATTCATCACAATGTGCAAGTTTTGCTGCTGCGATAACTTCTTCGTCCGTTGCATCCATTTTTCCTATCCTGATGTTCTCGATAACTGTATTATTAAACAGTGTAACATCCTGAAATACTATAGAGTAAAGCGACATTAGTGTCTCTGGGTCAATCATTGATATGTCCATTCCACCAACTGTTATCTTTCCCTTATCAGCGTCCCAGAAACGGGCTGCAAGTCGTGAAACTGTTGTCTTTCCTCCGCCTGACGGACCGATAAGAGCTGTTACCTCCCCCTGCTTTGCAGTAAAAGATACATCATTTAATACAACATCACCTGTATCATATGAGAATCCTACATTAGAAAACTCTATGTCATACCCCTTGTTATCAAGCTTCTCCGAACCTTCCTGCACATCATGTGAAAGTATCTCGTCTAATCTTGCACTCTGTACATCTGATGCGATAATTGCCGCAAGATTCTGTAAAGATACCTGCATTGGATCATATATTCTTGATACAACCATAAGAAACATGAAAAATGTGATAACATCTAACTTTCCACTGGCTAATAATGCTCCGCCTACCAAAGCAACTGTTGCAATACCAAGCTTGAGAATCATCTGTGCACTTCCAACAAACACAGCAGTTCCAAGTTCTGTAGCTACAGCATGCTTCTCAACTGCCTTAATTTTCTCATCAAGTCCCTTCATATACTCTTCCTGAGTATTATATGCCCGAATATCTCTGACACTTTCAAGGCACTCCTGAATACCATCTGCACACGTTATTTTCAGTGCCACCTGCTTTTCGTTAAGCTTTCTCTGAACCTTTCCAGAGCAGCTGACTATAATGAATGATATCGGAAGTACCCACAGTGCTGCTATTGCCATTCTCCAGTCAAAGAAGAATAGTCCTATTGCTACAAATGCTGTAGATATGCACGCTCCGACAAGCTCCGGTATAAAATGTGATGATGCAGTCTCCATCTGTGCGCAGTCAGCCATGATAGTACTTGTAAGGTCAGACAAATCCTTCTTTCCAAAGAATGAAAGCGGAATTTTCCTTAATTTCTCAGCAAGTGTAATTCGTCTTACACCACTCTCTACATATGTTGATAAAAATGTTGCATTATACTGGATATATGTTGATACCGCAATCAATGCAAGTGTGATAATAACTCCGGCAATATAGAATCCGCCTCTTCCTGCCAGATTTCCTTCCGTATAATCTTTAACAAGAAAATACAATAAAGACACAGGTATCATCAGTATCAAATCAGATATTGTAACTGATATGAATGCCTTAATCATATCCTGAGCGCCCTGACTTGAAAGGGCATATTTATGCATAAGCTTTTCTTTCATATTACACACCCACTTTCCAGTTTACTGATTTATTATATTCCTCCCACATATGTGCATACAATCCGCCTGACTCTGCCAGTTCATTATGCTTTCCACTCTGGTTAATCTGACCATTCTTTAATACATATACACGGTCAACACCAGTAACTGACGACAATCTGTGGGCAATCATAATAACTGTCTTTCCCTGTGAAAGCCTTTCAAATGCTGCCTGAACCTTTGCCTCGTTATCAGGGTCAGCAAATGCAGTTGCTTCATCAAGTATAAGTATAGGAGAATTCTTTAACATTGCCCTTGCAATAGCAATTCTCTGAGCTTCGCCGCCTGACAGGTAAGTTCCTTTAGAACCGATTACAGTGTCTATTCCGTCCGGAAGCTTCTCAATAATATCATCGCACTGTGCATTCTTTAACGCTTCCATAACCTCCTGTCTTGTAGCATTTTTATTACCCATACGGACATTATCCAGTATAGACATCTTAAGCAGGTGGCTGTCCTGAAATACGAAAGATACTGTATCCATAAGCTCTTTCTCATCAATGTTCTTAACATTTACACCGCCGATTAATATATTGCCCTCTGTGACATCTGCAAATCTTGCGATAAGCCTTGCAAGTGTTGTCTTTCCACCACCGGAAGGTCCGACAAATGCGACCTGCTCACCCGCATTTATCTTAAGACTGACATCATGCAGCGCGTCATTTGCTGCACCCGGATATCTGAATGAAACATTTTCAAATGTGATAGATGTATCTGCAGGGTGCTTCTTATCAGCGGTCTGCTCTAACGGCTTTCTTTCTATAATACTGTTAATTCGCGAAAGTGCGTCCTCAACAACCATTGTATTCTCGCCTGCATACATCATCTTTGTAAGTGTGACTGTAATAATAGGCGTAATAATTATATAAAACATCAGATTCAGTAAAAATGTGTTGTTTACCGTGCCGCTCTTAACTCCGCCGAAAAGGAATGTTCCCACAATAAGTATTGCAAATACTGCATTAATGGCTGCAGTATAACCCATCATCGGGATTCTTAAATCCTTTGTGTAAGATACAGTCCACTTCTCATATTTCTTGATGGAATCCCTGAATCTCTTGAACGAAAATACTGACTGTCCAAATGTCTTGACAACAGGAATTCCTCTCACATACTCAACCGCCTCGCTCGACATTTCCTCCAATGCATTCTGGTACTCTGCCATTTTCTTTTTCATGTTGTCGCCCATCATGCAGCTCATTACTGCAAATGCGATTACAACCGGAATAAGGCACAGAAGTCCAAGTCGCCAGTCAAACACTAAAAGAAGAAGCACAAGCCCGACTGGTGTGGCTGTTGCAACACATTTGTCAGGAAGCTGGTGTGCAATATAGGTTTCTGTCGCAGCGCTTGATTCATTGACAATCTTTCTTACCTTACCGCTTCCCTCTTCGTCCATGAATCCAAGCGGAAGTGTAAGTATATGTCTCATAAGCTTAGAGCGCATATTGGCCTGAATCCTGAATGCTGACAGATGCGAACACATCAATGCACCTATGTATATAAGCATTGCTCCTATTGCAAATGCAACGGCACCCCAGCCATATACAGACAGGTTCTGCGCATTGCCATAATCAGGTGCAACACGAAGCACCTCTTTAATTAATCTCCATATAAAATAAAATGGTACAAGTGCAACGAAAGCACTTATCGTAGCAAGTACCCATGACGCAATTGTCAGATACCTGTAATTACCGGCATATTCAAACAACTGCTTAATTGTATCTGGCTTTTCCTCTTTCTTTGCCATAATTATCCTCCTTGCTTTACTGCTTCGTTATATAACACTATTCAGAGTAAGATATTGCTAACCTGTGCCTTTAAATAAAGGCTGCCATTACTGACAGCCATATATTATTATTTACATTCATCGTATATTACGCTCCAGCCTGCACTGTGATACTTTTCAAGCAGATCAATATACTCCATTGCCTCTTCCTTAGACATATTATGTCTTACCACCTCGAAAAAACTCTCAAAAAGTGCGGTATTCATAATATGCATGAAATCCTTTGTCAAAGGTCTGCCCTCCTTGAACTTAAGTCCGACCGCTTCCATATATTTGTATGTATAATCTGTCTCAATATCAACTAGATGTTCAACAAAATTCTGAAACTTCGTACCGTGAGAACAATTCACCAGAAGATTAAACTCCTCAAAATGGTTATACATATACTCAACAAGCTGTATCATCCCATTTCTTGAATATTCATCAAGGCTTTCTGTCTGCATCTCACTCTCCATCGCATGAAATTTCTTCTGGACATCTTCAAAGATTTCCGTAAATTCCCTTGCTGCCGGCTCAACCAATGCTGAAAAAAGGCCTTCTTTTCCGCCATATCGTGAATATATTGAACCAGTTGTAGTTCCCGCTTCCATAGCAATAGTTCTTAACGAAGCCTCAACATAGCCTTTGCTCTTAAATTCTTTTCTGGCACATTCTTCTATCTTCTCAGTAACACCTTCAACCGCCTTAGACACTCACGCCTCCTATCTATAACCTGTCTCTTATACACATCTGACGCTGCCGACGAATAGCCTT
>ENA-UALR01000524-UALR01000524.1-human-gut-metagenome-genome-assembly--contig:-NODE-524-length-18757-cov-7.045824_pt1 | contig 18757 bp, 4 predicted proteins | sample MGYA00243702_ERZ654472 | MGnify/ENA primary metagenome ERZ654472 (study PRJEB26926, sample SAMN06164398) | human gut metagenome | biome: ENVO:00009003; feature: ENVO:2100002; material: ENVO:00002003...
AGATTCCTCTACGTCTCGTGGGCTCGGAGATGTGTATAAGAGACAGTCTCTATACACCGGCGCAAGATGAGATTGTCGGGCCAATTACCGGGCCGGAAAAAGAAACGGCTGACCGCAATGCAAAAGGCACTGCGCCGAATGCAAAGCAGGGAAATGTGGTCAGCGGTATGTACAATGAGTCCACACCTACGACGAAGACCAATCCGATGATTGTGGATATGAATGGATTCAATTTAAATGTGGCGGCAGAAAGCGACAATAAGATTGCTGATGCCGTTTATGTGGGAAATAATGATTATATTACTGTAAAAAATGATGCGGGAAAGAAAATCGGCATCACTTCCACCAATACAAATACCCGTGCTGCCAACGGCATTTTCCTTGAGGGGAATTCCCATCTGAATATAACGGGACCGGTGGAGATTGCCAAGGTGCATACCAAAGGCAGTTCCGCCGCAGGTATTGCGTTCCAGGGCAGCGGAAGTGAAGCGGTGATTGACGGTTCCCTTACCATTTCAAATGTGGACGGTGATAAAGCGGAGAAGCAGGGACGGTATATCGGCGTATCCGGGATCCGGATGACCGGCGATAATACTTCCATGACCGTTACGGGACCGGTGAATATTTCCGGTTTTAAAGGATCGGCATTGCATACTGCGGGCGCGGACAGTGTAATTTCTGTCGGCGGCGGTACTATTTCTACAGCAGCGGATGCGGATAAATCCCATAATTTCTATGCGGCCCGTGTGGAAAAAGGAACGGTCAATATCAACATGAAAAATGGTGCGCCAGGAAGCGCAAGAACCAATATTATCGGGGATATGTATGTTACAGGGCAGTATGGAAAGAAAGTTATTGAGTACAGCGGAGGCCAGCTGGCAGATTGGCAGCACAGAGGAAATCTTCATGTGGCGCTGACAGATAAGGATTCGTCCTGGACCGGTGTGGCAGCGTATGAACAGTACAATGATAATTACGGCAGCGGCGGGAATACGATGCATGATATCGGGAATTTTGATCTGTATCTGCAAAACGGGGCCACCTGGACGAATGAGCAGCAGTCTCATGTGACTACTACGACGCTTGCCGGTAAGAATCCTGTCTATAACGGCAGCTATTTAATGAAGCTTCATGGCGGCAGTGACGCAGTGCATAAAGGGTATATTTATCAGAAAGACAGCAAGCCCATTACTGTAGATAATTACAGCGGACACACTCTTGTTTTCTATGACCATACTGGAGACGGTTCTGCCGCTGAAAATTACAGCGCCGGTGATTTCAGAATCAAGACAGCGGAAGAAGGATCTTCCATCACGCTGCGCACAGGTGCAGGCGGAATCAATACGGCCGATAAAACGGCGGCGGGAAAAGCGCTGAACAGTTTAGCAAATAAGCTCTACTATATGTCTTATGCGCAAGGTGACACAAAGCTGAAAGGCACTGTGGAAATTGCGGAAGGGTTGACTTCCTCTTCTGTTTCAGCAAGTGGGGATATTGCTTTCAGGACAGATACGGCTGCTGACAAGAACGGACAGGGCACCTATGTATATGAACCGGAAGAGCCTTTGGACGGGCCGATCATCAAAGACAGACTGCTGAAAGGCGAAACTACGGTCACTGCTGATGACACCCATGCTGAAGATGGATATGTCAGTGCAGCTTACAACGGCGATGATTCAATCACCGTGGACATGGCAAATCATGGACTCCGTCTGGAAGCGGCTTCTTCCGCATCTGCAAAGGCGGCGGCTGTCCGTGTCGGAAAAGGGACGGACGGCAACAAGAAGAGCATCAGTTTCATCAATATGGAGAAAAACAAACCGCTGGTTATTTCTGCAGATCAGACGAATGGAAGAGAAGCTACAGGTATTTATGTTTCCGAGAACGGTAAGCTTTCCGTCGCCGGGGATGTAGTGATTGATAAGGTGTCTACTTCAGGCAGAATGGCGTACGGCGTGGCAAACCGCGGACCTAATGCGGAACTTATCATTAAAGGCGGGCTGAAAATAGCCGGTACAGGTGCCGATGAATGGAGAACGGTAAAAGCTGCCAAGGATACAACGGGTATATCGGTAACTGCCATTGCCAATATCGGGAATAATGCCAAATTAACTATTGAAGGGCCGCTGGACGTAAAAATTCAGGGGACTGCCATCAATTCTACCGCTAAAGGCGGCGTTATGCGCCTTGGCAGCGGCAGGATTCTGACGCCTATGGATGAACATGCCCAGGGGAATTCAAAGCTTGTTAAGGGCGTGAACGGTACTGTTTTCATTAATATGAATGAGGACGGAACGGCTGCCAAAGCTGAAGACACTGTGCTTCAGGGAAATATTTACACCGAAAGAAGATCAGGGTCTAAGGCCGTTGTAAATGTAGGGCTGGCAAGCAAGAATTCTTCATGGACAGGTGTAACCGATTATAACAGGAGTTTTTCCAGCGATGCCGGCGAGGTCAATCTGTATCTGAGCCATGATGCGGTTTGGAATAATAAGAAGACTGCTTCCGTGACGGGCTCTTACATGGGCAGCCATATAGATTATTTCAAAGGCGGCAGTGATGCGGCCCACGCGGGTATTATCAGACAGAACGACGACAGGGACATCAATATAGATCATTACAGCGGTCATGCAATCCTTGTCTATGACCATAAAGCGGAAAAGCCAAAAGAGATGATTGGCGGCAGGACGCTGATAAAAAAAGCGGAACCGGGATCTGTTGTCAGAATGGTAACCGGGAACGGCGGTCTGAATACCAATTCCAACAAGGCGGCCGATAAGAATCTGGTCAGTGAAACTCTGAACGCTTTGGCGAATAAGCTTTACTATACCGGTTATAACAATGCGGCAATCAAAGATAATCTGAAAGGTACCGTAGAAATTGCGGAAGGCCTGACGGCAAGTTCCGCATCGGTTGCCATCGTATCGGGAAATATGAGCTTCCAGGATGTCACGGGCAGAGGTGAATATAAATTTACCCCCGCAGAAGATGACCCTCATGGACAGACTACGTCTGATTTCGGTACCCCTATCACCGGAGAAGCCGATAAGGATCAGGAGTATGTCAAAGCCAATGTGCTGAAAGATGACGTGTATACTTTTACCAATGCGGTGAATACGGTCACTGTCGATGACGGAGATACCACGACAGAAGATCTTGGCTACCATAAGGCTGTGGCCGCCGTGGTGGGGATCAATAAGGATATTACGATTCATGCGGCAGATAAGAGTCTGAAACTGAATGCGGAGAATAAGACAGAACGCAACAGTGCTGTAGGCATGTACACGAAGAAAAAGATTGACGCTGTGGCAAAAGATATTTCCATCGATACCAAATCTTCTGTGGGTGATGTATACGGTATATATATCCATGAAGGCGGAAAGGCAGACATTGCCGGCAATGTGTCTATCCTGGCCAAACAGGGCGGAGACGGTTTTGCGAATGGAATCAAACTGTATAACGGCGGTTCCGCGCTGACCATTAACGGTAACCTGGCTATGAAAGGCACGGGAAGCGGAAATGATGCCTATGGTGTTTCTGCGGCTCAAAAGGGCGGGTATGGCAGCATAAAGACATATCTGGCAACAGGTATCAATATCTATGATAAAGACGGTGCTTCGTTCACCTTAAACGGCAACGTGGATATGGCGGTCAAAGGTGTCGGCGTAGATATGCGCGGCAGTGAGAAAAATACGGTAACCATTGCCGGAGGCACAATCCTTACGCCGGATGACAGGGAGGAAGCCAGCTATATAGCTGTGGCTGCTACTTCAGGTACCTTTACCATGGGGATGAATGATGCGAAAACAGGATCCAATGGAAAGGATGTCATTGTGCAGGGCACAATTTCTTTAGGAGCTGGGGGAACTGTTAATCTGGGTCTGGGCAGCAGTAAATCCCGGTGGACAGGTGTCTCTGATAATGAAGACGAGCGTCCTGTGAATCTGTATCTGTCGGACGGAGGAATATGGGAAAACCGACAGACGGCGAAAGACCAGTATGGTTTGTTTGCAGGCAGCCGCGTGACAAAAGTGGCAGGAGGCACCACGCCGGCTAAGGCAGGTGTAATTGCCCAGAAAGACAGTAATCCCATTACTATTGATCATTACAGCGGACACACTATTCTTGTTTATGATCACGAGGCATCGTCTCCTGCAACAATGATCGGCGGAGATACGATAATTGCTAATGCGGAAGCCGGTTCCGGTATTACGATGCGTACCAACAGCAGGGGATTGGATACAAATTCTGGCAAGGCAAAAGATAAGAATTTGGTAAATGCCACCCTTAATGCACTGGCGAATAAACTGTTTTATACTGCGTATAAAAATGGAGAAACCAATCTTACGGGTAAAGTAGAAATTGCTGAAGGATTGACAACATCCGCCGTGGCAAAGAAGACAGGCAATATATCTTTCAAGAACGGGACCGGTCAGGGTGAGTACATCTATACGCCCGAAGAAGATCCGAGCGGTGACATTATTGATGCAAATGGTCCGATTACTTTCGATTATAAGAAGGATTCCAAGGTATTCGGCAGATCTGTCAGTCAGATAGGCGGAAATAGCAAGAACCTGGCTTATAACTTTGCAGGAAAGACAGTCAATATTACCACCGGCGGCAGTGATTGGGCGCCGATAGGAATGACGCCGAATGTAAAAGCGGTTATTAACGCGAAACAGTTGAACCTGAAGACACCGGAAGCCGGTATGATGGGAACTTATGGAATCTATCTGGAAGACGGAGATGATATTACTGTCAATTCCGATGTGAATATGACCGTCAACGGCGGTGCATATATGGTAGATGGTATTTTTATGGGGCATATGGGGGCGGCAGAAGCGGCAAAGACCAAACTGACCATCAATGGCAATGTCACCATGCGCGGTACCGGAAATGACCAGTCTTCCGATGATTTCTGGGGTATTAAGGGTACCGGAGAAGACGGCGGCTATCCTACCTATATGGGAAGCCGCTGGGCGCCGGAAGGAATTTATCTTGGCAAAGAAGGTGGCAGTTCCATCACGATCAACGGCAATGTAGATATGGCAGTCAAAGGGAACGGCGCGGTAACGGATGCTTATTATAAAGTCGCAGGGCAGAATTCATTGGATAATGTTCTTACCTTGAATGGCGATGTCAATATTATCACGCCGAAGAGTAGAGAACGGGGATTCCTGGCATTGGGTGCTTTTGGCGGTACTGTTAATGTGAATGTAAAGACTGAAACGGATGCCGGCGGCAAAGTCAAAGTGACCGGAGCCTCCGACCATAAAGTGAATCTGGTGGGGAATCTCTATGCATCGAAAGATGATGGAAATGGAGATAATACATACTATTTCCGTGATGGTGCCATTAATCTGGGGTTGACGACGTCTGATTCCACCTGGAGCGGTGTTGTATCGAATACGAATAAAAATACGCCTACCGGAAAATCACAGCAGGGAGATATCAACCTGTGGCTCCAGAATGGTGCGACCTGGAATCATGAAGCGGTTTCCCGCGCCGATGCCGTTTATGCGGCAGGAAATAACGGGAAAACGACGCTTCCGAGTCCGTCAAACGGATTGTACGGGGCTTATGACGGTATTTCTCATCTGACAACCCTGACCGGCGGAAAAGACGCGGATCATGCGGGGCTCATCGCTATGAAGGACAAGGCAGATGTGGAAGTCGGCACATACAGCGGTTTCAGCCGCATTTACTATAACCATGAAAATAGCACGCCAAAACAAATGATCGGCGGCGATTTCAAGGTATCCAAGGCATTGGATGGTTCCCGTATTACATTGATGACGGGGAGCAACGGATTGGATACGTCTTCAACTAAAGCGGCGGATAAGAATCTGGTCAGTGAAACTTTGAATGCTCTGGCAGGAAAGCTCTATTACTTGGCAAAGGATGGAAAACTTTCTGCCAAGGCAGCTTTGGCGGAAGGGCTGACTGCATCGGAAGCTTCTCTTGATTTGAAGAATGTGACGTTCAAGGAATCCAATGGTCAGGGGCAGTACCTCTATACACCGGCTTCGGATATTCCTGAAGAACAGACAGAAACAGCATTTACCGATACTATCACCGGCGTAAAGGCGAAGGACATGAAATATGTCAATACCGGTGTGCGTAAAGAAGACGGTACATACAAATTTACAAAGGATTCTGAAATTACTGTTGCCGCAGGCGGACCTGCAGTAAAAGTAGAAGAAGATGTCATTATCCGGGCTGATGGAAAAACGCTGAAAATGAAGACGGTGGAAGGCAGCGGTACAGTCTACGGAATCAACCAGTCTACTGCGAAGAAAGCAGAAATCACCGCGAAGAACCTGGATGTAGAAGTGACAAGCACATCCCGTGCTGAAGGCATCCATATGGCAAACAGCAATGCAGCTATTCGGCCCGAAATGACGATTAATGGAAATGTCAATCTGAAAGTAAGCGGAACAGCCAATACGCTGGGTGCTTATATCCAGGGAAACAGCAGATTGACAGTTAATGGAAATGTGACAGCCGATGTGGACGGACACAATGGCGGCTTTAGTTATTATGGGGCAACCGGACTATACTCCACCAGTAATATGGGGCCCAATTCTATGGGAGCTGATATCACAGTCAACGGAAATGTAGACCTGAAAGGCAAAGCCCATGGTATTTTTGCCAATGCCGGCGGCAGCAAAGTGACAGTCAACGGCGGCGGCAGCATTGAAGTGGACAAGGCATCGACAAATCCCTATGCGGCTATCCGTGCAGAAGACGGTATTGTCAACATGAATGTCAAGCTTGACAGCAGCGGAAATGCCGTAGGAAGCCTTGACAAGAAAGTCAATATTAAGGGAAATCTGGCGGTAACGACCGGTGCGGTTAATGCTGTGGATAAGAGAGGCACTTTGTCACAGATTAATCTGGGACTGACGACAGCCGACTCGACACTTCACGGCGTTGTGTATAATGCATTCCCCGATGAAGGGAAGAAAGCAGGAGAGTTGACCTTCAAAGGCGAAGCCAATCTGTTCCTTGCCAACGGTGCCGCATGGACGAATGAAAAGTATGGTGATACCGGAACATCCTGGGGCGGCAAAAACTTCGAAGGCAGCCATCTGACAAAGCTTGCCGGCGGAGCAAGTGCAGCCAAGGCAGGACAGATCTTCCAGAAAGACACAGGCAATATCACCGTAGATAACTATAGCGGTTACACGGATGTATATTATGCGCACGAAGAAACGGCGCCGAAAACCATGATCGGCGGAGATTTCATTATACGGAAAGCGGCGTCCGGTTCCGGCATTTCCCTCATTACGGATAATAAAGGGCTGAATACATCCTCTGAGGCATCTGCAGATAAGAATCTGGTCAGCGAAACGCTGAACGCTCTTGCGAACAAACTCTTCTATAAGGCATATGCAGATGGAGAACACAATCTGACCGGTTTTGTAAAAATTGCGGAAGGGCTGACCAGTTCTGAAGCGGTTCTCAAAACAGGGAATATTACCTTTAAGAAGGATAACGGTCAGGGGCAGTATCTCTATGAAACCTCTTATCCGAATGAACAGATCACAGATCCGATTAATAAGACTATCGACGGCAGTGCCGCTTCTGAACAGGCCTACAAAGAAGCCGGCGTTTATAAATCGGATACAGATACCTATCAATTTACAAAGAATCCGGCTACCATCAACGGAGATTCCGGTGCGGCTGTCGATGCAGGCACGAAGGATATCCATGTGAACAGCGGAGCAAATACGCTGAATCTCAATGGCGGAAATACCGGCGTCGGTGTCAAAGCGGAAGGCGGAAAAACCGCTGATATTAAAGGCAACGCGAATATTACAGGACAGACTGGTGTGCTTGCTGACGGTGCGGGAAGTAAAGTACTCCTTTCCGGAAATTCTAATATTACTGCCGGAGGAGATGGCATCGTAGCCTCTGGAGGCAGCATCGTGGAAGCAGCAGGTACAACCAATGTGACGGCAGGAGCCGGCGGTAAAGCTGTTCGTGCGGGCGGCGGATCTTCAGTAAGTCTTCAGGATGGCAAACTGAAAGGAGATGTGGAAGCCGATAACGGTACAGTTTCCCTCCATGGTGCGGAAACAGAAGGCAATGCTACTGCAGCGGCGGGAGGCAGTATCAATCTGACCGGAGGCAGCGTGGCAGGACAGGTAACGGCCAAAGATGGAAACAGCCAAGCCATCGTCAAAAATGCTACGGTGAAGGATCTTATCGGATCCCATGACGGTACGGCATCTATAACCGGCGGCATAGTCACCGGAACCGTATCAGCTGATGACGGTACTGTTAAAGCGGAGAATACAAAAGTAAATGAATCCGTTAATGCTAAAAACGGCGGTACCGTGGAATTAAAACAAGGCAGTGCAGGCAGTCTTGCCTCAGAAGGTGGACGGATTACTGCAAACGGGACAGCCGTGAAAGGTGATGCTTCTGCCAATGCGGGCGGAACGGTAGAAATGACCGGCGGCAGCGTAGACGGTGCGGCGACAGCGGATAATGGAACGATTGAAACAGAAAATACGGATGTTGCAAATGGCGCATCTGCGCTTAACGGCGGAAAACTTAAACTGAGAAATGGAACCGTTTCCGGCGGGATCAAAACGGATGCCGCGTCTGCATCTGATGTTGTTATGGATCGGGCCGGAGCATCCTTGCAAGGCGATGTATCCGGTGAAGGCAAGACGAACGTAACTCTTTCTAATGGCGGAAACTGGAAAGGAAACAGCGCCGGCAGCGGAGAAACGAAAGTTAAAGTAGAAAGCGGCGGTACCTGGACAGGTGCCAGCATGAACGGTGATACGGATATCGATCTGGAAGGCAAATGGCAGCAGACCGGCAAGAGTAAGGTTCGCAAGCTTATTTCCAACAACGGCGTTCTTGATAAGACGGCTCCGGAAAGCGGAAATACGGATATAGGGCAGCTTAGTGGCAGCTTATCTCTCATTTATGCCCATGACAAAACGAATCCGACAAAGGTACTTGGCGGCGGCACTTTCATTGCGGCAGCGGATGCCGGTTCCACGGTGGACATGATTACCGATAATGCCGGACTGGATACAAATTCGGACAAAGCGGCTGATAAGAATAAAGTCAGCGAAGTGCTGAATGCGATGGCAGGCAAGCTGCAGTATACCGGATATCAAAATGGAGAAAGGAATCTGAAAGGCAAGCTGAGAATTGCCGAAGGTCTGACTTCCAGCAGTGCCGGTCTGAGAACAGAATCATTGAGCTTTAAGGGAGATGGACAGGGATACTTTGATTACACACCTGCCAAGCCGGATAAGCCGGAAATTGAAACCGGGGATTACGAAACTTCTATCATGAGCAGTACCAGAAGCGCTCTGACCTCCTCTATCCTTGTATGGCGGAATGACATGAATGATATGTATAAGCGCATGGGAGATCTCAGAATCGGTGCGGAAAGCGGTTTGTGGGCAAGAGCCTACGGCGGCCGGATCAGTTATGACGCCAACAATGCGTATATGAAGGACAGCTACTGGGCGGCCCAGGTGGGTATGGATAAACGTCTGGCATCAGGCTGGCATGTAGGCGGCGCTTTCGGATACACTGACGGCAGCGCAACATACAGATATGGTGGAAAAGGCGATCCGAAACTGTACACATTGGCGGCCTATGCAACCCGAGTGTCGGAAGATGGACAGTATGTGGATGTCATTGCGAAAGCAGGAAAACTTTCCAATAAGTTCACTGCCTACAACAAATACAGCGCACCGGCGCTCAGGAATTATGTAGAAGGCAAGTATGATACATACGGATATGGCATCAGTGCTGAGTATGGCAAAAAGATTCGTATGGGCAAAGGCTTTGTAACGCCGCAGGCGGAACTGACATGGAGCCGTCTGTCATCGGACAGCTTTGATGCAGCGGCGCCTACCGGTGAAAGCATGCGTGTCAGCCAGTCATCAGTCAACAGTTTAGTCGGACGCCTGGGTGTAGTTGCCGGAGTAGAAAGTAACAAAGGCAATTTCTATGCTAAGGCAAATCTGTTCCACGAATTTGACGGAGACGGCCATATCCTGTTCACTGAACCCGGAAAGACAGGCAAGCGCTCCTCGTTCAGCCTTAAGGATACCTGGGTGGAAATTGCACTGGGCGGCAACTACTATTTGAGCCCGAGAAGCATGATTTATGCAGATTTCACCAAGAGCTTTGGCGGAGATTACAAGGTAGACTGGAGAATCAATGCAGGAATTCGCTTCAGCTTCTGAGCATGATGTCAACTTCCAAAAGGGGAATGAAACAAGATTTTGTCATGAGAACTGAATAATAAAAAGAAAAAATAAAGGACTGCTTTCCTGGGGACAGGACGGCAGTCCTTTATACTTGGGAGATAATTAGATAAGTATGCGAAACAGAGCAAGTTAACATTGTATTTGAAAAGGATTTATAAAAAATAATTAAAATTACCAATTGGAATATCATTTATTGTTGATATGTGAAAAGTAATATAGTATAATTTACACGATGAGATTGGATGATCATTTGGAATTATGAGATGTAAATAGCTATTTCTTAATAAATAATGATTATCCAATAATTTAATACTATTATGAGGACAAAAGCTGAAGAGCTCATGTGGGGAATCCGGTGAGACTCCGGAACTGGCCCGCAACTGTATGGGGAATTGTGTCATAGTAAGTCTTTCACAGAGATATGACAGAATGAGGAACTAAGTCAGGGTGCCACTTTGTTTTCTGATTTTCTAATGACTTGCGAGGCATAAGGCTAGATGCATAAGAAAGCCGGATATGGGAAATCCGGTTCAGATTTAGAATTATGAAATCTGTGCATCTTTTTATTGTTTCGTTTTTTTGTTGCGTTTAATGGAGTGGATGAAAGGGAGTGCCGAGTATGGATAATTTGAAATACTTTTTGGAGTGAATCCAGTTCATGTGACACGGGTTTCATGACCGCGGCAAGCGGTTCAGATCCGGATGGGTATGTTTTAGAAGAGGATGAATTGCCTGCTGTCGGGCAAGGCTGGGGTGCTAATCGAGTATCCGGCAGAGAGTTTATGTTTGCAAAATCGGGAGGAATTATGAAACGGAATAAGGTAAGTAAATTACAGATGAGGCGGCTGGCTGCCGGTGTTACAATTGCGCTGCTGACGGGTACATGCCAGGTGATGGCAGATCAGTCTACAAATCCGATCAGTGAAAGTGAAGTATTTACTGCAGACCGTCTGGCACAGGTCGTTAATAAAAATAACATGCCTAAAGAAAGATTCAAATCCGTCGCAGCAGGTATTTTAGGATATACGCATGATAAGGCCTCAATTAAGACGATTAATATTGATATGGCGGGTCATGACCTGACGCTCGATTTGACGAAAGTTGCCGATTTGGGGGCTGATTATTCAGCATACGGGATCAAGGCGAATAATAAGACAACTATCGTGGTTGACAGCAATAAAACCAATCCGGGGAAAAACGGTACGATTACCATCAAGGCGAAAACGCTGTGGTCTCCCTCAGGAGACAGCGGCAGCAAGTATACTGCTGCACATGGTATCGCAGTGGGCAATTTTAGCCAGAGATTTAATAAAAAAGTAAGTGAAGACCTGGTGAAGACGACGATCAATGCTGATGTAGTGATTGAAGAATTGCGCGGCGGTTCTATCAAAACGACAGGCATTTCGTCTATGGACTGTTCTGATTTAGCGATTAATGGAAGATTCACAATCAAGCCGGGCGCAATTAGCCTTATGCAATGGAATCGGGGCGATCAGTCAAAAACTTATGGCATATATATGATTGGAAGCAATAATACTATTTCTATTACTTCAGCGGATATTGATGATTCAAAGAATGGGTCACTTTCTGACCTGATTAAAACGGACGAATCGCTTTGGGGCGGCAAAACAGAGAAGAATGTTCTTCGTATTGGCGGCGGTACGCTCAAAGTCAAAGAGAATCAGAAAGAACGGTATCTTATCAGCGCCGCGAAAGGATTCCGGACATTTATCAATGTGAATCAGGACGGAAGCGCAATCGGGACATCAAAAGCAGATTTGCAGGGGACGATTCGCATGGATGCTGGGTCAGAAGCTTATGTTGGTCTTACTGCCGGATCGAAATGGGTCGGCGGAACACAGGCAGATACAAAAGGAAAGGTGAATCTTTTTCTTTCAGAAGGTGGTGAATGGAACACGCTGAATGCGGGACAGGGCAGCCGTGTAACCAGGTTTGCCGGTGATGCAAAAGGCGGTGCAATTTATCAAAAAGATGCGGGACAGCTTGTAATTGAAAATTACAGCGGCGCGGGAAAAATCTATTACGCCCATGAGAATGCAGGAACAAAGGCAGAAGACTACAAGGCGGGAGACACCCATATCGGATCCGCGGCAGAAGGATCACGCATTACAGTAGTTACAGATAATAAAGGAATTGTTGATACAGATAAAGACCAAGTGTATAAGGCTTTAAATGCTTTGGCGGGAAAACTGTATTACGATGCTTATAAAAACGGAGAAAAGAAGCTGGCGGGACAGGCAGAGATAGCCGAAGGGCTGACGGCGTCATCTAAAACATTACAAATGAGAGACCTGCTGTTCAAAAAAGAAAACGGACAGGGGTATGTAGAAGATAAACCCGTACCGCCGGCAAATCTGGATGTAAGTGAACAGATTGTTGAAGATGGTCTGGGATCGGGGAATATGTATTGGATGAATAACGGGTATAAAGATGGTGAGGATGATGATCATCGTTATGTCCTGAAGTCCGATACCACGATCAAGGTTGATTTATCAAATCCCAAGACTCTGACATACGGGGGAAATCAAGGTGCCAATGTAGCAAATATCATATGGGGAGATCCGGATTATACAGCGGATGGCTTTATTGATATGAACGGACATAAGCTGACCTTGATTTCTGAGGCAAATCATTTAAGGCATTATGCGTCGGGAATTTTGTCACATGGCGGTGATCTGGAAATAAAGAACGCGGCAGGTATAGATATTGACATACATGGCGATAAAAATGCAAAGAGCGGTATTTATGTCTGGGGACAGGGCAGAAATGGAGCGAGCCTCACTATATCTAATGATAATCAAGCGGAACATGTTGTGAAGATACGTAATACGGCAGCGGAAAAAGACGCAGCTATACTTGTGGACGGCAGGAGCGTAAAGGATGGCGGAAGTGCAAAGCTTGTTATAAAAGGTTTGGTAGATGTTGAGAATGATGATGTCAGCGTAATTCAGGCAAATAAGGGCGATGTGTCAATCGGCGGCGGGAAAATAATAGCCAAAGGGGATAAGGCGTCCAGTTTGAAGATAAATAATGACGGTAAAATCCAGATCAACGGCAATTTGTCGGACAGAAATGTTCTTACGGCAGGAGCAGTCAAACATGATGTACAGATAGAAGGGAATGTACTTGCTCAGAAAGGAAGATTGGGACTGGTTCTGAATACGGACGGGTCCTACATAAAAGGGTTGATAGGAACAGATGCCGGAACAGCTGGTCAAACGTACATGATGCTTTCTGACGGAGCCTCCTGGTACCATGAAGGAAAAGGAGCCCGAACAGACAGCATTAAAGAAAGTAAAATCAAAAACCTTGAGGCTGATGGCGGCAACATTTACCAGAAAAATGAGAAACCGATAACCATTGAGAACTACAAGGGAAATATGAAACTGTTCTATAAGCATGAGAACGCGGGCACGAAGGCGGAAGATTACAAGTCGGGAGATGTACACATCGGATCTGCGGCAGAAGGGTCACGCATTACCGTGGTCACGGATAATAGCGGAATTACCATGACTGATGAAGCCCAGGTATATGAAGTACTGAATGCTCTGGCAGGAAAACTGTATTACGATGCCTACAAGACCGGAGAAGGAAAACTGACCGGACAGGCGACAATAGCCGAAGGACTGACCTCATCCTCCAAAACCTTGGAAATGAAAGACATGCTCTTCAAGAAAGAAAACGGACAGGGATATGTAGAGGGAAAACCCACGCCGCCGCCACTGGTTAATCCGGTACGCCATCAAATCGTGGAAGCGAACTATTTTGCTGAAGAAGCGCGGGATTTCTGGTCTAAAGCGGGAGTTTATGATGGGAAAGGCCACTATAAATTTGATCATGACTTGTCACTGGTAACCCATGCGGAAGATGATCCTGTAACAACAGTAAACGATAATAAGTTCGGAAATATCTACTGGAACGGTGATGTGGTCGGGGATATCGACATGACCGGACACAGGCTGGAACTGAAATCCATTACGGAGCGCCTGCCGAAGAAAAACCCCAATGCAATTACCGTCTACAGCGGTACATTAACAATCAAGAATGTCAACGGAGTGTACATCGAATCCGATCCGAAGGGAAGCCTTTACGGACGAGGAATCCTGGTAGCAGGGGTACGCGGTGACGAAAGATGGAAAAGCGGAAGCGGCCATGCAAAGTTAATCATAGAAAATGATGATGATCCGGCACATGCAGTAAAAATCCGTGTAAAAGACACGGGAGAAGATTTCGGCGCTATTGAAGCGCAGAAACATAATGGAAGCGCGCTCGTAGACATTAAAGGACTTGTGGATATTGACTCCAAGATGTGGAGAGCTGTTGAGTCTCACGGGGCAAAAGTATCTATCGGAGGAGGAACAATCAGAGGAACAGATGTCGCATCCTTGGCTGCTTATACAGGCGGCTCGATACTCGTCAATGCAAAGCTGAATGATGAGAATAAGGTAGAAGCTACTTCTGCGACCCGTCCGGTAAAGATTACCGGGGATGTCAGTGCTGAAAGCGGCGGTCATGTCATGCTGGGACTGAACAATAAAGACTCCTTCTTGAAGGGTCTGGTAACCACGGATATATCGGGAATCAATCCGGATACGCAAAAATGGGGAAAGATACCCGGAAAAGTATCTATGGTGCTGGCAAATGGAGCAGTCTGGGAACACAAGCAGGTAGGAGTAGGATACTATCACAAGAAAGGCGCGGATTTCAACTACAAGAACCGTGGTAAGGGAGAATCTATTGACAGCCATGTAACAAGCCTGCGCGCGGACAAAGGCATACTGCTGCAGAATGATCCGCATAAACTGACCATCGATAAATACGAAGGAAACATGAAGCTGGTCTATGAACATGAGAACGCGGGTACGAAGGCGGAAGATTATAAGACAGGAGATGTACACATAAAAGAAGCTGCGAAAAATTCATCAGTTACCATGGTGACGGATAACAGCGGAATTACGATGACTGACGATAAGCAGGTGTACAATGTATTGAATACCCTGGCAGGCAAACTGTACTATGAAGCCTACAAAAACGGAGAAAAGAACCTGAAAGGGCAGGCGACGATTGCGGAAGGGTTGACAGCATCCTCTGCGACGTTGAAGATGGCGGACATGGATTTCCATGAAGCAAGTGGACAAGGATATGCAAAAGAAATAAACCCAAGTCCGAATCCCAATCCCAATCCCAATCCCAATCCCAATCCCAATCCTAATCCTAATCCTAATCCCAAGCCGAAGCCTCCTATTATTTATGGAAGCAAAGAAACTCAGATGATGAAAGGCGCCAAAACAGCCATGGCATCCACCATCCTTCTGTGGAGGACGAACAATAACGACCTGCAAAGAAGAATGGGAGACATAAGACTGGCCAAAGAAGAAAACGGCATCTGGGCCAGATACCTGGGCGGAAAGAACAAACTGGACAAACAGAACACCTACCTCAAACAAACCTATGACATAGCCCAGGTAGGCTACGACAAGAAAAAAGGAAACTGGACAATCGGGGCGGCCTTGGACTACGGAACAGGAAAAGACATCTACGCGAACGGGACAGGAAAAGAAAAACTGGCAAGCCTTGCCCTGTACGGAACCATGCAGAAAGAAGATGGACAGTACATAGACGTCATCCTGAGAGGAAGCAAAGTAAAGAATGACTACACCGTATACAACGAAATGAACCACCGCCTGGAAGGGAAGTACAGGACAAACGGCCTGTCGCTGAGCATGGAATACGGGAAGCGGATGAAGAAAGAAAACGGCTTCTACATAGACCCGAGCATTGAACTCACCGCAGGGCACTTAGGAGGAAAAGACTATGACGCCGTAAGCGACTATGCAGGGGGGAAGAAAATGCACATCCACCAGGACGGAATAAACAGCGTGATAGGGAGAATCGGACTGGGGATAGGAAAAGAGACAGAAAGAAGCAACCTGTTTGCGAAGATAGCGCTGGCCCATGAATTCGGAGGGAAAGTGAAGAGCATCTTCAGTGCGGAAAACGAACCGACGAGCGGGACAGAAGTAGACCTGAAAGACAGCTGGGTAGACGTAGAAGTAGGAGGAAGCTGGCTGGTGAACAGGAACACCTATCTGTACGGAACCTACACAAGAAACTTCGGGGCTGACGTTTCGAGCAAGTGGAGAATAGACGCAGGCATCCGCTTCAGCTTCTAAGGATGATGAACGCTTTCGAAAGGGGAATGGAACAAAACTTTGCTATGAGAACTGAATAAGAAGAAACGAAAGGACCGCCTTTCCGGGTATGGGAAGGCAGTCCTTTTCAGTTTATCTTTTTCTCCATCACGGTAATAGATCCTTCGCTTGCGTTCAGGATGACGTCTTTCGTTTCTCGTCATTATAACGCTTAACGTTTTCTGTCATTATGACGACTTCCGTACCCCGTCATTAGAACGGAGGCAAGAATGCTGTGTGAGAAAGCAGGTAAACGGCAACATGACATTAAGTGAAGAATCTATTATTCTGATGACGCCTTACCGGCTTCCTCATCACGGCAATAGATCCTTCACCGACGCTGCGGATGACGTCTTACCATCCGTCGTCATTCTGAGCAGGGGTAAGGATATCTTGTGAGAAAGATGGGAAGCAGCAATATGACACTGAGCGAAGAATCTATTTACTTTTATGACGTCTTACCGGCTTCAGTGTGATGGTAATGGATTCTTTGCTGGCGTTCCGGATGACGTTTTGACATGAGTGATACTTTACCAGTAGGCAAAAAGCGGTCGGAATCCCAGCAGGGATTTATCGTCCCTTGGCATCCAAGATGAAAGAAAGCTTAAAAATAATGAAAATAAAATTACCATAAGAGGAAAAGAAAAAGTAAAATAATTTGCAAATGGTATATGTCTTATGGTAATATAATAATATCTGAACAACCTTTGTTTAGAACAATTTCAGAGAGAAGACAAAGTCGAAAGGCTTTTGTGGAGAATCCGGTGGAAATCCGGAACTGTTTTACAGCCGTGAAGGGTGAGAAACCCCAGTCGGATGCCGCTTGTTTTCAACTTTCTAATGACCTGCAGGATAGGGGGCAGTAGATACTTGTACATTCGGTAACTGTCTGGCTTGTCCCGCAGATTTTTATTTATCCCAAATGCCGGCAGGATAGTAAATAATCAGCAAATGTATTTAAAAATCGGAGAGATCATTCATGATCAAACTAAAGGATGAGATTAAACGGGTGGAAGCGGTAAAAGGCAATGTTGTTCCTGTCAGCAAACAGTTATATCTGAATTTACTGAAAGAAATCAAATTATTGCGTTTTAAAGCCCATGTGGCAAATGACTGGAATCTTCCTTTGAAAGAAAAAGAAAAAGTGTACAGGGATATCACAGAATTATTGTTTGAGTTCTGGCGTGACCAGAGAAATGGAGCGTACAAAATGGCGGAGAATAAGAATACGGTAAAAGCGGAAACAGCAGTGCCGGAAGTAAAGGTGGGGATTGAAAAGGTAGCTTTGTTTAAGAAGCATCTGGAAGATGCGAAAATCAGCGGGTTCGGTATTCAGGATTTTAAGGATGACGTGCATTCCCAGGCTTTCCGCAGTAACCTTCCTGTAGCCGGACAGAACCTTCCTTTCATGATTTTGTTTGATGACAGTGTTTACACGATCATCCAGGTACAGGTGGCGGCAGCGATTGTAACAAAAGAGAAAAAGGCGACCGTTTGTGAAGAGCTGAATGCGTTGAATGACCAGTACCGTATGCTGAAATACAGTGTGGATGAAGCCGGCAACGTGCTGCTGACCTGCTGCATCCCTGCGGGACTTGATCATTTTGATGCGCCGCTCGTTGTGGCGATCCTGAACCAGATCCAGGGGCATTTAAATGCGGTGTATCCGACAATCATGGAAAAGCTCTGGAAGAAATAAAGAGTGAAAGAGACGTGTATTTTATTTTGGAAAAGAGGTTTACATATGAAAAAGGTTCTTATTTCTATGATGATGGCAGCTGCTTCTCTTGGAATGATGGCGCAGGCTGACGCAGCGTCCGGTTATGTCAATGTGGAGGATGTCCTGTCTTCCACGCCGGCTTTTATGCAGGCAGGGAAGACTGTGGTTTCTGAACAGCAGAAATTACAGAATCAGTTCAATGAACAATCTAAAGATATGTCAGATAAGGATAAACAGGCACTCGGACAGAAACTGAACCAGCAGCTGGCACAAAAGGAAAATGAAGTCATGGCTCCCATCCAGGCAAAATTCCGGGCGGCTGTGGAGAAAGCGGCTAAAGATAAAGGCGTAGATTTGGTCATCAATGCAAGAGACGTTATTTATGGCGGCATCGATCTGACAGATGCTGTAAAAGCAAATATGAAATAATGACAGAACGATAAAAGAGTATCCGGCGAGATTGCTTCCTCGGGATACTCTTTTTGTATTTTTTTAAGAATCAATAACATTGGATGGGGTTAAATAAATCCACAAAAAGTTACAAAATGTAAAAATTCTATGATAGCTGTCTC
>ENA-UALR01000536-UALR01000536.1-human-gut-metagenome-genome-assembly--contig:-NODE-536-length-18553-cov-7.919613_pt1 | contig 18553 bp, 11 predicted proteins | sample MGYA00243702_ERZ654472 | MGnify/ENA primary metagenome ERZ654472 (study PRJEB26926, sample SAMN06164398) | human gut metagenome | biome: ENVO:00009003; feature: ENVO:2100002; material: ENVO:00002003...
CACTGAAGAAAACTTTGGAAGAAGCTGGAGCTGAAGTTGAGCTTAAATAATATTAAGCCTGATTATCAGGTAATTCGGTTAGGAATCCTCTAGACGAGGATTCTTAACCTTTTTGTGTCTATATTATTATTAAGTTCTACAAATAAATTATCAGATGTCTTCAAATACAGAAAACAAAAGAGTAAATTTTGCTTCCATCAAGAATCCGATGAAGTATCCGGATTTCCTGGAAGTGCAATTGAAGTCATTCCAAGACTTTTTACAACTGGATACCCCACCCGAAAAACGAAAGAACGACGGGCTGTATAAAGTATTTGCTGAAAACTTCCCTATCGCTGATACACGTAACAACTTTGTCCTTGAGTTTTTGGACTACTACATTGATCCCCCTCACTATACAATAGATGATTGTCTAGAGCGTGGGCTCACTTATAGTGTACCTTTGAAAGCTAAATTGAAGCTTTATTGTACAGATCCCGATCATGAGGATTTTGATACTGTTATTCAAGATGTTTATTTGGGTCCTATTCCTTATATGACGCCGAAGGGAACCTTCGTGATTAACGGTGCTGAACGTGTTGTTGTTTCTCAGCTGCATCGTTCTCCGGGTGTATTCTTTGGACAGAGTGTACATGCTAACGGTACAAAACTATATTCCGCACGTATTATCCCATTCAAGGGCTCATGGATTGAATTCGCTACAGACATTAACAATGTGATGTATGCTTATATCGACCGTAAGAAAAAATTGCCTGTTACTACTCTGTTGAGAGCTGTCGGCTTTGAAAATGATAAAGATATTCTCGAAATATTTAATTTGGCTGAAGAAGTTAAAGTCAATAAGGCCAACTTAAAGAAGGTTGTAGGAAGAAAACTTGCTGCGCGTGTCTTGAAGACATGGACAGAGGATTTTGTAGATGAAGACACCGGTGAAGTTGTTTCTATTGAACGTAATGAGGTTATCATTGACCGTGAAACTGTGCTTGAAGCAGAGCATGTAGATGAAATTATCGACTCAGGCGTTCAGAATATCCTTGTTCATAAGGAAGAAGCTAATTCATCAGATTATTCTATTATATTTAATACGCTTCAGAAAGACCCGAGTAACTCAGAAAAAGAGGCTGTGCTTTATATTTATCGTCAGTTGCGTAATGCAGAACCTGCTGATGATGCCAGTGCTCGTGAGGTTATCAATAACCTGTTCTTCTCTGAAAAAAGATATGACCTTGGCGAAGTAGGCCGTTACAGAATCAACAAGAAGTTGGGGCTGACTACGGATATGGATGTGAAGGTATTGACAAAACAAGATATTATCGAGATCATCAAGTATCTGATTGAGTTGATTAACTCTAAGGCTGATGTTGATGATATTGACCACTTGAGTAATCGTCGTGTGCGTACAGTGGGAGAACAGTTGTCCAATCAGTTTGCTATCGGATTGGCTCGTATGTCTCGTACTATTCGTGAACGTATGAATGTACGTGACAATGAAGTATTTACTCCGATTGATTTGATTAATGCGAAGACTATTTCTTCTGTTATCAATTCATTCTTCGGTACAAATGCATTGTCACAATTCATGGACCAGACCAATCCGTTGGCTGAAATTACTCACAAACGTCGTTTGTCTGCGTTAGGTCCCGGTGGTTTGTCGCGTGAACGTGCCGGTTTCGAGGTGCGTGACGTACACTATACTCACTATGGTCGTTTGTGTCCGATTGAAACCCCTGAAGGTCCTAATATCGGTTTGATTTCTTCTTTGTGCGTTTATGCAAAAATTAATGAACTTGGTTTCATTTCTACTCCTTATCGTAAGGTAGCTGATAGTAAGGTGGATATTTCTGATGAAGGAATTGAATACTTGACTGCAGAAGAAGAAGAAGATAAGATTATTGCTCAGGGTAATGCACCTTTGGATGATGAAGGTAAGTTTGTTCGTGACAAGGTTAAGGCTCGTCGCGATGCCGATTATCCGGTTGTTACTCCTGATCAGGTAGAGTTGATGGATGTATCTCCTCAACAGATTGCTTCTATTGCGGCATCTTTGATTCCGTTCTTGGAACATGATGATGCTAACCGTGCATTGATGGGTTCTAACATGATGCGCCAGGCAGTTCCTTTGTTGCGTACAGAGGCTCCTATTGTAGGTACAGGTATCGAAAAGCAATTGGTTGAAGATTCTCGTACTCAGATTGCTGCTGAAGGTGATGGTGTGATTGAATATGTAGATGCAACCACTATCCGGATTTTGTATGACAGAACGGAAGATGAGGAATTTGTCAGCTTCGAACCTGCTTTGAAAGAATATAGAATTCCTAAATTCCGTAAGACTAACCAAAGCATGACTATTGACCTTCGTCCTATTTGTGATAAGGGTCAGCGTGTAAAGAAAGGTGATATTCTGACGGAAGGTTATTCAACACAAGGTGGTGAGTTGGCATTGGGTAAGAACCTGTTGGTTGCTTATATGCCTTGGAAGGGATATAACTATGAGGATGCTATTGTATTGAATGAACGCGTTGTACGTGAAGACTTATTGACTTCTGTACACGTGGATGAATATATATTGGAAGTGCGCGAAACGAAGCGCGGTATGGAAGAATTGACTTCTGATATTCCTAACGTGAGTGAAGAAGCAACTAAGGATTTGGATGAGAACGGTATTGTACGTGTCGGTGCTCGTATTGAACCGGGTGATATTTTGATTGGTAAGATTACTCCGAAAGGTGAATCAGATCCTTCTCCTGAAGAAAAATTGCTTCGCGCTATCTTTGGTGACAAAGCCGGTGATGTAAAGGATGCTTCATTGAAAGCTTCTCCTTCATTGCGTGGTGTCGTTATTGACAAGAAGTTGTTCTCTCGCGTTGTGAAAACCAGAAGTGAAAAGAATGCCGACAAAGCTATTTTGCCGAAACTGAATGATGAATTTGAAGAAAAGGCAGCTAAGCTGAAGGATATCTTAATTGATAAATTGTTGGTATTAACTAATGGTAAAGTCTCTCAGGGTGTAAAAGATTACTTGGGAACCGAAGTTATCGCTAAGGGCGCTAAGTTTACAAAACGCGACCTTGAGTCATTGGATTATACAGTGATTCAGTTGAGCAAGTGGACAGCGGATGCTCACAAGAACGATATGATTCGTGACTTGGTAATGAACTACCTGAAGAAGTATAAAGAACTGGACGCCGAACTGAAACGTAAGAAGTTTGCAATCACAATAGGTGATGAATTGCCTTCAGGTATTATTCAGATGGCTAAAGTTTATATTGCTAAGAAACGTAAGATTGGTGTGGGTGATAAGATGGCAGGTCGTCACGGTAATAAGGGTATTGTATCTCGTGTTGTCCGTCAGGAGGATATGCCGTTCTTGGCTGATGGTACTCCGGTAGATATCGTACTGAATCCGTTGGGTGTGCCCTCTCGTATGAACATCGGTCAGATTTTTGAAGCTGTATTAGGTCGTGCCGGAAAAGAATTGGGCGTGAAATTTGCTACTCCTATTTTCGATGGTGCATCTATGGATGACTTAAATGAATGGACGGATAAAGCCGGATTGCCTCGCTACTGTAAGACGTATCTTTGTGATGGTGGTACCGGTGAACGCTTTGACCAACCGGCAACGGTAGGTGTGACCTATATGTTGAAGTTAGGCCACATGGTTGAAGACAAGATGCACGCACGTTCTATCGGTCCGTACTCTCTTATTACTCAGCAACCGCTTGGTGGTAAGGCTCAGTTCGGTGGTCAGCGTTTCGGAGAAATGGAAGTTTGGGCGCTCGAAGCATTCGGCGCAGCGCATATCTTGCAGGAAATCCTGACTATTAAGTCTGATGACGTTGTTGGACGTTCTAAGGCTTACGAGGCTATTGTAAAAGGTGAACCGATGCCTACTCCGGGCATTCCTGAATCTCTGAATGTATTGTTACATGAATTGAGAGGATTGGGATTGAGTATCAACCTTGAATAATAAAAATATAACTCTTTACAATATAAACAAGAAAGTATGGCTTTTAGAAAAGAAACGAAGATAAAGAGTAATTTCTCGAAAATCTCAATTGGTTTGGCTTCACCTGAAGAAATCCTTGAGAATTCGAGTGGTGAGGTGTTGAAGCCCGAAACCATCAACTACCGTACCTACAAACCCGAACGTGACGGTTTGTTCTGCGAACGCATCTTCGGTCCGGTAAAAGACTATGAATGTCATTGCGGTAAGTACAAACGTATTCGTTATAAAGGAATCGTTTGTGACCGTTGCGGTGTTGAAGTGACAGAAAAGAAAGTTCGTCGTGAACGTATGGGGCATATCCAGCTGGTAGTGCCTGTGGCACACATTTGGTATTTCCGTTCATTGCCGAACAAAATCGGTTACTTGTTGGGATTGCCTACCAAGAAACTTGATTCTATTATTTACTATGAACGTTATGTCGTAATTCAGCCGGGTGCTGCCGCTGAAGAAGGCGTAAATGAATATGATTTGCTTTCGGAAGAGGAATATCTGGATTTGCTGGAAAAACTTCCGAGAGAAAATCAGTATCTGGAAGATACAGATCCTAACAAGTTTATTGCTAAGATGGGAGCTGAAGCCATCTATGATTTGTTGGCTAAACTTGATTTGGATGCACTTTCTTATGAATTGCGTCACAAGGCAAGCAACGACTCTTCACAACAGCGCAAGAATGAAGCATTGAAACGCTTGCAGGTCGTTGAATCGTTCCGTGCATCTCGCGGACGCAATAAACCTGAATGGATGATTGTACGTATTGTTCCGGTGATTCCGCCCGAACTTCGTCCGTTGGTTCCGTTGGATGGTGGTCGTTTTGCAACTTCAGACTTGAATGATTTGTATCGTCGTGTGATTATTCGTAACAACCGTCTGAAGAGACTGATTGAAATCAAGGCTCCTGAAGTAATCTTACGCAACGAAAAACGTATGTTGCAGGAAGCGGTCGATTCATTGTTCGATAACTCACGTAAGTCAAGTGCTGTAAAAACAGATGCAAACCGTCCGTTGAAATCACTGTCTGATAGCTTGAAAGGTAAGCAAGGACGTTTCCGTCAGAACCTGTTGGGTAAGCGTGTTGACTACTCAGCCCGTTCGGTAATTGTCGTTGGTCCTGAATTGAAAATGGGAGAATGCGGTATTCCTAAATTGATGGCTGCCGAACTTTACAAGCCGTTTATTATCCGTAAATTGATAGAACGCGGTATTGTGAAGACTGTTAAGTCTGCCAAGAAGATAGTAGACCGCAAAGAACCTGTTATTTGGGATATCTTGGAGCATGTCATGAAAGGACATCCGGTATTACTCAACCGTGCGCCGACATTGCACCGTTTGGGTATTCAGGCATTCCAACCCCATATGATTGAAGGTAAGGCTATCCAGTTACACCCATTGGCATGTACTGCGTTCAATGCCGACTTTGACGGTGACCAAATGGCTGTTCACTTGCCTTTGAGTAATGAGGCTATATTGGAAGCTCAGATGTTGATGCTTCAGGCACATAATATTTTGAATCCGGCTAACGGCGCACCTATTACTGTACCCGCACAGGATATGGTACTTGGTTTGTATTATATTACAAAACTGAGAAAAGGTGCGAAGGGTGAGGGACTGACATTCTATGGACCGGAAGAAGCTTTGATTGCTTATAATGAAGGAAAGGTGGATATTCATGCTATCATCAATGTTGTTGTAAAAGACCTGGATAAGGATGGCAACATTGTAGATGTGATGATGAAAGAAACTTCTGTAGGTCGTGTGATTGTAAATGAAATCGTTCCGGCTGAAGTAGGTTATCTGAATACCATTATTTCTAAAAAGTCTTTGCGCGACATCATTAGTGATGTTATTAAGGCTGTGGGTGTTGCTCGTGCTTGTGAATTCTTGGACGGTATTAAGAACTTAGGTTACCACATGGCGTTCAAGGGTGGTTTGTCATTCAACTTGGGTGATATTATTATTCCGAAGGAAAAAGAAGAACTGGTAAAACGCGGTAACGAAGAAGTTGAGCAAATCATGATGAACTATAATATGGGTTTCATCACTGATAATGAACGTTACAACCAGGTTATTGATACATGGACTCATGTCAACAGCGATTTGTCTGACATCCTTTATAAGACTATTAAAAATGATGACCAAGGTTTCAACTCAGTATTTATGATGCTTGATTCCGGTGCTCGTGGTTCTAAGGAACAGATTCGTCAGTTGTCAGGTATGCGTGGTTTGATGGCTAAGCCGCAAAAGGCCGGTGCTGAAGGTGCTCAGATTATTGAAAACCCGATTCTTTCAAACTTTAAGGAAGGTTTGTCGGTATTGGAGTACTTTATCTCTACCCACGGTGCTCGTAAAGGTTTGGCGGATACTGCTTTGAAGACTGCCGATGCCGGATACTTGACTCGTCGTCTTGTAGACGTATCGCATGATGTGATTATTAATGAAGAAGACTGTGGAACACTGCGCGGTTTGGTTTGTACTGCTTTGAAAAATAACGATGAAGTTATTGCCACTCTGTATGAACGTATCCTCGGACGTGTTTCTGTACATGATATTATTCATCCTACCACCGGTAAGTTGATTGTTGCCGGAGGTGAAGAAATTACTGAGGATATCGCACAGGAAATTGAAGATTCTCCGATTGAAAGTGTAGAAATCCGTTCTGTATTGACTTGCGAATCGAAGAAAGGCGTATGTGCCAAGTGTTACGGACGTAACCTTGCTTCCAGCCGTATGGTTCAAAAGGGAGAAGCTGTCGGTGTCATTGCTGCACAGTCTATCGGTGAGCCGGGTACTCAGTTGACGTTGCGTACTTTCCATGCCGGTGGTATTGCCGGTAACATGGCTGCCAATGCAAGTATTGTTGCCAAAAACAATGCTCGTCTGGAATTTGAGGAACTTCGTACTGTTGATACAGTAGATGAAACTACCGGTGAAGCTGTGAAAGTGGTAGTAGGTCGTTTGGCCGAGGTTCGCTTTATTGATGTAAATACCGGTATCATTTTATCAACTCATAATGTTCCTTACGGTTCTAAATTGTATGCTGCTGACGGTGATGTGGTTGAGAAGGGTAAACTGATTGCTAAATGGGACCCGTTCAACGCTGTTATTATTACTGAAGCAACCGGTAAGATTGAATTCGAGAGTATGGTTGAGAACGTAACTTATAAGGTAGAATCGGATGAAGCTACCGGTTTGCGTGAAATCATCATTATCGAATCTAAGGATAAGACAAAAGTACCTTCTGCTCATATTACGACAGAAGATGGTAACTTGATACGTACTTATAACTTCCCTGTGGGTGGACACGTTGTTATTGAAAACAATCAATCGGTAAAGGCCGGTGACATCCTTGTGAAGATTCCGCGCGCTGTTGGTAAAGCTGGTGATATCACCGGTGGTTTGCCTCGTGTTACAGAATTGTTTGAGGCACGTAACCCGTCCAACCCTGCTGTGGTTTCTGAAATCGATGGTGAAGTTACCATGGGTAAGATTAAACGTGGTAACCGTGAGATCATTGTAACATCTAAGACTGGTGAAGTGAAGAAGTACTTGGTTAATCTTTCTAAGCAGATTCTTGTTCAGGAGAACGACTATGTACGCGCCGGAACTCCGCTGTCTGATGGTGCGATTACTCCTGCCGACATCTTGGCCATTAAAGGTCCTACGGCTGTACAGGAATATATCGTAAACGAGGTACAGGATGTTTACCGTCTGCAAGGTGTGAAGATTAATGATAAGCACTTTGAGATTATCGTTCGTCAAATGATGCGTAAAGTTGAAATTGATGAACCGGGTGATACCCGCTTCTTGGAACAGCAAGTGGTAGATAAGCAAGACTTCATGGAAGAAAATGACCGTATTTGGGGTAAGAAGGTGGTTGTTGATGCCGGAGATTCTCAGAACTTGCAACCGGGTCAGATTGTAACAGCCCGTAAGTTGCGTGATGAGAACAGTATGTTGAAGCGTCGTGACTTGAAACCCGTTGAAGTGCGTGATGCTATTCCTGCAACATCTACTCAGATTCTGCAAGGTATTACTCGCGCTGCTTTGGGAACTTCAAGCTTCATGTCTGCTGCATCATTCCAGGAAACAACCAAGGTTCTGAATGAAGCTGCTATTAATGGTAAAGTAGATAGATTGGAAGGTATGAAGGAAAATGTGATTTGCGGTCACTTGATCCCTGCCGGTACCGGACAGCGTGAATTTGAAAAGATTGTTGTTGGTTCGAAAGAAGAATACGATCGCATCTTGGCAAATCGCAAAAATGTACTTGACTATAGTGAAGTAGAATAATACGATTCATTAAGACTTTAAATAGAAGGTCGGTTTTCCTAATGGGAGACCGACCTTTTTATTGTTCACCCGGCATGGGTATACCCTCCTGACTTCATCACTTTTCCCTACCATTACATAGCGGAAAAATGGAGTGACGCAAGTATGCTCTTGTCTCAATCAGGATGAAAGGAACCAGCATTCACACTCGCTACCTCGGTCAGCACATTGAGCCGGAAGCGGCAGCGGGAGGTGAGAAAAGCGGTTACTTCCTGTATCAGGGAGCATGGCGTCGTCTTCTTGACAGCATCTTTCGAGGATTCTGATTCTACTGCCTCTTCAATGTTTTTCGAAGATATCTTCCCGGCTTTCTTTCAATATGCTTCCAGGGAAGATTGTTTTGAGAGTGATGAATACATTCATGAGGCACTTTTTGAGATTGGGCGAATTACAAATATACAACATAAAAAAGCGTTTGTCTAGAAGAGGAGGCAAACAAATCAAATTCCGGTACAGGATATGACGGAATCTGACACAATGACATATATATGTGTAGGCTTATGCGTACGTCCGCGTAGCCCGATGCATATATACGTGTGGGCTTACACATATATAGGTACAGGCTTGTGCCACTGTATGTGTCAAAAAGACCTTGATGTCTTTTAAAAAGATCGGGAAGTTTCTTACAAACTTCACCACCTTTTAAAAAAAGCCCGGTATGTTTTTTATGTAAGGGCAGATGGGATTACCTTTCATCAAATTGGTCATTCCTTCTTTTCCGTTCATCCTTACATTTTAATCAAAAGGTGCGGACAACCGCCGGCTAATAATGAAAGGGTATCCCTTCACTCCCATTTCAGTCACACTTCCCAAGCCGTTTTCAAATCTGCCTTCAGCATTTTTTTTCACCGAAAGATGTTTTAAAATGAAAGGAGGCTGAAAAGACAACACGGCATGTTCATTCACCACCGGAACTCCCATTAACAGGACGTTTTGGCGGTTAATGAAAGGAGGAAACATATTTCCGCTTGTGGATGAAAAATACAGTTGGTTTTGTGGATTTGTCATTGTATGACAAACCACGTATAGGAAAAGTCGAGAGCCGGCATTGCTCCGATACTAGCCACGGACTTTTGTAGCTGATTTCTTTTCCACATTTATATGTTTGCGTAATTTTCCTTAATGGTAAGTTAACACCAACAAGCCTTCTATGCGATAGCAGCAATAAGTCAACTGCACAAAGGAAGTCAAGCGAAATCATACGGCATTGGCAAGCCGGTCTTCACTAAATAGAAATGACATTCCGAATCATTCGTAAATCATATTTTGTGATAAAAAGATTTCAGCCATTTCTCAACAGGCTATCATTGTTTTTCTAAAAGTTTGATAATAATAGTCCCTTTTTCAGAATAATATATCTATATTTGTAGTCATTCAAAGCGACAAAGAGAGTTCGTGTTTGATATATTAATGTAAATAGAGCGTTTTTGATATTACTTTGTGTTAGAAAATCCCCAATTTTCGAAGCGGAACAAAGTGGATACAACAGAACGCTCACGTCGTGTGTTTATACTTCCTTCTAAAAGGAAATATGCATAACGGCGTGGGACTGTTGTTTTTATTTGTTCCGTGGGTATGGGGATACCTCTAACACAGATAAGACATTAAAACAGTTCCCACGCTTGAACCGAAATTGTGATTATAAGTATCTAAATTACAGAGTTTATAATTTGACATATCATATAAATGATACCAAAATATTCCCATTAAAAACATATGCATACTATAACTTTATCCATTGTAAACAGTTTGGGATACCTCTCTATTTTAAATAAGACACAGGGATCATAGTATGTAAGAATTGACATAAACAATAAGAAAATTTGCCATTTCATCTGCTCCCTGAAAATTAGATGAAAAAATCAGGAAACAGTTATGTGTTTATCAATTGTTTAATTTTAATCATATTGATTTTAACAAAAGAGCTATATCCTCTGAGATAATCAATATCATAAACAAGTGCGTCTAGCCTCAATACAAACGCTAATATAATAATGCATTGTGGTTAAAATGCATTCCTAATGTATTGAACTCTTTAGCAATATCTTTTTTCCATGCGCCTCTATCATCATATGTAACATAGACGATTCCATCAACATCCCCAGGTCTTTCTACCTCTTCTTTAATTAAAGCACAAACTCTTTCTCTCCCGAGTTTTCCTATAAGATATCCATGCTCAAAAACTACATTCTGCCTTGCTCTAGGTAATAAATCTTGATTATTCTTAGACGCACCTTTATCACATGGGGTATACAATATTATTGCGTAACACACATTGGAAAAAGTTTCTATTTTTTCAATTATAGTTTTGCCTCTATTAGGTTGTTCATGCAGAATAATTGGATTATAACCCATATCTGTTATAAACCGTGCAACTTCATTTTTTAGTCCCCCATCATGACCATGAACAATAAAAACATCCTTATTCTCCATATCTGCTTTTACTCCTCTGTTATGATTATCATTTATTCCCACCTGTGGAATTAATGATAATTGCTCCATTACACTCTCTAGATAGACAACCTTTTCGTTTATTTGTTGTTTTGCTTCTTTAATAATATCTTCACCAAATAATCTTGTTGGATCTCCGGTGCGACCATATGCGCTATAATAAGATTGAGGCGAATCGTTATCGTCAAAAGAACGGCTTATTAATTCGCTATTATATGAATCCCATTTTTTATAATCTGCAAGAAATGATTTTTTCTCGTCTTCGTTGTATTCTTTTATTTTTATAATCGTTCTTGAGTGCATAAGGGTCGTGCTATCTTCACTAACTTCACGACTCAATAAGTTGCTACCCTTTGCAATCTGAGACTTTAACTGTAATTCAAAGTCTTCTTTTCTCTTTATCAGATTTCCTGTTGCCATAACATCCAAATAATTTGCACAAAGATACGAATTTCGTAGAATAAAATTGATGTTTTAGTCACTTTTTATACTTCTTCCGCAAGATATAACCTGTAATATCAAATATATTTCTATATAATTTATACCTTTGTAGTCACATTGGATAGACATACGAATATGGAACGTAAATTACTGAACCGAATCAAAGTCGTTCTCGCAGAGAAAAATAAAAGCAATAAATGGCTCTCGGAGCAATTAGATAAAGATCCTGCCATAATTTCCAAATGGGTTACCAATACAACACAGCCCAATGTTGAGACGCTAATTCAAATATCCAAAGTGTTGGGTGTAACTGTGGATGACTTATTGAGGACGGAATAATAAGTTTATGGGAGCAGTCAAATTATATAAATATCTTGATTTTACCGGTGGATTGATGATGCTACATTATAGTAACCTTCAATTTACCAATGCCACGCAGTTGAACGACCCGTTTGATTGCCATCCATCGTTAATTGATTTCTCCAATGTTCCGAAAGAAGCCAGTGGAGGATGGACTCCGGAAATAATCGAAGAATTAAGAAGAGATCCATTTCGCAGAACCAGAGAAGAGGTGTGGATATGTAGCCTTTCCAAAATATATGATTCAATCTTGATGTGGAGCTATTATAGCAAACATAAAGGTATCTGTATTGGTTTGGATATGGAGAAAGCCCAAAAGTATCTTTCGAGAATACAAGGAAAAGTCATGATTGGTTGTTCCGAAGTGGAAGTGCAATACAAGGATATTGTAGAGAAGCCTGATTATTTCAGGGATGCAAAAGACTTTTTCCATTATCAATTATCTACAAAGTCAAAGGCTTGGGAGCATGAACAAGAGGTAAGGCTGTTTATTTTAGACCCTTGGCCGACATATATGAGTTTATTGCCGGAGCAAAATGATGATAAGGGACCTATTGATTGGAAAGAAGTCCGGGCTTTTCCTGAAATCGGAGGAGAATGTTTTGAGTCTGTCTATTTGGGAATCAATATGAGTACAGATGAGAAATCAAAAATAATAGGCGTTGCACGAAAACTTAATCCTGACATTAAAATTTACCAAATGAGAATTGATGCAAATGCCTTTAAATTGAATACTGAATTGATAAAATAGTAAAATGGCTAAGAAACAGAATAAACTTGTAAAGGAGGAAACCCTTGAAACGATACTTTTCAACTGTCGTAACAGTCTGCGTGGGCGTGCAGCTATGACAGATAAGCGCGACCTGCTGTTGACTCTTGTATTCCTGAAATTCATAGGAGAACGGTTTAAAAAGCAAAAGGAGAAAATCTGGCATGAGATAGTGGAAGTGCAGGGCATTAATGATACGGATTTCATTGAATTGCAACTTTCTCGCCCCAATCAGTATATGCAGGACGGTGTGTTTTTCCTGACAGATGAAACATTTTGGGACAAACTGATTCTCACATCGCCTACCGGCATGGCTATCGCTTTCGATACTGCTATAAAGATTTTGGATGACAATGAACCTAAATTGAAAAATGCCCTTCCGCAGCAAATTTTCACGAAAACGGCCCTTGAACCGGGAGTTTTGAAAAGCGTAGTTGATGAAATAAATAAGATTGACCCACAGAAATTTAATGATCATGACCTTATAGGTCGTGTATATGAGTATTTCTTACAGGCTTTCTCAATCAACGCAGACAAAGAGGAAGGAGAATTTTATACGCCGCATTCTATCGTAGAGCTTATTGCCTCGCTTATTGAGCCTTTTGATGGAACGGTCTATGACCCTTGCTGTGGTTCCGGAGGCATGTTTGTTCAGGCTGCGAAGTTCATAGAGGCTCATGGTGGAAACACGAAAGCCGTCAATGTGTATGGGCAGGAATCCGAGCCGGCAACATATCGCCTTGCAAAAATGAATCTGGCTATCCGAGGCATCTCTTACCATTTGGGCGATAGAGCCATCTCCACTTTCTCTGATGACCAGCATAAGGAACTCAAATTTGATTATATCATGGCGAACCCGCCGTTCAATTTGAAAAAATATGCCGAATATGGAGGTTTTGAGACTGACCCCCGATGGCAAGGCTATGGCATACCTCCTACCAGCAATGCCAACTATGCGTGGATTCTTCATATCCTAAACAAATTGAATGTCAGTCGTGGAATCGCAGGATTCCTGCTTGCCAATGGTGCTTTGGATGACAGCGATACGCAGGAAATACGTAAAAAGCTAATCGAAAGCGACAAAGTGGAGGCTATTATCGTTTTGCCGCGAAACATGTTCTATTCTACTGATATATCCGTAACCCTTTGGATCTTGAACAACAACAAGAAAGGCGGCCCATGGCATGGAAGACAACTTCGTGACCGTACAGGTGAAATTCTTTTCATTGACTTGCGGACATGGAACAGTAACATATATGAAAAGAAATACGTCCGCTTGTCGGAAACGGAAATAGACAGAGTACGTCAAATATATCTCGATTGGCAAACCGAGAATTTTGTCGAGTATGCTGAACCGGAATTATATTATGCAGCACATCGTGACGAAATTCAAGAAAAGGGATATTCTCTTGTTCCATCCAGATACATTGAATTTATAGACCGTGATACGGAAATAGACTATAAGTCTGCCCTTTCAGAAATGAGTTGTAAATTTGATGAATTGAAGAAAAGATGGGATGCAAACGAAACGGAACTTATAAACGCTTTCAAAGTTTTAGGTTATGGAGAAGAATAAACTGCAACATGTGACAACTGACAAACTGGTTTCTGATATTCGGAGTATTATCGAACAAGGCCGTCAACAAGCATACGCGGCAGCCAATCAGATAGCGATACTTACTTATTGGCATATAGGGCGGCGAATAGTGGAAGAAGAACAGCATGGAGAAGCTCGTGCGCAGTATGGTACTCGGTTGATTAAAACATTGGCAGAACAGCTGATGCCTAAATACGGTAGCACATTCAGCAAACGCAATCTGGATTACTTTCGCCAATTTTATCTGTGTTTCAATGATTTGGAGATTGTGAACACACGTGTTCACAATCTGACTTGGTCGCACTTCCGCTCGATTATACAGGTTGCAGACCCTAAAGCCAGAGAGTGGTATGTAAAAGAGGCATCGGAGCAGATGTGGAGTGTAAGGACACTCAATCGTAACATTGGTACACAATACTATGGCCGCCGTATGGCTTGTGCAAGGGAAGGATTGGCGTTACCCTCTCCTTATATTGAAGCCAATGATCCTTTGGAATATATAAAAAATCCGGTGGTTGCGGAGTTTTTAGGCTTCCGCAAGGATAGCAAATATGACGAAAGCCAGTTGGAACAAGCCTTAATAGATCATCTGCAACAATTTATCATGGAATTGGGACGTGGTTTTGCATTTGTCGATAGGCAGAAACACATTTCAACGGACACAGGTGATTTTTACATTGATCTTGTGTTCTATAACATCAAACTCAAACGTTACGTGTTGTTTGAATTGAAAACACATCCTCTGACACACGCAGATGTGGGGCAATTAGATATGTATGTTCGGATGTATGATGACCTTGTAAAAGATGAGAATGATAACCCGACAATAGGCATACTGCTCTGCACCGAAACTGATAAAGTCTTGGCTAAATACTCCGTACTTAACGGTAGCGAGCAACTTTTTGCAGCCAAATATATGGCTTATATGCCGACGGAGGAAGAGTTGAGCCGAGAGATAGAACAGCAAAAACGTTTCTTCTTGGAACAACACGGAATGGAGGAGTGATATGGGAGCGAGTAATGTAAAATGGGTTCGGCTGGGAGATTATATTTCTCCAAGACGTGAGAATAACTCTTCACTCAAATATGGTATTGACCTTATTGAAGGAGTGAACAGCAATGGTGAGTTTCAACCGACTAAGGCTCTCACTGACAACATTAATCTAAAGCCTTATAAGGTTGTTAGGCATGGCGATATAGTCTATAATCCATCAAGATTGAATATAGGTTCTTTGGCTTATAGAACAGGAGACATGTGCATTGTTTCTCATCTGTATCAAGTGTTTTACATAAAAGAGAAATACCAATCAAGATTATCTGCGGAGTTTTTAACTCTCTATCTTAGACGAAGTGAATTCTATAGATATGTGGATTATGATAATTTTGGTAGTCAAAGAGCAGAATACAATCTGCGTAAATTGAGTGAGTTACTTATTCCACTACCATCTCCAGACGAGCAACAGAAAGTTGTGAATGCGTGGAAAGCATTCCGGGAAATCAAAGAACAAAACGAGACTAAGGCTGCTCCGCTTATGCAGGTCTGCCAAAGCTATATTCAGGAATTGAAACACAAATATCCGATGCAAGAAATCGGACCTTATATTCAGGAATATGATGAAAGGAATTCTGATGAAATATATTGTCTTGATGATGTAAGAGGTATTAGCATAGAAAAGAAGATTATAGACACAAAAGCAAATATGGATGGGGTCAAATTAACTCCATATAAGATTTTCAAGACAAATACTTTTTGCTATGTAACAATAACATCTCGTAATGGAGAAAAAATCACATTGGCATTAAACAGCAATAATAACAATCACATTGTATCATTATCATATATAACATTTGACATTAATGATAAGGAAAAGATTCTACCGGAATTCTTATACCTATGGTTCTGCCGTCCTGAATTTGACCGTTACGCCCGTTTTAACTCATGGGGAAGTGCGCGTGAAGCATTCTCCTTTGCAGATATGAAACGTTGCAAAATACCTCTTCCTCCCATTGACGTCCAACGTGCAATCGTCAATATATACAAATGTGCAAACGAAGCAAAGCAAATAGCCGAAGAAGCCGACAGGCTTTCTCGTGAGAACTGTTCGGCATTGCTTCAACACATCATACATTCTTAAACAGCAGCGATTATGGCAAACAAAGGGAAATATTACGAAAGCCAGTTCGAGGAGGCAACTATCGAACTTCTTCACGAATCGCATTGGCAATATACATTCGGTGATGATATTCACCGAAAATATACTGATCCTCTCATCGAAGAGGATCTCAGGAGTTTTCTTATCAAGCAATATGAAGAAAAGAATCTGACAGCCACAGAGATTGACGGCATAGTTGCCAATCTTCGCAATACAGGCGGACAGAATGATTACCATGCCCTTCGTCATACATTCCTGCTCTATCGTGACGGGTATGATTTTGCATATAGCGATTGTCGGGATAATCCGTTTCGTTTGGAATACATTGACTTCGAGCATCCAAACCATAATATTTTCCGTTGTGTCAATCAGTTTGTTATGGAACAGGGACGTGAAAATCGCCGTCCCGACATATTGCTTTTCATAAACGGCATACCCGTCTGCATCATCGAATTGAAAAATCCAACCAAACAAAACGCTACTATACGCGATGCACATACGCAGATTTGCACGCGCTATATGCGAGATATTCCGGCATTGCTGAAATATTGCGCATTGGCAGTAATAAGTGACGGAGCAAAGAATGCTTTGGGTACGACATACACGCCATTTGAATTTTTCTACGAATGGAAAAAGATTGAGAATGAGGATAAAGCCGGAAAGGGACTTGACACACTTCGTACGCTCATTCGCGGAGCTCTTTCTCCGGAACGCATATTGGAGATATTACGGGATTATGTTTATTTTCCAGATCCTACAAAAGAAGACGACACGACTGAAATTGTATGCCGTTATCCGCAGTTCTTTGCTACACGCAAACTGCGGGATCATATCCTGAATCATTTGCGTTCTGTCGGAGGTGATGGTAAGGGCGGTACATATTTCGGAGCCACAGGGTGTGGAAAAACATATACCATGCTGTTCCTTGCCCGCCAACTGGCTTTGCGATGCAGGAAGCAACTGGGTAGCCCGACTATTCTCATCATAGTAGACAGGGAGGATTTGGAAACACAGACAGGGAAACTATTCTGTCGCTCGAAACAATATCTTGAAGACGAAGCTGTAAAAGTCTTTGAAACAAGAAAGGAACTTGCAGAAGAGATGAGTATGCGCAAGACTGGCGGGGTCTATATTACCACAATTCAGAAATTCGCAGAGACTACAGGATTGCTTACAGAACGTTCCAATGTCATTTGCCTAAGTGATGAAGCGCATCGCTCCCAAAACAATATAGGTTCTAAACTGTCCATCCAAACCGAAGGAGAAACCGACAAAATAGGAGCGAAAATCACATACGGCTTTGCCAAATATCTGCGGGATGCATTGCCTAACGCCACATACGTAGGTTTTACGGGAACACCCATTGACGAGACCGTACATGTATTTGGAAAGGTTGTAGATCAATATACGATGAAGGAGTCGGAGGATGACGGCATCACTGTCCCAATCAAATATGATCCCCGATTGGCTCGTGTATTCCTCAATAAAGAACAGGCAGAGAAAGTAGAAGAATATTATCGTCTATGTGCAGACGAAGGGGCAATGCCGGAGGATATTGCCAAAAGCAAAGCCGCCATGTCGAGTATGGAGGTGATTATCGGTGATGAAGATGTCTTGCATCGTGTTGCCAAAGACATTATCGAAGACTATAAACGAAGAACAGAGACCACAGACCGTTTGCAAAAGGCTATGATTACTTGTGCAGACCGCAAAATAGCATTCAGGTTGTATAAAATCATGCGGGAAATGCAGCCCGACTGGTTCGAGAAGAAGAAAGCATTGAACGAACTTGTATTGACCGCAGACGAAAAGAACAAGCTGCATGACATCGCATTTGTCAATATGGTCATGACTCGCGACAAGGACGATGAAAAGGAACTTTACAATCTGCTTGGAGACAAGGAATATCGTAAATTCCTTGATACTGAGTTCAAATCGGAAAAATCGAATTTCCATATCTCCATCAATGTAGACATGTGGATTACCGGTTTTGATGTGCCTTGCCTGACGATGCTTTATAACGATAAACCGTTATCGAAACATACTCTCATTCAGACCATTTCGCGAGTAAACCGTAAATTCGGCACAAAAGAGTGTGGCTTTATCATCGACTACATAGGTATTCGCGAAGAGATGAAAAAAGCCATGAAAAAATATGGTGGTGAAGTTGGACCTCAGGAAGATTTGGAGGTTGCACATGAAGTATTGCAGAACGAACTGCAACTTTTGCAAGAGCGATTGTCTGGATTGGTATTTGACCGTTTTTTCGGAAACAATGACCTTGCCCGACTTCAGTTTATTCAGGAAGCGGCAGAATATATCCTTGCCAACAGTGTTGAACGGAAAGGAGAGGTTTCCTTCCTCAAACTTTTCAAAGAACATGTCAAACGCCTGCGTCGAGTAGGTCAGCCCCCTTGCGGGGGCTTTCCCCTCTAAGAACCGTGCGTGAT
>ENA-UALR01000538-UALR01000538.1-human-gut-metagenome-genome-assembly--contig:-NODE-538-length-18538-cov-6.080182_pt1 | contig 18538 bp, 30 predicted proteins | sample MGYA00243702_ERZ654472 | MGnify/ENA primary metagenome ERZ654472 (study PRJEB26926, sample SAMN06164398) | human gut metagenome | biome: ENVO:00009003; feature: ENVO:2100002; material: ENVO:00002003...
TCATAGATTTGTACCTGATTAATGTCCAAGCAATTGAGTTTGTAATCATCCTCTAGTTTGATTAAGAGTCCCATTAGGAAATTAAGAAGACTACCCTGTTCATCAGAGTCAAGTTCAAATGTAGATTTCTTTTCTAAGAAATTGCGAACTACCTTAGTTAGTTCGTCTGCTTGATTGTAAGTTACTGAGTTCGTTTTCATATTTTTGTCTATTTTTAAAATGATATGCAAATATAAGCATTTTTATTTTTATAGAAAAATATATCTATTTTATTTTTAAGGAGGCTGAGGATGTGTATACGCTAAGAAAGGCAGTGGATTAGACTGCCTTTCAATTATTAAGGTAATTGGGGAGTTAGCAAATATAGAGCCTCTCTTATAATTGAACTCTCCATAGGTTCTAAAGAGGGTTCCTTGTTCATTAGTCCACCTTTCTTCTTTTCGTTTTCAAATACTTCATGTATGGCTTGCTTTATTTTAGTAGCTAATACCTCTGATAACTCCTGAGATTTAAGAGAGATAAGTAACCCTTTTCGTATTTTCTCAACATCTTGGTTATTCTCAGTAATGGGTTTTGCTTCTACTAATTCTTGTATACCCGAAGAATATTCATCTAACCATTCACATCCCAAATGTTGTAGGTCATTAATGAAGATACTGAATTCATCGTAAGTAAGTCTAGTATCAAAACCTACTCCATGATATAGTTGTACTAAAGGAGTAAGGATTCTTCTTAGTGTATTGAAATCCTTTAGATGGTCTAATTCTATCTCTGACCTAATAGGTACTTTATATACCTTTTCACCCTTCAGTACCACTAGCAGAACCATTAGTCTTGGTGGTAGTCTTTTCTCGTTCATAAGCAAGTTTTTGTATTATAAGTTGTACATAGGTATTTCTTTCCTTATATATGAACATTACCGAGAGAAGTATCTCATGTTTCGGTAATATCATCTGTATGAAATTGCCTGGAGCAATCACTGTAGCTACTACTGGAGAATCTTCCTGAGAGAAATTCTCCAGTATCATTTCTGCCCTCTTAATTAGTTCTGGCTTTGTTGGGTCCAAAGTTAGGACTGGAGCAGTTATACATTCCTTGATGCCCTGTGTTAAGGCATTATATAACCATTCATCTTTTATATCCTCTACTTGGAGGTTTTTCATTGTAATCATATCCTAAACCTATTTAGAGTCCATACACCCAGGATATTAGAGAATACCCATAGTTCCCAGTTTTTGTAAAAGTTATAGGGTTTACTGAATTGAGATGTTTGAAATATTATCTGATTTGATGTTCTAGATAACATTTCTGCATGACAAGTTAATACTCCAGAAGATAATTGAGCTTTAAAAGCTTTAATAATATCTTCATCACTTTTAGTCTCTAATGAGGTAAGCAATTTAATAAATTCTACCTCTACACCTTGAGACATGTTTACATTTCTGAAGGCAAACTTTTCTTTATTTTCCATATTCGTCATTTTTAGATAAGAACTCTTTAGCTAGTTCATCTTGAGTTCTTTCGATTATATTCTTTACGATTGTTTTATTTTCTATTCTAGCCCACATATATAGCATGCCCAATTGAGCATCCATATAGCAATCTATAAGAGATGGGTCCTTTCTAAATACATCCCATTGTTTTACGAAATTCATTCGAACCAAATCCCTATAACCCTGGTCTGATATATCTTCTTGGTCTATATAAGCAGATACCCTTTTTCTTACTTCTAAAAGAATTTTCTCTAAGCTTTCTGGTAATCTAAAATTTTCGGGTAAACTATGATATACCGAATGCTTTGGTATCAATTCCTCAAAAGTAAACTGATTATCGAATAGTTTCTTTGGGTATCTACCTGAAAATATCAAGGGTATCTTATACCTTAGCAACGATGGTACTACGTCGTATATAGCATAATGTTTCCGATATTCCTGATAGACATCGAAATATAGATTCTCATCGAATATACCAGATTTCCTCATTATTGCCTGTAAAGTATTATAAGCAGCATTGATATGAGTATTACTCAATTTGAATACTAAGTTGCCATTTTTAATAGCAATGAGTTCACTACAGCATCTCTTTCGTCTAAATAAGTTCATGTGATTAAAATGTAAAGTCAATGTATATTTTCCTTGTTCCCTTGAGAAATTTTTCGTGATTTGAGTCATCATACTTATGGCAAGCATAAGTCTTAGATGATTTATCATAATGGTCTCTTACCCATACTGGAGCAGTATCAGTTGGTTTTAATTTAAAGTATGTACCCTGATTAACCTTGTTAACCCGAGTCTCTTTGTAAGATGTCTTTGGTAGTTCCATATTTTTGTCTATTTTAAAATTGATATGCAAATATAATTCTTTCTTTTTAAATATGCAATATCCGGATATAACTATGGGAGCTTACTATTTCGGAGGAATTGAGATGCAAATGAGCCATCCTCTTTTTCTTCTTTCTCAAAGTCTTCATATTGGTATAACTCTGGGTCTTCTTCGTCTGGGTCTATACGCATTTCGATTTCTCTACGTAGTTCATGATGTTCTTTAGAGAATGAAGACATAGCTCCCTTATAATCATCAGTAATTTGCATTAGCTCTGCTTTATTAAGGTTAAGACCCTCTTTACTGGTATCTACTCCTTCTTGTTTAGTAGCAACTACTTCGGGTAATGACTTAATGTCATACCTGTCTTCCAATAGTTTAGCCTCTTCTGGTTTATCCAATACCCTTTGTGATTCAAATACGATTTGACGGGCCTCTTCAACAGTAATTGCATTTTGCTGTGTTACGTTGTTCTGTTGATTGAATTGAGCAAATATATTCGTAGTACTTCCTCCAGTGAGATTACGTACGATAGACTGCAATGATGTAGAGGATTCAAGCTTTAATTTAAGGGCCTTTCCCAGCTCGGCAGATATAAACGGTACGTATTTCCCTCCCTGAGATTCTCTTAGGATATTAACCTGATGGGCTATTTCCATACGGTCTTCCAAAGCCCATGCTAGTTGTTCTCCCATTAATGCTTGTAGTAAATCTTCTGCCTTTTCTTTATCCCATATTCTAGAGCTTAATAGCCTATCTCTCATAAATACCCGTATGTAATTGATATCTATACCCATACGATATGAGAATGTATTTATGTCGTATGTGATACCACATAATACACCATTTCCCATTAGCCATTGATTGATGATATAATTATGTATCTTTATCAGAAGTTCATCATTTGGGTTCTTCTGATATTCTAATGCCATTGCAGTAGTCCCCATAGGTCTTGGGAATCTTACCATTTTATTTTCCTTTTCTGACATACAAATGAGATTTTCTGATATCGGAACTTTCATCATAACCCATATACTCTAAATCGAACCTTACATACAGATTCAAAGATAGGTTATAGAAATATCCCTTATATTTTTTCTTACTTACTGATAAATTAAAAGGTTCACCAGAGATTAGGTCCCTGGTGAATAATAAATTACCTTTCCCAGTGATGGGAATATTAAGGCAAAGTTTATAATCTCCTACCTTAAATTTATTCCCATGCAGGTCTGTGATTTCCCTTGCCATAGTTTGCCTTTTTATGGTTCGTAGGTTTTTTTGTCTTGTTTACTACGGTTATTGGTTATCCCCTTTTGCTCTTCGATTAATTTCTGAACCTTTGGGAATAACCTTTGCCTTAAAGGAACTACCTGAGTAGCGAAAAAGGCATTCCATAATTTCTGAGTTAATGGTTCTCCTATTTTAAGTTCTGAGATTGCCCAGAATTTAGTTTCGAAATTCTTAACTATTTCCCTAAATCGGTAGTAGTATATATTGCCAGTCTTTTTATCTATCCCAATTGTGGTAGTTTGGCAATAATCTAGAAATTCTTTACCTAATTCGGATATAAACTCTTCCCTTTTAAAGTCATAATTCTCTTGGTCGAGTTTAAATAATTTTACGTAATCGATTGCTTCCATATAGATTTAGTTTGTGATTATTAAACGAGGTATACTTTCATCTGTAATTTGAAATAAGTACCCTCTTACATCATCCTCATAATAAGAGGACCAATATGTTCTTCTAACTCTGAAATTATCAAGGATTGCCCCTTTGGGTACTCCAGTAATAAATAAGCAATGCTTAGGCATCATTGGAGTAATCTCAAATTTTCCATCCTTGAAATTACCATAGGTACCATAGTCGGGCATATTACCAGTAAACCCCGTATTCTGTAATACATCCTGAACCAGAGTAGTTTGGGGTATTTCCTTTTGGTTACATTCTATGGTTAACTTAGATTTGCCTATATATAGGTCTTTAACTATTTCTCTAAACATTTGTATACGATTATGTGAGTAATACCATTCTTCTTGAAGTAAAGGTTATTCTGTGAACGTTCCTCTAACTTCTTTAATTCTCTTCGAGATTCAGTACAAATTCTATCAGATTTCCTTAATATATCTGATACATTATCCCAGATGGGTGCCATTGGTTCTACTGGCCCTGAATAGATAACCTTATGTTTAGTTTCTATTTGGGGATATTTAGATTTATACTGATATTTGCCTTTGCAGTAAAGTACGTTATACTTTTCTGGTTCGTTTCTTTTTTCGTTTTCCATTTTTGTTAGGATTAATGTAATCGGATATTTCATCAAGTTGCCCTAAAAGCAATGCCTGAATGAAAAGGTTTATAGGCCTGAAAAAGAAATTCCTTACGTTATCAGTATTTATATACCAATCGTAAACGATAAAGAACTTCTTAATCTTGGAGTGCTTAAGTGAATGTTGGATTAGATAGGACTTACAACATCGTTTATGTAATTCTACCAATTCTTTGTCCTGCTTAAGCCTCTCTTTATCAGAGAAGATAGTGTAATCCATTTTGTATGAATTGAGATGCCCGGGATAATTACCCGGGCACCTGGTTAATAAAGGTTTATGCAACTTGTTCTGGTTTGAGGACTTTCTTCCTGAAGTCCTCGTATGCTTTAGCAGCAGCCTTGAATTCCTTGGAGTTCTGATCCTTGATACGAGCCATTGCAAGTTCCAATCGATGGAGTTCGTTTCGAGTTTGTTGTCTCCATTTCTTCCGAGCAAGTGTATCAACTACATCGGCAGGGTATACGTATTTAACTTCCCGATTAGAAATTACCTGTTCGATGATGGAGGGTTTTTGTTGTTCCTTAACTTCCTTGACAACCTGTTCCTTTTTGGAAGTTTTGGTTTTGGGAGAGAGTTCTACCAATTTAGCATTGGCAAAATTAGTGGCAGCTTCTTGAGCATCTTGTACCAATTCCTTTTTAGTCTTTTTGGCCTTAGGAGCAGAAGCCTTAGCAGTCTTAGAATTTTTAATTCCTTCAAGTTGTTCGGCAACCTTAGTTGCAACCAGGTTAGTAACCTTTGTTTCATTCTTTTTCATAACGTCTATATTTAAAATGTTAGTAAAATGATTAATTTCTTTTTCTGATACAAATATAAGAACTTTATTTTAAATAGAAAAATTTTATTTGAATTATTTTCTATTTGCTCGGGTTAATCGGCTAGGAAGTCGAAGATTTCTGGAGGATAGTTAATTTCATCCTCTGGGTCATTTATGTAATCTTCGTAATCCTCGTTATATTTATCGTAAATGTTATCTTGTGATGTATTGGGTACCCTTGTACATCTTTCAGGATATTTCTTTACGAAGTCATAGGCTTCTTGAGTAGTCATTACCTTGTCTGAGGTAAATTCGTAGGTTACATAAGAATAAGTTTCACCCAATCTAGAAACTTCATATTGCTGGTATCCAGATTTCTCAATCTTATAGATTTGATTTTCTGGAATCGTTTCTATTTCTACCCTATATTTATACCATTGCTTCTTCTCTTCTTTTGGTTTAATGCCCATGCTATCTTGAAGAGAGATTAACTTGGTTATTGGACTTTCAAAACGAGAAGGAGCAGTTCTCACTTCTACTGGATGAGTTTTATTCTCACCAATAAAGTAAATCACTGCCCCCAGGGTTACCAGGCCCAATATGAATTTAGTTTCTGAGTTCATAACCTGTAGTTTCGAATTTATTTTTGATGTTCTTTGCAAGGTATTTACCTTTTGATTCTGCTTGATGTAAACCGTTGCAGATTTCGTAAGGTACATCATCATAGCGATAAACTCGATTACCTTTAAAAGCAACCCAAAGTTGTTTTTTCTTTGAGTCATAACCAAAGCCCTCAATATTAGAGGATTCGCAAGGAATCATTTCGACTCCAGTGTTCATTTCTACTGATTCTAAGTATTCGTTCTTTTCCATGTCTATATTAAAATTTTAAAAGTGTTAGTTCTGGGTGGAATTTGAGATTTGCCCTCTGGAATATTGCCCAAGTACCAAGTACTCCCTGAGAATTAGTATGTACCCATTCATCTTCCATTCTGAATAATATGTGAGAGCATACCATCATTTGGTATTCACTTAGCATATTTATCAGTTGAGGAGTATTCTCGATTTCCACGTATAATTCAATGTGCTCATCTAGTGCTCGAATTATTTCGTCATCCTCAATCTGAAGGAGTTTTTTGATTAAGTCTTGGGCAATATCATTCCCATTTTTAACATCCTCTTTGATTGAGTTGAGTGATTCAATTTGAATACCAGCAATGAGCTTTACGATGTCTTTTGTTTCCTTGTCCATAATTAAATTTTCTTTATATGCAAATATACTAAAATTATTTTATATAAAATACTCTTTTAATAAATACGGAGGTAAGTGTTAGCGGTTCTTGATTTCTTCCATCTTTTCCTTTATGGAGTCTGGAAATATAGCATCGTTTACCCATCTTAGGAAGAATTTAGAAGGCTTCTTTTCGGGACTTAAAAGCAATTGTCTCTGTTCAGTAGAGAACTTAATCCTTTCGGATTCTAACATATACTTTGGAAGTTTAGTGAATTCTGCCTGAGAGAAGGAGATTACGTTTTTACCAACTTGGGCCCTTAATGGTTTCTTCCTTTCCTTATAGAGATAGGGGATAATCTTTTTCGAGGGTCCCCCAAGAATGCTAAAACCAAAGATTACCATTGGGTCAAATTTATCTGCTTTTGGGTCCTTAGCCCGTTTGATACATCTTGCCATCCAAGAGAATGAATTGGGATATTGCTTATTGTCTGTTGCTTCTCCCACATCTTTTTTATTAAACTCAAATCCAGGAAAATGAAATAGAAAGTCCTCAGTAAGGATAAATACAAATCCCAATCCCCTAAGATATTTAATGATATCTTGTTGGCTTTTACCCTCTTCAATCATTTTTTCTACATCTGCAAGAATATCCTCCCTTGGTGATTCCAATTCCTTAGTTGTAGACCCTGCAGGTCTTCCTCTGCCCACATTAGGTGCCTTAGCAGGCAATGTACCAGATAACCTATCTAAGTATTCTTTGAAGTTATCAATATCTTGTTTATTAGTAAGAGTTACTTCTACTCTTATGGGACCGTTATGCTGTACCTTTGGACCTGAATTCATCTCGGTATAAGCATCTACCAACCTATCGGATAATGGGGTACCATTCTCTGATAGTGTAGTGATTCTAAGTTTTGGTTTATATACTTCTTGTTCCATTTTCGACTTAATTAGAAAATAAAAGGCCTGAACAATTTTTATATTGCCAGGCCTTCTACCATTATTAACGAATACTCAAAAATATGATAAGTAAAAGTAAAAAGTGCTCTTATTAATCTTCTTCTTTAGCGGCCTTCTTTTTCTTCTTGTCTTTGGCCTTCTTATCTTTCTTATCGGAAGCCGGTTTCTCTTTTACCTTTTCTTCCTTCTTTTTCTTAGTTTCCTTTTCCTCCTTTGGAGCCTTACCTGAAGCAAGTTTTCTTTGCTCCATACGGTATTTTTTCTTCTCAGCCGAAGTCATTTCTCTGCCATCGATGAGAGGATAATCGTATTTGGTAGCTGTTCTACCACCATTTCCTTTCTTTTCCTTTTTCTCTTTGGCAGCCTTCTTCTCAGCTTTTTCCTTCTTCTCTTTTTCCTGGAGTTTTACCAATTTCTTGTTGTTCTCTTGGTCAGCTTCAGGATAGGCAGCAGCAACTTTGTCTCTTTCCTTATTGAGCTTGTTTACAAGTTCGGTAACCTTTTTACCATGTTTCTTGTCTTTGGTCCAATCCTTAGTAGGATCCAGGTTGTTCTCTTTGAGATAAGCTTCAAGAGCTGCCTTTGCCTTAGAAAGTTCCGGAGTCTTATTAACCGGTTTGTCTTTCTTCTTTTTCTTTTTGTCCTTAGTCATTGTAGTTAATTTATTGGTTAATTATTTCCCTATGTATAATCCCATAGTTATAATTTCCGAATATAAGTTTGGTTTTCCTTAATTTCTAGGATTTTAAGTTCTTCCTGATTTGATATAGATATTATCTCTAAAACATCTCGAATATCTTGTTCAGATAAATTGTTAAAAGATGCCTCATATAAATCAGACCCCAATTGAAATTTTACATCTGTTCTAGTACCATGTATTAAATTTTTTAGAGATCTAGAGATACCAGAAAGTTTTCTCTTAAGGTATTTAATATGAAGAGAGAGGAATTGATATTTACCTTTATTGCCTTTCCTGAGAGCAAGGTTCATTTGGTATTTAGAGTATTCTAAGTCTTTTAAGATTTCTGAATACTTCTTTATGAGTTCTCTGAGTTCCATTTGGGTCTTGGTATTGGATTGGGTATTTCTTGATCTGATAACATTTCTTTTACTTCTTCAATAATTAGAGAAGCAAGTTCTTTCTCTTCTTCATTTAGAAATTCTAGTGCATCAGTATAAGTATTTACTAGATTATCCAAAGCAATGATAATAATATTCTTTCTGATTTCGTATTTATCCATGGGAAGCAATATTTAGATAAAATAAAAGCCAACTACCTATCCCAGGCAATTGGCTTAAAAGTGAAAACAAAATGTAAAATAATTAGTGTTATGAACTAAACTCTTTATGCAGACAGATCAATTATTAATCTTCTGATTCTTCTTCAGAGTCATCCTCTTTCTCCTTCTTTGATTTGGGAGAAGTGATAACTCCGTGGCCTTTCTTTGACTTAACTGTGAAATTGCCCGGAACAAAAGCTACTGAAGTAGAGATTGCTTTACCATCCGTAACCAAAACGGAAGTAACTACTACTCCCTGATAGCCTTCTTTGTTCTTTACTGCATAGCCGTAATTCATTACCTTGCTCTTGTCATTGATAGCAATAACATCGATCTGTTTGCTATTCGGACGTTGCTCAGCTGGACGGTTTTTCAAAGCTTCCATTCTTGCCTTACGTTTTGCTTCTTTTTCTGGATCTTTCTCTTTAGAACCCTTTTTCTTCGGATCTTCTTTCTTTGATTTTGTTGCCATAATAGGTTTGAAATTATTAGTTAATAATGATAAGTAAAACTTCTACGAAATGTAATAGTTAAAGAGGTAGCAGAAAATACCCACTACCTCTAAATTTTCTTTTTCTTTTTAAGGTTTATTTTTTACCTTTCTTACCTTGGCCCTTTGCTTCTTTCTTTGCAGGGAGTTTGAGGCCCAATTCTTTGGCAATTGCCTTACGAAGCTTTTCAATTTCGTCTTCGTCGAAATCATCAGGATCAGTGTCAAGATCTTTGTCGTCGCAAACTTCTTCCAATTCTTCGAAGTCCATTTCAGCAAGAGCCTCACCGGTCAAATCTTCTTCATCTTCTTCATCTTCTTCATCTTCTTCATCTTCTTCATCTTCTTCCTCTTCTTCCTCTTCTTCCTCTTCTTCATCTTCTTCCTCATCGGAATCATCATCATCATCTTCTTCCTCTTCGTCTGATTCTGAACCGAAAAGGTCTTCTGCTTCCTCGGCAGTCAAAGCAATCGGAGCCGGAATGATTTTGATTGAGCCATCTTCGTACTTGATAATAATTGTACCATTTACTTCTGTTCTAGAAACTTCTTTCAGTTCTACTTCTTTTTTCTTCTTAGCCATTTTCGTAATGTTTAAGTTGGTTAATAATATAATTAATTAAACTGTGATTAATCGTTTCCGTTTTATAAGCTTAACATACCCAGAGTTTAATAATTCCTCCTGAGCAGTATTAAATTGTGTTATATCTTCAAGAACTGTATTTAACTGTTCTTTAGAAGTGATATTTACTTCTTGACTACTAAGAATTTTATCTCCTTGATAAGTAGCTATCTTAAAGACTTTTCCTTGATAAGGGTCAAAATCCTTTCTCTTAAAAATTTGAGGTATATCATTCATAGCTATATTTAATTTTAGTTATTCCGGGAATACCAACCTTTCCGAAGCATTCGGTATAAAATTTGTATTTCCCTTTTTTCATTGTTTTATAGTTATCAGCTAATCGAATTGGGTAGACCCATATTTGATTTTCTATCATCCGATTGGTCATTATATAAGCATAAGCTTTTCGAATTTTAACTTTTTCTAAAGATACAAAGCCTTGAAATAAAAGAGCTTTCTTAAGAAACCTTTCTTTTGGAAGATACCCCACAAATTTAGTATTTGCCTTATCGAATAAATCTAATAGATCCCTCTGGGCTTTTATGAAAAGTATCTTTTGCATCTTTACCCTCCCTTGGTAGTATTTCCATAAGAAAAGGGCTAATGACCCAATTAAGGGAGGGTAATTAAGAAAGTTCCGATCAAATTCTACTTTCTCATTTTGAGGTAATCTATTGTAGATTCTGTAAGATAGAATTACGGACCTGTATTCTCTTTCGTTTAATTGCTTGGGCAGAGATCCCTTGCCGTTGTCCATATAATTTTCTCGCATACCTTTTATCAAATTCTTGTTTACCCTTAGAATGAAAAACTCTGTGCATCTGTATCATGAATCGTCTTCTTCTATGTTTATCAACCCTATATTCGTCTGGTATAATAAACTTCCTAGCTTTTACTAATTTACCTTTAAAGTAAAATTTTGTAGTTCCTTTAAAGTGATTCTTCCCATTCATATCTTGGGCTTTCTTAATGCCTTGCCTTAGGAGTTTCCTACCTGAGATAATATGAATATATTGAAGAACATCTACTCCATAAAGGTAAATCAGAGTTCTCTTTATATGGGATCTAGTAAAATAGGGGATAGAAGTAAGATGCTTCCGATATAATTTCTTTTCGGTTATATATTTATTGGTAGTATCTGGTCTCCAAGTCCAAAAATAATACCGATCGGGTTTTATCTCTTCCCTACTACTTTCCTTTATCTTTACCATTCAATTTCCTTTTTGCAGTACGGTACCAAAGATTTATGGATTTCTCGTTTGCTTCTGGGAATTTCTTTTTCATTCTTCGAATTATTCTCTCTAATTCGTACCCCTTTGAAGTTAATTCCCATACGTAGGATTTTTTAGTACCCTTTATGAGGTTAAATTCATCCCTTTCTCTGGGTGGTTTCTTTTCTCTGGGTTTCTTTATTCCAGATACTCTTCTTGTTTTTCTTTTTCCATCTTCTCCTTCTTCTCCCAAAAAGCCAAGTCTTAATTTTGAACTTCTTAGGGGATCATCTTTTGCTAATCCTGCAGTTTCTAGTTGCCTATCCATCCAATCATCATATTCATTAATAAGATGTTTGTTTGGTTTCTCTTCTGAAGTATTTATCCAATTGATTAATTGGAATACTGAAGCAGAACAAGCATCAGGAAAGGGCATTCCCAATATAACTGCCTTTCTTTTTAAGTCCCGATAGGTTTGATTCCTACCTGCAGCTCCGAGAAAATTAGATTTCTCTTTAGAGGGAACGGGTTTATCTTTTTTCTTCTTTACCATACTTTAAAAGTGTTTTAAATTTTTTCGATATGCAAATATATAAAGATTAATTCAAATATAAAATTAATATCACTATTTTTTATATAATAGCTGGGGATTCACTCGTTCGGTACCAGTTGATTTGGGTTTTCGTGGTTTTCTGGCTTTATGAACATTATAGGCAACATCCATTACCTTTACGTTAAAGTCAATATTATTTACCTGGTTATAATTAACTGCCTTTTGAACACAGTAACGATATTCTGGCCAAAACTTTTGCCCTAATTTCACATCTCCAGTTTTATCCATGAATTTAGATACCATAAAACCAAAAGTATCCGCATCATCTTTTTCTTCAAATACATACATGTAAAATCTACTAAACTCTTTTACTACTTCCTCTAAAGGCCTTACTGGGAGTAAGAGATAACCATCCGTATATAATTCCTGAGATATTAAGCATACCCAGTATTTCTTCTTTCCAGGTTTTACTTTATATCGGAATCTTTCTTTTACTTTAGTGTGCATCCATTCTGGTACTCTATTTAAAAGGTATCTGATATAGATCTTATCCTTTTTATTCAATCTCCTTTTGAATGCAGATGGCTGTTGTAGCATTCTTGGAAGAATACGAGAATTATTCCATCTATCATATTCAAAGATTAACTTAACAGTATCCTGATCCCAGGGGTCTTCTGATTCTCTTAACCTTTTCATATTCCTCATTATATTATGAGTATTCACCTTGGGCAATATCTGAGCAGCATCACCAGAATATAAAGCCGCTTCTCTTCTCTTTAATCTCTTTTCTAGGCATCCCTCTATATAATCTTGAAAATTCCTTTCACAGGGGCAATCTGGTCTGAATATAGAAGTCCTTTTCTCAAAAAAATCCGAGAAAAGCCTAAAGAACTTCTCAGACCTTTCTCGGATTTCAAGATACTTATAATGAGACAACTTTAAAATCTCACCAGCTTCCCAAGATGACTTATTTTCGGATAATTGAAGGAACAGAGATTGTTGTTCTTTTTGGGTTAAACAGTCCCATGCTTTCTTTTGAAATTCATTCATATCAATTTCTCCTATACGCCATTATATTATCAATTGCTTCTGATGTAATCTTATTTGGGTCAAATTCTTGCTGATTAGCATAGAGTTTATCTGGATCACAGTTTTGATATACTGAGTACAGAACATTATCAAAGGGTAATTTCAATTCCATCTTACCACATTCGGGATATAACAATAGCTTCACTAACTTATTATTATAATCTACATCTATCACAGTAGCATCCACTCCCTCATAGGGGTATCCCTTTAATACTAAGTAATCTCCAGGATGAATATTCATCATATCCTCAACGGAGTATTTCTTATTCTCTCTTGCTAATTTCTTAAATCTTCTAACATCCTTTCTTGAACAAGTGGCCACTAAAGAGAAATCATCGAAATCTTCTGAGTTATCTATCCTAACTTTTTTCTTTCTTGGATGTAAAGTCTCTGTAGCTTTTAACCAAGTCCTTATACCAGAAATATTCCTTTTTAGTTTATTAAGAAAGGGTCTAGAATAAGCAAACTCACTGGGCATTTTAATGAAACCATAATTGAATAAGATGGGGATTTCCTCAAATTGCATTTTACCTTTATGAGTTTTCTTTAATACATTCACCATTGGGATAATGGCTTTTATATTTTTATACCCCTTCTCTTTCAATTCATCATTGATCCGAGAGCAGTATTTCTTCTCAATATAAAATATACAGTATACATAAGGGGTATGTTTTTTCATATTTAAGAGTTTTTAAGGATTAACTTAGCTTGTTTATGTACTAGCTTATAGCTTACATTCTTCAATATATCACTAGCCATGAATACATAAAGAATTTCACCTATTTTTGGTACATCAATCACCATAATAGGAGCCTTATCGAATAGAGGTTTATAGAATACAGAGGATAACTTCTTCCCCACTACAAAGAAAAATTCTTCTGAGGGCATTGAGTTATATCTCATACATAATATAGGAACTTTATTTGCTCTTTTAGCATCTTTAGAAGCTTGTTCCCAGAATTTCAATATATCACACCCCTTATTACCTAAGAGAATGTGTTCGAATTTAATCTCTTTGTAGTTTTTACATTCTACAGATATTTTACACCTGTGGGCATGTCTCTCATCCTGACACATAACATCTGAAGACAGATCCCTACTCTGATGATTTGCACCAGAGTAGGGTGTTCTGCCGAATTTGAAAGAAGTCCATTTAGTAAACCATTTTGAGACTTTGAGTTCAAATCTTGAGCCCTTCTTTTTACTATTTGCCATAAGTTCATTGTCTTGTTTTAAGGATTATATATCCTTATAGTAATTGATACCTACTTAGGCCATTGACTTTTTCAACTTGCAGTATTTTAGTATTACCTAAGGGTAATGAATCATGGTGGGTGATTAAGAAAAGGGTTTTATCCGAGAATGTATGCCGTATAAGAGAGATTACTACTTCTATATTATCAGAGCTAAGTGATTCGAATACTTCATCAAGGAAAGCAAGGTTAATACCCTTAGAGGCAGTAAGAGCTTCATTCATGGCAAAAGCCATTGCTATATTACAAATCTGTTTCTCGCCGCCTGATAGTTCATCATAATCGATTATTTGCCCATCTCTTTCTATTAAAGTAACAAAATCCTTTCTAGCAGTACCCAGATCAATAGTAAACTCTATCCTAAATCCTAATACCTGAGCATATCTTTCTAAGGTAGAATTTAATCTATCCAATGAAGAATCAAATAGATAAGCTTTTATACCATTATTACCAAGAGGGTCATCTATCAACCAATTATAATTCTCTAACTCTAATTCTTTATTGTGAAAATCCTCATCAACTTTACGTAGTTTTTTCCTAATATCCTTAAGCTTTTGTTTATATTTGGGAGACATGACCTTAAGTTTTTCCTGTTTGAGCTTAGCTAGATCTTCATCAATAGAAGCAATATCAGAAGCAATATCATCACAATCGGATTTTAATTTCTTATACCTATCATTTACATTACTAAGTTCTTCTAATCTTTCTAAAGCCTCATGATATTCTTTATCGTATTTATCAAGGTCAGAGAATGCCTTATATATTGATTTAGCATCTCGTAATGCACGTTTGTAGTGACCAGATTCTAACTGTATTACTAACTCCTTGATTACTTTCTTAAGTGGTACATTCGATAAATTCTTGGCATCTTTTATTTTACCTCTCAGATCAAGGATCAGATGGTTTTGCCTTTTAATTTTAACTTGAAGAGAAGTATCTACCTCATCCTTAATCTGTTTCTTTTTTTCGATTAGGAGTTTAGTTAACTTCTCTCTATCTTGCTTGAGTTCCCTTTTCTCTTCTTTTATTTTTTGCTTGAATGATTTCTCTCTATCTCTTAAATCGAAGTAAGCTTCCCTATTAGTGTCTAGTTCTCTCTTAAGTAACTCAGATTGATGTTCTACTTCATTTACCTTTGCTATTAGGTTATGTTTATCTTGCTGGGCAATTCCTTTTGCAAGGTTTAAGAACTCTAAATCGAATACTTCCTCGAATATCTTTTTCTTATCAGAATTCGACTCTTGTATTAATCGTTTAATACCCTGACCAAACATTATAGAGTTCATGAATAGAGTGTAAGATAATCCTACTTCTTTACAAATTTCATCCTGGATTTGATTCTTGCCCTTTACACTTACTAATTCATTGTCTTTTAAGAATATAAGCCTATCATTACCCTTTGCTCCATCCCCAAGGATACCCTTATATTTCTGACATCGAATTATTTTGAATAGATGAGAATCTTTCTGAAAATAGAGTTCTACCATAGTTCCCAAATAATCTTTGGATCTAACCGATTCCCAAGTGTTCACATTGGATACTCCCTTTAAATTTTTACCATACAATGCCCATACTAATGAAGACAGAATAGAACTCTTCCCTTTACCATTGGTTGCCTTAATTAATACTGTACAGTTCGTATTTAACTGTAAATGTAAGTTTTCAATTGAACAAAATCCCACAGCATTTAGTGTAGTAAATGTTAACATGATTCAGCCTTTTTTAATGTTTCGATTAATAGCTTAGTTTTAACCTCATCCTTGATACCTTTTTCTTTTAGGTACCTTTTTGCTAGAGTTTTCTTAGATAATTGCTTAGTTATTTGATGGTTAGTATTTACTTGTATACTAGATTTTTTAGGTAATACCGTATAATAATTGCCATCATCTTTAATCTCATCTTCTGATTCTACATCAACAAATTTCGGAAATCCCTTTAATTCTACAAATTCCATAGAAAGATCAGAATAAAGTTTCCAGTATCCAAGTTTACAATCTTTATCAGTCCTTCTTTGTTGATAAGGAGCTCCAATCATATAGACCTTTTTAGAAAGTCTTTGGGGTTTATGTATATGCCCACATAATACTAAATCGAACTTATTGAGAAGATTCACATTGAGATTCTCTACTGAATCCACTTCTCTACCGTCAGTATCCTTTGCTCCTGGGTAGTCTGTGTGTAATAAAAGTATATGTTTACTCCTTGGTTTCCCTACTTCTGTATCTATAGATCTTAAATAATCAGACAAACCAATATTATTATCTATATAGGGTATACCATGTATATAAAATTTACCAAGATGTACCCTATGAAAGTTTATTAACTTTAAAAACCGGTATTCTTGGGAAAGCCAAGTTTCCCAGCTATAAGCCGGCTTATCAACTCTATTAATATGTTTCATAGTATGATTACCAGCTATACAATACATCTCCCAATCTTTTTCGTCTAATTTAGAAAATTCTTTATAGATAATCTCGGATAATTCTTGACTCAAAGAATTAGACTCATGTAATAAATCACCACAAAATAATACGGGTACTCTTAGTTTCATACTTTCAGAAGAAATAATATCTAATACTCTAATAGCAGTACTAATACGAGTTTCAAACTTAGACCAAATATGAAGATGAAGGTCTGAGAATACCAAAAACTTAAGTACTTTCTTATTATTAAGTTTACCTTCCATACTAGCCTGTTGAGAATTCTCTTTATAGGTACCCCAATATAGGTTATTTACTCTATTATTCTCTCTATTACTATCCTTGTGACATACACAGGGTTTATTTAAGGGGTTTGGAATATAAGCTTCAGCTACTAATCTATGTATGTAAGCTCTCCTTATTAACCCTAATTTCCTTATTTTTAATACTATCTGTTGATAACCGTTTGATCTTATGTATGACTTATTCTTATGATATACTTTAGTTAATTTACCAACCTTATCATACCTACTATATAACAAACCTTCCCGGGTAATATGATACCCGGGAAAGCCCTTAATATTATCTTTCATTACTTCTTTTTCCATATCCTATTAAGATTATAATCGATTTGTTCTTTTCTTTCTTCTAAATCCAAACTTGATAGACATACAGTGGGTATTTCCCAATTTGCAAGCAATTCACTCATAAGGGAAGATATTTGAATCTGGAAGTACCTGTTGAGTATTCTTTTACCGTTCTCTTCTATATTCCAGCCTCTATAGTTCTCTAGATTCAAAGGGAGAAATATAGCTAGATCACATTGCATTTCCATTAATGTTTGACATTGACAGAAAAAGTGTTCCATCTCACATTCGGGGAGAGATTTCGATTGTTTATACCAAAAATAGGCAGCTAAATCGGTATAACTTCTATCAGTAACAAATTCCTCTTTATCCTTGAATAATTTGTTCCTCAAATTCAATAATTGAAAATCAGATTTATACATGGCTTCTGATCCCAAAGATAATATCTCTATATGGGATAAATCTCTAGTAGCAGGTAATAGATCTGTCATACTACCAGAAATAAAGGGTAATCCATATTTCTCAGATATATACTTTGCTAAAGTTGTTTTGCCAATTCCTGATGGGCCTACAAACATAATTCTCTTACTCATGGTGTAATTCTTTAAAGGGTTGAATAAATTGGTCAGTTAAGAATGAAGATAAGGAGTATTCTACACATACCTTTTTAAACTTATCATACTTAAACTTCTTCTTTGATTTAAGAGGTAATTTCTCTAATGGAATATTCCTTACGAACCAGAAAAGGTCTATTAACTGTTCATTTCTTCTCCATATCTTCAGATACTCTTTATTCTTGCTTTGAGCAATAAATTTCTCAATTCTACCTTCATCAAGGATTTTTCTTGCCTTCACTGGTCCTATACCTGGAAATCCAGAAATATCATCGGAAATATCCCCAACCATTGCTAGATATTCTACAGTCTCATGAGCATGATACCCGAACAGATCTCTACAATTCTCTACTCGGATCATTTCATCTTTTCGAGGATTATATACCCGAAGGTTCTTATTCAATAGCTGATTGAAATCTTTATCGGATGATATTAAGATTACCTTCTCGGATTGGAATTTTTTAATTGCAAGGTATGCTAAGAAATCATCTCCCTCATATACGGTATTATTATTCTTATCGAATATATAATTTATTCTTAGCATACCTAGCATTTTCATTATGATTGCCTTTTGACTTTGCAAAGATTCATAATCAACTGAGATATTTTTCCGATGTCCTTTATAGTTAGGCAATAATTTCATCCTTATTGGAGAATGCCCATTATCAAATGAAATATAAACCTCATCGGGTTCAAACCTTGTAAGATACATGTGTAGTGATTTGAAAAATCCAAATATTGCTCCACTGGGTTTACCGTCAGTTGATTTAAGTTTTTCAAATTTGTGAAAACTTTGGTGTAAAATATTTTCGCCGTCAA
>ENA-UALR01000549-UALR01000549.1-human-gut-metagenome-genome-assembly--contig:-NODE-549-length-18246-cov-7.513826_pt1 | contig 18246 bp, 34 predicted proteins | sample MGYA00243702_ERZ654472 | MGnify/ENA primary metagenome ERZ654472 (study PRJEB26926, sample SAMN06164398) | human gut metagenome | biome: ENVO:00009003; feature: ENVO:2100002; material: ENVO:00002003...
CACAAGGCTATTCGTCGGCAGCGTCAGATGTGTATAAGAGACAGAATGTGTATTTTATTATTGGAAAAGGCTATTTTTCGGACTGCTTCACGGAGCTCTTCAATATGCCATATTGCTTTTTTGAAGTCTTCCGAAGCAGTGGTTTCATCCTCCACCATTCTGCCTTCTCCTGTACAAAGCCATCGTACATTGAGCATTGGGAATTTCATTGCTACAAGGGCTATTTTATCACTTCCTACAGATCCTTTCCCGTTCTGCTTCAAATTGTATATATATCTTGAAGAAAGTCCGCAATAAGCCTCAAAAGAGGTTTCTCCCTTGACATATCCTTTACTCCTTGCCCATTTTGCGAACAATTTCAGTCTGTCTATAGCTGTCTGATTTTCCATATTATATGACTATTTCCATTAAGCATCTTTTTTCACCTCTGCAACACCGGTCACAGAATCCTGCTCGTACGCAGCAACTTTTTTCCTTAGTCTTTCTATCTCTTCCTCCTTAGATTCAAGTTTTGCCCGAAGCTCGCCATTTTCCCTCATTGTATTCATGAACTTATCAAGCATAACACTATCATCCTTCACATTCAGATAAATTTCACTCATTAATTTAACAACTTCATCCCATTCGATTTGCTTTTCAGTTGTTATTTCGGATACTATTATTTCACATCTCACTTTTAGAAGAATATTAAGCTTTCCTGCTCTTTTAATAATATCTTGAGCTTGATTGTAAATATTATCACCCCATCCCTTTACAAATACAACATAATCTATGCACTGCTCGTCTATCCTTAATTCCTTTACGTGACTGCTAATGATTCTATATTCATTCTGAAAAGCCCAATTCTCGTTTTTATATCTACTTCTACACTTTTCATCTTGCCCTGTAGTTAAGAAATAGGATGGAACATATTTTACGTAAAATGAATCAATATCATCTTTTAGCTCTTTATTAATATCTAATATCCTTTTCAAGTTAAATTTTATGCAGACTCCATCATAATTACTTGCATATTTAGCCCACATAGCTGGTTTGTTAGCCGATGATTTACCTGTGCAAAAACACAGATAATTATATCCGTCATCCACAAGCTCCCTTTCTCTTAAATCATCACTATTTGAAAATGATGAAAACCGTAAACATGAAGATGAAATAATACCGGCCAACCCCTTCAATGTTGTGTAATGATAAACATATTCAGGAACATCTTTATCATTATTTTCTTCTTCAATATATAAATCCTCTGTACCTGATTGCTTTCTTATAATTGGAGAACCTGTGCCATTAAGTATGTATGCAGGATTAATATTCTGATTTGCGGAGCATAACGCTGCAAGAATATCAACAGGCAGCGTTTTATCTTTACCGCCTTTTGTCTTCTGTCCTTTTAGCTGCGATATTTTTGACTGAGCAGACTTTACGCCAAACTTAACCTCTATATCATAGGGTTTTATACCACTTAATTCAAGACATTCAAAAAATCTACTTACAATAGTCATAATTTTAAAGCATTTCTTTTGTACTTTAAAAAAATAAAGTACCTTTGTGCCCGTTGCAAGTAGCGCGGCAACAGACACATGATTAAACAATCGCTCAAACGTGAGCCTTCTATATGAAAATCCGTTGCCGCGCTACTTTAGCAACGGATTTTTTCTTTCCTATTAGTTAGATTAAATCCATACAATCGGTTATATCAGTGCCCACCGTGCGGAACTTTGGATTAAACCAATGACAGCCGTGAGATAAAAAGGCTCTTCTGTTTTATACTGTATGTCTTTTATTGGCAAGACCTGCTCTGTTCCCATCACCTAACAACAGGCGCCCAAGCGTTGTATTACGATAACCAATAAGAGATGAAGCAAAGATGTTGGAGAAGCATCCAGTATTAAAGCAACAAAATGAATAATTGAAGTTTAACAATGTTCATCCACCTCCTAATAATTATCTTGGGAGAAAGGGTGAGGTATAAAATTAGTCAATATGAACGATCTAGTTTTTAAAGGTCAGAACGGCCAAGTTTTAACTAACAGCCTATTGGTGGCTGAAAAGTTTGGGAAAGAACATAAGCACGTCTTAGATGCTATTAGAGAGCTTATACAGGGGTGTGCCGAAACTTCGGCTGACCCTATGTTTGTTGAAACTATTTATGTTAATGAACAAAATAGGCAAGAATACCCAATGTTCGTAATGAACCGTGATGGATTTACTCTTTTGGCGATGGGTTTTACCGGAAAGAAAGCCCTTAAATTCAAGCTGGACTATATCGCAGCCTTCAACGCAATGGAAAAAGCTCTAAAAGAGCAACAAAAACCGCTCACCTCTGCACAGATGTTTGCGATGCAAGCAAATATAAATCTTGAACACGAACAACGACTTGAAAATGTTGAAAAGCGTCTTGATGCGATAGAGCAAGAAAGGGGAGAGAATGGCAAACTTCTGTTATCGGTATCAATGTCGTCAGAAATGTTACCCGAAATCTCGCTACGCAACAAAGTTCGTCAGTTGGTAAACAAATACGCATCCGCCACAAATACCAAACAGCAAGACGTATGGCACAAGGTGTATGAACAGCTTTATTATCTATACCAGATATCAATACACAGTTACAAGAAAATAAGGCGTGATGAGTCCAAACTTGAAATCGCTGAACGTAACCATTTTCTTGATAAAATATACATCATTATTTCAAACCTCATCCGTGAACACAAGGCTGCTTAACGTAGCCTTGTAACCGATTGTAAATATTTCAAAGAACGAATTATGGAAAATCCATTTAAATCAGTAAGTTACATTGAACAAGAACCGAAACAGAACTTGTCAGACCTTCAATTTGTCGCTTCTCTACAACATCAGATTGACGAGCTTCAATCGCTTATCAACAACGATGTACTAAATGTACTTCGTCAAGACTGTTACCGTGAACACATTGAAGTCAATACAATAAGCAACCACGAGATTGTAGCCTCTTTCATAAAATTTATACACTTAAAACACCCTTCTATAATCGGTGAATTTATAGAGTATCAGAAGATCTAACTTTTAATCAGTGGAGCTATAATATTCTCCATGACCCATTTTATAACTCCACTGAATTTTGATTTTTTCTTCTGTTTTAATTCATCAAGTAGCAATGCGAATTTGCCATCATCCACGCGGATTATCCTATCTCTTATGCCCATAGTGCATACTCCACTGTTACGAATGAAAGCAAGTACAGCATCCGTTTCTTTTCCGCATATCCCCTCTATTTCCTCACGGCTTAATCCATTATTGGCTTTTGCCTCATTTAAAACATTTATGACTTTATTCATATTCATCTTTTGTTATCTTGAATTGTTAATTAATTATAACTACTTTATAATTTTAAAGCAAACTGTTTTATACTTTAAAATTATAAAGTATCTTTGCATTGTCAATCAAAGCAAGAAAGACAAGAAAGACAAAATAAAAACGGAGCGACTTATATAAGTCACTTGCTAGTCATCAGATGGCAAATATATAAAACCGATTTTTAAAAAGCAAATTAAACGAATAATATTTAAGCATAAAATATAGAAAATAAAAGCAAGTATGAAAATTACAAAGAATGATATATTGAAAATCAAAGCGGGTTCTTCTCTGACAGCTCAACTTGGGAGCTATCTTGAATGTCGTAGTTTGAGACAATGGGCATACGAAATCGCAAAGTCTTATCCAAGAGACGATGTGGAAAGATATAGTTGCTATATAAGCAAGGACAACAAGATAACCATTACTGCTATAAAGAAATGACAATAATGAAATAGTATGAACGAAGCCGAAATAAGATATAGTAACCAATCTCGCCAACTTAACAGGTATGGTGTAACCTTCTGTAAGGATACAGCAGCAAGACTTGTGGGTGGAGAAAAAAGATTGGAAGACTTATACTCTAAGGGCAAAGTTCGCATAGATTTCAAGGGAAAGAAAAAATGGTTTTGTAATGCGGCTGACGTATTGAATAATATAAGAGTTGATTGACTAAGCTTTAAAGACATTTATCCCTGTTGACGGAATGAACGGAATTCAGTAGCGATAACTGAGCAGGGAGCAAAAAAATAGTTCTTTGAAATATTTATTTATACAATAGAAATAATGTATGGGTAAAACCGTACAATTATTATATATGATTTCTGCGCAGGCACAGAAGCGAAGCCAGTGATGGTAGATAGTGGTGGGTGCAAGTGGAACGGAATTGACACCGATAGCAACCGAAGATAAGACGATAACGGTCGAATGGTTGTAAATGTCTGATGGTGGTAAAGCCACGAAGTTGAAATGAAATTTACTTTCAGCACGCCAATTTGTCTTTAGCGTGGTGAGTATGCTTGGTTAGGCACAAGTATCGCTGAAAGGTCTAATATATCCCCTCCCGTAAGATTCGGGGTAACAACCGGTTTAAGCCGTTGAGGGGAACAAAATTATAATTCTGAGCATAGATATGGAATATCCCTTAATACCATTTAATGAAATTGACAATAAATATGTACCAAATCCTCGTTCTATAATCTAAGTGGCGATCAGTGACTGCCTTGCAAAAGGCATAAATACAGAACGGGATATAGCGATTCATGTATGCCATAGCCTGTACAACTTTATGACATACACGGATTGCTTTGTAACGTCAGTAAATAGAGACGACTTATTGGAGTTTAAGCAGCTTGGCAACGAGATAGACTAGTAGTACTGCGATACCAGTTACTGCTTTGGATTCAACTTCTTTATCCATATTTCTTAATTTTTGATTTGACACCACAAAATTAAGAAAATCCCCTGACAATAACGTGATGTTGCCAATCGGATTGGCTCAGGGGAACGAACTTAATAATTAAATGACCTCATGAAACGATTTCTTAAAAAATGGCTCAAAAGACGGCTTATTAAGATTGCCATAGAAACAAAAAAAACCATCTCCACGCATCTCTTTGAGTGGATTTACAATTCACCGATATATACGTGGAGAGACAAACTTCTAATTGCTAGAATTGGCAATGATCTTTGGGAAGAATACTATTGTTGGCTTAACAGAGACAACACTTGAGGTATTGGCAAAGTTGTTTCAACCACATCACCGGATACCAAATGAATAAAAGTCATACGGCTCTTATGTTCAATGAAAGTTACATGATCAGGATTTATATAACAAGGGAAAGTCTTGCCCTCGATCAGTATAAATTTGTTCATAATACAAAAATTTTAAATGTGACACCGCAAAAGTAATAATAATTCGGGTACGTTCCTCTTTTCCATCAATAAAGTTTTAAATGTGACAGTTTATACTTCTATTTGGGAACGTACCCTTTTTACATAATATAATGAAAACAGCCAATTTTATCATGTCTTTATTTGCCGCACTATGTTCTTTAGGAATGATTTATGGTGCGATAGTTACGGAAAGTCCTGTAAAATGCGTATCTGTGATTATATTTTCCATTATCTTCCTGTTGTGCATAAGACTGGTAGTCCTGACATACAATGAACTGAAAGAGTGTGACTAATATTTTCTCTATCTATTTTTTAGTTAGTAATATTATCCGTTCATGCCGGTATGTGAATATAGGTATGAACATCCTCCGAAAGTAGCATTATGGAATGTATGTGGTAATTTAATAATAATCATATTCTTTATGTAGGTCTCATTACCCCACAAGAAGCAGGTTCGATTCCTGTCTTTCGGACAAATATTTAAACGTAGTTATTATGAAAAAAGGTGATAAAGTCCGTGAAATTGGCGATACGCTGATAGGCACGATTATTAAGATTAAAGATGGGCGTGCAGATGTCAAATTCTCTAAGTTAAAAGCTGTTTATTCACTTCCTTTGCAATTTTTGGAGAAAGTATGAGGTGTAAATCATCTATTAATTCAGAACTTGATAAGCTTTATTCAGAGCTTGACACGGTTCAGCAAATGAGTGAAGAAGCGGTAATGCTCACATTCAATGCTGACAGTAAGGCTGAATATATTGCACTTATCAATGAAGAAATTGATTCTCTTGAAAATGAGCTTGAAGAAGTGGAGATATATCATGGCAGGAAGCGGAACTTTGTAAGGACTGCGGACCTGCCTTTTTTGTGTTGGTAATTTAAAAAGGGAAAACCTATGAAAGAAATAAGATTATTAAACGCTGACGAAATAGACGCCCGTGTAGCTACAGTAACCCAAAAAGGATGCTCATTGCTTCTTTACAAGGATGCGCGGTGTGACATGAGGCTATTGGATGAAACATTTGGTTCTATGAATTGGTCGAGAAGTCACGAAGTTATAGATGGCAATCTCTATTGTAACGTGTCCGTATGGGATAAAGAAAAAGGGATGTGGATAACCAAGCAAGATGTAGGAGTTGAAAGCTATTCCGAAAAAGAGAAGGGTCAGGCGTCTGATGCGTTTAAACGTGCCTGTTTTAATTTCGGCATAGGACGTGAGCTTTATACTGCACCTTTTATATGGGTAAACACTACTAAAGACGATTTGAATGCCCAAGGGAAAATTAAGACAACATTCAAGGTGCAATCAATCGGATATAACGAAAAACGAGAAATAAACATGCTTGTTATTGTTGATAACAAAAAAAATGTCCGATATGAGATGGGGAAAGTTGTAAAACCTAAAGAGGAATCTAAATCCGTTAGCAGTAAAGAAACGGATTTTCTTGCGATGGCATTGCAGGAAGTAAGATCAAGCCTGTCAATCGAGACATTACAGGTAGTATGGGGAAATTATAAGGAATTACAGAGTGACAAACGTTTTGTTGAAGCGGTGACAAGAAGGAAAGGAGAACTGAAATGAAACTAATCAAATCACAAGTCGTTTTCAATCCCGATGAACATACTTATATGCTAGGGGATAAGGCACTAAGTGGTATTACTTCCGTGATAGGCAGACAGCTTTTCCCCGATAAATACCGTGATGTTCCCAAAGACGTGTTAAGGAAAGCGGCTGAAAGAGGTACTATGATCCACAGTATATGCGAACTTGTCGATGATATGGGTATAACTCATGACAGCGATGAAGCACAAGGATATAAGGAACTGAAAGACGATTGGGGATTGAGATACGAATGTTCCGAATATCTAGTATCAGATAATGAGCACTATGCAAGCTGTATCGACAAAGTTTATCGCGAAAATGAAACTGATTTTACTTTGGGCGATATAAAGACCACTTACGTGCTTGACAAGGAATCTGTAAGATGGCAGTTGAGTATATATGCATACTTTTTTGAGTTGCAGAATCCGGGATGCAATGCGGTAAGGCTTATAGGTATATGGTTGAGAGGTAAAAACCATGAGATAGTAGAAGTCGAGAGAATACCATCAGAAGTTGTAATGAATCTGTTGAAATGTGATTCGGAAGGCAGGCAGTTTGTAAATCCCTATTCCATATCTCCTGTTACTCTTCCTGACGAGTACCGAAAGATGGAGAGGACAATACAGGAAATTGTGTCACAGGCAAAATACTGGTCCGATAAAAAGAAAGAAATAACTGATGGCGTAATGATGGCTATGGTAGAAGCCGGTGAATATAGTTGGAAAGGTGATATCATATCATTTACTCGCAAAAAGGACACTATCAGAAAGGATTTCGACAAGAAGGCGTTTGAGAAAGATTATCCTGATTTGTATAAGAAATATTTAAAAGAGATTCCAGTAGTTGGAAGTGTAACATTAAAAACAATAGAATAACATGCACAACAGAATATCATTAATAGGAAATGTCGGAAACCAGCCGGAGATAAGAACGATAGGTGATTCAAAAGTGGCTTCAATATCTTTGGGTGTAACCGAAAAAGGATACACAACGAAAGACGGTAAGAAGATAGAAGACAGAACAACTTGGTTTCGTATCGGTCTTTGGAGAGGTCTTGCGGAGATTGTAGAAAAGTACGTCAACAAGGGCGATAAACTCTTTGTGGAAGGAAAGATGCTTTCCCGTGAGTACGAGAAAGACGGGGTTAAATATACGGCTTGGGAAGTCACGGCAACGGAGATTGAGTTGCTTACACCAAAGAAGGACGGAAACGGTCAAGATACTAAATCAGCCCCTTCAACAACGCAGCAAACGGCTAAAGAATCAGACGGCTTGCCATTTTAACCTATGCGTTACGATCCTAAATTACCTCTTGACGTTCAAAAGGCAACCGTCCGTTTCAACAAGCTGATAAATGGGCAGAGACCTTTTGATCTTACAGAGGTCAAGGAAAGAAACCTGTCCGAAGAGCAAATGAGAACCATAAGGCAAAACAACACAGTTCACTTGTGGTTCTCTGTTTTTGCGAAAGAGATAGGCTGTACGTTTGACGAGTGCAAGCGTGATGTGAAAAGGAAACTTCTTGGACGTAAGCCTGTAATCAATGTTGTTACTGGTGAAACGGATTGGGAGGACTACAAGACAAGCGAAATGTCTGTTACCGAACTATCCTCATTTATGGATAAATTCAAAATGTGGGCACAGGCAGATTTCGGATGTTACCTACCATACTACGGCGATGTAGGTTATGAGGAAATGATGAGAGAATATAGAAACAGATAGATATGAGATTAAAATGTGATATAAGTAAGTGTTCTGCAAATTGTTGTTGCAATGTCCCAATTCCTAAAGGTTACTTCACAGCTTTAAAGAATCGAATCGTCAGACCTATAATCAGGTTTGAGGATGCAGGTAACAATCCCGAATTGGGGGGAAACAATGTGGTAGCTATCACAAATGAGGACATTGCAGAAAACAGATGCCCGTTCCAGCGTTACGATTACAAGTGTAACATATACGACCGCAGACCGAAGATATGCCGCATCTTCGGAGAGGGTAAGCACAAGTATTTGCAATGCGGATTTTTGGGGCAGAAGGCACCAAATTTCAATGAAATTCTTACCGATGTTAATTCGGTTATGGATATACTTAAACTTATAGACAAATGAAACTTACTTTGACAAAACAAGAAGTGCTTCTCATCCAGTTACTTCTTCATATTTATAAAAACGAGTTGCCCGATGACGGAACAGAGAAGCATGGACGTTTTGTCGGGAAGCTCTGCAAGAAAATCAAAAGACAAGTTATTAATCAATTAAAGCAATAAAATTATGGAATCTAATATTTCGCGCGATCATATTGCGCTTGAAGCAATGAAGTGCATAATGATGACAGCAAAACGCAGGAGAACTTTATGGAACAGAGTTGTAACATTGTTCAACCCTTATGCGGAAAAAAGTGTATGTAACTTTAACACACAGAGTACAGCAGATATGGCATATCAGTTTGCCGATGCGATGATTAAGGAACGTAACAAGACAAAGGAGGAATAATATGTATTACGAGGTAAAGTTAAAGGTAATGAAACCTAACAAGGACGGTCTTGAAAAAGAAGTAAAAGAACACTTCATTACAGACTGCTCACTTTTTGCAGAAGCGGAAGCCAAAGGGCTTGAACAGTACGCATCTGATAATATGGAATCTGATGTCTTCTCCATTTCACGTTCAAACATCATTGAGATAATCAACGAAAAGACAGAAGACAAGCCATTCTTCAAGGCTACCATTGTAGATACTCAGATTGATGAGAACGGCAATGAGAAAGAATTGAAATACTATAATTTGGTTTGTGCAAAGGATTTAAAGGAGGCAAACACTTTGATGGAACAACACCTTTCACAAGGTTTGTCTGATATGAGATTGGATGCGATTGTTAAAACCAAAATAATTGATTTGATTTAGTTATGGAAGAGTTTATTTCAGATTGGTTCATTCCGATGGATTTCGGTAATGATATGCCGGAGGAAGAATCGGACGGTGAGGACAACTTTAATTTTGAATGATTATGAAAATAGTAAAAAACAAGAGTTTTGGGAATGGTATCGTGTATTGCCTACGGCTGGATGATGGAATGCTTGTAGAAACCACTGACACATTCTTGCCGTACTACACAAAAGACGCTATCGGAAGGAAGCAGAACTTTTTGGATAACGAAAATCTTGGAAACCGTTCGGAAAGGTGGATGATTGGAGTTTCAACCATGAGTGGTTGTCCTGTACGCTGTAAGTTCTGCGCTACTGGTAATATGAAGAAATACCGCAATCTTACTGCGGACGAGATAGTAGACCAAGTTTTATTTGCCATTAAGCAATCTGGATGCTGCCCGAAGGATTCAAAGGAATTTAAGATTAACTACACTCGTATGGGCGAACCTTTCTTAAACATAGAAGCCGTAAAAGAAGCTATTGAGCGGATTACTGAAATATACCCGAATACACATCATTATGTTTCTACGATTGGTATTAAAGGTAGTGATTTTTCTTTTGTAAAGGGAAATGTAACATTGCAAATAAGTTTGCATAGTTTCGATGAAGAAAAGAGAGACTGGCTTATCCCTTATCCGAAGAAAATGTCTATTGAGGAACTTGGGCAAATAAGAACAGAAAGTAACTTGAAAACCACTATCAACTTAACATTGGTAGATGAATCAGACTTTGATGCGGATAAACTAGAAAAGTATTTTGATAAGAAGCACTTCTTTGTGAAGTTGTCCCCAATCAATCCAAACAATATATCAGAGAAAAACAAACTCGGCAATGGAATTATCGAGGGAGTTAATTTAGTATAAACATTTTAATTGACAGAATCATGAAAGAGATTAAAGAACAGCTTGAAAAAATGGGCTATGACTACGCAGTAGCAATAGCAACAAAGTCAGAGATTGAGAACGGAGCCGCTTGCGGTCAGCTTTCAATTATAGTTGAAGATGAAACAGAAGAATAGTGAACTTTTTGTTCAACCCGCCTTCCCGGTCTGTGAAGATAGGGCGGGCAAACATGGTGGTATGGCGGAACAACGAGAGACGCTAAAGTGAAGCTCTTATAGATAGGTTGGTAAGTCAATGTGTTACGGTTAGCCGTAAAAAGAAATTCAAACCACTGAGTTAATAACGGGTAATGCCGAATAGACCGCAATGTCAATGAATAAACTACTTGGTGAAAGTCCAAGAAAAACTCCTATCATACAGGTGCAAGTCCTGCTACCACCTCATAAATGTGAGCCACACATAAATGGCAAGGGTTAGTAAATAATGGTTGTGCCCCGGAGAATACGCTTCGGGGCTTTTAATTGAGAAAATTATGAATGAAATATTAACCGGTAAGATTTGCCCTTATTGCGGGAAGCCTACCGAATACGTGGATAGTTCTATAATCTACAGACGTTCTTACGGAATGATTTATCTCTGTCGTGATTGCAAGGCTTATGTAGGCGTACATAAAGGTACAGACCAAGCATTGGGGCGTTTGGCAAATGCGGAACTAAGGGAAGCAAAGAAAGAAGCGCATTTCTACTTTGACCAAATAGCTAAGACTAATCTTATCAATAAAATTTGGAAGAAACATATCCCCAACACTTCAAACAGAAACAAAGCCTACCTGTGGCTATCCAATCAACTGGGCATACCACGTGAGCTTTGCCATATCGGAATGTTTGATGTGGAGGATTGTAAACAAGTTGTTGAACTGTGTAAACCAATAATAGAAAACTATGGAAAATGAAGCAGTAGCATTTATAAAATCAAACGAATGGTTTAAGTCCACTATGGTAGAGCATGGAACGCATAACGGATATGTGGCTGTCCCCCCTGCGAACAAATATTATGGAATGTCTTATTCTGATATTGATGATATAAGTGTACATGGAGGTATCACATTTTCAGAACCGGCAATAAGCGGTGAAGAATCTATCGGAAGCAAAATGAAAATTAATCCCAAGTATGTCGGAAAAAGAAATCCCATATTGGATGATGTGGAATTCATTACCGATAATACAGAAATAGGTGATGACTGGTGGATATTTGGGTTTGATACATTCCATTATGGAGACAATGAATATGAATGGGACAAACAAGCCGTCGTTCAAGAGACAAGGTTCTTGATGGTACAATTGGCAAATAGACAATGCCGTACTACATAAACAAATAATAATTATGACTTACGAAGAGATGAAATCCAAGGCTTGTGTGGCAAGCAGCCGTAGCAAGCCCAAAAATGAGGAACATAAAATACAATGTTCTTGTGTTAGGTATTTCCGTTTAAAATATCCCCATCTCAGAAATATGCTGTTTGCTGTTCCTAATGCGGCAAGACGTTCTGCAAGGAACGGAGCTTATATGAAAGATGAAGGTATGCTTCCCGGAGTTGCAGACCTGATACTTCTTAAGAGCAATCGTTTCTATGGAGCTTTGTGTGTGGAAATGAAAAAGCCGGGAGAATACCAAAGACCAGTCCAAAAAGAATGGCAAAAGGAATGTGAGGCAAATGGTAACAAATACATCGTTGTCCGGTCATTAGACGAGTTTATTAAAGTGGTGGATAATTATTTGAAAGATATTTGAATTTTATTTTGGAGTTTTGAATTTGAGTTGTATCTTTGCGGTGAAAAGTTCGCCAAACTTTGATTTTATATAGCATATCGAAAGTGGATATTTTATATCTACTTGACAGCTTTTATCGCAAAGATATAGCCGTTAGTTTTCCCTACGGACTGCTTTCGTTATGCGAATTTAGTCGGAGTTTGGCGACTTTGGGAAGCTAACGGCTTTCCTTTTATACATAACTCAAATTTCATCGTATGCCAAACTCCATGAAATTAGAGCAGAAGCGAAGTACAGTAACTTCTACATCTACGTTATCGGCTAACGTAAAAGCCATTTTCGTGTTGATAATGTTAGTACTCACTATCATTAATCCTATCTTGTTTATATTACCGTTTATCTCTTGCTTCATTTCAGCGAAGAAAGGAGGTCTGCTATGAAAAAGAAAATAGCAACCGTTGAGATTGAATGCTCAAATTCTCATTTAATACCAACATTCAGTGACTTTTTAAATGAATTACAAAAGCAGTATGATATTGAGAAAGACTGCAAGAATGAAGCATATTCTTTTATAATAACAAACGGACTGTTTGAGGATTTTAAGAAGTTCAGTGAAAACTACAAAGGAGTGGACCACTACAAAGCAATAATCGGAATGCTTATCACTGATGCTGAAATAAAACAAATCAAGAAATAACAAAAATATAATCAACTAAGTGCTGGTAGCCTTATACAAGGCTGCCACACCTCTTATATCATAAATTATGAAAACAATAGGAGAAATAATGAATGAAATAGAACATATACCTAAATGCCCTAAAAGTGGGGAAGTCAATTTGCTTTATTTAATTGGAATAATGAAAAGTGGTCATGGGAAGAAATAGAAAAGTAGGACTTGATTACTTCCCTATGGACGTGGATTTCTTTCAGGATATACGCATTAGAAAACTAATCAAGTATCAAGGCGGTAAAGCTGTAACTGTATATGCTCTCCTGCTATGTATTATCTACAAACAAGGGTACTACGTGAGGTGGGATGATGAGTTGCCCTTTATTATCTCGGAACAAACCGGGTTTGAAGAGGCGTATATACAGGAAGTCTTTAAATGCTGCCTGATAGTCGGGTTGTTTTCTAAAGAACTGTATGATTCTGACAAAGTAATTACATCGAAGGGGATTCAGGAACGTTATAAGAGTATTTGTGACCAGTTGAGACGTGTATGTCAATTTGATGAGTTCGGACTTATTTCCTCCGAAGAAACAGGCATTTCCTCCGAAGAAACAGGCATTTCCTCCGAGAAAAGTACACAAAAGAAAAGAAAAGGAAATAATAAAGAAAGCTCTATAAATAGAGCAAAAGAAAAAATGGGTTCTGATTTTGGAAGTTGTGATATAGATCTCAGTGAATTGCAACATGAGCTGTCATCAGACAGCGGATGGGAGGAAGCAATAAGGCTTCATTTGTACCGTAACGGGATAAAGGTTTTCGACCATGATATGTTTCTTCTATGGCTTGACAAGTTCGTGATAAGCCTAAAAGCCGGAGGGACTATCTCGAAAGACAGGAAAGGTTTTATGGAGTATTTTAGGAACTGGATATTGACCGAGATAAAAAAGGGGGCTACAAATTTGTTCCAAGATACGAATGATGCGTTGTTGGAATCTTCTAAAGATAACAATGCCTATTATAAATTCCTGTCATATATCAAGAAACAAGCACCGTATTGTTTTTCCAATATGCGATTGCCTACGGAAGAAGAATTTTTGCTTTTACGGGACAAATATGGGAACGATATGTTTAAAAGCGCATTGCGCACAATAGAGGGCAGAGCAGACATCCGTTCAAAATGGGATGTTTTGTATTATGCTATTTTAAAACAACTCAAGTTTATGAAAGATGAAAGATGAAATAATGCCGAGTGGAATGCGTATATTGCCAAGAGATGAAGAGTGTGAGAAACGTGTTCTTGGGACCATTCTAAGCGAGAGAGATACCATTTACGAAGTGAGGGATATCCTTACTGAAAATTGTTTCTATAACGATTTTCACAAGCAGATATACAGGACTGTATTGGAAATAACGGATTCCGGTGGAAGAGCTGATGCCATCAGTGTGAAATCAAAACTGGAGTTCTCATATCCAGACTTTAGTTTATATGAGCTGACAAAGATTTCAGGAATGTACACATTCGATCTGTATCAATATGCGTGCAGACTTCATGATCTGATGATACGGAGACGGTTCTTTGATATTGGGAGTTATCTCGACAGTAACGCTTTTAATGAGAAGGAAGATATTGCCGACGTCGTGCAAAAAGTGTCAGATCAGCTTGCTAATCTGTTCTCATCCAATTGTAATTCTATCAGCACGGTCAAGGAATGCATAGAATCCGTATATGAAACGATAAACCGCAACATGTCAGGGAAAACAGACTTAACAGGTACACCGACCGGATTTGACAAGATAGATGGGAAAACAGGTGGACTTCAAAAATCAGACTTGATAATTATTGCAGGTGAAACTAGTGCTGGCAAAACGTCAATGGCTGTAAGCATGATGAAAAACGCTGCAATAGCAGGTGCTAAGATAGCCATGTATTCAATGGAGATGAAGAAGGAACAAATTACGTCTAGAATTATTTCAATGATAAGTGGTATTCCTTCAAATGTCATACTTTACTCACCGCTTTCCGGAATGCAGTTGGAAAATGTAGACCGGGCTGTGGATACTGTATCAAAAATGCAAATCTATTTCGATGATAGGAGCACGTCCAATATCGACACGATAATATCTTCAATCCGTCAGATGAAATTTAAAAATGGGATAGACGGGGCTGTGGTAGATTATTTGCAGATTTTGAATGTTAACATGAAGGGAAGTAACAAAGAACAGCAGATGGGAGAGGTTGCAAGAAGGCTGAAGAATCTGGCAAAGGATTTGGATATATGGATTATTGCATTGTCGCAGATGAATAGGGATAATCTTAACCCTGTACCTACATTGGCAAGGTTAAGGGATAGTGGACAGATAGCGGAAGCAGCAGATATAGTTATGCTGATTTATCGTCCTGAGGTAAAAGGGAAGCGGTATCCTGATGAGTTTTCAGACGTGGACACAAAAGGAACTGCCATGATTGATATAGCTAAAGGCAGAAATATAGGACTATTGAAGTTTATTTGTGGCTTCAATGCTGCATCTACTCACTTTTACGACTTGAACATTATTCCCATATCAAGTAATAGCACTGAAGATGATAACAACCCATTTTAAGTATGCCAAAGAAAGTCAAACCGGAAATTGTATATGTCAAATGCCGGAATTGCAAGAATGCCTCGGACTTCGGGGATAATTCTGCGTATTGTAAGGCTAAAGGGCATAGAGTGTGTGCCTGTGACAGATATGGGCAAATTTGCAACAGTTTTCAAAAGAAAGAATTATAACGAAAAAGGAGAAATTTATGAATACCGAGATGCAGAGAAAGATACGTGAATGGGAAGCGGAACGCGACAGAAACCTGCGCATACACTGCCCTCTTGTAGCTGCCAAATTCCAAAGGTGGATTGACAAAATTAATAAAAAGGAGAACGAAAGTATTAACCGCATGAAAGGAAATGTAAAGTGAAAATATACAATTATGAAACCAAAGAAAAAAAATAATAGATGCCGCCATAGCCAATGGTAGCATAGATAGATTGAATATGCTGCTTTCAGCCGCTCACCTGTTGAATTGCGAAGCCAATAACTTAGTAGAGGAAGCGAGCGATTTAATGGCAGAGAACTCCCTTCTGCTTGGAGATTTAAAAAAGTTGCACAATGACTTCGTAAAAGTTGCCGATAAGTATTTCAAGGAGTTCTCCACCCTCATTACTACTGATACCGCCAAGATGGATATGTTCTCTGACCTTGATGGATTTAATAAGGCATTCAGAGAGTGGGCTAAAGTACCGTCAGAGTGGAAACCTAGAGAAGTTTGTAGGAACCATTAATTAAAAGTAATACAGAAATAAACAAGAATTATGAAAAGAGAATTAACACCTGAGAATATTCAGGAACTGAAAGAAAATCAAATATTCGTTTTTGGAAGCAATATGAACGGCAATCACGCCGGAGGTGCAGCTAGATTGGCAGTTGAGAAGTTTGGTGCAATTATGGGGAAGGCAAAAGGGATACAAGGCCGGTCCTATGCTATTCCTACGCTGGACAAGGATATGCAGAAAGTAACTGAAGAAGAGCTGCTGGTATTTTTAGAAAACTTCGGGAATTACGCTAACGAGCATCCGGAAAAGGAATTTCTCCTAACTGCCATTGGCACCGGGATAGCCGGATTTGATGCCAACTACATGGCGTACATGGTACTTAGAGCAAACCTGCCGGATAACGTTACCCTGCCAAAGGAATTTATCAAAATCAAAGGATACAAAGGTTTTAACCCCGATATGACATGTAGGGATTTTCAATATGAAGAAGGTAAGGACTATGAAGAAGTAGGCGATATAATGGCTTGCAGTAACGGATTTCACTTCTGTCTCCATCCATTGGATGTGTTCGGTTACTATCCACCTGCCAGAGTTGGCATGAATAAGTTTCACGAGGTTGAGGGGACTGGCGATATGGGCGTAGATACGGATGATACGAAAATTGCTTGCTCAAAAATTCACATAGGAGCGGAACTAAGTATTAAGAGCATTGTAGACGCAGCCGTTAAGTTTACGTTTAAAAAATGCAAGTGGGAGAAGGGTAAGACAGCCACCGGCAACTATGGTGCAGCATCAGCCACAGGCTACCATGGTGCAGCATCAGCCACAGGTGACCATGGTGCAGCATCAGCCACCGGCTACTATGGTGCAGCATCAGCCACCGGCAAGCAAGGTGCAGCATCAGCTACCGGCAACTATGGTGCAGCATCAGCCACCGGCTACTATGGTGCAGCATCAGCTACCGGCAAGGATAGCATTGCTCTTGCTGCCGGATACGGGTGTAAGGCTAAGGGAGCTATAGGTTGCTGGATAGTCCTCGCAGAGCGTGGAGAATGGAACGGTGATACCTACCCGATTAAAGAGGTTAAGGCGTTTGAAGTTGACGGGGAAAAGGTTAAGGCTGACACATGGTATATACTAGTCAATGGACAGCTTAAGGAGGTTTAGCGGGAGTAATTAATTAAAAAAACAATATAAGAATGATTGAAACAAAGGTCATATTAGACGCCTGCTGTGGCAGTAGGATGTTTTGGTTTGACAAACATAATCCTCTTGTCTTATTCGTTGATAAGAGATCGGAGGTAGTAACTGCCAAGGACAGGGATAAAATCAGAACCATAGAGATAAAACCGGATATAATAGCCGATTTTACCAACTTGCCGTTTGAGGACAATTCTTTTTACATGGTGGTGTTTGACCCGCCACATTTGAAAACGCTTGGTGAAACCTCATGGATGTCAAAAAAGTACGGCAAACTGCCGAAAGACTGGCAGTCACTCATACACGATGGATTTACTGAGTGTATGCGCGTCTTGAAGCCTAACGGCACGCTTGTATTCAAATGGAACGAGAGTGAGATAAGAGCTGCGGAAGTTTTGTCTGTTATCCCTTTTAAGCCTCTATTTGGGCATACTACCGGAAGGCAGAGCAAAACAATATGGATGTGCTTTATGAAATTGCCAATTAATGAATAACAAGAAAAATATGAATAAAAAAGAAGTTATACGAACCGCCAAAGCCTTTAAGAAGATTCTGAAAAAAGGTATTCCTCAAACAGTATGGAAATCCAGCTATTGGGATATTCATGGAAAAAGATACACCGCCTATGAAATAGCTGCACGCTTTTTACAGATGAAAGGCTATAACGTGCGAATTGAGATAGGTGATAATACAGAGAATCCCTCT